>OFRV01000005.1_pt1 | contig 53906 bp, 50 predicted proteins | sample 1543231 | NCBI WGS metagenome assembly OFRV01 (sample SAMN05442499, study PRJEB24371) | freshwater metagenome | isolation source: Freshwater Lake | place: Canada: Niagara | collected 2013-08-21 | reverse complement strand
ACTGGTATCTGGGCTATCTGGCCGAGGCCGGTGTCGATCTGCTGCAGGGTGCGGCACGCTTTGTCGATGCCCACAGCGTGCAGGTCGGTGGCCGAATCTACAGTGCCGATCATCTGGTGATCGCTACCGGCGGCCGGCCCCGCATTCCGGATCTGCCCGGTGCACAATTTGGCCTGAGTTCCGATGGCTTTTTTACCCTGAACAGCTGTCCGCGCCGCGCGGTGATCGTCGGCAGCGGCTATATCGCCGTGGAACTGGCCGGGATGCTCAATGCTCTCGGCGCCGAAGTAACCCTGCTGGTGCGCAAGGATCAAGTGCTGCGTCCTTTCGATGCCCTGCTGCGCGAACAGCTCATGGAACGGCTGCGCGAGGACGGCATCACTGTTCTTACCCGCAGCGAGGTGCGCGCGGTGACGCGACAGACCAACGGTACCCTGCGCCTGCACTGCAACGGCCATGATGGCCATGACGCAGTCCTGGAAAGTGATGTGCTGCTGTGGGCGATCGGCCGCGATCCCAACACCGATACGCTCAATCTGGCCGCCACCGGGGTGAGCGTGAACCCGGATGGCAGTCTGCCCACCGACCGCTATCAGAACACCACGATCCCCGGCATTTATGCCATCGGCGATGTCACCGGGCACTTTCATCTGACCCCGGTAGCCATCGCTGCCGGGCGGCGCCTCGCCGATCGCCTGTTCGGCCAGCAGCCGGAACGCTACCTGCCCTACGACACCATTCCGACCGTGGTCTTCAGCCATCCACCGATCGGCACCGTCGGCCTGACCGAAGAAGAAGCGCGCCAGCAGCACGGTGACGCGGTGCGCGTTTACCAGACCCGCTTTACGCCGATGTACCACGCCTTCACCGTGCGCAAGCCACCGACCCTGATGAAGCTGGTCTGCGTCGGTGCGACGGAAAAAATCGTTGGCTGCCACCTGATCGGCGAAAACGCCGACGAGATGCTGCAGGGCTTTGCCGTGGCCATTCGCATGGGCGCAACCAAGCGCGACTTCGACGATACCGTGGCGATTCATCCCACCAGCGCGGAAGAACTGGTGACCATGCGCTGAGCGTTCGCCACCCCATCCGCCCCCCACCGCGAGCACCATCATGCCCATCCGTCCTTTCGAGCAACACGCGCCGCGCATTCATCCCTCCGCCCATATCGACGACAGCGCCGTGGTGATCGGCGATGTTGAAATCGGCGAAGACAGTTCGGTTTGGCCACTGTGTGTGATTCGCGGCGATATCCAGCAGATTCGTATCGGTGCCCGCAGCAGCATTCAGGATGGAACGGTCATTCACGTCACGCACGACAGCCGCTTCTGCCCGGGTGGCCAACCGACGCTGATTGGCAACGAGGTCACCGTCGGCCACAAGGCCATCCTGCACGCCTGCACCATTGAGGATTTCTGCCTGATTGGCATGGGTGCGATCGTGATGGATCGGGCGGTCGTGCACTCGCGGGTCACCATCGGCGCCGGCAGCGTGGTGCCGCCCGGCAAGGTCCTCAACAGCGGCTATCTCTACGTCGGCAGCCCGGTCAAACAGGTGCGCCCGCTCAACGCACGTGAACTGGAATTCCTCGAATACTCGGCACAGAACTACCGGCGCCTGAAGGAGCGCCACCGCGCCGCAGCGTGCTGATCGCAGGCGCGGCCTCGGGTCGATACTCATCGCTGCCTTCCACAGAGAAGGCCGTCTGATCCATTATTTCCAGTGACACGCCATCCTGACCCTGCTGCTGGCTGTGCGAGCCAGCGCGCTTCTGCTGGCACTCTGGCCATGAGTGCTGTCAAAACGCGTGGCAGGCGCGCACCGCCCGCTGTCAGCACTGCCGCACTTTTCCCGAACCGAGATCCAAGGATATTCATGCGATGAGCAACCCGCTCCTGACCGCCAGCGACCTGCCCGCCTACAACACCATCCAGGCCGGACACGTCGAACCGGCCATCGATCACCTGTTGGCCGAGAACCGCGCCGCAATCGCAGGCCTGCTGGCCGACTGCGCCAGCTCGCCCACCTGGACCACGCTGATCCAGCCGCTGGAAGCGCTGGAAGATCGCCTGAGTCGGGCCTGGTCGCCGGTGAATCACCTGCACTCAGTATGCGATTCCGAGGCCCTGCGCAGCGCCTATAACGCCTGCCTGCCCAAGCTCAGCGCCTACTACACCGAGTTCGGCCAGCACGAGGGTCTCTATCAGGCCTACCAGCACATCGCCACCGGCCCGGAGTACGCCACGCTCAATCCGGCGCAGCGCAAAGTCATCGATAATGCCCTGCGCGATTTTCGCCTGTCGGGCATCGCCCTGCCGGCGACACAGCGTGAGCGCTACAAGACGATCATGCAGGAATTGAGCGCGCTCAGCGCCAAGTTCGCCGAAAACGTACTCGACGCCACTCAGGCTTGGACCCGATTGGTGCACGACGAGACGGAGCTGGCCGGACTGCCGGATTCAGCCCGTGCCCTGGCCCGGCAAACCGCACAACAACGCGGGCTGGAGGGCTGGCTGCTGACTCTGGAACTGCCGTCCTATCTGCCGGTGCTCAACTATGCCGACAACCGGGAACTACGCCGCGAACTGTACAACGCCTACTGCACCCGCGCCTCCGATCAGGGGCCGAACGCCGGTCAGTGGGATAACAGTCCAGTGATGGAATGCATCCTGGCGCTGCGCCACGAACTGGCGCAACTGCTCGGCTTTGCCAGCTATGCCGACTACTCGCTGGCCACCAAGATGGCTGACTCGCCGGCGCAGGTGCTGGATTTCCTCACTGATCTGGCCCAGCGCGCCCGGCCGCAGGCGCAGCACGAACTCGATGAGCTGCGCAGCTTTGCCCGCGAGCAGGGCGGCCCCAGCGAGCTGGAAGCCTGGGACATCGGCTATTACGCGGAGAAGCTGCGCCAGCAGCGCTACCAGTTATCGCAGGAAGAACTGCGCCCCTATTTCCCGATCACCCGGGTGTTGCCGGGGCTATTTGCGGTCGCGGAAAAGCTGTTTGGCATCACTATCCGCGCCCTGGACGGGGTCGAAGTCTGGGATACGGCGGTGCAGGTGTATGAAATCGTCGATGCCAGCGGCACGGTGCGCGGTCGGTTTTATCTTGACCTGTATGCCCGGCCACGCAAGCGCGGGGGCGCGTGGATGGACGGCTGCCTGACGCGGCGCCAGGTCGAGGGCACAGTGCGGCGGCCGGCAGCCTATCTGGTGTGCAACTTCACGCCGCCGGTGGGCAATGACCCGGCACTGCTGACCCACGGTGAGGTGCAGACCCTGTTCCACGAGTTTGGCCATGGGCTGCACCACCTGCTGACCACGGTTGATTATGCGCCGGTGGCTGGCATTCATGGCGTGGAATGGGATGCGGTGGAATTGCCCAGCCAGTTCCTGGAAAACTGGTGCTGGTCACGCGAGGCGCTGGATCTGCTGGCCAGTCATTATCAAAGCGGTGAGCCACTGCCCGCGGCACTGTATCAGCGCATGCTCGATGCCCGGCATTTCCAGGCCGGGATTCTACTGGCGCGGCAACTGGAATTCGCCCTGTTCGATTTCCGCCTGCATCATGACTACGATCCGGCGCAGGGCGGGCGGGTGCGCGCGGTGCTGGACACGGTGCGCCAGCAGGTCGCGGTGATCCTGCCGCCGCCGTGGAACCGCTTTGCCAACGCCTTCAGCCACATTTTCGCCGGCGGTTACGCAGCGGGTTATTACAGCTACAAGTGGGCCGAGGTGCTGTCGGCGGATGCCTTCAGCGCGTTTGAGGAAAATGGGATTTTCGATACTGCCACGGGGACGCGTTTCCGCGCGCAGATTCTCGAAGTTGGCGGTTCACGGCCCGCGCTGGACAGCTTCATCGCCTTCCGTGGCCGCGCGCCGCGCATCGACGCCCTGCTGCGCCTGAGCGGCATCGCAGCCTGAACAGCCGCGCCCGCTACGTCGACGGGATCAGTATCCACGCTCGACCAAGCGGGCGCTGCTTATTCCAATGCCTACTTTTCCATCGTCACCGTCACGCCACTCATGCCCAGATTGAACTGCAGGCCCTGAGTGCGCGACTCCAGGCGCATGATCACGCCGTTTTCATTCTTCATCTGCAGCCCGCCAACGCCGCCGCCCAGCGCGACCGTAGCATCCAGCTTGGTGTAGGTGCCGGGAAATTTGCGTACATCGCTCAAGTCGTAGACTTCGCCAACTGCAGCGATTTTCGACACGCCAACATTGGCGCCCACGCTCAGCCCGCCGATCTTGAAGTTGTACTGCTTGCCCTTGTAGCTCAGCGTGCCGCCACCGCTGCTGCCGCCGAGGATGAAGCCAAACTGCGTTTCATCGATGGTGACCTTACCGGATGGCTTTTTGGCATCAGCGGCCAGCGCCAGGGTGCCGATCAGCAGCGCGGCACTCAGGACGAAAGTACTGGCGGTTTTAAGTGGGTTCAGCATATGGAAAGTACTCCGGGTTAATGACGGGGACGAGCGCAATCGGGTCGACTCATCGCACAGTGTAGGTATAGGCCCGCGCCAGGCAGCCACCCTGAGAGCTTAGGCCAAGGCCCCGCCGGCTGCTTCAGTTTCCATCAGCGTCCATCAGGCGGAACTTCCACCCGGTTACGCCCACCGCGCTTGGCGGCATACAGTGCCTGATCGGCAACCTTGAACAACTGCTTGACGCTCAGATCACGCGCCGCCAGCGAACAGACGCCGATACTGACTGTGAAGCGCAGCATCTGCCCATCGATCAGGGGCAATGCAGTCTGCGCGATCGCCTTGCGCAGACGCTCAGCGGTATCCTGAGCAGCGTGCAGGCCGGTCTGCGGCAGCAGCACTGCAAATTCCTCACCGCCCATGCGCCCGGTGATGTCCACCTCGCGCAGGTTGGCGCGGCACAGCCGGGTGATGATGCGCAACACCTCATCGCCGACATCGTGGCCGTGGGTGTCATTGACCACCTTGAAATGGTCGGCATCGAGCAGCAGCAGGCCGATATCAAGCCGATAGCGGGCGGCGCGGCTCAGTTCGCGCTCGCACAGTTCCAGGAAATAGCGGCGGTTATACAAGCCGGTCAGGCCATCGGTGGTCGCCAGGTAGCGCAGCTCCTCCAGCATGCGCTTGCGTTCGGTGATATCCACCATCACCCCTTCGACCTTGGTATCCGGGCAGCGGGCATCGGGCGGACGCACCTGGGCGCTGAGCTCCACCCACAGGGTGCCGCCATCCCAGCGCATCAGGCGCAATTGCTGGTGGGTGATCTTGCCATGTGCTGCCAGGGCGCTGAACACCCGCTCCTTCTCATCGCCATCCGGAAACGGCCACAGCGGATCCATGCGGTGCGCCTGCAGAAATTCGGCCGGCGAGGCATAGCCGAGGATACGCGCCATCGCCGGATTGACATCAAGAAACTCACCGTACAGTCGGGCGATGAAAATGCCCTCGCTGGCGTTCTCGAACAGCGAGCGGTATTTCTCCTCACTGTCGCGCAAGCGGTCATTGAGGCGGTTCAGTTCTTCCTGCATGCGGTCGCTGACCTTGATCAGATGCCGCACATGGCGCAGCAGCCGGGCATATTGACCGGTCAGCCCAGCGAACGCGGTTTCCGCCTCCGCCGGCAGACTACCGGTGCCGAGTAAGGCCCGGGCCGCCTCAAGCGTGCGTTCCTCATCATCCAGCAAACTGGCCAGTGGCGTCTTCACGAGCGCTCCATGAGGCGAAAATCGAGCGCGGTCAACTCCTCGCTGAAATCCTGACCGCATTCCAGCATCGCCTCGTTATCGGGGTCGTAGTACCACTCCACGGCGATGGGCGTCCCATCCTGTGCCGCCTGTTCCAGCAGGTCCAGCAGATTGAGCATCACCTTGGTACTGCTGCTGTTGAGGTACTGGATATCAAGCTTGAAGCGCACCGCCGCGCCTGGCTCCAGCGTAGCCAGGAAAGCCTTGAGCCAGGCGAAAATCGGCGCGTAGAACGCTGCCGCATTTTCCGGGTACGACTCACCACTCAGGCACAGGCAGCGTTGTTCGGCATTGAAGCGAATCGCCGGTGACGAACGGGTTGCCTCGACAATGAGATTGTCCATCTCTTTCTCCTCGATCATCACGCCGCACGCTTTTTAAATCACGATCCGCAGGGTGAAGAACACATATTCATCGACGGTAGTCAGCGCATATTGCAGCGGCTTCGACGCCTTGCGCGCCATCTCGATCAGCCCCAGGCCGGCATTGCCGCCGTCGCTGAGCGGCACGCGCAGGCGTTCCTTGTGCAGCGCCTTGAGTCCGGGCTTGTCCAGCGCACGGATCTCCTCCAGCCGTGCCACCAGCACCGGAACATCGGCCTGGGCGATCAGATTGCCGGAACTGATGACATAGTGACCCCCATCCCGGGCGATCACCACGATGCCCGATTGCATGATCCGCACTCCACGCGGGTCAGCGCTCCCTTCCCAACGACGCATATAGTTGCGCACATTCTGCGCCTGCTCGATGTACACGGCGAACACATCCATCATCGCCGGGCGGTTCACCTGCGCGCTTTCCAGATAGTTGCGCACCGCCTCGCCCAGTTCTTCGATAATGCTGTGCGAGAAAGGCCCGCTGAAAATCATCAGAATCCCGCGTTCACTCAGTTCGTCCCTGAGTTGCACCAGATCAAAATCATGCATGCCTATCGCCTCCTCAGGAGGATGATCGCACCACCGCCAACTCAGGCCGGAACCCGATGACGGTGATATCGTCGCGCTGCGGTCGCTCACCCTGCCAGTCAGCCAGCGCCCGCTCCAGCACCGTCTGTTGCACGGCCAGCGGCGCAGCGCCCGCCTCGGCCAGAACCGCCAGGAACCGGCGCTGCCCAAAACCATAGCCCTTCAGGCCGCCGGCCTGATCGAACAGCCCGTCACTGCTTAGATAAAAGGTTCGCTGCGCGGCAGCGTCAAGGCGCTGATTATGAAAAATCGCCCGGGGATCGCTACGCCGGTAGCCGAGGCTATGCCGGTCACCGCGAATCACCGCCGGCGCTGCGCCCGGTGCCTGATGAAACAGGTCGAAGCGCGCCCCGGCAAACAGCAGCGTTCCCGTTGCCAGCGACCAGTAGCAGACGCCAGCATCCAGGCCGTTTTCAAAGCTCTCATCGGCCGGATCCTGATGCAGGATGCGCTGCAACTGGCGATTCAGCTCCTGCAGAATCCGCGCCGGATCGTCGGTGCACAGCACGCTGGTGATATGGTTTAGCACTGCGTAGACGCTCATGGTCATCAGCGCGCCGGGCACACCGTGGCCGGTGCAATCGCCGACCACCAGCAGGCACCCCTGCTCATCGGTCCAGCAATAATAAAAATCGCCGCCCACCAGTTCACGCGGCCGCCATAGCACAAACACTTCGCCCAGCGCCCGCGCCAGCACGGCGGAGCGCGGCAGCATCGCCTGCTGAATCAGGCGCGCGTACTGGACGCTGTCGAGCATCTGCTCATGGGTTTCAGCCAGTAGCCGATGCGCCCGCGCCAGCGCCTCGGTGCGCTCTGCTACGCACTGTTCAAGATGGTCGGTGTAAAGACCGACCTTGGCCGCCATGTCATTGAAAGTTTGGGTCAGCTCGCCGATTTCGTTCGTCGCCTCTACCGTGGCACGCTGGGTGTAGTCGCCGGCGGCGATCGCCCGGGCGGATTGGTGCAGCCGGGCCAGCGGCCCCAGCACCAGCCGGTTGAGCAGCACGGTCACCGCCAAGGCCAGCACCAGCAGCGACAGAGCCAACAGCACCGCCAGCTGCAGGAAGCGGCTCATGCTATGCACGTAAGCCGGCTCAACCAGCGCTGCAGCAAACCAGTTAATCTCATCCAGATGGCTCAGCGCTACCAGACGGGACTGACCAGCAATATGCAGCGGCAACACCACCACCGGTATCTGGCCCTCGGCCAGTTGCATCAGCGCTGCGCGCAGAGCTGCCTGATCCTCAGCGCTATCCAGCAAACGCAGCAGCGTGCTGCGTTCGACCTCGGGCTTGGCGACGGCATTGAAATCCACCAGATCGCGGTTGTGGTAAGCCTTGATCGCGCCACTGGCATCCAGCAGTAGAGTCTGCACGCCGGGCTGATCCTCGCGCAGCACGGTATCGATAAAGCTGTCCAATTCCAGACCGGTGCCGGCCATGCCGATCCGATCAGCGCCGGCGCGGACAATGACGTTAATCCAGACTTTAGTGACCTTCAGCGATGTGTCGTAATTGACGTTTAAATCAAAAGTGCTCACCTTGGCCAGGGTGGCGAAATACCACTGATCCGTAGCGCGGCCCGGATCCAGGATCTGCACCAGCTCGCGGCCGCGATAAGCGTCAGCGGCATTGTTATGGTAGTAGTGCCGGGATTGGCCGATCACCCAGAAGTAGCTTTGATCGGCAAAATGGCGCCGGTAGCTGTCCAGTTCAGCCAGGGCCTGGGCCTTCAGCGCCGGATTGTCCTCGTCACGCGCCCACTGCTTGAGCAGCGGCGAATCGGCCAGAGCCCGTGACAGGGCGACTTCACGTTGGATCAGAGCCTGCAGGCGGGTTTTTTGCCGCAGTACATACTGCACGGCAAAATCCTCGGCCAGTTGCCGGGTTACGCTGCGCAAACTCCAGGCGAACAGCGCCAGAGCCACCGAACCGGTCAGCAGGTAAATGGCGATGATCAACAGCAGGAACTGCCGCTTCAGTCCGGCGCGGCGCGGGCGCAGCACGGCATTGGGTGCGGGCATGGACAGAGTCCCAGGGGGCCGGCGAAAAATGTGCCTCCGAGTCTAGCACCGGATGCCGTCGCCGGCACCGGATGCACTGTTCAGCTCGGCAGCACCCGCGCGAACAGCGTTTTCAGATAATCGGTCTCGGGCAGGGCCGGATGCACCGGGTGATCCGGACCCTGCCGTCCCTGCTCCAGCAGCACCAAATTACGGTCAAGATGACGCGCGCCCTGCAACAGCAACTCGGCCAGGGCCGCACGCGGCAACAGTTGCGAACAGGAACAGGACACCAGCAGGCCATCGCGCGCCAATACCTGCATGGCCATTTCATTCAGCCGCCGGTAGGCCAGGCTGCCTTCGCGCATATCCTTGCGGCGCTTGATGAAAGCCGGCGGATCGACGATCACCACATCAAAGCGCTCGCGGGCTTCGCGCAGTGCCTTAAGAACTTCGAAGGCATCACCCTGCCGGGTTTGCACCCGCTCGTCGACACCATTCAGTGCCGCGTTGACCGTCACCTGCGCCAGCGCCGGCGCCGAAGCATCCACGCACAGCACCTCACGCGCACCCCGCGCCGCTGCGCGCACACCCCAGGCACCAACATAGCTGAACACATCCAGCACCCGGCGCCCGGCGACATAGCGATCCAGCCGGGCGCGATTGTCGCGCTGGTCGTAGAACCAACCGGTCTTTTGCCCACTCAGCGGCGCTACCTGGAAAGACAGTCCGTCCTCCTCGACCGTTACGGTCTCGGGCACGCTGCCTGCGGCCACGACCACTTCGCGCACCAGGCCTTCCAGTTCGCGCATCGGACTGTCGTTGCGCCACAGTACCGCCGCTGGATTCAGCACACTGCGCAGCGCGGCAAGCACCGCCTCACGCTGCCGATCCATACCGGCGGTGGTCAGTTGCGCCACGCATAGATCGCCGTAACGGTCGACAATCAGCCCCGGCAGACCATCGCCCTCGCCGTACACCAGCCGATAGAACGGTTGCGGATACAGACGCTCACGCAGGCTCAGTGCCGTGCGCAGCCGCTGCTCCACCAGGGCCGGGCCAAAGGGCTGCTCCGGATCGCGGCTGACCAGACGCGCGCACAGCAGCACATGCGGGTTGACATAACCGGTACCGAGCGCCTTGCCATTGCTGGCCTCGATCACCACCGGCTGGCCGGGCGCTAAATCGCGCAGCGGCGTGGCCACGATATCGACTTCATTGCTGTAAACCCAGAGATGGCCAGCGCGCAGGCGGCGCTCTTCGTTCTTGCGCAAGCGCAGCGGGACAAAATCGGCAGGGATCGTCATGGATATTTGCTTGTTCAACCAGGAAAAAGTAACAGGGCGTGGGCCTTAGCCCGGCGGCCAGCCCAGTTCCCGTCCCGCCAGCAGATGCATGTGGACGTGGAACACCAGTTGGCCGGCATCGCGGTTGCAGTTGATCACGGTGCGATAGCCGCTCTCGGCCACACCCAGCTGCGCCGCAACCCGCTGCGCGACCAGAAACAGTTGCCCGATCAGCGCCGCGTCGGCCGCTTCCAGGTCGTTGATCGTGGCGATGTGCCGGTGCGGAATCAGCAGCACATGCACCGGCGCCTCGGGATTGATGTCGCGAAACGCCAGCACCTCGCCATCGTCGTACAGGATGCTGGCCGGAATCGCGCCAGCGGCGATCTTGCAGAAAATGCAGTCATCCACGGCAGGTGCTCCGTTGCAGATTACAGGGTACGACGGCCGGCGAAGGCATGCGCCAGAGTGCCGCCGTCGACATATTCCAGTTCGCCGCCCAGCGGCACGCCATGGGCAATGCGGGTGGCGCGAATGCCGCGTTCCTGGGCCAGCGCGGCGATATAGGCGGCGGTGGCCTCGCCCTCCACGGTCGGGTTGGTGGCCAGAATCACCTCGCTGACTGCACCGGCATCCAGGCGCACGTCCAGTTCATCCAGACCCAGTTCTGCCGGACCGATCCCGTCCAGCGGCGATAGATGCCCCATCAGCACGAAATACAGGCCCTGAAACCCGGTGGCCTGCTCCAGCGCCAGCACATCGGCTGGGGTCTCGACCACGCACAGCAGGCTGCGATCACGGCGCGGGCTGGCACACAGTGCGCACAGCTCGCTTTCACTGAGATTGCGGCACAGCCGGCAATGGCCGATACGCTCCAGCGCCAGCCGCAAGGCGTCGACCAGTCGCCCGGCGCCCTCGCGGTCGCGCTCCAGAAGATGCAGCGCCATGCGCTGAGCGGACTTAGGGCCCACACCCGGCAGGCAGCGCAGCGCCGCCATCAACTGACTCAACAGCGGCGAGGCTGCCATGAGCCGGTTCAGAACGGCAGTTTGAAATCGCCCATCATGCCCGGCGGCAGGCCCGCGGTCAGACCGCTCATCTTGTCCTGTACGGTGCGCTCCAGCTTGTGCACGGCATCGTTGAACGCCGCCGCGACCAGATCTTCCAGCATGTCCTTATCGTCGCCGACCAGGCTGCTGTCGATGCGCACACGCTTGACCTCGTGGCGACCGGTGATGATCACGCTGACCAGCCCACCGCCGGATTCGCCGCCTACTTCCAGCGACGCGATTTCCGCCTGCGCCTTTTGCAGGTTTTCCTGCATCTTCTGCGCCTGCTTCATCAGATTACCCAGACCACCTTTCATCACTCTTTCTCCTGTCGATCGCAATGGGGATTTGGCGCGGCGTGCCTAGCGTTCGCCATCATCCAGTGGCTGCACGCTGACGATGCGCGCGTCGAACACATTCTGCATCTCGCGCACATGCGGATCTGCGGCAGCACGCTCGGCGGCGGCCTGCTGTTGCCGTGCCTGCTGGTGTGCTTCCTGGCGGGCAGGGGTCAGCACCGCGGCGCCGATCTGGAATTTAAGCTGCACCGGTGTGCCCAGGTGCTGTTCCAGGGCGCTTCGCAGCCGCTCCTTGACCGAATCAGTCAGCATCTGCTTATGACCCGGCTCCAGCGCCAACTCGAAGTGGCCGCCGTCGCGTGTCAGCAGGGCGCAATTCTTGGCCACCTGTCCGGCAATACCCGGCAGCGCCAGTTGCGCCACCAGAGCATGCCAGGCCGTTTCCGGTGTGGCATCCATCACCACAGGTGACACGGGCCGTGGCGCAGCGACTGGTGCGGATGCTGCAGTCACCGCGACCGGACGCGCTACCGGCACCGGCGCCGGTGCACGGGCACTCTGATTTCGCTCATCGCCAGAATCGGGCCGAAAGCACAGCATGCGCAACAGCACCATCTCGAAGCCGCCGCGCGGCTCTGGCGCCAGCGGCAGATCGCGCCGGCCCAGCAGGGCAATCTGGTAGAACAACTGCAGGTCTTCCGCCGGCAGCAGCGCCGCCAAACGGTGCAGCGCGTCGGGATCGAATTCGGCTTCTTCAGCCACGGTCGCCGGCGCCACCTGCGCCAGCGCCACCCGCTGCAACAGGATCAGCAGTTCGGCCAGCACGACGGCATAGTCGGGTGCCTGCTCGTCCAGCGCCGCCACCTGCGCCAGCACGGCCGGAACATCGGCAGCCGCCAGCGCCTCCAGCAGGCCGATCACCCGCCGTCGCTCAATGCTGCCGAGCATGGCACCCACCGCCGCAATCTCGATCTGACCACTGCCAAAGGCAATGGCCTGATCGAGCAGACTCAGAGCATCGCGCATGCTGCCATCGCCGGCCCGCGCCAGCAGGCGCAGCGCTGCCGCCTCGTAGGCGATGCCCTCAGCGTCCAGCACCCGTGCCAGTTGCCCGACAATCAGCGCTACCGGCAGGCGCTTGAGGCTGAATTGCAGACAGCGCGACAGGATGGTCACCGGCAGTTTCTGCGGATCGGTAGTCGCCAGCAGGAATTTCACATGCGGCGGCGGTTCTTCCAGGGTTTTCAGCAGCGCATTGAAGCTGTGCGTGGACAGCATGTGCACTTCGTCGATCAGGTACACCTTGAAGCGCCCGCGGCTGGGCGCGTACTGCACGTTTTCCAGCAGGTCGCGGGTGTCCTCGACCTTGGTGCGCGAAGCGGCATCGACCTCGATCAGGTCCATGAAGCGGCCGGCGTCGATTTCCTGACAGGCGCCGCAGACCCCGCACGGCGCGGAGGTGATGCCGGTCTCGCAGTTTAGCGATTTGGCGAAGATCCGGGCGATAGTGGTCTTGCCGACGCCGCGGGTGCCGGTGAACAGGAAGGCGTGATGCAGACGCTGCCGGTCGAGAGCATTGGTGAGGGCGCGGACCACGTGCTCCTGGCCGACCAGCTCATGAAAATTGCGCGGTCGCCACTTGCGGGCCAGAACCTGGTAGCTCATGGGCTGCCTCGATAGCGAAGAAAACCGGCACTGCCCTGGAAAGGGCGGCGGCCCCTACCCGCCACACCCCGGCGCCCGAGGCCACTGCTGCCGCTGCTCCCTTCCGGGCCTGACGGGGTTCACAGCTTGTCGTCGCGAGGGGACCGGTACGGGCCGCCATTGAAACTGTCCTCCAGGATCGACACGGGTCGCTCCCAGACTGGACGCTACTGCGGAACGTGGCGGAGAGAGAGGGATTCGAACCCTCGTTAGAGTTACCCCTAAACAGCATTTCCAGTGCTGCGCCTTCGACCGCTCGGCCACCTCTCCGGGATGCCGCCCAATCCGGGCGGCGGGAACGCGGACTATACTTGAAGCAGGCAAATCAAGGCAAGCCGCGCGCGACGGCCGGCCTTCGGGCTCAGTTCAGGCCCTTCATGGTCAGGCGGATGCGGCCCTGCTTGTCGATCTCCATCACCCGCACCTTGACCACGTCGCCGACCGTCAGCTTATCGGTGACGTTCTGCACCCGCTCCTCGCAGATCTGCGAGATATGCACCATGCCATCGCGACCGGGCAGGATCGCCACGAACGCGCCAAAGTCCATGATCCGCACCACCTTGCCTTCGTAGATCTGGCCGACATCGACATCGGCGGTGATCTGCTCGATACGGCGGCGGGCTTCGTCACCGGCGGTCTTATTCACCGCAGCGATCTTGATCACGCCATCGTCGGAAATGTCGATGGTGGCACCGGTTTCCTCGGTGATGGAGCGAATGGTCACGCCACCCTTGCCGATCACGTCACGGATCTTTTCCGGATTGATGCGCAAGGTGGTATAGCGCGGCGCGTACTCGGACAGTTCCTGGCTGGGCTTGTCGATGGCGCTGCTCATCCGGCTGAGGATGTGCAGGCGACCTTCACGCGCCTGGGCCAGGGCCTGTTCCATGATCTCGCCGGTGATGCCGTCGATCTTGATGTCCATCTGCAGGGCGGTGACGCCTGCCGTGGTGCCGGCAACCTTGAAGTCCATGTCGCCGAGGTGATCCTCGTCACCGATGATGTCGGTGAGCACGGCGAAGCGGTCGGCTTCCTTGATCAGGCCCATGGCGATACCGGCCACCGGGGCCTTGATCGGCACGCCGGCATCCATCAGCGCCAGACTGGCGCCGCACACCGAGGCCATCGAACTGGAGCCGTTGGACTCGGTGATTTCCGAAACCACGCGCACCGTGTACGGGAATTTCTCGGGCTTGGGCATGATCGCCTGCACGCCGCGCTTGGCGAGCCGGCCATGACCGATCTCGCGGCGCTTGGGACTGCCGACCTGGCCAATCTCGCCGACCGAGTAGGGCGGAAAGTTGTAGTGCAGCAGGAAGGACTGGCGATACTCGCCGCCGATGGCATCAATGACCTGTGCGTCACGCTCAGTGCCGAGCGTGGTCACCACCAGCGCCTGGGTCTCACCGCGGGTGAATAGCGCCGAACCGTGGGTGCGGGGTAGCACGCCGACCCGGACGGTGATCGGCCGCACGGTGCGGGTATCGCGACCGTCGATGCGCGGCTCACCGGCCAGAATGCGGCCGCGGACAATACTGCTTTCCAGCGTCGCGAAGGCATTTTCGACCGCAGCCGTGCTCCAGCCGTTCTCGCCGGCGCTGAGCTGGGCGATGGCCTGCTCGCGGATCGCCCGCACCTGCTGCTGGCGAACCTGTTTTTCCGGCACCTGATAGGCAGCGGTCAAGGCGGCTTCAGCGGCGGCACGCAAGGCGGTTTCCAGCGCCGTATCGGCGGGCGGCGCCTGCCAATCCCAGGGCTTTACGCCGGCTTCGACCACCAGCTCGTTGATGGCACGGATCGCCGCCTGCATCTGCGCATGGCCAAACAGCACCGCGCCGAGCATGACCGCCTCGGACAGTTCCTCGGCCTCGGACTCGACCATCAGCACCGCCCGCTCGGTCCCGGCGACTACCAGGTCCAGTTGCGAGGTCTTGAGCTCGCTGCGGGTAGGATTCAGCAGGTACTGACCATCGTGATAGCCGACCCGGGCCGCGCCAATCGGACCGCTAAAGGGCACGCCCGACAGCGCTACCGCCGCTGAAGCACCGAGCAGGGCCGGAATTTCCGGGTCCACCTCGTTGTTGAGCGACATCACCGTGGCGATGATCTGCACTTCGTTGGTGAAGCCCTCGGCGAACAGCGGGCGCAGCGGGCGGTCAATCAGCCGGGCAGTCAGCGTCTCGCTCTCGGAAGGACGGCCCTCGCGACGGAAAAAGCCCCCGGGAATACGGCCCGCCGCGTAGGTGCGTTCCTGGTAATCTACCCGCAACGGCAGGAAATCGCGCGTCTGCTCGGTTTCCCGCTCGGCGACCACGGTGACCAGCACCACGGTATCGGCCATGTTGACCAGAACCGCACCGCTGGCCTGCCGGGCGATCTCGCCGGTTTCCAGGGTGACGGTGTGCTGACCGTACTGAAATGTCTTCTTGATGGGCGTCACGAAAGCGTCCTGTGCAGCAAAAGAGCGGTGGAAAACCTCAGCGACGCAGGCCGAGGCGGCTGATCAGGTCCTGATAGCGCTGCAGATCCCGGCGCTTGAGGTAATCAAGCAGCTTACGGCGCTGGTTGACCATCTTCAGCAAGCCGCGCCGGGAATGATGATCCTTGCGGTGCACCCCAAAGTGCGGCTGCAGGCCGTTGATGCGGCCCGTCAGCAATGCGACCTGCACTTCAGGCGATCCGGTATCGGCGCCATCACGCTGGTAATCGCGCACGATCTGCGACTTTTGTTCGGTATTGAGCGGCATGGGGGTCAGACTCCAATTCGGTTGTGTTGAATCCGTTGAATCACTTGACTTAAAAGACGAATGTTAACCCCCACAGGGGTCAGTCAACAAGCGGACCAGGCCGGCGCGGTCAGGAGGCCAGCAGGCGACGCGGTGCAATGCGGCCATCGTCGAGGACTTCACCAATGCCCAGGAACGGCTGTTCGCCCTCGTACAGCCGCACCCAGCCCTGGGTGGGCGCCTTGGGCACCAGCACGGGCTGACCCTGGCGCAGATAAAAGGCGGCATCACCCCGCAGGTGCACTGCCGGCCAGTGCGCGACCGCACTATCCTGCGGCAGCAACAGCGCATCCAGCACCGCCAGGCCCTGTTCGGCCTGCTCGCGCAGCACGTCCAGGGTCACCATGCGCGTGGCGTCGTAAGGCGCAACCGCAGTGCGGCGCAGGGCGGTGATGTGCGCACCACAGCCAAGCACTTCGCCCAGATCGACCGCCAGAGTCCGCACATAGGTGCCCTTGGAACAGCGCAGCTCACATTCCAGCTCCGCGCCGGCAACGCGCAGCAGACGCAATTCGTGGATGGTCACCGCGCGCGGCTCGCGTACCACTTCGATGCCCTGGCGCGCCAGCTTGTACAACGGCTGGCCAGCACGCTTGAGCGCCGAATACATCGGCGGGACCTGCTGAATCGGGCCAATAAACCCGGCCAGCGCCGCTTCGATCCGCGCCCGATCCAGCGCACCGACCGGCCGGGTATCGAGTACCGCACCCTCGGCATCGCCCGTAGCGGTCGTGACACCCAGACGGCAGGTGAAGTGATAGGCCTTATCGGCATTGAGCAGAAAGCCGGACATCTTGGTCGCTTCGCCCAGGCAGATCGGCAGCAGGCCACTGGCCAGCGGGTCGAGGCTGCCGGTATGACCGGCCTTGGCGGCCTGATACAGGCGCTTGACCGCCTGCAGCGCCGCGTTGGAGGTCAAGCCGACCGGCTTGTCCAGCAGCAGCACACCGTTCACCGGGCGACGTGGCCGGCTATTCATGCCCATCGTCTCCAGCGGCCGGCGCAGCGTCGGGGGCACCGCTATCATCGCGATGCCGCCGGGCATCGGCGGCCACTGCCGCATCGATCAGCGCCGACAGCTGCGCACCGCGTTCCACCACCTCGTCGTAGCGGAATTCCAGCCGGGGAATGACCCGCAGCCGCAAACGCCGACCCAGCTCGCGCCGCAGCAGCGGTGCTGCGCGATTGAGCTCGGCCACCCGCTCGGCGCGCTCGGACGCATCGCCGACCAGGGTGACATAGATCCGCGCATAGGCCATATCGCGACTGACCTCGACGCTGGTCATCGACAGCAGCGCCAGACGCGGATCACGCAGCTCATCGCGGATCAGTTCGGCCAGATCACGGCGAATCTGCTCGCCAACACGGCGGGTACGCGGAGTGGGCTTCATCATCGACCTCGTTCCAGGCTCATCGGACTTGTCAGCGGCGCAAACGGCATATCAGAGCGTGCGCGTCACCTGCACCCGCTCGAAGACCTCGATATGATCGCCCTCGCGGATGTCGTTGTAGTTCTTCACGCCCATGCCGCATTCGGTGCCGGCGCGCACTTCGCTGACATCGTCCTTGAAGCGACGCAGCGAATCGAGCGCGCCCTCGAAGATGACCACGTTCTGGCGCAGCACCCGGATCGGGTTATTGCGCCGCACCACGCCATCGACCACCATGCAGCCGGCCACCACGCCAAACTTGGGCGAGCGGAACACCTGACGCACATCGGCCAGACCGATGATGTCCTCGCGGAATTCCGGCTTGAGCATGCCGACCATGGCTTTCTTGACATCGTCGATCAGCTCGTAGATGACACTGTAGTAGTGCAGTTTCAGCCCTTCTTCCTCAGCGAGCTTCTTCGCCACGCTATCGGCGCGCACGTTGAAGCCGATGATGATCGCCTTGGCATTGTGGGCCAGGTTGACATCCGATTCGGTGAGACCACCGACGCCGCTGGCGACGATCTTGACCCGCACTTCGTCGGTGGACAGGCGATTCAGGGCATCGAAAATCGCCTCGGCGGAACCCTGCACGTCGGCCTTGAACACCACGTTGAGCACATTGACCTGACCGGCCTCGAACTGGCCGAAAATGCCGTCGAGGCTGATCTGCTGCTTCTTGGTCTGCTCCTCGCGCATCTTGCCCTGGCGGAACATGGCGATTTCGCGGGCCTTGCGCTCGTCGGCGACCACGATCACCTCGTCACCGGCCTTGGGCGCGCCCGACAGACCCAGCACTTCGACCGGAATCGATGGCCCGGCCTCGCCGACGCCCTGCCCGTTCTCATTGAGCATGGCGCGCACCCGGCCGTGCTCCAGACCGCTGAGGATCACATCGCCCTTGCGCAGGGTACCCTGCTGCACCAGCACGGTCGCCACCGGGCCGCGGCCCTTGTCCAGGCGCGATTCGATCACCACACCCTTGGCTACGCCATCCACCGGCGACTTCAGCTCCAGCACCTCGGCCTGCACCAGGATCTTGTCGAGCAGATCGTCGATGCCCAAGCCGCTCTTGGCGGACACATAGGCAAACAGATTCTCGCCGCCCCATTCCTCGGAAATCACGCCCTGCACCGACAGTTCGCTCTTCACCCGTTCCGGATCGGCGGCCGACTTGTCCATCTTGTTGACCGCGACCACGATCGGTACGCCGGCGGCGCGGGCATGCTGAATAGCTTCCAGGGTCTGCGGCATGACGCCATCATCAGCGGCCACCACCAGCACGACGATGTCGGTGGCCTTGGCGCCACGGGCACGCATTGCGGTAAACGCGGCATGACCGGGGGTATCGAGGAAGGTCACCACGCCCTTGGAAGTACGGACGTGATAGGCACCGATGTGCTGGGTGATGCCACCCGCCTCGCCGGCAGCAACGCGGGTGCGGCGAATGTAGTCGAGCAGCGAGGTCTTGCCATGGTCGACGTGACCCATGATGGTCACCACCGGCGGCCGCGGTACTGCATCGCTAGCACCGCTCTCAGCGGCCAGCTCTTCTTCCAGCGCATTCTCGTTGAGCAGCTTGTAGGTGTGGCCCATTTCCTCGACCACCAGCGCTGCGGTTTCCTGATCGATGACCTGGTTGATGGTGACCATCAGCCCCATCTTGAACAGGTTCTTGACCACCTCGGCGGCCTTGACCGACATGCGCTGCGCCAGATCAGCGACGCTGATCGATTCGGGCAGCGCCACTTCACGCACCACCGGTGCGGTGGGCTTGGCGAAGCCATGGCGCTGCTGCATGGCCGGCGCGGCACCCTTGCCACCACGGGATTTCTTGGACTTGCGGCGATCGCCGCCGTCTGCTTCGCCGCGCCCAGCACGAGCCAGCCCGGCATCACCCGGACCCTCATCACGGCGCCGGCCGGCATCAGCCGCAGGTTCACTACGGCGCTTGGCAGCAGCAGCGGGACGCGGCGGGGCATCAGGGCGCTTGCGGGCCCGGGCATCCGGCGTAGCGGGTGCCGCCGGTGGAGGCACGGCGATGATCGGCGGTGCAGGCGGATTCTCGGCGCGTTTGCGTGCCTTGACTTCGGCTTCTGCCGCTGCTTCGACATCGGCGCGTCGCTGTACCTGGCTCGCCACCGGCCCCATATCGCTCTTGCGAATACGCGCATCGCCACTGCCACTGCCACTGCCACTCCGAGGGGCAGCGGGCCGTTCCGGGCTGCGGCGGGCACCGCCAGCACCAGACCGTGGGCGCGCATCGTCACTCCGCGAGCGGGGTGCAGTCGCTGAAGGCTGGGGCTGGGGCGTTTCCACAGGCTGCGGCGACGCTGCATCCTCCGGCGCGGCCGGCGATGATTCGACCACCGGCGTGCTTTCCACCACCGGCGCGGATACCGCCCCGGACAGCGCAGCGACAGCTTCGGACTGAACCGGGGCAACCGCCACCGGAGGCACGTTCACTTCGGCGGCAACCGATGCCGGAGCTGGAACCGGCGCGACCGCCCCGGCTGCCTCTACGGCAGGGCGCGCTGCCTCGTCCTCGACCAGACTGCGCTTGACGTAGGTACGCTTCTTACGTACCTCGACACTCACCGTCTTGACCTGGCCGGCGGCACCGCCGGTCATCCTGATCTCGCTGTGCGTCTTACGCTTGAGCGTGATCCGCTTGGGTTCACTCGCCCCTGGAACCGGCCGGTTGCCATGGCTCTTGCGCAGATGCGCCAAGAGATCCAGCTTCTGTTTTTCCGTGATCGCAGCATCCGCCCCGGATACCGTGATTCCGGCCTCGGCGAACTGCTCCAGCAGGCGATCCACCGGTATGCCGACGACCGTCGCGAACTGCTTGACCGTTACATCCGTCATCTCACCACCCTCAAGACGAGCCGGCCCTACCGCTCGTTCTGCGAAAACCAAGGCGCCCGCGCCGTCATGATCAGCCGCGCGGCCCGCTCTTCACCCAGTTGGGCGATTTCGTTCAGATCATCCACCGATAACTCGGCCAGATCGTCCATGGTCTTGATGCCACGGCTAGCCAGCGTGAACGCCAGCGCCCTGTCCATGCCTTCCATGCGCAGCAGGTCGTCAGCCGGCTGGTCATGGCCCAGTTGTTCCTCGGCGGCAATCGCCCGGGTCAGCAGCACATCGCGCGCCCGCCCGCGCAGCTCCTCAACCAGGCCCTCGTCGAATTCCTCAATCTCCAGCATCTCGTGCGCCGGTACATAAGCGACTTCCTCGAGGCTGGCAAAGCCTTCGCGCACCAGGATCGCCGCAACTTCCTCATCAACGCCGAGGTGATCGCTGAACAGTTGCAACAGCGCGCTATCTTCCTGGCCACGCCGGGCCTGGTCCTGGGCACGGGTGATCACGTTCAGGGTCCAGCCGGTCAGGCGGCTGGCCAACTGCACGTTCTGACCGCCCTTGCCGATCGCCTGGGCCAGCTGCCGTTCATCGGTGACGATGATGTCCATGCTGTGAGTGTCTTCATCGACGATGATCGACTCAACTTCCGCCGGCGACATGGCATTCATGACAAAGCGGATGGACTCATCATCCCACTGGACGATATCGATACGCTCACCGGCCAGTTCGTTGGTGACACTCTGCACCCGGGCGCCGCGCATGCCGACACAGGCGCCAATCGGATCGATGCGCGCATCCTTGCTCTTGACGGCGATCTTGGCGCGCGAGCCAGGATCACGGGCGGCACCCTTGATTTCAATGATGCCCTGATTGATCTCGGGCACCTCCAGGGTGAACAGCGCCTCCAGATATTCCGGCGCCACGCGACTGATGAACAGTTGCGGCCCCTTGCTCTCGGCGCGCACATCCTTGAGGTAGCCGCGCACCCGGTCGCCGATGCGCACCGATTCGCGCGGAATCAGGTCCTCGCGGGCAATCCTGGCTTCGACATTGCCCCCGACATCGACGATCAGGTCGCCGCGTTCAAGGCGCTTGACCACACCGCTGATCAACTCGCCCTTGCGATGCAGATAGGCATCGACGATCTGGGCGCGTTCGGCATCGCGCACCTTCTGTACGATGACCTGCTTGGCGGTCTGCGCGGCGATGCGCCCGCCGAAATCCGCGTTCTCCAGCAAGGTCTCGACGAATTCACCGACCTCGGCATTGGCCCGCAACACACGGGCATCGGCCAGGCGCAACTGCCGCTCGGGACTTTCGATCGGCGCGTCATCGGCAACCACCAGCCAGCGCCGGATCGTCTCGTAAGCGCCACTGCGCCGGTTGATCACCACCCGCACGTCGGGATCGCCGCCCTCATAGCGTTTCTTGGCTGCCGAGGCCAGCGCGGTTTCCAGCGCGCTGAAGATGACTTCCTTGTTGACCCCTTTCTCGTTGGAGACGGCATCCACTACCAGCAGGATTTCCTTATTGCTTTCTTTAATCTCTTTACCGCGCATGTTGCTCTGTCTCCCAGCCGGATTCGCACCTCGCCGCCATGCCTTAGAGCGCTGGCACTAGCCGCGCCTTTTCGATCCGCTCCAGCAGTACCCGCCATTCCCGCCCGTCGCTATCGACGATCACCACCTCATCGCCCTGCATGCCCAGCAAGCGCCCAAGCAGCTTGCGCCGACCTTCCTGTAGTTCGCGCAACTGGATACGCACCTCGGAACCGGCAAAGCGCTCGAAATGCCGCGCCTCGAACAAGGGGCGCTCCAGCCCGGGCGAGGACACTTCTAGCGTGTACTGCCCGGCGATCAGATCCTCAACATCCAGGATCCCGCTGACCTGATGACTGACCCGCTGGCAATCATCCAGGGTGATACCGTTTTCGCTGTCGATATAAATGCGCAACAGCGCATTTGCATACCGGGCATGAAATTCCACGCCGACTAATTCATAGCCCATGGCTTCCACCACGGCCGCCAACAACCGCCTGAGCGTTTGAACATCCTGGCGCATTTCGATCACCGGAAACAAAAAAGGGGCCTGCGGCCCACTCGCTTTACGAAGCTGGTCGATCCACCGCGGCGCAAACAGCACAGGGACGCTAAGGTCGGGCACCACGGCGACTGGCCGCCACTCACCGTGCGGCCTTTCAGGCCATCACTGCGAACCCGGCATTCCGGGCCCGCCTCGCGACAGCCGGCACAAAAAAAGCCCTCAACGGGCTTCCTTGTAAAACTGGTAGCGGGGGCAGGATTTGAACCTACGACCTTCGGGTTATGAGCCCGACGAGCTACCGGACTGCTCCACCCCGCATCAGAGAATAGGAATATTACACAAGAACAAACCCGCTTGCAAGTGCTAATTTTCACACCGGGCGTGGTCATCCCGCATGGTAGAAGACCCGCGCCATCGGCAACAGTTCCCGGCGCCGGGCACCCGGTTCAGGCCGGCGGCGATGCCAGCCGCCGCCGCTCGCGCACGAACAGAATCGCACCCAGGAACAGCAGCACACTGCAGGTTATTTCCAGCCAGGCCAGCCAGGGCCGCACCATCGGGCCCGCAGCATTGAACACCCCGACCGTGAAATAGAACAGCGCCAGGAAACTGGTCCAGGCAAAAGTATAAGGACGACCATGCAACAGGCCGCGCAACGGAGCCAGCAGCGGCGCCACCAGCACCAGTAATACCAGCGTCACCGGGATACGCGCCGCCGGCTCCAGCCAGGCGAACCACAGCGTTAATACCCCCAGCAGGCCAAAATAAGCGCCCAGCGCCAGCGTGTACCAGAGCCGGCTCATGGCGTCGGCTCGCGCAGACGCCAGGCCAGCTCCGCCAGACGCCGCCCCAATGCCCGACACAACTGCTTTTCTTCGGCGTCTAGCACCGCGCTCGACGCGGGTCCCGACCAGTGACTCGGCCCATAGGGCGTACCGCCGGCGCGCGTTTCGCTAAGCGCAGCTTCAGTAAACGGCACACCGACCAGCAGCATGCCATGATGCAACAGCGGCAGCATCATGCTCAGCAGCGTCGATTCATGGCCGCCGTGCAGTGTCGATGCCGAAGTGAACACCGCTGCGGGCTTGCCGACCAACGCACCTGCTAGCCACAACCCGCCAGTCGAATCGAGAAAGTATTTCAGCGGCGCGGCCATGTTGCCAAAACGAGTCGGACTGCCCAATGCCAGTCCGGCACATTCACGCAGATCATCGGCACAGACATAGGGCGGTCCGGCAGCGGGAATGTCATCCTCGACTGCCTCGCAAACGCTTGACACCGCCGGCACGGTCCGCAAGCGCGCGCTCATGCCGGGCACCTGTTCGACACCACGGGCAATTTGCCGGGCCATTTCCGCCGTGCCGCCAGTCCGGCTGTAGTACAAAATCAGGATATCGGCCATGTATTTTTCTCCTTCACACCGTCATTTGGCGCAATCCGCATGCCGGCTCACCGCTGCGTCGCGCTTGCTTGACGACGCGAATGGCCGGTGCTAGCTTGCTTGATAGTGACACTTTTTCTTCTGATCCCGACAGACGCAATGCAGCGGTTCCGCCGTCCTTTCAAGACTTTGCCTAACCGGCTCCGATCTTCGTCGCTGGCTGTTGCCTGCCTGGCGCTGGTCGCCTGCGCCAGCGCGCCCGTGCAGGAAATGAGCGATGCCCGGCAGGCCATTCATGTCGCCGAGCAAACCAGCATCGCGCCGCCCGCCGCCGCCACGCTGCAGACAGCGCGTCAACTGCTGCTGAAAGCGCAAAGCGAACTGGAAGCCGGCGCCTATGACAATGCCCGCCAGCATGCCCTCGATGCGCGCGACCAGGCCATCCGCGCCCGGGAGCAGGCCAGTCCGCCCTTGCCGGTCAACGCCTCCGGTTCCCTCTGATCCATCGTTGCCCGAGCGGGTTCCGCCAGACCTCCGCGCAGGAGAATACCCCCATGTCGCCCCCCGTCTTCCGCATGAGTCCCGGTCGCGCCGGCCTGTGTCTGGCCTGGATACTGGCACTGTTGCTGGCCAGCCTGAGCGCCGGGGCGCGGCCACTGAATTTCACCCTGCCCGGCCTGAACGGACAGGCGGTGCAGCTGGCGGATTTTCGCGGCCGTTGGGTGATCGTCAACTTCTGGGCCAGCTGGTGCGTACCCTGCCTGCTGGAAATGCCCGAACTCCAGACCTTTCACGAGCAGCACGCTGACCGGGCGACAGTAATCGGTATCAACTTCGAAGACCTGCCCGCCAGCGAACTGCGCCTGTTCACCGAGCGCCTGGGCGTGACCTTTCCCATCGCCCTCGGCGCGGCCAGGCCGGTACCCGGCTTAGCCGTGCAGGGCTTGCCGACCACGTTCCTGATCGACCCCAGCGGCGCGCTGGTCGATACCCATCTGGGCAGCGTCAGTGCGGCCATGCTGGCGACACGCATCGCAGCGCCTCCGACAGCGAGATCCACGCCATGAGCATCCTATGCCTACGCTGCCAGGTCAGCGGCCGCGTGCAGGGCGTTGGCTTTCGCTACGCCACCGCCGAGCGCGCCCAGACGCTGGGCCTGAGCGGCTATGTGCGCAACCTGCCGGATCGGCGGGTCGAGGTACTGGCCTGTGGCGAGGAACGCGCCGTGCTCGCCCTGCGCAACTGGCTCTGGCAGGGTCCACCGCTGGCCCAGGTCAGCGCCGTTGACTGCGAAAAATGCCCACCGCATACCCAGCCCGGCTTCCGGATCACATGACCGCCATCTCGACTGGCCATGGACCCAGCTACCGAGGGACTTGACTTATCCACAGGCTTATGCAGTGCCATTCCCTGGTGCGCGTCGCGCCCCATTTCGCCGCAAAATCTTCGCCAAATTCCGCAATTTAAATACAAGCAACTGAAATAAAAAACAAAAAACCAATGATCAAAAAGTCATCAAATTGTCATTATGTGAGCGAGGACGCACAGTTACCGGCTTCATGCTAAAGTTATCCACAGAGTTATCCACAGGTTCTGTGGATAACTTTTGCCGCGCTCAGCCCGCTGCAACCCGGTCCGGATCACATGCGGCGCGCTCCGCCGCCAGCCGTGCACCCAGCCAGCCGGGCAATTCTTCCCAAGCCACCATCTGACTTTCCGCATCACGCCGACCGCGATACTCGACCTGCCCGGCAGCCAGATTGCGTTCGCTGACCACTACCCGATGCGGAATGCCGATCAGTTCCATATCAGCGAACATCACGCCGGGACGGGCATCGCGATCATCCAGCAACACCTCGATGCCTGCTGCCAGCAGAGTCTGATACAGGGTCTCGGTAGCCTCGCGCACCGCCGCCGAACGGCCGCTGCCAATCGGCAGCAGCGCCACCTGAAAGGGCGCCATCGCCGCCGGCCAGATGATGCCGCGCGGGTCATGATTCTGCTCGATGGCTGCCGCCACCACCCGCGATACGCCGATGCCATAGCAGCCCATGGTCACGACGCCCGTCTGACCGTTTTCCTTGAGCACCTCGGCCTGCAACGCGGCGCTGTACTTGGTGCCGAGCTGGAAAATATGGCCGACTTCGATGCCGCGGGCGATGGCCAGCCTGCCACAGCCGTCGGGGCTGGGATCTCCGTCTACCACGCTGCGGATATCGGCACGCTGCGGCTCGGGGCAATCACGACCGAAATTGACCCCGGTCAGATGCCAGTCATCCTGATTGGCGCCGGTGACGAAATCGACCATGTTCGCCACCGCGCGGTCGGCAATCACCGTGCCGCTGAAGCCAACCGCACCCAGCGAGCCGGGGCTGGCGCCAAAGGCGGCGCGGATCGCCTCGGGACTGGCGAACACCAGCGGCGCTTTCACCTGCGGCAGTTTCTCGGCCTTGATCGGATTGACCTCATGATCGCCGCGCACCAGCAGCAGCACCGGCTGCCCGTCCTCGCCTTCGACCACCACCGCCTTGACCGTGCGCGTGGCGGGAATGTGCAGGAAGTCACACAGCTCGGTAATGGTCTTGATCGACGGCGTGTGCACCCGCTGCAGCGCATCTGCCGGTGTTGGCCGCTCGCCAGCGGGCGCGACCGCCTCGGCCAGTTCGACATTGGCCGCATAGTCACTGCCATCGGCAAAGGCGATCGCATCCTCGCCGGACTCGGCCAGCACATGGAACTCGTGCGATAGCGCGCCGCCGATGCTGCCGGTATCAGCCAGGACCGCGCGGAATTTCAAGCCCAGCCGGCTGAAAATGCGTGAATAGGCCCGGTACATGGTGTCGTAGGTGTCCTGCAGTGAGGCAGCATCGAGATGGAAGGAATAGGCGTCCTTCATCAGGAATTCACGCGCCCGCATCACGCCAAAGCGCGGCCGCACCTCATCACGGAACTTGGTCTGGATCTGGTAGTAATTAACCGGTAATTGCTTGTAGCTCTTGATTTCACGCCGAAACAGATCGGTGATCACTTCCTCGTGGGTTGGACCAAAGCAGAAGTCCCGGTCATGGCGATCCTTGATGCGCAACAATTCTGGACCGTACTTCTGCCAGCGGCCGGACTCCTGCCACAGCTCGGCTGGCTGCACCGCCGGCATGAACAGTTCCAGGGCGCCGGCGCGGTTCATCTCCTCGCGCACGACAGCCTCGACCCGGCGCAGCACGCGCAAACCCAGCGGCAACCAGGTATAGACGCCAGCAGCGAGCTTGCGAATCAGCCCGGCACGCAGCATGAGCTGATGACTGACAATCTCGGCATCAGCCGGGGTTTCCTTGACGGTAAAGAGCGGAAAACGGGATACGCGCATGGACAGGGCCTTGAATCAGGATGCGGGGTAGTGGGGTTTGCAGGGGTGCAGGTGACATGGCCGGCCACGGCCGGACGCAACAGCATCAGGGGTTGCAGAAATAATCCTGGTCCTTGCGCGCCTTTTGCAGTTCCTGGGCGCGCTGCTCATCGCTGATGGTTATTTTCTTGCCCTCGGCATCGGTCTTGACCACCGGGCGCTCGCTTTGCAGAACATCAACGTTCCTGCGGGCAATTTCGCAATTTTTGGCGCGGGCGACCTCGGCATCCTGCTGGGCCTTTTCCTGCTGGGCTTTTTGCGCCGCCTCATCCTCGGCCAGCTTACGGGCTAGAGCTTCCTGCTCGCGCTCAGGCGTCGGGGCCTGGGAGGCGCCGGTGTCACCGACCACCGGTCTTGCGTACGGTCTCGTAAGCAGTACCCGCCGGCGGCGGCAGTTCGGAATATTGAACCTTGCCGACGCTATCGGTCCATTTGTAGACAAACTGTTCAGCATGAGCCGCCAGGGCGCAAAACCCCACCAGCAGCAGGCTCGGCAGGATGGATGTCCGCATAGTCAGGTCTCCCGATGACCGGCGCCGGGACGCACGCACCCGCCGCCGGGGATTTCGCTGGAAATGAAAGTTCTGTAGTATAACCGGTCCGCAAGACTCGCGCCCAGCGCGTACCGGCGGCTTGCATGGCGGGTTGCGCCCGCCGGGTGCTACCCCTGCCACGCGGCGGTTACCCCGCCCTGTCGTGGCCCCCGGCCCTGCCACCTTCCGGACCTAGCCCTGCTCCGCCCGTACATTGGTGAGTGTTCTTGTTCTGTTGTCCCTGTCCATACCCCCGTAATGCCATGAGGAAAACACACCGTGGAACCTATCACTGGTGCTGAAATTCTGGTCCGCTGCCTGAAGGAAGAAGGCGTCGAGCACATCTTCGGTTATCCGGGTGGCTCGGTGCTGCACATCTACGACGCCCTGTATGCCCAGGAGGATGTTCAGCACATCCTGGTCCGCCATGAACAGGCCGCCACCCATGCCGCCGACGGCTATGCCCGCGCCAGCGGCAAGCCCGGCGTAGTGCTGGTCACCTCCGGTCCGGGCGTCACCAACGCAGTCACCGGCATCGCCACTGCCTACATGGACTCGATCCCGATGGTGATCTTTTCCGGTCAGGTGCCTACCGCCCTGATCGGCAATGACGCCTTCCAGGAAGTGGATACGGTCGGCATCACCCGGCCCTGCGTCAAGCACAATTTCCTGGTCAAGGATGTGCGCCAGTTGGCCGAGACCGTGAAGAAGGCCTTCTTCATCGCCACCACCGGCCGCCCCGGTCCCGTGCTGGTTGACCTCCCCAAGGACGTCACCATCAGCAAGACCGAGTATCACTACCCGAAAAAAATCAAGCTGCGTTCCTACAGCCCGACGGTGCGCGGCCATGCCGGCCAGATCCGTAAAGCAGTCGACCTGATCCTGTCAGCGAAGCGGCCGATGGTCTACACCGGCGGCGGCGTAGTGCTCAGCGAAGGGTCCACGGAACTGGTCGAACTGACCCAGCTGCTCGGTTACCCGATCACCAACACGCTGATGGGTCTGGGCGCTTATCCGGCCACCGACAAACAGTTCGTCGGCATGCTCGGCATGCACGGCACCTACGAAGCCAACATGGCCATGCACGACTGCGACGTGCTGATCGCCATTGGCGCACGCTTTGACGACCGCGTCACCGGTAAGCTGGAAAAATTCTGCCCGACCGCGCGCATTGTCCATATCGACATCGACCCGTCCTCGATCTCCAAGAATGTGCGCGTCGACATTCCCATTGTCGGCTCGGTGCCGCATGTGCTGCGCTCGATGATCAACGTCATCCGCGACGAGAAGCTGCGCCCGGATGCCGAGGCACTAGCACAGTGGTGGCAGCAGATCGAGCAGTGGCGCGGCATGGAATCCCTGCGCTACCGTGGCAGCGACGAGGTGATCAAGCCGCAGTATGTGATCGAAAAGCTCTACCAGGTCACCTCCGGACAGGCGATCATCACCTCCGACGTGGGCCAGCACCAGATGTGGGCGGCGCAGTACTACCTGTTCGACCGGCCGCGGCAGTGGATCAACTCCGGCGGCCTGGGCACCATGGGCTTTGGCCTGCCAGCAGCGATGGGCGCCAAGCTGGCTCTGCCCGATCACGACGTGGCCTGCGTCACCGGCGATGGCAGCATCCAGATGATGCTGCAGGAACTGTCGACCATGAAGCAGTACTGCACGCCGGTCAAGATCATCAACCTGAACAACGGCTATCTGGGCATGGTCCGGCAGTGGCAGGAGTTCTTCTACCAGAAGCGCTACTCCATGACCTATTTCGAGGCGCTGCCCAATTTCGTCATGCTCGCCGAAGCCTATGGCCATGTCGGCATGCGCATCGAGAAGCCGGGCGACGTGGAAGGCGCACTGCGCGAAGCCTTCGCCATGAAGGACCGCACCGTGTTCCTCGACTTCATCACCGACCCCAGCGAGAACGTGTTCCCGATGATCCCCTCCGGCGGTGGCCAGAACGAAATGCTCCTCGCCGAGCGCGACGAGATGGTTTCGACCCACGAAGAAGGCATGGTGCTGGTGTGAACAACAACAATCGTCACCTGATTTCGATCCTGATGGAGAACGAGTCCGGCGCCCTGTCGCGGGTCGCCAACCTGTTCTCAGCGCGCGGCTACAACATCGAGAGCCTCACGGTCGCCCCGACCGATGATCCGACCCTGTCGCGCCTGACCCTGGTCACCAACGGCAACGAACAGATCATCGAGCAGATCGTCAAGCAGCTCAACAAGCTGATCGACGTAGTCAAGCTGATCGACCTAACCGAAACCGACGCCATCGAGCGCGAATTGATGCTGGTCAAGACCAAGGCGGTCGGCGGCGAGCAGCGCGCCGAGATGAAGCGTCTCGCGGAAATCTTCGACGGCCACATTCTGGATGTCACCGACTCGACCTATACCATCGAGCTGACGGGACGTGGCCAGAAGCTGGATAACTTCCTGCGCGCGGTCGAGAAGGATGCCATCCTTGAAGTGGTGCGCTCCGGCGCGACCGGCATCGCCCGCGGACAGAAGGCACTGCACGCCTGATCGCTGCTCAACCACCGCAGCCGTCCCCGCCGCCGCGCGTGGCGGGGGCGGCTTGTTTTTAACTGTTCAGGAAACCTTCCCATGCAGATCTATTACGACAAAGACGCCGACCTGTCCCTGATCAAAGGCAAGACCGTCACCATCATCGGCTACGGCTCGCAGGGCCACGCCCACGCCCTCAACCTGCGTGATTCCGGCGTGTCGGTGATCGTTGGCCTGCGCCCCGGCTCGAGCTCGGCGATCAAGGCCGAGCAGGCCGGACTGGCGGTCAAGCCGGTCGGCGAAGCCGCCGCCGCTGCTGATGTAGTCATGATCCTGGCCCCGGACGAGCACCAGAGCCAGATCTACCGCGATATCGAGCCGCAGCTGAAAAACGGTGCCGCGCTGGCCTTCGCCCACGGCTTCAACATCCATTTCGGCGGCATCGTGCCGCGTGCTGATCTGGACGTGATCATGATCGCGCCCAAGGGCCCCGGTCATCTGGTGCGTTCGACCTACACCCAGGGCGGCGGCGTGCCCTGCCTGATCGCTGTGGCCCAGGACGCTACCGGTCGCGCCAAGGAACTGGCCCTGTCCTATGCCTCAGCCAATGGCGGCGGCCGCGCCGGCATCATCGAGACCACCTTCCGCCAGGAATGCGAAACCGATCTGTTCGGCGAACAGGCCGTGCTGTGCGGTGGCCTGACCGCGCTGATCCAGGCCGGTTTCGAGACCCTGGTCGAAGCGGGCTACGCGCCGGAAATGGCCTATTTCGAATGCCTGCATGAAGTGAAGCTGATCGTCGACCTGATCTACGAAGGCGGCATCGCCAACATGCGCTACTCGATCTCCAATACCGCTGAGTATGGCGATTTCACCCGCGGGCCGCGCATCATCACCGAGCAGACCAAGGCCGAGATGCGCAAGATCCTCACCGAGATCCAGACCGGTCAGTTCGCCCGTGAATTCATCCTGGAAAACCAGGCGGGCGCGCCAGTGCTCAAGGCCAGCCGCCGCATCAGCCGTGAGCACCCGATCGAACAGGTCGGCGACCGGCTGCGCGGCATGATGCCGTGGATCAAGGCGAATCGTCTGGTTGATACCAGCAAGAACTGAGGCAGTGATCCCAAGGGCAGGGCACGGCGCGTGGCAACGCGGGTGTCCTGCCTTTTGCGTTTGATGGCGAATTCCATGACCCCAGACACCCCCGAAGTCCGCCGCCCCCGCGGCATCTATCTGCTGCCCAATCTCTTCACCACCGCAGCCCTGTTCTGCGGTTTCTACGCCATCATCGCCGCGCTGCATGGCCGTTTCGAACCCGCGGCGATCGCCGTATTCGTGGCCATGGTCCTGGATGGTCTGGACGGTCGGGTCGCGCGCCTGACCCACACCGAGAGCGAATTTGGCGCCCAGTACGACAGCCTGGCCGATCTGGTGTCCTTTGGTCTGGCGCCGGCGCTGATCATGTATGAATGGGCGCTGGGCACCATGGCCACCATGGGACCGTTCCTGTCCAAGATCGGCTGGCTGGCGGCGTTTTTCTACACGGTGATGGCAGCGTTGCGCCTGGCGCGCTTCAATGTCCAGCTCGGCCACACCGATAAGCGCTATTTCATCGGGCTGCCCAGCCCTTCGGCGGCGGCCATGGTCGCCGGCATGATCTGGTTCTGCAGCGATCTGGGCCTGAGCGGCAGCGAGGTGCTCGGACCGGCGCTGCTGGTCACCGTTGCCGCCGGGGCGCTGATGTTCAGCAACATTCTCTACCTGAGTTTCAAGCAGGTGGATCTGCGCGGGCCGGTGCCCTTCGTGGCGGCGCTGCTGGTGGTGCTGCTGTTCGTGCTCACGTCGATGGACCCGCCCAAGGTGCTGTTTGGCGGCTTCCTGATCTATGGCCTGTCCGGGCCGCTGCTGTTCCTGGTACGGCTGCGCCAGCGCGTCCGCCGCCGCAACCAGGCCCCGGGCGAGCCGCCCGAGTCCCGCTGACACCGCCCCCCGTCCCAGAATTGACCGCATGTGGCAGCGCCAACCCGTTGCCACGACGAGCCTGCCAATGCTCCGTCATCTCGACGGAGCACGCGCCCGTGCGGGCTGACAAAGTTACTAAAATACTCATAATCAAGCACTGTGGTCCGCCGGCATTGCCGCGCGCTGGCATGACGCCCGCACCCCCTTGGAGACTATCTGCATGAACCAGTTGATCATTTTCGATACCACGCTGCGCGACGGCGAGCAAAGCCCGGGCGCATCGATGACCAAGGAAGAAAAGGTCCGCATCGCCAAGATGCTGGAACGGATGCGGGTGGACGTGATCGAGGCTGGCTTTCCCATCGCCAGCCCGGGCGATTTTGACGCGGTGCAGGCCGTGGCACGGGCGGTCAAGGACAGTCGGGTGTGCGGACTGGCACGCGCCGCCGATGTTGATATCGACCGCGCCGGTGAGGCACTCAAGGATGCTGCGGCCGGGCGCATCCATACGTTTATCGCCACCTCGCCCATCCACATGCAGATGAAGCTGCGCATGGAACCGGATCAGGTGGTGGAACGGGCGGTCGAGGCGGTGCGACGTGCGCGGCGCTGGACCGATGATGTGGAATTCTCCGCTGAGGACGCCGGGCGCTCGGAGATCGACTTTCTGTGCCGGATCACCGAAGCGGTGATCAAGGCCGGCGCGCGCACCATTAACATCCCCGACACGGTCGGCTACAACGTTCCCGAGCAGTTCGCCCAGACCATCCGCAGCCTGATCGAGCGGGTGCCTAATGCCGATCAGGCCATTTTCTCGGTGCATTGCCATAACGATCTGGGTCTGGCGGTCGCCAACTCGCTAGCGGCGGTGCTGGCGGGTGCGCGGCAGGTGGAATGCACCATCAACGGCCTCGGCGAGCGCGCCGGCAATGCTTCGCTGGAGGAAATCGTCATGGCGGTGCGCACCCGTCACGACGTCTTCCAGCTTGAAACCGGCATCGACACCACCCAGATCGTGCCGGCCTCGCGCCTGGTGGCCAACATTACCGGCTTTCCGGTGCAGCCCAACAAGGCCATCGTCGGCGCCAATGCCTTCGCCCACGAATCCGGCATCCATCAGGATGGCGTGCTCAAGCACCGCGAAACCTATGAAATCATGCGCGCCGAGGATGTCGGCTGGAGCACCAACCGCATGGTGCTGGGCAAGCATTCCGGCCGTAATGCCTTCCGCACCCGTCTGGAACAGCTCGGCGCCAGCTTCGCTACCGAAGAGGAATTGAACGCCGCCTTTGCCCGCTTCAAGGATCTGGCCGACAAGAAGCACGAAGTCTATGACGAGGATCTGCAGGCGCTGGTCACCGATGCCTATCTGACGGCGGAAAATGAGCGGGTCAAGCTGCTGTATCTGCGCGTCTGCTCGGAAACCGGCGAGACGCCCAATGCCGAGGTGGCCCTGCTGGTTGATGGCGAGGAACACCGCGTCGCCGCCAGCGGCGGTGGCCCGGTAGACGCGGCGTTCAAGGCCATCGAGAGCCTGTTGCAGACCCGCACCGACCTGCTGCTGTACTCGGTGAACAACATCACCAGCGGCACCGATTCGCAGGGCGAAGTCACGGTGCGCGTGGCCAAGGATGGGCGCATCTTCAACGGTCAGGGCGCCGATACCGATATCGTCATTGCCTCGGCCAAGGCCTATGTCAACGCGCTCAACAAGGTGCTGCAACCCAGCGAGCGGGCACACCCGCAACTGCTGTAGGCACGATCGAGGCACGCGATGAGCGATCCGCAGCGGCGCCGCCAGTACCTCGCCGAGCTGGGCATTCCCCTGTGGCTGCCGCGGCGCGACGGCTTGCTGTCCGCCGCTGCGGTGGAAACGCCCGCAACCGCGCCGCCAACAACCGATACCGTATTGCCGCCATCGGTCCCGGAACCGGTAGCGGCAGCGCCTGATCCGGTCGCTGCCGATCTCCCCCTGGATCGGGACATTGCCCCCCTGGATGCAGACTGGGAACCGTGCTTGGATATTGATGTAGACATGGACATGGACATGGATGTGGATGTGAATGACGATGCGCCCCGCCCGGCCCCGCTCAGTCGCGAGGCGCGCATTGCTACGCTGGATTGGTCCACGCTGGAGGCCGAAGTACGTCAGTGCCAGTCCTGCGGGCTATGCGCAACCCGTAGCCAGACCGTGTTCGGGGTCGGCGACCGACAGGCACGCTGGCTGGTGGTTGGTGAAGCGCCCGGCGCCGATGAAGACCGGCAGGGTGAGCCCTTCGTCGGCCGCGCCGGCAAGCTGCTCAATCCGATGCTGCAGGCGATCGGCCTGCGCCGCGAGCAGGTGTATATCGCCAATATCCTGAAATGCCGCCCACCGGACAACCGCGATCCCGCACCGGCTGAGGCCGCAACCTGCCGGCCGTTCCTGGAGCGGCAAATTGCCCTGCTCCAGCCACGCATCATTCTGGCGGTTGGGCGCATCGCCGCGCAAAACCTGCTGGCCACCGATACGCCGATCGGCAAGCTGCGGGGCCGGATCCACAGCTTTGGCTCGGCGCGCATCCCGCTGGTGGTCACGTACCATCCCGCCTATCTGCTCCGTTCGCCGCGCGAGAAACGCAAGGCCTGGGATGATCTGCGTTTGGCACGCCGCGCGCTAACTCACCCGGCAGCCCCACCATGAATAGCGCCACGCAGACCACGCCTGCCGCGCAGAGCGCACCCTTTCGCGCCATGCTTTATGCCGATCTGCGCGAGATCATCGCCATCGAGCAGCAGGCCTATGTCTTTGCCTGGACCGAGAACATCTTTCGTGACTGCATCCGCGCCGGCTACCACTGCCGGGTGGCACAGCCGCCGCATCGTCTGATCCAGGCCTATGGCATCCTGTCGGCGGCAGCGGGCGAGGCGCATGTGCTGAATCTGTGCGTGCGCCGCGAACTGCAGGGACGGGGCCTGGCCCGGCCGCTGCTCGAACACCTGCTGGAACAGGCGCGCGCCGCGCAGGCGCAGACCGTGTTCCTGGAAGTACGCCCCTCCAACCTGCCCGCCCTGCACCTTTATCAGACTGCCGGCTTTTGCGAGGTCGGTCTACGCCGGGGCTACTATCCCGCTGCTACAGGCCGCGAAGATGCACTGGTCATGGCCCGGGAACTGTGAGCCAGGCGATCCCTATCTGGATCCAGGACGCATGCCTGGAGGTTCGTCGTCCGCACTCGCCGCTGCTAACCTGCTCAAAAGCCACTCATGCCTGCCGAAACCCTTCTCGTTGACCCTGCGCTGATTCGCGCCGCTGCCGGTCTGCTGATTGGCTGCCTGCTGGTGCTGGCGCTGTTTGCCCAGCACTGGAAGCTGCTGGCGCTCGCGCAGCGCTGCGCACACCTGGAAGCCGAGCTGGCTGCATACCATGCGCGCACACGGAGCGACCCCGATCTGCAGACGCTGCTCGATAGCCTGCCGATCGCAGCAGCCTACCGCAATGGCGACGGTCTGCTCGTCAACCGCGCTGCAGAACAACTGACCGGCTACACCCGCCAGGATCTGGCCAATCCAGTGGCCTGGTTTACAACCCTGCATGGCCGCGACCGCGACCGGGCCCGGCAGTATTACGAAAGCGACCGGCAAACCGTACCGACCCATCCACGCATCCAGTCGATCGTCCATCACGATGGCTGGGTGCTGTGGGTCGAGTTCGCGATCGCGCCCTGCGGCAGCGGCGAAGTCTGGCTGCTGCAGGACATCACCAACCACGAGCAGATGCGTCAGGCCCTGTGCGAAAGCCAGGAACGCTATCGCGCCCTCGCCGATGCCTCGCTGGACAGCATCTTCATCCTCGACCGGCGCGGCATCCTGCAGTATGCCAATCCGGCCGCCGCCCGCGCCTTCGGCTGTGACCCGCAACAGACCCTGATCGGCCAGAGTTTCTATCAGGTACAGCCCTCGGAAACCGTTTTCCGCAACCTGCAGATCGTGCAGCGTCTGCTCGACCATGGTGAAACGGCAACCATCGAGGAACCGCGCCAACTGGGCGAAACCACGCACTGGTACGAAACCCATCTGCTGCCGCTGTGCGATGAGCACGGCCGGCGCAACCGGGTGATGTGCGTCGGGCGCGATATCACCACGCGCCGCACACTGGAGCAGCGTCTGCGCCAGTACCAGCATATCGTCGCAGCGCTGCCCGATGCCGTGTCCCTGGTCGATACCGAATACCGCTACCGGGTGGTGAATGACGCATATCTGCGCCGCACCGGCAAGCGCCGCGAGCAGATCGAGGATCAGCCAGTCGCCGAGATCATGGGCGCCGCGACCTTTGCTGAGGTGGTCAAGCCGCAACTTGATCGCTGCCTGGGCGGTGAATCCATCCAGTATCAAGCCTGGTTTAGTCTGAGCGGCAAGGATGCACGTTTCCTCGATGTCAGCTACACGCCCTATCGTGATGAAAGCGGCACCATCGCCGGTATCCTGGTCAGCAGTCGCGATATCACGCCGCTCAAGCAGCTTGAGGAACAGACCCAGGTGGCGCTGGCCAAGTACCAGCTGCTGTTTGATACCTTCCCGCTGGGCGTGACCGTGACCGACAGCGACGGCCGGATTCTGGAAACCAACCAGATGGCGGCGCACCTGCTGGATCTACCGGCCGAGACGCATCAGCAGCTTAGCATCACCGATCCCGCCTGGCGCATCGTGCACCTGGATGGCACGCCGATACCGGCCACCGAGCGCGTCGGCGTGCGCGCCCTGCGCGAACAGCGGCGCATCGATAACGCCGAGATCGGTGTCATTCGCCCCGACGGCCAGACCGTCTGGCTGAGTGTCACCGCCGCACCGCTGCCACTGGCCGGCTACGGCGTGGTCATCACCTATCACGACATCAGCGACCGGCTGCGCACCGAGCAGACGCTGCATGAAAGCGAGCAGCGCTTCCAGGCCCTGTTCGCCCGCCATGACGCCATCATGCTGCTGATCAATCCCGACAGTGGCCGCATTCTCAACGCCAATCGCGCCGCCGAACGTTTCTACGGCTATGCGCTAGCGCAGTTGCGGCGCATGAACATCGCCGATCTCAACACCCTGCCGCCCGATGAGGTGCGCCGGGAACGCGAGCGCGCCCTGCACGAAACCCGCAACAGCTTCATTTTTCCGCATCGCCGCGCCGATGGCAGCCTGCGCACCGTCGAAGTACACTCCTCACCCATTCCATTTGGCGAACGCAAGGTGCTGTTTTCCATCATCCACGACATCACCGAGCGCCAGCAGGCCGAGCAGGCGCTGCGCCAGTCGCTGCGGGAAAAGGAACTCCTGCTGCGCGAGATTCACCACCGCGTCAAGAACAACCTCGCCGCCATCATTGGCCTGGTCGATCTGCAACGCCAGGCAGCGACCACACCACCCGAACACCAGATCCTGCTCGCCGAACTGGCCAACCGCTTCAAGTCGATGGCCCTGGTACATGACATGCTGTACCGGGCCGAGGCCCTGAACCGGATCGATTTTCATGTCTATCTGCAAGCCCTGAGCGACTGCCTGCGCGAGGCCTTCACCCCGTTGGAGCCGATCCAGGTCGATACCCGCGCCCCGGGCGTCTGGCTGAGTCTGGACACGGCCATCCCCTGCGGCCTGATTGTCAATGAGCTGCTGGTCAATGCCTTCAAGTACGCCTTTCCCAATGGCCGGCCGCGCGCCGGCGCCAGCAGCAGCTGCCTGATCAGCGTCAGCGTGACCCAAGACGATGGCGCCTGCACCCTGCGCGTCACCGACAATGGCGTCGGTCTGCCCGAGAATCTGGACTGGACCACCACCCGCACCCTGGGCCTGCGCCTGGTGCGCATGCTCAGCCGCCAGCCGCTGCACGGTCATCTCGAAGTCGATTGCAGCACCGGCACCTGCTTCCTGCTGCGTTTTAGCGTCGCGGCCGACGCCAGCGATACCGCGACGGCACTCCCGGCGTGAGATCCTGTCTCAACGCGCGACCGCCTTATGCAAAGAACTGCAAAAAAAGTACAGCGAAGCACAGTGGCTTTGTCATAATGACCACGGCGCCCGCCATGGGCGGCTCCTGAAGAAAAACCCTTTCATAAATCAAACAGCTAGTAGATAAAAGAGACAGATGACCGATATTATCAAGTCACACGCCAAAGTTGGCGTTTATGTCGATGCCGCCAATATTTCCCGCAACGGCGGCCAGCGTATGCAATACGACGTTCTGCGCGAATTCGCCTGCCGTGACCATGCTGAACCTCTGCGCCTCAACGTTTACCTCTCCTACGATGAGGAACGCGCCGAAACCAATACGGTCTATCGTGACAAGGCCCGCGCCTACCAGTCGGCGCTACGCGAAATCGGCTACAAGGTGATCGAGAAACGGGTAAAGTGGTTCCAGGACGAAGCCGGTAACCGCTATGGCAAAGCCAATGCCGATCTCGACATGGCGGTCGATGTGCTGCTGCAGTCGGAGAACCTGGACCGGGTGTTGCTAGTCACCGGCGATGGCGATTTTGTGCAGGTGGTGCGCGCCCTGCAGAACAAGGGCTGTCGGGTGGAAACCCTGGCCTTCGACAATGTGTCCGAGGAACTGCGCCGCGAATCGGACATGTTCGTTTCCGGCTATCTCGTGCCGGGCCTGCTGCCAACCCGGGGCGATGATTACTTCTCACCGGCCTGGGGCGCGATGGGTTCGCGGGTGCGCGGCTACTGCTATCACCACGACGACAATAAAAGCTTCGGCTTCATGCGCTTCCTGGTGAAACTGTCGCCCTACCTGTGGAAAACCGACTCGCGTGATGCCGATTCCCCATACCGGACGGCGTTCTTCCACGATTCCAGCCTACCGGATGGCTTCAATGTGATGAAGCTGCCCTCACGCAACCACATTTTCGAATTCAACCTGGCCGAGCCCAACGGCAAGCAGCCGGTCGCTACCGACATCGTGCTGATTCATCCCTCTTCCTGAGACGCCAGCGCCCGGCGCGGCGGGATCCCTTCATCGAGGTTCTGTCCATGCATTGCTTCCGAACCCTAAAGCTCCTTCTGGTCCTGCTACTGCTGTCGAGCCTGCCGGGCGTCAACGCCAAGACCGCCACGGACGATGTCGCGCCACTCGCGCCCGCGGCGCAGCTCAACACCCTGGACCGGACCATTGCCAACCTGCTCTCGCAGCACCATTACCGGCAAAGCAAGCTCGACGATCGGCTGTCCTCGCTGATCCTCAATACCTATCTCGATGATCTGGATGCCAACCACGCCTACTTCCTGGCCAGCGATATTGCCGCCTTCGAGAAATACCGCAGCACCCTGGACGACGCGCTCAAGAACGGCAATCTGCAACCGGCCTACGAGATCTTCAACGTCTATCTGCAGCGGCTAAGCGAGCGCAGCGAACGCATCCAGGCGCTGCTCGGCCAGGACTTCCGTTTTGACCGCGATGAAACCCTGAACGTCGATCGCAAGAACGCGCCCTGGGCCAAGAACACCGCCGAACTCGACGAGTTCTGGCGCAAGCGGCTCAAGCATGAAATGCTGACCCTGATTGTCTCGGGCAAGGAACCCGCCGCCGCCCGCGAACTGCTGCGCAAACGCTACGAGAACCGCCTGAATCAGGCGCGCAAGACCAGTAGCGAAGACATCTTTCAGCTCTACATGAATGCCGTCGCTCAGTCCTTCGATCCGCACACCGCCTATTTCTCGCCGCGCAACACCGAGAATTTCAATATCCAAATGCGCCTATCGCTGGAAGGCATCGGCTGCGTACTGCGCATGGAAGATGAGCAGGTCACCGTGGTCGAACTGGTCACCGGCGGCCCGGCCGATCTCAGCCAGCAGATCAAGGCCAATGACCGCATCGTCGCCGTCGCCCAGGGCGATGATGGCCCCTGGGTGGATGTGGTTGGCTGGCGGCTGGATGACGTGGTCGAGCGCATTCGCGGCGCACGCGGCTCGGTGGTACGCCTGAAGATCCTGCCCGGCAAGGCCGGTGCGGCAGCGGCGGAAAAGACCGTGCGCCTGGTCCGCGACACCATCAAGCTGGACAAGCAGGCCGCCAAGAGCGAAATCAAGACCCTGCGCGACAGCGACGGTCACGAACGGCGCATCGGCGTGATCACCATTCCGGCCTTTTACAGCGATTTTGAAGCCGCCCGGCGCGGCGATCCCGACTATCGCAGCACCACCCGCGACGTGCGCCGCCTGCTCGGCGAACTGCATGGCAAAGCCGATGGACTGGTGCTGGACCTGCGCGGGAACGGCGGCGGTTCGCTGCAGGAAGCGATCGATCTGACCGGACTGTTTATCGCCGAGGGGCCGGTGGTGCAGGTCAAGCACACCCGCGGCGATGTCGAGGTGGAAAAGGACAGCGATCCTGAGCAGGTCTACGACGGACCGCTGGCGGTGCTGGTCGATCACGCCAGCGCCTCGGCCTCGGAAATTTTTGCCGGCGCCATTCAGGATTATGGTCGCGGTCTGGTGATTGGCGACCCGACCTTCGGCAAGGGCACGGTGCAGACCATGATCGATCTCAATCGCCTGACCCGCGCCGCCGAACCGCAGGGCCAGCTCAAGCTGACCATCGCCAAGTTCTACCGGGTCAACGGCAGCAGCACCCAGCATCGCGGCGTCCGGCCCGATATCGACATTCCCTCGGTATTCGACAGCGAGGAGATCGGTGAGAGCGCGCAGAAAAACGCGCTGCCCTGGGATGAAATCGCCGCAACCCGCTTCCGCAACGACCGGCGGTTGCTGGCGCTGCTGCCGGAGCTGTCGAAACGGCATCAGGCGCGGGCGAGCAGCGATCCTGATTACCAGAGCTATCTGCAGGATCTGCGCTTCAGCCGCGAACAGCGCGAGAAAACCACGGTATCGCTGCGCGAAAGCCAGCGCCGCGCCGAACAGACCCGCATCGAGACCTGGCAGCGTGACCGCGAGAACCGCTATCGCGCGCTCAAGAATCTGGCGCCGCTGCAACCCGGCGATGATCTGCCGCAGGGCAAGGAGAGCGCCATCCCCGATGCCGCTCTGCAGGAAAGCATGCACATCGTCGCCGACCTGGTCACCCTGAATGGCGGCAAGGCACCGGGCACCGTGGTCATGAGCCGCTGACGCCATGACTGTGCCCATGCTGCTGGACCCGATACTGGCCGAGCGTCTGACCGTGGCTCTGGAGCGGCTGGCGGCCACGCTGCCGACCGCTCCGACCCTGCCCGACTGGGCCAACAGCCGCGCCTTTCGCTGGCGACGCGGTCAGCTGTGGCCGGTGCATCATCCGCACCGGCTGCGGCTGGCCGATCTGCGCTGCATCGACCAACAGAAGCGAGCGCTGGATCGCAACCTGCGCCAGTTCCTGGCCGGGCAACCCTGCAACAACGCCCTGCTCTGGGGCGCGCGCGGCACCGGCAAATCGTCACTGGTCAAGGCTCTGCTCAACGAGTACGCCGGGCAGGGCCTGCGCCTGATCGAAGTCGACCGGCATGATCTGCTCGACCTGCCGGAGATCGTTGAACCGCTGTTTGGCCGTCCCGAGCGCTTCCTGCTCTACTGCGATGATCTGTCCTTCGAGGCCCATGATCCCGGCTACAAGGCGCTCAAGGCGATGCTCGACGGTTCGATCAGTGCCACGCCCGACAATGTGCTGCTCTGCGCCACCTCCAATCGCCGCCACCTGTTGCCCGAATACCTGCGCGAGAACCAGGAGAGCCAGCTGATTGATGGCGAGTTGCATCACGGTGAGGCGGTGGAGGAAAAAATCTCGCTGTCAGAGCGCTTTGGCCTGTGGCTGTCGTTCCATCCCTTCAGCCAGGAGGATTATCTGGCCATCGTCAGCTACTGGCTGGAGCAACTGCACTGGCCGGCGGGCCTGGATGCAGACACCCGCGCCGCAGCCCTGCAATGGGCCCTGCAACGCGGCTCGCGCAGTGGCCGGGTTGCCTGGCAGTTCGCCCGCGACTGGATTGGCCAGCACAGCGTGTAGCCGCGCCACCGCACCAACCCCAGCGCTATACTGACGACCACCATCCCCGCCCATGCGGGGATGCGTCGTTTTCGCGGCGGAAAAATTCGTGATGATTTTTTCGCTGCTACTGTAAGAAATCCCCCCCGACATTGACTAACCCTCATCGAACGCAACAACACGCGCTTCGTATGCAAACTCCTCCACTGCGGGAGGAGATCGCCAAGCCCCGATCCACGACTGATGATGAGGCCCTCACCATGAGCAAGACCCTGACTTCGACGACTCTTTCCGCGACTGCCCTGGCCCTGGCCCTCGGTACGGCGCTGACCCTGTCCGCCGCGCCGGCAGCAGCCGCCGACGACAATCAAAAGGAAAAGTGCTTCGGCGTTGCCCTCAAGGGCAAGAACGACTGTGCCTCCGGTCCCGGCACCTCCTGCGCCGGCACATCCAAGACCGACTATCAGGGCAGCGACTGGAAATACGTCCCCAAGGGCAGTTGTGAAAAGACCGCCTCCCCGACCTCGCCGACCGGTTACGGCCAGATCGCCGCGTTCAAGAACAAGCAGTCCTGATCACGCCCAGCCGCAACGGCTAAGCACACAGGACCGCCCTAGAGGCATACCCGCGATGACGATGACGCTCCCTTTCCCTGGCGCAACGCCCACGCGGGGCATGTCCTCTGGGCAGCGGCATAGCTGCCTGCCGGCCCGGGCCGGCCTGGGCCTGAAAACGCAACAGGTCACCGACATCCTGGCACAACAACCGGATGTCGGTTTTTTCGAGATTCACGCCGAAAACTATCTGGTCGCCGGCGGCCCCTTTCATCGCCACCTGAGCCGCATCCGCGACCGCTACCCGCTGTCGATCCACGGCGTCGGTCTATCCATCGGTGGCGAAGCAGCGCCCGACAGCGTCCATCTCGACCGTCTAGCGGCGCTCCTGGACCGCTATCAACCACAGGCCTTCTCCGAACATCTGGCCTGGTCGAACCATGGCGGGGTGTTTTTCAACGATCTGCTGCCGCTGCCCTATGACCACGCTACGCTGATCCGGGTCTGCGACCATATCGATCAGGTCCAGCAGCGCCTGCAGTGGCGCCTGCTGCTGGAGAATCCGGCCACCTATGTTGAATTTGCCGCCTCGACCTGGGACGAAGCCAGCTTCATCAGCGAGATTGTGCGCCGCACCGGCTGTGGCCTGCTGCTCGACATCAACAACGCCCATGTTTCCGCCGTCAATCACCAGCGCGACGCCAGGCACTACATCAGCGCGCTGCCGCTGGCGCAGGTCGGTGAAATTCACTTGGCCGGATTCAGCATCGATCACGATGCCGCCGGCGCAGAGCTGCTGATTGATACGCACGGCGCGCCGGTCGATGACGCGGTGTGGGCGCTCTACGCGTTCGCGCTGCAGCAGCTAGGACCAACGCCAACCCTGATCGAGCGCGACCAGAATATTCCACCGCTGCCGGTCTTGATCGCCGAGGCGCAGCACGCCGAACGGTTGCTCAGTGGTGAACCGCTGGTCGCGGAGGCATGCGCATGAGCAGCCAACAGTCATTTCAACAGTCCTTCGCCGCGGCCCTGCTCGATCCCGATCTGCCCTGTCCGCCGGGTCTGCGCACCTGGAATGGTTCCGATCCCGCGCGGCGCTTTGCCGTCTATCGCAACAACGTATTGGTCTCGCTGATCGATGCGCTGGCAGACACCTTTCCAGTCACCCGGGAACTGGTCGGCGACGCGTTTTTCCGGGCCATGGCCAGCCTGTTCGTGCGCCAGAGCCCACCGCGCTCGGCCCAACTGGTCGATTACGGCGCCGGGATGCCGGCTTTCATCGCTGCCTTTGCACCTGCGGCCAGCGTGCCCTATCTGGCCGACGTGGCCCGGCTGGAATATCTGCGCATCCAGGCCTTTCATGCCGCCGATGCCATGCCGCTGGCTATGGAACAGTGGGCTCGGGCACTGGCACAACCTGAACACCTGCCCGCGCTGCGCCTGATCGCCCATCCGGCGCTGCGTCTGCTGTGCTCGCCTTATGCCATCGTGTCGCTGTGGGCCGCCCATCAGGGCCTCATTGCGCTGGGCGACGTCGATCCCTATCGTCCGGAATCCGCCCTGGTGGTGCGGGCCGGGCTGGAGGTCGAGGTCGTGGCCCTGCCGGTCGGAGGCGGCATCCTGCTCACCCATCTGCTTGATGGCCTAAGCCTCGGCGAAGCTGCCGCGCGGGCCAGCGCCGCTTGCGACACTTTTGATCTCACCGCCAATCTGACGCTGCTGCTGCGTCATGGTGCCTTTTCCGCCCTGCATCTGCCCGTGGAAACTTCGCCATGAATACCGTGATCACGTCGAGCATGCCCACACCAGACGCTGTCGCCTCGATTCCCCACTGGGCGCGCTTTATCCCGCTGATTCTGCTGCTGCTCGGGCGCATTCCCGATTCACTGATCGCGCTGCTCGGACGCTTTTCCATCGCCGCCGTGTTCTGGAAATCGGGGCAAACCAAGATCGAGGGCCTGGCCATTGACCTGATTGATGGCAACTTCAGTCTCGGCATGCCCCGCCTATCCGACTCGGCGGTCGCCCTGTTCCGCGATGAATACCGCTTACCCCTGCTGCCAGCAGAACTCGCCGCACCACTGGCCGCCGGCGCGGAACACGTTTTTCCAATTCTGCTGCTGCTCGGGCTAGCGACCCGCTTCTCAGCCCTGGCCTTGCTTGGCATGACCCTGGTGATTCAGGTCTTCGTCTATCCGGATGCCTATCCCACGCATGGCGTCTGGGCGGCTGTACTATTCTATCTGGTAGCCAAGGGACCCGGCGTGCTGGCCGTTGATCACTGGATTGCCCGGCATTACGCGCGGTAAGCAGGTGCCATTCCGGTCTCGGTCTCGGTCTCGCCTCAACGCTACCGCAGCAGGAAAACCGTGATCAGCACTAAACAAACAGCACCGCATGCCGATGCGCCCGCCGCCGGAACCTTATGCGATCCCGCCTTTCTCGCGCAGTTGCGCCGCGACATGGTCCGCTTTGCCGAATTACAGCTTCGCGACCCGGTCGGCGCCGAGGATGCGGTTCAGGACGCCCTGACCGCCGCTCTGAGTGGGCAGGACCGTTTCAGCGGGCGCGCTGCATTGAAAACCTGGGTGTTTGCCATTCTCAAGCATAAAATCATCGACACCCTGCGCCAGCGGCAGCGCGCGATACCATTCACCCACCTGGCCAGCGATGACGAGGATGATGAAGACGATTTCGCGGTGCTTTTTAACCCCAGGGGACACTGGCGGGCGGAAGATCGGCCACACATCTGGGGCGATCCCGAAACCACCCTGGCCCAGCAGCAGTTCTGGGCGGTCTTCGAGGCCTGCCTGACGCGACTGCCTGACCATACAGCCCGCGTGTTCATGATGCGCGAGTTTCTGGACTTTGATACACCGGGCATCTGCCAGGAACTGGCCATCACCACCAGCCACTGCCACGTCATCCTGCACCGCGCCCGCATGCGGCTGCGGCTCTGTCTGGAGCACCGCTGGTTCGCTGCCGAGGCTCACCCATGTTGACCTGCCATCACGTGACGCAGCTGCTATCCGAAGCCCAGGATCGGCCACTGGCCTTGCGCGAACGCATTCCGCTCCAGCTCCACATGCTGATGTGCGCAGGATGCAGCAACTTTCGCCAGCAGATGACTTTCCTGCGCCAGGCCACGCGCCAGTACGCGCAAGGGCAAACCGATTCAAGACCCACCCCGGACTAAGCATCGCCCCGATTGCCGCAACAACAGACATCACGCAAAAAAACCGTTCCGGGCACCATACACCCGGAACGGTTTTACATTTCAGCACAGCAGGCAGCGCGCCGTTCCCTTTCCCTTAATTCCCTTAATGATGACTGCGATGCTGGGCGAAGGCGATGCGGTCGACCACCGCCATCAGCAGCGCCGAAATCACGAAAGTCAGGTGGATCACCACCAGCCAGAACAACTGGCTGTTCCACACCGGCGCGTTGACATCATGTGGCGGCGCGGTCATGAACGCCTTGAGCAGGTGGATCGAGGAAATGGCCACGATCGACACCGCCAGCTTGACCTTGATGGTCGCAGCGTCGATCTTGCCCAGCCAGGACGGCTTCTCCTGGTCGCCGGTGGTATCCAGGCTGGAGACGAAGGTTTCATAGCTGCTGAGAATCACCATCACCAGCAGATTAGCCACCAGGGTCAGGTCGATCAGCGCCAGCACTGACAGCACCAGATCCACCTCGGTAGCGGTCGTGATGATGGCGTACAAGTGAATGACCTCCTGGAATGCCTTCACCGTAAACAGGATCAGCAAGGCAATCAGCGCCAGATACAACGGTGCCAGCAACCAGCGGCTGAGCAGAATAGTACGTTCGAGCATGGTTTCAATCAGTTTCATTCGTTTACATCAGTTGGGTCATTGGACTGGATGAAAGCAGGACACAGCAGCACCTGAAATAGCATATGCATATTTCAAGGACACCATGCCGCCCGTGACAACGCCGCTTGGAACGATAATACTTTCGATCAGTTCCGATCCATATTGCTCATTCGCCGGAGGTTTCCGTATGTACGGCATGGTTAACCGGGCTCTGGAAGACATGGTCACCGAACAGTTCGGCGAGGACACCTGGGAGCGAATCAAGGCGGCCGCTGGAGTAGAGGTCGAGGTCTTCATCACCAACGAAGGCTATCCCGACGAGCTCACCTACCAGCTGGCAGCAGCGGCCAGCGCCATCCTTGGCCAGCCGGTGCCGGTGCTGCTGGAGGCCTTTGGCATGCACTGGGTGCTCAAGACCGCCCGCGAAGGCTATGGCGACCTGATGGACGCCCATGGCCGCAGCCTGCCCGAATTCCTGCTCAACCTGCCCAATTTCCACACCCGGGTCAGCCTGATTTTCCCCTATCTGGAACCGCCGCGCTTTGCCTGCAGCGATGTCGGCGCACAGTCGCTGCGCCTGCACTACTACTCGCATCGCGCCGGCCTGACTCCCTTCGTGCGCGGGCTGCTGCAGGGCCTGGGCCAGATGTTCGCCACCCCGATCACCATCGAACAGGAAGCCGACCGCGCCACCGGCGCCGACCACGACATCTTCCACATCGCCTGGATACCGCCGGCTGCCGCATGAGCGACGACTCAACGCCTACCCTGTCCGCAGCGGCCTTCGCGACGATCTTTCCCTTTCATCTGGCCTTTGATCGTCACCTCGCCATTACCCGGATCGGTGCTTCACTGCAGCGGCTGTGTCCGCACTGGCGGTCGGGCCTGCGGCTGGATCAGGTCATGCGCCTGGAGCGGCCACGCATCGACCTGCACTTCGATACCCTCGCCGCCAGCCAGCACCTGCTGTTCGTCCTAACCGACAGCGAACAGCGCTTCCGGCTGCGCGGCCAGCTCGTGCCGCTCGAACCTGAAGAACTGCTGTTTCTCGGCTCGCCCTGGCTGACCGAGCCAGGCGCGATCAAGGCACTCGGACTGAGCATCGACGACTTCGCTCTGCACGACCCGGTGATCGATCTGCTGCAACTGCTGCAATCACAGCGCACCGCCGTCGCCGACCTGCGCAAGCTCACCGACAAGCTTTCCCGCCAGCAGCAGGCGCTGCGCGACGCCAACGCCCGGTTAGCCGAGCAATATGCAGCCCTGGAACAGGCCCAGGCTCTCAGCCGCAGCATCCTTGAAACCGCCGTGGACGGCATCATCGTCATCGACGAAACCGGCACTATCGAATCGGTCAACCCGGCGGCTGAACAGCTGTTTGGCTATCCGAGCGGCGCGCTGCCTGGCCAGAATGTCCGCGTGCTGATGCCCGAACCGACCCGGCAAGCCCATGACGGCTACATCGCCCGCTATCTGCGCACCGGCGAGCCGCACATCATCGGCAGCGGCCGTGAGGTCACCGGCCTGCACCGCGATGGCAGCCCGATTCCGCTGTATCTATCGGTCGGCGCGGTGGCCGGCGCCGATCGCCCGCGCTTCACCGGCATCCTGCATGATGTCAGCGAGCGCCAGGAAACGGCACGGGCCCTGCAGCAGGCCAAGGATATCGCCGAAGCCGCCAACCGCGCCAAGAGCGAATTCCTGGCCAACATGAGCCATGAGATCCGCACGCCGATGAACGCAGTGATCGGCATGACCGGCCTGCTGCTCGATACCCCACTCAATCCCGAACAGCAGGATTTCGTCGAAACCATCCGCCTATCCGGTAATACCCTGCTGACGCTGATCAACGACATTCTCGATTTTTCCAAGATCGAATCGGGCCGGATGGAACTGGAATACGCAGCCTTTGACCTGCGCGCCTGCCTTGAGGACGCCCTGGATCTGGTCACGCCCGCCGCCGCCGCCAAGAATCTGGAACTGGTCTACTGGATTGATACGGGCGTGCCGGTCGAGATCATCACCGACATGACTCGTCTGCGTCAGGTGCTGGTCAACCTGCTGTCGAACGCCGTCAAGTTCACCCCGACCGGCGAGGTACGGGCCACGATCAGCGCCGGACCACACGATGGCCTGCGCTGCGCGCTGCGCTTTGCGGTGACCGACACCGGCATCGGCATCCCCGCCGATCGTCTCGGGCGACTGTTCCAGCCCTTCAGCCAGGCCGATTCCTCGATCAGCCGGCAATACGGCGGCACCGGCCTGGGTCTGGTGATCAGTAAGCGCCTCATCGAACTGATGAACGGTAGCCTGACGGTCAGCAGCACTGCCGGGCAGGGATCCACCTTCAGCTTCAACGTGCTGGTGGCGGCCGCGCCGGGCAAGGCATCGGGCAGCGCCGATAGCGCACCCTGGACAGGCCAGCGGCTGCTGGTGGTCGAGCCCCACGAGATCAACCGCATGACCCTGATGCGCCAGGCCACCACCCGGGGCCTGCGGGTGCAGGCGGTCACCTCTGCCGATGACGCGCTGGCCCTGCTGCAGGCCGGCGGGTGTTTCGATGGCGCCCTGATCGCCCTGCATGGGCCGAATCTGGATGGGCGCCGGCTGCTGGAGCGACTGGATGCGCTGCCCGAGGCACAACACCTGCCGGTGGTGCTGCTAGTGCCGTTCAGCTTTCGCCGCCAGAATCCGCTGCCGCCGCAGGTGCGCGCGCTGCTGGTCAAGCCGCTCAAGGTCGCCACGATCGACCGGGCCCTGGCCCAATTGTTTGGCGGGGCGCCCCTTGACACGCCGGCACCGGCATCAAGCGAACCCGATGACAGCACCCCCCATGCACCACTGCGCATCCTGCTCGCCGAGGATAACGTGGTTAACCAGCGGGTGGCGCTGAAAATACTCGAACGGCTCGGCTATCGCGCCGAGGTGGCCAACAACGGCTTCGAGACTCTGGAGGCACTGGCCCGACAACCCTTTGATCTGGTGCTGATGGATGTGCAGATGCCGGAACTGGATGGCCTGGAAACCACCCGCCGCATCCGGACACGCTGGCCTGGGGCTCAGGGCCCCATCATCATTGCCATGACCGCCAACGCCATGCGCGGTGACCGCGAGCGCTGCCTGAACGCTGGCATGGACGGCTACATCACCAAGCCGATCGACCGCGAGGAACTGCGCGGTGCGCTGCGGGCGGTCAGCCGACGCAGCAGCTAGCGCGGCGCAGCGATGGGCGCCGTCGGCGGCGCATCGCTAACCGCACCGGGCCAGCTCCTCACATACAGGTCACGCTGTGGGTAGGGAATCGCAATCCCGGCCGCCTTGAAGCTATCCCAGATCGCTAGCAACACCTCGGCGCGGGTCTTGAACAGGCTGTCGCGGCTCATGTCGATAAAGTAATGCAGGCGAAAATTTACCGCCGAGTCGGCAAACTCCCACAACAGCACCAGCGGCTCGGGCTTGGGTAGAATCGCCGGATGCGCTTCCAGCACCTCAGCCAACAGCTTTTGCACCTGATGCGGGTTGGATTCGTAGCTGGCGCCAATGATCAGTACCGTGCGCAGCACCCGATCCTCGTGGGTCCAATTGGTGAAGGCATCACTGATCACCGCCGCGTTGGGAATGATCACCGTCTGGTTATCAAAGGTTTTCACCGTCAACGAACGCATGCCGATGCTGGCCACTTCGCCCTCATGCGTGCCGATCTTGACGATATCGCCGCTGCGCAAGGGCCGCTCGATGAGCAGAAACAGCCCACTGATGAAGTTATTAGCCAGGCTCTGCATGCCCAAGCCGATACCGACGCCGACCGCGCCGGCGAACACCGCCAGCGTGGTCAGATCGATGCCGATGATGCGCAAAATGGTCAGCAGGCCGATCAGCACCACCGTGTACTGGGTGAACATCGACAGGCTGTGGCGCACGCCCAGATCACTGATCCGCGACAGGATCCAGCGGTAGGCAATGGCCCGGCTCCACTGCCCCAGCCAGATCACCAGCACCAGCACCGTAACGGTCAGCGCGATCCGCCAGGGCGAGATGCCCGCATTGCCGACTGCGAACAGCGGCCGCTCCAGAAAGCCCCAGATCGAGGCGATCACCGTCGATTGGCTGGTCCAGCCATAGGCGCGAAACAGCACCACCCAGGCGCCCACAAACAGCAACAGATTCAGGATCCGGTGCAGCGGCGCAATGATGTCCTGCGTCCACAGCAGGCCATAGCCCGAGTGCGTCACTGCATAGTTCTTCAAGGCCACCACCAGATCGTTCAGCAGGCTGCGCACCAGCAGCCAACTGACCAGCACGGCCAGGAAGATCAGCAGATTGCCCGCCACCAGCCAGGCCAGGCGCAGATAACCCAGCAGGCCCAGCACCGCCGCACCCAGCAGCGACAAAGGCAGCAGCAGACTGCCAAAGCGCAGCAGCACGAACCAGAAGCGATCGCCATATACCGCGCCGATCCGCTCCACCACCAGACGGCGGATGCGCGCACCGGGCACAAAGGCCCAGAACCAGTAGAGCATGAACACGCGATCAAAGGCGATGACCACGTTTTCGGGCAGATCGCTCAGATGCGCCAGCACCACCAGCGCCACCAGCAGGCCGCCCAGACCCAGGGTCCAGCGCAGTTGCCGATACAGCGGCAGATGCTGCTGCTCAGCCGGCAGGCGCGGCGCGGCCAGCAGCAACCAGGCCAGGCTCACCGGCAGGCGAATACCCACCCAGACCAGTGCCAGGGTCATCAAAATACTCAGGCCCGGCGGCGGCGCCTCGACCAGCCACAGCAGCAGCAGCAGCGCGGCGGCAAAGCCGGCACTAGGCAGATTCACCCGCGCCAGCAACAGTGCACCGATGAGCAATTGGCGCAAAAAACTGTTATCGCCCAGATTGCGCGACTCGGCGTGCGCCTGTAAGGCCCGGTACAGACCACGCCGGACCAGCAGCAGCAGCCAAAACAGCGCTCCTTGCAAGCTCACCAGCATCACCCAGCGCAGCGCCGGTGCCTCCAGCATGGCCTTGAACGCCGCCTCGACACTGAGCCGGATCTGATAGAGCAGCACCTGCGGCACGATCGCCAGCCCCCGCAGCAACTGCTGCCAGGCATCGACGCTGTCCGGATAGGGCTTGCGGGTCAACAGATCCTGCCGCAGACGCTCTTGATAGTAGACCTCCAGCCGTGCTTCGATGGCGCTGACCTGCTGCTGCAGATCCTGCGCCCGACCGGTGCGCTGGCCCAGCTCATCCAGCAATTGGTTGATCTGCTCCAGTTCATCGTTGCGCTGGCGACGATCATTGCCGACCACCGGCTCGCGTCGCTCAATCACCTGGCGCTGCTGCACATAGATCGCGCTGCGCTGCTGCAGCAGCTCGGCATTGCGCTGCAAATCCTCGCGCATGGCATCAAAGCGCTTGAGCGCCTCGTGCAGTGTGTCCGGATCAACGCCGCTCTCCTGTAACAGATCGCCGAGCCGCGCCAGCTCGTTGCCTAGCTCGCTCAGATGCCGTTCCAGATTCAGCAGGCTGATGCGCTCCTCGGTGATGCGCAGATCAGCCGCCATGCGCTGCCAAGCCGCTAGCGACAGATCGCCATGTGACTGCGCCAGACGCTGGCGCAGGGCGCTGGCCCGGTCCTGCTGCGCGCTTAGATCCGCCTGCAGGCGATCGACCAGATCGGACTGGCTGCTCTGCCGGGCCTGTTCCTGACGCTGCTGGAAAATCTGCTCGACGCGCTGGCGCCACTGCTCGGCCACCTGCAGGCGCAGCTTGATCACCTCAGCCTGCTCACGCAGGTTATCCATATGGCGTGTTTCCAGAGCCAGTTCGGCGCGCTGCTGCATCAGCGCCGTGCTGACCTGCTGCAACTGCGCGACCCGATCCGCCGTGCCATCGGTCTGGCCCTTGACCGGGTTCTTCAGCAGTTGCTCGCGAGTTTCCAGATCGCTGATGCTTTTTTGCAATTCGTCGATGCGGCGCCCGGTGTTGGCCAGTTCCGAGCTGTTGCTGTCCTGACTGAGTCGGGCCGATTCCACATCCACCCGCGTCTGTTCGAGCAGGGTTTCATCCAGCTGATCGGGGTGCAGCGCTTCGAGCTGCTGTGGCAGGTCAGCCAACTGCTGCTCGAAGGTGGTGCGGCTGCGCCGGATGCTGTCGCGGTCGCGGTCCAGCACCTGGCCGCGCGTCGCCTGCTGCTCAGCGGCCTTGGCGCTATCGAGTGGCGCGACCAGCGCCGGCGTGGCTTGCGCCCAGGCCGGTGCGCTCACATCCAGCGCCAACAGCAGCGCCAACAGCAGCGCCAACACGATCCAGACAGGATTTTTCACGGCAGAAACGGCCAGGGTCATCGCCAATTCGCGTCTTGTATTTTGGTTTTCGCAACAGCGCAGGAACATTTAGGATCATCAGATCAGAGGATCGTGCCTGGCGCGACCCGCAGCCAGAAGGTCACCGGACCGTCATTGGTCAGGCTCACCTGCATGTGTGCGCCAAAGCGACCGGTAGCGACCGGTGCATACTGGCTGCGCGCCTGTTCGACCAGGTAGCCGAACCAGCGTTCACCTTCAGCGGGCAGCGCCGCCGGCGTAAAGCTGGGGCGCAGGCCCTTCTGGGTATCAGCGGCCAGGGTGAACTGCGGCACCAGCAGCAGACCGCCGCCACAGTCGCGCAGGCTGCGGTTCATCCTGCCCTCGGCATCAGCGAACACCCGGTAGCGGAGCAGCCGCTCCAGCAGCCGATCCGCCTCGCGCGCGCCATCGCCGCGCTCCACGCCCAGCAGCACCAGCAACCCCGGGCCGATCGCGCCCACCACCGCGCCCTCGACCTCGACCCGCGCCGCGCTGACCCGCTGCAGCAGCCCGATCATGCCAGCCGGTCGGCGAAGGCCTGGGTGGCGGTCACCAGCGCATCGACAATGCCCGGTTCACTGGCGGCATGACCGGCGGGGGTGATGATGCGCAGTTCCGCCTCCGGCCAGGCCTGATGCAGCGCCCAGGCGCCATCCATCGGGCAGATCACATCATAGCGGCCATGCACGATCACCCCAGGAATGCCGCGCAGCCGCCCAGCATCGCGGATCAGTTGATCCGGCTCCAGGAAGCACTGATTGACGAAGTAATGGCACTCGATGCGCGCCAGACTCAGCGCGCGGCGTGCCTCGCTGAACTGCTCGACGGTATGGCTGTTATGTTCCAGGCTCAGGGTTGAGCCTTCCCACACCGACCAGGCCTTGGCGGCGCGCAACCGCTCCAGCTCATTGGTGCCGGTCAGCCGCCGGTAATAGGCCTGGACCAGATCATCGCGCTCCGCTAGGGGAATCGGCGCCAGGAAATGGTCCCACAGGTCCGGAAACAGGCGATTGGCGCCCTGCTGATAGAACCAGTGAATATCCTGATCGCGGCATAGGAAGATGCCGCGCAGAATCAGGCCGAGCACCTGCTGCGGATGGGTTTCGGCATAGGCCAGCGCCAGGGTCGAGCCCCAGGAACCGCCAAACACGACCCAGCGCTCGATACCCAGGTGCGTGCGCAGCCGTTCGATATCCGCCACCAGATCCCAGGTGGTGTTGTCGCGCAGCTCGGCATGTGGCGTCGATTGACCGCTGCCACGCTGATCAAACAGCACGATGCGATAAC
>OFRV01000004.1_pt1 | contig 63982 bp, 55 predicted proteins | sample 1543231 | NCBI WGS metagenome assembly OFRV01 (sample SAMN05442499, study PRJEB24371) | freshwater metagenome | isolation source: Freshwater Lake | place: Canada: Niagara | collected 2013-08-21 | reverse complement strand
GGTAGTAGAGGTCCTCGCGGAACTCGCGATCCTGGACCTTTTTCTTCAGGTTCTGGTTGGTGGCGGCGATGATGCGCACGTCGACGCGGATCGTCTGGGTGCCGCCGGTGCGGGTGATCTCGCGCTCCTGCAGGACGCGCAGCAGCTTGGCCTGCAGCGCCAGCGGCAGATCGTCGACCTCGTCGAGCATCAGCGTGCCACCACTGGCGTATTCGATCTTGCCGCGGGTCTGTTTGGCCGCGCCGGTGAAGGCACCCTTCTCGTAGCCGAACAACTCGCTTTCCAACAGCGCATCGGGAATCGCGGCGCAGTTGATGGCGATAAAGCTGTTCCTGCTGCGTGGGCTCAGCTCATGCAGCGCCCGCGCCAGCAGTTCCTTACCGGTGCCACTCTCACCCAGCAACAGCACATTGGCATGGGTCGGGGCGATTTTTTCAATATTGCGGCAGATCTTGAGCATCGCCGCGCTGCCCGTGATGACCCCGCGCAGCGGTGTGTGTATCTGGCAGGCCAGCAGTTCCCGATTCTCGCGCTCCAGGGCATACAGATTACTGGCGCGATCGACCAGCAGGCGCAGCACGTCGGCATCAACCGGCTTCTGGTAGAAGTCATAGGCCCCCATCGCTACCGCCCGCAGTGCGTTCTCGCGCTCATCATTACCGGTGACCACGATCACCTTGGTCTCGGGAGCCAGGGCACGGATCTGCTCCAGGGCCAGCAGACCTTCCGAGGCATTGGCCGGATCGGGCGGCAGACCCAGATCGAGCAGCATGACCGGCGGCGCGTGCCGGCGCACCTGACTCAGTGCCGTCTCACGGTCCTCGGCTACCAACACCTCGTAGCCGTCAAAGCACCAGCGCAACTGACTGCGCAGGCCAGGATCGTCCTCAACAATCAACAATTTCCGGATGAATCCGTCCATTCCTCGCTCTCCTCTCCAGCGGTGGCCGCCGGCCGTGGACAACACGGCAGGCGCAACCAGAACGTCGTTCCTTGATCAGGCTGGCTCTGCACCGTCAGCTCGCCGCCAGCGGTGCGGGCAAACTCACGACTCTCATAGACACCGATGCCCATGCCGGCGTTGCCCTTGGTGGTCGTGAACGGCCGAAACAGCTGCTCACGCACGAAGCGCTCATCCATGCCGCAGCCGGTATCGCGCACCGCCACCACTGCCATCGCATCCACCTGGCTGATCGTCACCGCGACCAGACCGTCAGCACCGGTCGCTTCCTGGGCGTTCTGCAGCAGGTGTTCCAGCACCGCCACCAGGCGCTCGCGTTCCACCGCCACCCAGGGTTCCGCCTCAATGCCCAGCCGTGGCACCGGCGTCTGTCCAGAGCGCGCCGTCACCGCCTGGCGCACGGCATCTGCCACCGCGACCGGTCGCACCGGTCCCGCTCCGGGCAGGCTGCCCTTGCGCAACTGCCCCAGCAGCCGGTTCATGCGCTCGGTGGCATTGGCCACGGTTTCAAAGGCATCATCGACAAAGGCCGGGTTATGCCGATGGCGGCTGGCATTGGCCACCACCAGGGCCAGTTGCGCGGCGATGTTTTTCAGGTCATGCACCACATAGGCTGACAGCCGATGAAAAGCCTCGAACTGGCGCGCTTCCCATAAGGCCTCGGCGGTTTCCAGCAGGGCAACGTGACTGGCTGCCTGCCGCCCGGCGGTCTTGAGCAGGTCGCGATCCTCCCAGTTGAGCTGCTGGCGGGCGCGCGCCTCGGCCAGCACCAGAAAACCTTCCAGCTGCTCGCCGTGCAGCAGCGGCACCACCAGCCAGGCCCGCGATCCCTCGCGCAGCCAGTCGGGCAGCACCAGATCACCGTACAGCTCTGGAGTGTCGGCGTATTCATCCAGTTGCACCACCCATTGCCGCTGTTCCAGAAATCGCACCAGCGACGCATCCGCCGACAGCACCCGCGTCGCCGGCTCGCTCATGTTGTAATGCGCTACCAGGGTGAATGCGCCGCGCTCGCGCCGGGTCCATAACAGGCCACCGGTGCTGTGCACGATCTCGGCGGTGGCGCGAATGGCCCGCTCGCGCAGCGGCTCACCGGCCGCAGCGCTGGACAGCGTGCGGGTAAATTTCAGCCATTCCTGCCGATAATCATACTTGTAGTTGAAGAAATGCTTGTTGAGCAGCACCAGGAAGCGGGCGCGCAACTGCCCGGAAAACATCAGTACCACCAGCAGGACGCCGGCACCGGCCAGAAACGCCAGTTGCAAGGCAATGCCCCAGTCGCCGCCATAGGCACGGATGTAATAACCGGCGCCCGCCATCGCCAGCAGGTAAATGCCCGCGCCCACCACCGCCGCCGAGTGCAACACCAGTCGCCGCGATACGAACACATCCAGTGACCAGGCCGGATTGCGCGCCGCCGCCACAGCAATCAGCGGCACGGTCATGGCCCCGACCAAGCCGCGCGCCTCCCAGGTCGCCGCATCCAGGCGCTTGAACAGCAAGGCATCGGCATACAGGAAAAAGTCGTAGGCGAAAGTCAGCCCCAGCCCGAGATAGAAAAACTTGGTCGCCCAGCGCTGCTGCGGGCGGGTATTGCGAAACAACTGCTCGATCAGCGCCAGCCCAGCGATGGCCAGGGCAATATGGCCCAGGTTCGCCGCGTCCGCCGGCAGCGGCAGCCCTATCCCCAGCACCGGCTGCAGCTCGATCACGATCAACAGCAGACCAGCGATGAGCGGCGCCAACCATAGGCCGGGGCGATGCGTCCCGATACCCTCGTCACTGTGCAGCAATGGCTCCAGCAAATCGGCCAGAAACAGCAGCCAGGCCACGCTGCGCGCCACTTCCAGCACCTGATACAGCCAGTCGATGCCGCTGGCGCCGGCACTGGCGTAATACGCGGCGCGCAAGGCCCAGAGCAGGTTGACCAGCACCGCTGCCAGCAGCAGGCCGCCGCGCAGGCGACCGCGCCAACTGGTCAGCAGCAGCAGAAACAGAATCAGCCAGCAGAAGGCGGCGACGCTATAACCCACGGTTCCGATGAGGTGCATGGTGATGGGCTAGCGGGCGCCCTGGCCCCAGAGGATGGTGTGCGCGGTCTGCAGCAGCACCAATACATCAAGAAAAAAGCTGTAGTTCTTGATGTAGTACAGATCGTACTGCAGCTTTTCATAGGCATCCTGATCGGAGGCACCGTAGGGGTAGCAGATCTGCGCCCAGCCGGTGATGCCCGGATTGACCAGGTGGCGCATCGAGTAGAAGGGAATGGTCTGGCGGAGCTGTTCGACGAACTGCGGCCGTTCCGGGCGCGGCCCGACAAAGCTCATGTCACCGCGCAGCACATTGAACAGTTGCGGCAGTTCATCGATGCGGGTTTCACGCAGCACCGCACCGACCCGGGTAATGCGGCTATCGCCGGCCTGCGCCCAGCGGGCGACGCCATCCCGCTCAGCATCGGTGCGCATGCTGCGGAACTTGATGACATCAAACAGCCGCTCACCACGCCCGACCCGGGTTTGCCGGTACAGAATCGGCCCGCGGCAGCCCGATTCCAGCCAGATCGCCAGCGTCGCTCCCAGCATCAGCGGCCAGGTCAAGCCCAGCAGCAGCAGGCTGGTGACGATATCGAACAGGCGCTTGGCAAGCTGCTTGCGGTGCGCCTGGCGAAAGCCGCTGGAAAAGATCATGTTGCTCGGCCGCAGGGCGTCGAGCTGAATCTTGCCGGTCTGGCGCTCGTAGAAGCTGAGGAAATTACTGACCCGCACGCCGTTGATCTTGCATTCGAGCACCTCGGCGGCGGGGAAGCCCTTGCGCCGGTCGTCCATCGCCACCACGATCCCGGTCACGCGCTGCCCATCGACCAGTTCAGACAGCGATCCGCTCAGGGTCAGCACCCGCGCCTCCGGTACGCATTGCACTTCATCATCGTGCAGGCGCAGATAGCCGACGATTTCAAAACCCTCGCCGGTCGCACCCTGATCCTGCAGGCTTTGCAAGCGTGCCGCCTGCTGGCCAACGCCCAGCACCAGCAGGCGCGGCTTGAGCAGACTGTTATCGGTGACATGGACAAATGCGAAACGCAGTAGCAGCACGCCGAGAAAAGCCATCACAAAGGCCAAACTCATCTCGCCGCGACCCAGATACAGTTCCGGTACCAGGTAATACACCAGGGTCAGGACGAAGAAGCCAAACAGGAAGCTGACGCCAACCCGCAGCAGCATATCGCCGCGTCCATTCCAGAAATTGCGCTCGTACAGGCCCATGGCGATCATGATGGTCAGCATGACCAGTGCGAATACCACTGCGCTCGGCACCATGTCGAGCAGCGGCGGCACCGATCCCTGATCAAACAGGGTCAGGCGCACTGTCCGGCCCAGATAAACCGACCAGAACAGATGCAGACCTTCCGCAGCCATCAGGGTCAACAGGGAACGCGAGAAATAGTGTTTAAAGAGGCGGATCATGGCTCAGGCACGGTGAGGTGGATGCCCTGCATTTTAAGACGCATTCCATGACGGATGTCGTTATTCGCGTGCGCGCCATCCTGTACAGCGCGCGCTGGCTTCCGAATGGGCGCAGCTTTTCCCTTATACTAGGCGGCATTGCCTGCCCCAACCGTGATGGAGCGCTCCACAATGCTTGACCTTGCCACCACCCGCATCGGCATTATTGGCCTGGGTTATGTCGGCCTGCCACTGGCGGTTGAATTTGGCCGCCGCTTTCCCACCCTGGGCCTGGACATCAACGAGGCGCGAATTCGGGAGCTGCAGTCCGGCAACGACAGCACCCTGGAAGTCGACGCCGAGGAACTGCGTCAGGCCAGTCAGTTGCGCTACACCCATCGCCCCGAGGATCTGGCTGGGTGCAATGTCTACATCGTCACCGTGCCGACCCCGGTGGATGACTACAAGCGCCCGGATTTCGGGCCGCTGATCGGCGCCAGCATCACCGTAGGCCGCCTGCTCAAGCCCGGCGATGTGGCGATCTATGAATCCACCGTGTATCCGGGCGCTACTGAAGACGTGTGCGTACCGATCCTGGAACGGGAATCGGGGCTGCGCTTCAACGTCGACTTCTTCGCCGGCTACAGCCCGGAGCGGATCAATCCCGGCGACAAGGCACACCGGGTGACCACGATTCTCAAGGTGACCTCCGGTTCGACGCCAGAGGTGGCCGCGTTCGTCGATACGCTGTACGGGTCGATCATCAGCGCCGGCACCCATCGCGCCTCCAGCATCCGCGTTGCCGAGGCGGCCAAGGTGATCGAGAACACCCAGCGCGATGTCAATATCGCCCTGGTCAACGAACTGGCGCTGCTGTTCAACCGCCTCGGCATCGACACCGAGGAGGTGCTGCTCGCCGCTGGCACCAAGTGGAACTTCCTGCCGTTCCGGCCCGGTCTGGTTGGCGGCCACTGCATCGGCGTCGATCCCTATTACCTGACCTACAAGGCACAACAGGTCGGCCATCACCCGGAAATCATCCTCGCCGGGCGGCGCATCAACGACAGCATGGGCGCCTATGTGGTGCAGCGGGTGGTCAAGCTGATGAACCAGCGGCGCATCGCGGTCATGGATGCGCGGGTGCTGATCCTGGGCCTGACCTTCAAGGAAAACTGCCCGGACCTGCGCAACACCCGCGTGGTCGATATCGTCGCCGAACTGCGCGATTACCACGCCCAGGTGGATGTGTACGATCCCTGGATCGATCCACAGGCGGCGCAGCATGAATACGGAATCACGCCCATCGCCGCGCCCGAGCCGGGCACTTACGACGCCATCATCGTAGCGGTCGGCCACCAGCAGTTTCGCGATATGGGGGTCGAGCGCATCCGCGCCCTCGGCACGCCCAACGCGGTGCTGTTCGACGTCAAGTATGTATTTCCCGCTCAGGATGTGGACGGCCGACTGTGAAAATCCTGCTCACCGGCAGTGCCGGCTTTATCGGTTCGACCCTTGCGCTGCGCCTGCTGGAGCGCGGGGATACGGTTATCGGCATCGATAATCTCAACGACTACTACGATGTCCGCCTCAAGCAGGCGCGGCTGGCGCGGCTGCTCGCTTATCCGGGCTTTACCGATGTGCGCGCCAGCCTGGAGGATCGCGCGGCGATCAATGCCGCCTTCGCCACCCACCAGCCGCACCGGGTGGTGAATCTGGCCGCGCAGGCCGGGGTGCGCTATTCAATTCAGAATCCGCACGCCTACGTTGATTCCAATCTGGTCGGCTTCGTCAACGTACTGGAAGCCTGCCGCCATCATGGCGTCGAGCATCTGGTGTATGCCTCGACCAGTTCGGTGTATGGCGCCAACACACGCATGCCGTTCTCGGTGCATGACAACGTCGATCATCCGCTGAGCCTGTATGCGGCGACCAAGAAGGCCAATGAACTGATGGCGCATACCTATAGCCATCTGTATGGTCTGCCGGTCACCGGCCTGCGCTTCTTCACCGTGTATGGACCGTGGGGCCGGCCGGACATGGCCCTGTTCCTGTTCACCCGCGCCATTCTCGCCGGCGAGCCGATCGACGTGTTCAACCACGGCCATCACCGCCGCGATTTCACCTATGTCGATGACATCGTCGAGGGCGTGATCCGCACGCTTGACCGGGTGGCAACGGCCAATGCGGACTGGTCGAGCGACGCGCCCGACCCGGCAACCAGCCGCGCACCCTATCGGCTGTACAACATCGGCAGCCACCGCCCGGTTGAACTGCTGCGCTACATCGAGGTACTGGAAGATTGCCTGGGCCGCAGGGCGATTAAGAACCTGCTGCCGCTGCAGCCGGGCGACGTGCCCGATACCTACGCTGACGTGGACGCCCTGGTCAGCGATGTCGGCTATCAGCCGGATACGCCCATCGAAGTCGGCGTAGCGCGTTTCGTGGAGTGGTACCGGGCCTATTACCGGGTCTGAACAGCAGACCTTCAGCCCGCTTCCAGCCGCTTCCACACGCAGACGCCGCCGCTCTTTTTATCCAGCATGTCCAGATAGTGCGTGTGGGCGGCGCTCTCCTCGGCACTGGCGCGCAGCACCGGCAAGGGTACCCGGTCCTGACGGGGTGCGCGACGGTTTGCCGTTTCCTCCGCCGCCGTATCACTGTCCTGAGCGAACAGCGAATCCTGCTGCCGGGTCATCGCCAGATAAACATCGGCGAGGATTTCCGCGTCCAGCAGCGCACCATGCAGGGTGCGCTGGCTGTTGTCGATACCATAGCGCTTGCACAAGGCATCCAGGCTGTTGCGCTGGCCGGGATGACGCTGGCGGGCCAGCAGCAGGGTATCCTCGACCGTGCACATGTGCTCCAGGCGCGCCTGGCCACGTCCGCAACGCTGCAACTCGTGATTGAGAAAGCCCAGATCGAACGGGGCGTTATGGATGATCAGTTCGGCGCCACGCACAAAGTCCAAAAAGCTTTCGGCGATATCGGCAAAGCGCGGCTGGTTGGCGAGAAAGTCATGAGTCAGGCCATGCACCTTCACCGCGTCGGCGTCGATGGCGCGATCCGGCTGCAGATAGCTATGAAAACGCTCCCCGGTGATCCGTCGATTAAGCAGTTCGATGCAGCCAATCTCGATCACCCGATGGCCCTGCGCCGGATCAAGACCGGTGGTTTCCGTATCCAGAACAAGCTGCCGTTCGCTCATGCGCTTAACCTCTTTGCTTCATTCCACCGCGCGGCACCGCTGAGCGCGCCAGCGCATCGACCCGTTCATTCTCCGCATGGCCGCTGTGGCCACGCACCCATTGCCATTCGACCTGATGCGGCGCCAGAGCGGCATCCAGCCGCTGCCAGAGATCGACATTCTTGACCGGCTGCCGCCCGGTGGTTTTCCAGCCGCGCCGTTTCCAATTCACCAGCCATTCGGTCATGCCGCGCATCACATACTGGCTATCGGTGCAGATGCGCACCGGCATCGGTCGCTTCAGACTCTCCAGGCCGTGAATCACCGCCAGCAGTTCCATGCGATTGTTGGTGGTCTCCGGATCGCCGCCGGACAGTTCCTTCTCATGGCCGCGATAGCGCAGCAGCGCACCCCAGCCACCGGGACCGGGATTGCCGGAACAGGCGCCATCGGTAAACAGTTCCACCCACTCCACCGCATCCGCTTGGTTCACATGCACGTTCACGTTCACATTCCTGTTCGCGATCAGGCCGGCAGCGCGCTGTCGCCAGCCGCCTCCAGATTCAGCGCCGCCGCCAGCAGCGCCCGGGTATAGGGATGCGCCGGTTGCGCAAACACCTGCTGCGCCGGTCCCTCCTCCACCACCTGGCCATCCTTCATCACCAGCAGATGATGCGCCAGCGCCCGCACCACCCGCAGATCGTGACTGATGAACACATAGGCCAGTTGATAGCGGCGCTGCAGATCGCGCAACAGGTCCACCATCTGCGCCTGCACCGACACATCCAAGGCACTGGTCGGCTCGTCGAGAATCAGCAGACGCGGCTGCAGCACCAGAGCCCGGGCAATGGCGATGCGCTGCCGCTGGCCACCGGAGAATTCATGCGGATAACGGTCCTGGGTATCCGGGTCCAGCCCAACCTCGGTCAGCGCCTGGGCAATGCGCGCACGCTGCGCCAGTCGGTCCATGCGCGGCCCATGCACCTGCAGGCCCTCGGCGACAATCTCGCCCACCGACATGCGCGGGCTGAGCGAGCTGAACGGGTCCTGAAACACGATCTGCATTTCCCGGCGCAGCGGCCGCAGCAGCTTATCGGGCAGACCGTCGATGCGCTGCCCCTGAAACCGGATCGCACCACTGCTGGACAGCAGCCGTAACAGCGCCAGACCGAGCGTCGTCTTGCCGGAACCGCTCTCGCCGACCACGCCCAGGGTTTGCCCGGCGCGCACCCAAACGCTGACCCCATCGACCGCCCTGAGCTGTTCGGTCACCCGCCCGAACAGGCCATGCTTGAGCGGAAACCAGACCTTGAGCGCTTCCCCGCTCATGATCTCGGGCGCATCAGCGACTTCCGGCGGCGGCTCACCCCGGGGCTCAGCGGCCAGCAGTTGCTGGGTGTAGGGATGCCGGGGCGTGGCGAACAGCGTCGCGACCGGACCGGTTTCGACAATCTCGCCGTCGTGCATCACGCACACCCGGTCAGCCAGCTTGCGCACAATGCTCAGATCATGGGTGATGAACAGGATCGCCATTCCCAGGCGTGCCTGCAGATCCTTGAGCAGGGCCAGAATCTGCGCCTGAATGGTGACATCCAGCGCCGTGGTCGGCTCGTCGGCAATCAGCAAATCGGGATCGTTGGCCAGGGCCATGGCGATCATCACCCGCTGGCGCTGGCCACCGGACAGTTCATGCGGCAGAGCATTCAGGCGCCGTACCGCATCAGGCAGACCCACCAGATCCAGCAGTTCCAGAATCCGTGCCCGCAGCCGCGCCCCACTCAGGCCCTTGTGCAGGATCAGGGTTTCACTCAGCTGCCGCTCAATGGAATGCAGCGGGTTCAGCGAGCTCATCGGCTCCTGAAACACCATGGCAATCTGGTTGCCGCGAATCTCGCGCAGGCGTTGCGGTGATGCGCCCAGCAGTTCCTCGCCACGCAGGCGGATACTGCCACGCGGATGACGGGCGTGGGGATAGGGCAGCAGTTGCAGAATGGACAGCGCCGAAACCGACTTGCCGGAGCCGCTTTCGCCAACCAGCGCCAGCGTTTCGCCGCGATCGAGGGTAAAGGAGACCTGCTTGACCGCGGGCGTCTCACCAAAAGACACCGCCAGATCGCGCACGTCGAGAAGAGGAATGCGGGTCGCTTCTAACACCGTGGTGTTTGCCCTCAGTTCTTGGAATCCGCAGTGGGTGGAGCCGCGTCCGCCGCCAGATGCTCAGCCGGCGCGGTTGCGGACAAGGCGCGCAGCGCGGCCTTACGCTGCGATGGCGGCAATTGGCCAAGCGCTTCCGCAGCGTGGTAAAAGGCGGCGAAATCACCGCGCTCGCGCGCAAACAGCGCCCGGAACGCGGGCACCTGTTGATGATAGGTGGTGACACCGGCCAGCTTGGCATTGTTCAGATCCTGCGCGAACCAGCGATCATAGCCGGCATAGCCCGCCCAGTCCTGCTTGAGTTGCACGTAACGCGCCTGCAGTTCCACCAGAATGCGCTGCTTGGCGGCGCGCTTGGCGGCATCACTGTACGACGCGGCATAGACCGCAGCCAGTTGCTCACGGGTGGCAGTGGTCAGCGCCAGAAACTGCTCGCGGCGCTGCACTTCAGCGGCATATTCGGCCTGCGCGCGCGCCGTGCCGTGCTGCTGCAGCCAGCGCTGCGCGCCCAGTTGCCCGACTGCGGTCGCAAAGGCTTCGTTAAAGGCGGAATCGTCAGGAATGTACAGGCGCTGATGGGCCAGTTCGTGAAACAGCAGTTCCGCCAAGCGCCCGGTCGGCCAGCCGATAAAGGTATTCAGCAGCGGATCCTCGAACCAGCCCAGCGTTGAATAGGCGGGAATATCGGCAAGGTAGACATCGTCACCGGCAGCGCGCAGATCCTCGGCGAGACTCTCGGCGGCTTCAGCATCGAAATAGCCGCGATAACTCAGGCAACCGATCAGCCAGAAGCACCAGCGGCGCGGCTCCAGACTCAGTTCCGGCGCGGCGAACACGTTTTTCACCACCCAGGGCCGGCCAAGATCCGCATAATCGGCATAGCTGCCATTATCGGGCAGGGCCAGTTCAGTGCTGGCGAAAGCACGCAGGGCCTGCGCGGTCTGCAGACGCTGACGCAGATTGGCCGGCGTGTCGGCAGCATCCAGCAATTCGGTCACCGGCTGACGGGCCTGCAGCAGATGCCACTGCCCGGCCACCGCCTGCTGGTAATAGGGCAGATCGGCGCAACCCACCAGCACCGCGCCAGCGATCAGCGCGGTACATCCAAGGATGAGCAGCAGGGTTCTCCAGATCATGGCCAGCAGATTCACATGCAAAAACACGCTCCCGGCGCCAGGGCCGCGCCCGTGACAAGTGCTACCTATAGCAGGCAGGAAAAAGGGGCATTGCGCCCCTCCTGTGCTGCATCCGCCCAACAGCGTCCCATACCCAACCGCTCTCCCGTCGAGAGAGCGGTTTTACCGGCAAAGGCCAGGGCCTTGCCTCATTATGGCCGTTTAAAGGTCTTGTTGATCTCACTGGCAAATGCGCCATACGCGCGCCAGTTGCGACTATCTCGCCCCGGCAGTGGATGCAGATAATCAGTACCGGCATAATCAATCACCAGTTGCAAATCCACCGGTCGATCCACAATCCAGTCACCCGGTCCCTTTGCTGCGATCATGTCCGCCAGATGCACGCTATAGGACTTGTTCAATGGCTTGAAACTGGGATCAAAGCGCGAAAAATCACCACAGCCACCCCAATGCGTCAATCGGGCATCCAGCGTCTGGATATAGGTAAAAGTCAACTGATCATCGGCACGCGGCGCGGCATCCTTTGAATCAACCCGATAGGCCACGATATTGGTCGCCCGGGTATTCTCGCGCAGCAGGCTTTGATATTCACGCATGCCCTTGTAAGCATAAAAAAAGCTGATGCCATTCCCGTCATGAAAGACATTGGCATAGCTGTTGGGATTCATGGTCACCAGGGGCAATGTGACACCGTTATCGGTACTGATCCTGTGCTCGGCAAGCCGGACACCGGGTTCGATATGCGGCGGAAAAGCCTTGGAATCCTTGCCATCGCATCTGATGTAATTACAGGTATCGCTTTCATCGCAGAATCCCGAACCAATACCCGCCGCCAGATTATGCGAACCAAGCGCGATATAACTGCCCTCGTAGTAGTTATCCACATTCAGGCGCGTCAGGCTGGTTTTATCGTCTTTCAAATCCCGGCCATTGATATAATCGCTCATATCGAAGCTGAAGTTGCGGTATTCACCCGTGGCCAGATGTGCCGGTGCCCGGACAGTCAGTTTGTTGCGTCCACTGCAACTCGGTGCAGTAAATTTATCGACCGGAACCAGGAATTTCAAATCCGCGGCAACATTGCGATAATCAAATGAATTATTGCCCTTTATCGCATCCGACAGACGATACTGGAATTGCCAGCCAGACTCACCAACATCAGGCGACGCATAGCCATCAAGGAAATGAAACACATCGCTCTTATCACGTAACAGCGCGCCCAAGGTCGCTGGCGAATCGTAATGACTATCAGTGAGCTGCGTACCCTTGACATACAGAATCGGACTGCCGTTGCAATCCAGAACTTCAACCGTAGCACCCTTGGCATCATTGTAGGCGCTGGCCTGCCAATCGCCTGGCATGGAGCGGCCACGACTATTGGTGCGGAACCGGAATGGCGTGCGGTAATCCAGGGTGACATAGGCCTGGGCAGCTTTGAAATCAGCCGCCGCCGGCACATAGGCAGTCTTGGGATTATTCCTGTCCTTGAGCAAGAGCGGCGTACCGCGATAATGATTGGCCGCTACCAGCACATCCGACATCAGCTTATTGATATTGGCCAGCGTGGCATCACTGCGGAACGGGGCCTCCACGCCGGGACCGACATTGGATGAATAATAGTAGTTCTGGGCCATTTGCTGCAGACCCTCGATAACCCGCTGATAGTGCTGGGTCAGCAGCATCACCGCATCAGCGTAATAGCGGCTGGAATCGCGAATCGCACTGTTGTAGGCATCGCCGTAGTAGATGCCCTGATCCTTGTATTTCTTCTGAAAATCCCGGTACTCGCTGGGCGTGAGATAGGTTTTCTTCAGTTCCTGCAGGGCAGCCTGAACGACCCGGTTCTGCTCATTCATCATCAGGTATTTCTGCTGTACCGCATAGGCCAGATTCAGGTGATTCAGCAATGCCAGATAGGTCGCGGTCGCGGTTTTTGCAATGCGATTGACCGTTTGCGGCAAATTATCGTCAACAGTCATCAGGTATTCACCGGTACTGGAGTCCTGACGGAATTCGGTACGCAGCGACACCCGCCCGGCAATGTCGATAAACGGCGTCTTGCTCGGCCCACTGCTGTATTGTGCGTTCAGAGTATTGACAATCGCGGCAAGCGGTTCGGTAATGCCACGCACGTTCTGATCAGCCAGAAACCCATTGACCACGTCGGTCTGCCAGTTTTTCAGGGATTGCGCCGTGCCCTGTTCGAGATCGCCGGATTTCAGATAATCCTTTTGATAATCAACCAGACGTTTGGTAGTCGTGGTCGCGGCAGTGATCTTGGCAAAAGGCACGGTATTGAGGCTGGTCAGAACACTGTTATACGTAGTGCCATCAATCACCACATTACCCAGTTGACTGACGATGGAATTGATGACGGTGATCTGGCTGGAGATTTTATACAGCTCTTCGTTAATACGCTTGAAGCCTTCGTTCAAGGCGTCCAATACCACCTTATTTGGATCCTCAGCCGGAAACAGTGCCGCGAAGAGCAGCGAAACGCCTATCTTGGTAAAAATACCGCCCAGCGCCGAGGAAAATTCAGCCCATTTGGCAAATTCCTTCAGACCGGTCGATACCAGCTCCTTGGCGCCATCGGATGCCAGATCTTTCCACTCCCAGTCAAAACCAAGGCTTTGCGGAATCGGCGTGCAGCCATTGATCCCGCTGGCCAGCGCAGCCAAACCAGCGCCGTCCATGCCAAGGTCAACATGATCATCGGTCAGCAGTGATCCGTATACGCTGCCCAGGCAGATGGTTAATTCCGGCGGGGCGAAGAGCAGCGAGCCGCGTTGCAGTGCGCCGGCAATCCATAAGGGATCCAGATTCAGACGCGTGCCCAGAGTCTGGGTCAGCTCAGCTTGGCTTTGGGAGCGCGCCATCAACCAGCGGGTCAGGTAATCGTTCTGCGGATTCAGGTGCAGGGCATAGCCGCCCACCTCGCCCTGCGGGGTCAGATAAGCCAACAAGGTTTCACCGCTATCCAGGCTTTTTTCCACCTGTCCGGTTTCACGGTTGTAAATCTGTCCATCATGCACCGCCGCCCGGATCTGTGTTGCGTCGATGCTTTGCGGCAATTCAAAATGGAAATAGCCAAGCTGATCGGTGGTCACGGTCTGCCAGGGATAGGCGTCGTCACCGATATATAGATCGACGCTGGCGCCCGCCAGACGCAGGCCGTCATCGAGCATGGCGGAGCCGGAAATGGTGATGGTTACTTCGGGTGGGGCATCGCTGTCGTTATTGCAGGCCGGAGCCAGCATCAGGAGCAGAATCAGCAGGGGCAGCTTGAGAAAGGCGCGGATGTTCATCGTTATAATCTCCATCTTCACGCATGGGATCGGCGCGGCTGATGGCAAGGCCGCTTCTACGCAGATTACATGAAGTCCGGATTAAAAACAGGGTTATCACGCCCACCAAGTCGTAATTGCTTATGATGCCGCCTGCACAATCCAACCCAATGAGTGCAAACAGTTATGGATATTTATCTGGTCGGCGGCGCAGTGCGCGATGAGCTGCTGGGTCTGCCGGTCGCCGAGCGTGATTGGGTGGTGGTCGGCGCCACGCCCGAGCTGCTGCTGAAGGACGGCTTCCGCCCGGTGGGCAAGGATTTCCCGGTGTTTCTGCACCCGCACACCCATGAGGAATATGCCCTGGCGCGCACCGAGCGCAAGACCGCACCGGGCTATCACGGTTTCCAGGTCCACGCGGCCCCGGACGTGACCCTTGAAGACGATCTGCGCCGCCGCGATCTGACCATCAACGCCATGGCCCGCGATGCCGAGGGCCGCCTGATCGATCCCTGGAACGGTGCTTGCGATCTTGAACAGCGCTGGCTGCGGCATGTCTCGCCAGCCTTTGCCGAGGATCCGGTCCGCATCCTGCGCATCGCCCGCTTCAGCGCCCGCTACGCGCCGCTGGGCTTTCGCATCGCGCCGGAAACGCTGGACCTGATGCGGCGCATGGTCGCCAGCGGTGAAGTCGATCATCTGGTGGCGGAACGGGTGTGGGCGGAAACGGTGCGCGCCCTGGACGAGGCGCAGCCGGAACGCTTTATCCAAACCCTGCGCGATTGCGGAGCGCTGGCGCGCATCTTTCCTGAACTGGACCGCCTGTTCGGTGTGCCGCAGCCGCCGGCACATCACCCGGAAGTCGATACCGGTGTGCATACCCTGATGGCGCTGGCACAGGCAGTGCGGCTGGGCGCTGATCCGGTGACCCGTTTCGCGGTGCTGATGCACGATCTGGGCAAGGGCACCACTCCGCCCGAAGAGTGGCCACGCCATCTGACCCATGAGCAGCGCGGCGCCGAGCTGGTGCGCGTACTCAGCCAGCGCTTGCGCGTGCCCAACATGTACCGGGAACTGGGCGTGCTCACCGCCCGCTATCACACCCACGCCCACCGGGCCCTGGAATTGCGCCCGAAAACCCTGCTCAACCTGTTGCAGGGGCTGGACGCGCTGCGCAAGCCGCAACGTTTTGAGCAATTCCTGTTGGCCTGCGAGGCGGACGCCCGGGGCCGGCTGGGGCTGGAAGAACGCGCTTATCCGCAGGCGGAACTGCTAAGGCAGGTGCAACACGCCGCCGCACATGTAGCGGCGCGCACCCTGGTGGCGCAGGGCCTGAGCGGACTGGCGCTGGTCGAGGCGCTGTTTCAGGCCCGGCTGGCGGCGATTACCACAGCACGGCGGGCCTTTGCACCTGCCAGCGCGTGAAACGCCAGTTGTTCTATTGCTCAGGCAACGCGGCCGCCATCGCTCCACCCGGCAATGCCGCAATGCTGCAATCCTTCAGCTCCACACCGCTCAAGCCCAGACGCAAGGCCTCGCGGGCCAGCCAGGTCAGCTTGGCTGCGGCAACAGCATGGCTCAGCCCGGCGGCGCGGACATTGGAAATGCAGTTGCGCTCCGCGTTCTGCCGCCCGGCCTGCGGCGCGAAGGTCAGGTAAATGCCAAGACTGTCGGGCGCGCTCAGCCCGGGCCGCTCGCCAAGCAGGATCACCGCCAGACGTGCACCCAGGGTTTCACCCACCGCATCTGCCAGTGCCACCCGCGCCTGGCGTGCCAGAAACACGCTCGGACAGACCGCAATACCCGCCGCCGCCAGCCGCGGCAAGGCTTCCGCCAGCAGCGGCAGGGCCTGTCCGGCTACAGCGATAGCCGACAGTCCGTCGCCAATCACAAAAACCAGTTCGCCACTGCCGGCCGGCGTGCCGCGCAGCGCCGCCACGCGCGCCTGCGATGGCGCATCAAGCAGGCGGCCCTGATCGGGCCGCTTCAGATAGGCCGCGCGATCGGCCGCCTGGCTGTGCAGCTCGACCGCGTTGCATCCCAGCGCACGCAGGCCCTCGGCCAGCGGTGCAAAATCCAGGGGTTGCAGCACGGCATCGCGCGCCTGGGCATGAGCGAGCTGGAAACGCAGCACTTCATCAACCGGCACGGCATGTCCGGCACGCCCAAGAGCGATGCGCGCGGTGGTGAAGCGGCGCAGGGATTGCCAGGGATCCGCGTTCATGCCGCCTCCGCGAGATAGCCGAGCAGGGGACTAGCCGGACTGGGCGCGGCCAAACGTCCATCCGCACTGAGGATGCCCAACCGCTGCAGCCAGTCTTCAAACTCCGGCGCCGGGCGCAGACCGAGCACCGCGCGCAGATAAGCGGCATCATGAAACGAGGTGCTTTGGTAATTGAGCATAATGTCGTCGGCACCCGGCACGCCCATGATGAAATTGACCCCGGCGACACCGAGCAGGGTCAGCAGGGTATCCATGTCGTTCTGATCGGCCTCGGCGTGGTTGGTGTAGCAGATATCCACGCCCATCGGCAGGCCGAGCAGCTTGCCGCAGCAGTGATCCTCCAGACCGGCGCGCATGATCTGCTTGCCATCGTAGAGGTATTCGGGACCGATGAAACCGACCACGCTGTTGACCAGCAGCGGCTCGAAACGCCGGGCGACCGCATAGGCGCGTACCTCGCAGGTCTGCTGGTCGAGACCGTGATGGGCTTCGGCGGACAGCGCACTGCCCTGGCCGGTCTCGAAGTACATCACGTTATCGCCCAGCGTGCCGCGGCGCAGACTCCGCGCCGCATCCAGCGCTTCCTGCAGCACGGCCAGCGAAATGCCAAAGCTCCGATTGGCGGCCTCGGTACCGGCAATGGATTGAAACACCAGGTCCAGCGGCGCGGCCGGTTCCTGTTCGAGAATCCGCAACTGCGTGGTGACATGGGCCAGCACGCAGCTTTGCATGGGAATCTGATAGGCCTGCCGCAAATCGTCGAGCAGGCCGAGCAGGGTGCGCGTGGCAGCGGGGCTGTCGCTGGCCGGATTGATGCCGATCACCGCATCGCCGCTGGCCTGGAGCAGGCCATCCAGCACCGCTGCCAGGATACCGCGTGGATCGTCGGTGGGATGATTGGGCTGCAGGCGGGTGGCAAGCCGTCCCGGCAGGCCGATCGTGGTGCGAAACCGGGTCAGCACCCGGCATTTACGCGCCACCGCGATCAGATCCTGATTGCGCATCAGTTTCGACACTGCAGCGACCATTTCCGGGGTCAGGCCGGGCGCCAGCGCCGCCAAGGCTGCTGTATCCGCCAGCGGACCCAGCAGCCAGTCACGCAGTTCGCCCACACTCAGGCCCGCTACTGGCGCGAAGGCCGCAGCATCGTGGCTGTCCAGAATCAGCCGGGTCACCTCGTCATCCTCGTAGGGCACCAGCGGCTGTTCGAGAAAATGGCGCAGCGGAACCTCGGCCAGCGCCAGACAGGCCGCTGCCCGTTCCTCGGCGCAACTGGCTGCCACACCCGCCAGTTGATCACCGGAACGCTCCGGCGAGGCCCGTGCCAGCAAAGTTTGCAAATCAGCGAAGCGGTAGCGGCGAATGCCAACGGCATGCATGTACATCGGCGACAGCTCCTGACACACACCCCTCTCCAGACGTGGAGAGGGGGATTGCTCGTGATGAGGGACTGTTCAGGCTTCGGCGTCGGCCAGCGCTGGGCGCAACGGCGCAGCGGCCGCTTCACCCTTGGCCAGCGCGAACTCCTCTTCCGGCGACAGCACCAGGCGATGGCGACCCAGCAGGGCAAAGTAGAGAATGCCCGCCGCGTACCAGGCCGCCGCACCCATAACGCCGGCACGATAGACCGGATCGGCTAGCTGCATGCACAGGGTCACGCTGGCGATCAGCAGCACCAGCCAGGCGCCGGTTTCACCCAGTGGACTGACAAAGGGCCGCGGAATATGCGGCAGACGCCGGCGCAGCAGGATGAAGGACACCGCCTGGAAGCCATAGGAGATCATCGCGCCGAACACCGCCATGTTGAGCAGCGTACCGCCAATCACCGCCGCGCCCGCTTCGCCGCCGGCCACCACCCAGATCACCAGCATCACCGCCAACCCCATCAGCGCCCCGGTGATCAGCGCCACATGCGGCGTCTGCCGCGTGCCGTGGGTCAGCGACAGGAAGCGTGGAAAATAGCCGGCCCGCGACAGCGAGTAAATCTGCCGGCCAAAGGCGAAGATGATGGTGTGAAAACTGGCAATCAGGCCGATCACCGCCAGCAAAGCCAGCACGCTGGCATAGTCGCCAAAGGTGACGCGGAAACCATCCAGCAGCGGCTCGGCAGCAGTGCTCAGGTAAAAGGCGCCGCTGGCCCCGTCCTTGCCAACCGCGATACCCGAGTTCAGGAACAGCACCATGAAGGCCGAGAACAGCAGGGTGGCAATACCCAGCAGCAGACCGCGCGGCATGTCGCGCACTGGATCATGCGATTCCTCGGCGGCCAGCGGCAATTGCTCAATCGCCAGGAACAGCCACACCGCGAACGGCATCGCCGCCAGAATGCCCTTGATACCAAAAGGCAGGAATTCGCCGCCCCCGTTGGCCAATTCCACCGGTGCGCCATCGGCCCCAACGCCAATATTCAGCGCCCAGCGCGACAGATCAAGGTGCGGAATGGCGCTGATCCAGAACACCGCCAATACCGCCAGCGCCAGCAGCGTCACCACCAGCGACACCCGGAACGACAGTTCCACGCCCACCAGATTCAGGCCGACAAACAGAGTGTAGCCGGCCAGCCACCACAGCGGTTGCCATTCCGGCGGCGTAGCAAAGATGCTTTGCAGATAGGACCCGATGAAGAACACAATCACCGCCGGCGTCAGCACGTATTCCATGTTCTCAGCCAGCCCGGTGACAAAGCCGCCCCACGGTCCCATCGCCGAGCGGGCGAAGGAATAGGCGCCGCCGGTATGCGGCAGCGCCGGCGACATTTCCGCCAGGCTGAAACTCAGCGCCACATACATCGCGCCAATGATCAGCGCGGCGATCAGCAGGCCGCCAAAGCCACCGCTGGCCAGGCCCAGATTCCAGCCCGAGAAATGCCCCGAGATCACCGCGCCCACGCCCAGCGCCCACAAGGACCATACGCCCGCGTAACGGCGCAATTGGCGGCGGGCAAAATACCCGTCGTCGACCTGCTCGTAGCGGACACTGCCGACCTGCTGTTTTTCCGTAGCCATCGCCTACCCCGAATGGTTGAAGACATCAGGATGTGGCGCGATGCAGCATGTGTGCCGCATGCGAGAATTGGCCAACGGGCAGGCTTTTAGGCGCTTTTGCCATGCGCTGCATGCGCCAGCCACGCGCCGTCGCGGTGCGACCGGGACCGGGCATGCACCCGCTTGGTTTTCAAACCCAGTCGCCCCACAGTGCCTGCAAGGCCGCCAGGGCTGCCAGGCCAGCGGTCTCGGTGCGCAATACCCGTGGCCCGAGACGCACGCCGCTGAACCCGGCAGCGCGCGCCCGATTGATTTCCGCCGCATCCAGACCGCCTTCGGGACCGATCAACAGAGTCACCGCGCCCGCAGGCGGCGTCAGGGTCCGCAAGCCCTGTTCAGCCAGCGGATCGAGCAGCAGGCGCAGACCCGGTTCAGCCGCCAGGCGCAGCCAATCATCCAGCGGCAGCGGTGGCCGCAGTTCCGGCAGGCGATTGCGCCCGCACTGCTCGCAGGCGCTGACGACAATGCCGCGCCAATGCTGAATGCGCCGCTCCAGCCGCTCGCCCTGCAAATCGACTCCGCCGCGACCGGTGAACACCGGCTGGAAGACCGCCACGCCCAGCTCGACCGCTTTTTGCAGAATGAAATCGGTTTTTTCACCCCGGGCGACACCCTGCACCAGCACCACCCGCAGCGGCGATTCCACATCCTCCGGCAGCGCCTCAGCCACCTCGGCCCAGGCCGCACGCTTGCCGATGTCCACCAGCCTTGCCGCACAGGCCGCGCCCTGGCCATCGAACAGCCGCAGCGGCGCGCCGACGTTCAGGCGCAGCACGCGCACGGCATGATTGAATGCGCGCTCATCCAGTGCCACGGTCGCGCCACGGGTCAGTGGTTGAGGCAGGTAAATTCGGGGGATACGCATCAGCGGGCTCCTCGGTCGCTCTCACGGACAATGCCGCCAAGCATCGCCACGGCAGCGCCGCGAATCAATCTCTATCCTTACTTCATTCCTGCAACTTGCCTGGGAGCACTGCGATGGGCATGACCCTGTGGATTCAAACCCTGGATGATCGCGATTACGCGCAGGACAGTGACGACTACAGCCTGCTGTACCGCTATACCGAACCCCTGGATACGCTGTGCGCTACGCTCGGCATGGCGCCGCTCTCCAGCTTTTTCGACGACAGCGATCTGCTGTTCAACTTCACCGAACCGGACGATGAAGAGGACGCCAGCGAACTGGATCCGGAAACCGGTCTGGGTTACGGCATCGACGACATGGCCTGGTTCGACGCCGCCGCCGGTCTGGCCACCCTGCGCGCGCTGCGCCAGCATCTGATCACAGCCGAGCTGCCCGACATTCCGATCGGTGATCAGATTGATCTGCTCGAAGAACTCAATAGCGGCATCCAGCGACTGGAGGCCGCGGCGCAGCGCAATGCCCGTTTCCACCTCGCCCTGATCGAATGAGCCAGCGCGCGCGAAGCACCGGCTTGGCCGCGCAATTCTGGTAAGCTGCGCGAAAACCGCGCTACCCGGTCTACCGATGCTCACGATCGCCACCTGGAACGTCAACTCCCTGAATGTGCGCCTGCCGCAGGTGCTGGACTGGCTGCGCGACCAGCAGCCCGACATCCTGGCCCTGCAGGAAACCAAGCTCAGCGATGCCGATTTCCCGACCCTGGCGATCGCCAATGCCGGTTATCAGGCGGTGTTCGCCGGGCAGAAGACCTACAACGGCGTGGCGATTCTCAGCCGTTCGCCGGCCAGCGCAATCGTCACGGATCTGCCCGGACTGCACGATCCGCAGCGGCGGGTGCTGGGCGCAACCGTCGCCGGGGTGCGCGTGCTGAACCTGTATGTGCCCAACGGCCAGGCGGTCGGCTCCGACAAATACGCCTACAAGCTGGCCTGGCTGGAGAAATTACACGACTGGCTGCGCACCGAACGGGCCGCCTATCCACAGCTGGTGGCGCTGGGCGATTTCAATATCGCCCCGGAAGATCGCGATGTGCATGATCCCGCCGCCTGGACCGGGCAAATACTGTGCAGCGCGCGCGAACGGGCTGCATTCCAGCGCCTGCTCGATCTGGGCCTGCGCGACAGCTTCCGCCTGTTCGAGCAGGAGGAACGCAGCTTCAGTTGGTGGGATTACCGCGCCGCCGCCTTTCGTCGCAACCTCGGTTTGCGCATCGATCACATTCTGGCCAGTCCAGCGCTGGCGGAGACCTGTACCGCCTGCACGGTGGACAAGGCGCCACGACGACTGGAACGCCCATCCGATCACGCTCCAGTGATCGCCCGTTTCAACCTTGACCCGACCTGAACGAGCCTCCCATGGAACATCGCCCCCGCAACATCCTGGTGACCGGCGGCGCCGGCTTCATCGGCTGCAATTTCGTCCGCCACCTGCTGGCCAGCGACCCCGCCGCGCGCGTCGTCACTCTCGATCTGCTCACCTATGCCGGCTCGCTGGACAACCTGCGCGCACTGCCTGACCCGGCCCGGCATACCTTCGTCCAGGGCGACATCTGCGACCGGGCGCTGATCGAACGCCTGCTGCGCGAGCACCAGATCGACACCATCGCCCACTTCGCCGCCGAGAGCCACGTCGATCGTTCCATCAGCGGCCCGGCAGCCTTCGTGCAAACCAATCTGGTTGGCACCTTTACCCTGCTCGATGCGGCGCGGCAATTCTGGCTGGATGGCAGCGACCGGGCCACGCAGTGCCGTTTCCACCATATCTCCACCGATGAGGTCTACGGCACGCTGCAGGCCGATGATCCACCCTTTACCGAAACCACGCCCTACGCGCCCAATTCGCCCTACTCCGCCTCCAAGGCCGGTTCCGATCATCTGGTGCGCGCCTATTTCCATACCTACGGCCTGCCGGTGGTCACCACCAACTGCTCCAACAATTACGGTCCGTTCCAGCACGGCGAGAAATTCATTCCCACGGTGATCCGTTCCTGCCTACTGCAAAAGCCAATCCCGGTCTACGGCAATGGCAGCAACATCCGCGACTGGCTGTATGTCGAGGACCATTGCCGGGGCATCGACGCGGTGATTCGGCGCGGCACGCTCGGCGAGACCTACAACATCGGCGGCTGTAACGAATGGGCCAATATCGACATCGCCCGGCTGATCTGCCAGTTGCTCGACCTGCGCCGCCCCGCACAGGCGCCCCATGAGCAACTGATCAGCTTTGTCACCGACCGTCCCGGCCACGATTGGCGCTATGCCATCGATGCCGACAAGATGGCGCGGGCGCTGGACTGGCGGCCCCTGGAAACCTTCCAGACCGGCATTGCCAAGACCGTGGACTGGTATCTGGCCCAGCACGCCAGCGATCCGGCCTGGGGCGGCATGGCCGGAGCCTGAGCCCAATGAACCACCTGCGCATTGGCCGCTGGTCGGTGATCATCGGCGTCATCTTCACAATCATCGGCCTGGTGGGCGGTTTTGGCGTCATGTTCGCCGGTGCCCAAGGCAAGGTGTTGAACCTGTTGGCCCTGGCACCGGTCGGCATGCTGCTGGCCTTCTTCGGCGCAATCCTCGTGGTCCTGACCGAACCGCGCAGCGTCGCGCCCCCGACCGAACCCACGCCACCACCGGCCCCTGATCCCTGCGAACCCGGCGAAACGAAATCATGACCCATCCCGCCTTTCAGCACCTGCGCAGCCATCCCGTTCCCGCTCTGCGGCTGGAGTTTCAGGAATACCGCCATATCGCCACCGGCGCCCGGCATTTGCACCTGGCCGCCGATGACCCGCACAACGCCTTCATGGTGGCCTTCCTGACCGTGCCGCAGGATTCGACCGGGGTGGCGCATATTCTCGAACACACCTCGCTGTGCGGCAGCCGGCGCTATCCGGTGCGCGATCCATTTTTCATGATGATCCGCCGCTCGCTGAACACCTTCATGAATGCCTTCACCAGCAGCGACTGGACCGCCTACCCCTTCGCCAGCCAGAACCGCAAGGACTTTAACAACCTGCTCGACGTTTACCTGGACGCGACCTTTTTCCCGTTGCTCGACGCGCGCGACTTCGCCCAGGAAGGCCATCGAGTGGAATTCGCCAAGCCTGACGATCCCGGCTCCGAACTGGTGTTCAAGGGCGTGGTGTTCAACGAAATGAAGGGCGCGCTCAGTTCTCCGGTGCAGCGTCTCGGTCAGGAACTGCAAAGCCGGCTGTTCCCGACCACCACCTATCACTACAACAGCGGCGGCGATCCAGCGGCGATTCCCGATCTGAGCCATGCGCAACTGTGCGCCTTTCACGCCCGCCACTATCACCCCTCGAATGCCCTGTTCCTGACCTATGGCGACATTCCCGCCGCCACGCACCAGGAGCGTTTCGAGGCACAGGCGCTCAATCAGTTTCAGGCGCTGCCGCTTGATCTGGCCATCCCCGCCGAACGTCGCTATGCCGCGCCGCTCAGCGACCGGATCCACTATGCCGTGGACGGCAGCGATGACCTCGATGGGCAGACCCATATCGTGCTCGGCTGGCTGCTAGGCCCGATCACCGATCCGCTGGCCACGCTGCGCGCGCGCCTGCTCAGCGATGTGCTGCTCGATAACAGTAGCTCGCCGCTGCGCCATGCCCTGGAAACCTCGGATCTGGGCGTTGCGCCCTCGCCGCTGTGCGGTTTCGACACCGCCACCCGTGAAGCCACCTTTGTCTGCGGTCTGGAAGGCGCCGATCCCGAACATGCCGAAGCGCTTGAACAGCAGGTCTTCGCGGTGCTGGAACAGGTCGCCCGTGACGGCGTGCCCCAGGAGGCGGTGGATGCAGCCCTGCATCAACTGGAACTGAGCGAGCGCGAGATCACCGGCGACGGTTTCCCCTATGGGCTGCGCCTGCTGATGGAAGCGCTGACCCCGGCAATCCATGGCGGCGATCCGCTGGCGGCGCTGGACAGCGATCCGCTGCTGGAACAGTTGCGCGCCGAAAGCCGCGCCGCCGATTTCATTCCGCGTCTGGTGCGCGAACTGCTGCTCGACAATCCGCATCGGGTACGCCTGACCATGGCGCCCGATCCCGGTCTGAGCGCCCAGCAGGCGGCAGCGGAACGGGAACGGCTCGCGGCCCTCAAAGCCACGCTCAGCGCCGCCGATCAGGCGCGCATCGTGGAGCAGGCGCGCGCGCTGGTCGAACGCCAGCAACGCCAGGATGATCCCGAACTGCTGCCCAAGGTCGGCCTGGAGGATGTGCCAGCGGAACTGAAAATCGCTGAGGGCGCGACCCGGCCGCTGGGCCCGGTTCCGGCCACCTGGTATGCCCAGGGCACCAACGGCATGGTCTACCTGCAGGCGATTCTCGACCTGCCGGCGCTGGACGCCGATGAACTGGACCTGCTGCCGCTGCTGTGCGCCTGCCTGAGCGAGGTCGGCAGCGCTGGACGCGATTATCGCGCTACCCAGGCACGGCAGGCAGCGGTGACTGGCGGCCTGAGCGCCCGCGCCAACGTGCGGGGCGGCGTCGATGACGTGCGCCAGGCCAGGGGTGTGCTGGTGGTCGCCGGCAAGGCGCTGGCCCGCAATCAGGCCGCCCTGGCGGAACTGCTCTGGCAGACCCTGCACGAACCGCGCTTTGACGAATTGCCGCGCCTGCGCGAACTGGTCGCGCAACTGCGCGCCCAGCGCGAGGAAGGCATTACCGATCACGGTCACCTGCTGGCACTGGCCGCTGCGACCGCCGGCCTCAGCCCGGTGGCCGCGCTCAATCAGCGCTGGGAGGGCCTGGAGGGCCTGCAGCGGCTCAAGGCCCTGGACGATGCCCTGGACGATGCCGGCGCACTGGCGGCCTTCGCCGCACAACTGGCGCAACTACACGCACGGCTGTGCGCAGCGCCCCGGCAACTGCTGGTGGTCAGCGAGGCCGAGCGGCAGGCGGAGATCACCAACGCGCTGAGCAGCCACTGGCAGGCTGGCCCGGTGACCGCAGTAGCGCCGTTCCTGCTCGACGCTCCGCCCGCGCCACCCATGCACCAGGGCTTCAGCGTCAACACCCAGGTCAACTTCTGCGCCAAGGCTTATCCCACCGTCGCGCCCAACCATCCCGACGCGCCGGCCCTGCAGGTGCTCGGCGACTTCCTGCGCAATGGCTACCTGCACCGGGCCATCCGCGAACAGGGCGGTGCCTACGGTGGCGGTGCCGGCTATCACCCGGACAGCGGCGCGTTCCGCTTCTATTCCTACCGCGACCCGCGCCTGGACCAGACTCTGGCCGATTTCGACCGAGCGCTGGACTGGCTGCAGCAGCATGATCACCCGGCGCACACCCTGGAAGAAGCGATCCTGGGTGTAGTCGCCGCCATCGACAAACCCGGCTCACCGGCTGGCGAAGCGATCAGCGCCTTTTTCGGCAGCCTGTTCGGCCGCAGCCCGCAACAGCGCCGCGCCTACCGGCAGCGCATTCTGGCGGTGACGCTGGCTGATCTGCAGCGGGTCGCCGCGACCTATCTGCACCCGGAGCGGGCCTGCTGCGCGGTGCTGAGCAATGCGCGCACCCTCGGCGAACGGGACGGATGGACCATCACCAGCATTTAAGCCTGTAAGCCTGTAAGCCTGTCAGCCTGACGGAGCGATACTCATGGAAATCTTCGTCTACCACACACCCGATCAGGTCCCGGACCTGAGCGGCAAGGCGCGCAAGGGCGGCCTGACCCTCGACATGCCAGCCTGCGCCATCGTCATCGACGTGCTGCGCGCCACCACCACCATGGCCACCGCGCTGGAATCGGGCGCGGACGGCATCCAGGTCTTCGACGACATCGATGCCCTGTTCCGCGCCAGCGCGCGCTGGCCGGCGGAACGGCGGCTGCTGGCCGGCGAACGCGGCGGTGAACAGATCGAGGGCTTCGATCTGGGCAACTCGCCGGCGGAATGCACCCCGGCACGGGTTGCCGGCAAACGCCTGTTCATGAGCACCACCAACGGCACCCGCGCCCTGGAACGGGTGCAGCGCGTGCCGATCCTGCTCACCGCCGCCCTGACCAACCGCGCCGCGGTGGTGCGTTACCTGCTCCAGGAACAGCCGCACACAGTATGGATCGTCGCTGCCGGCTGGCGTGGGGGCTTCTCGCTGGAGGACACTATTTGCGCCGGGGCGATTGCCCATGCCCTCAGCGTCGAACGCGACAGCGACTGCGCCGGCGACGATGAGGCGATTGCCGCCATGGCGCTGTTCGAACAGTGGCAAAGCCGGCTGCCGCAGTTGCTGCGCTACGCCCACCACGGGCGCGGCCTGGCGGCGCTGGGCTGCGATGCCGATCTCGACTACTGCGCGCGTCTCGACAGCGTCAAGGTCGTGCCGCTGCAGGTCGCGCCGGGCCTGCTGCAGGCCGCGCCACTGGATTGAGCGGCGGCTGGCGTGATGCTTGCGCTTGACAAGCCGACCCTTCCTGATCCTGCCTCTATCGCCCTTGGGAGATCCTTCATGCGCATGCTGCCTGCCACCCGCCACACCCTGTTCCTGACCCTGCTGCTCGGTCTGAGCAGCGCCGCTCATGCTCATCCGCAGGATTGGGCGCATCTGGATTTTGCCAGCGGTCTCGGTCATCCGTTGAGCGGCCTTGATCACCTGCTGGCCATGTTCGCGGTCGGGCTGTGGGCGGCGCAACAGGGTGGCGCAGCGCTGTGGCGCGTGCCGCTGAGTTTTGTCCTACTGATGGCAGCCGGTGGCCTGCTGGCCTGGATGGGCGTGCCGCTGCCGATGCTGGAGCCGGGCATTGCCGCCTCGGTACTGGTGCTGGGCCTGCTGGTGGCGCTGGCGGCGCGGCTGCCGCTGTCTGCGAGTCTGCTGCTGGTAGGCGGATTCGCCCTGTGCCATGGCTACGCCCATGGGGCAGAAATGGCCAGCGATGCCAGCCTGCTGCGCTATGGCTTGGGCGTGCTGCTGGTGACTGCGGCCCTGCATGCTGCCGGCATCGGCTGTGCCCGCGTGTTGCATCAGAGCCTGGTGCTGCGCCTGGGCGGAGCAGCGATCGCCGCCAGCGGTTTGCTGCTGCTCAGCGCCTGATTAAGGCGCGCAAGGGCGATCGACCGGTCGCCCCTGCGCAGCGGAACATGGTCCCGGCAGACCCTCAATCCGGCCGCGCCATCTTCACCACCTTGATCATGTTGGTGCCGCCGGACACACCAACCGGCACCCCGGCACTGAACACCACGATTTCCCCTTCGCGCGCCATACCCTTGTTCAGCAGGAACTCGGTCGCTGAACTGAGCAGGTCATCCACCGAATAGGTCGCGCCCAATTGCAGCGGCTCCACGCCCCAGACCAGCGCCAGCTTGCGCAGGGTAGCCGGCTTGGGACTGAAGGCGATCAGCGGCATCAGCGGCCGGAACTTGGCCAGACCCAGCACGCTTGCCCCACTGTTGGTGAAACTGACCAGATAACGGGCACACACCTTGCCGGCCAGATCCATGGTGGTGAAGTGCACCGCATCCTCGATGCGCAGACAGGCATGGGCGCGCAATTCCTGCTGGCTCATGACGTTGCCGCGCACCACATTGCGGAAGACCTCGCTGGTTTCCACGGTCAGGGCGATATTCTTCATCATTCGCACCGCCTCGATCGGGTATTGGCCGGCAGCGGTCTCGGCGGACAGCATCACCGCGTCGCTGCCATCGAGAATGGCATTGGCGACATCGTTGGCCTCGGCGCGGGTCGGACGCGGGTTGTTGATCATCGACTCGAGCATCTGCGTGGCGGTGATCACCGGCTTACCCGCGTTATTGCACTTCTGGATCAGGGTTTTCTGCATGATCGGCACGTCCTGCGGCGAGGTCTCCACACCCAGGTCGCCGCGCGCCACCATGATCGCATCGGCCACGGCAATGATGGCGTCGATGTCGCGAAAGGCTTCAGGTTTCTCGATCTTGGCGATGATCGGAATCTTGCGGCCATGCGTGGTCAGCATGATGTCGATCAGTTCCTTGACATCGCCGGCCTCACGCACGAAGGACAGCGCGACATAATCCAGGCCGTGATCATAGGCGAACTGCAAATCGCGCCGATCCTTGTCGGTGATCGCGGAAATATTCAGCTTGATATTGGGCAGATTGACGCCCTTGCGCGGCTTGAGGCGACCGCCGTTGATCACCCGGGTCGCAATCTCGTGGCCCTCGATGCGCTCCACGGTCAGCTCGAACAGGCCATCATCGATGAGAATCCGATCACCGGCCTTGACCTCCTCGTGCAGGCTGCGATGGTCAATCGCCACCTTCTTCACCCCATCGTGAACCCCACCGATCAGTTCATCGGTACTCAGCACCAGGGTTTCGCCGGCCACCACTTCAAGCGCATCGCCTTCGAGCTGGCCGAGACGGATCTTCGGTCCCTGCAGATCCTGAAAAATGGCGATGTGCCGGTTCAAGCGCTCGGCGGCCTCACGCACCAGCCGCACCGACTGCGCGTGATCATCGAAGCTACCGTGGGAAAAATTGAGCCGGATCACATCCGCGCCTTCCCGCAGCAGACGCTCGATCGTCTCGGCGTTACGGGAATTAGGTCCCAGGGTCGCTACGATCTTGGTGAATTTCATCGGTTTTGCCATGCTTGCTCTCGCTCCTGGCCGAATTCGCTTAAAAACCAAACCAATCAAACGGTTATTTTTGTTTTTCAAGCGCGAGTGTAACGGTTCACGCAACGGATGACCATTTTCCAGTCACCAGACGGCAATCGGCGCCAGCCGGTTTAAACTAGCGCCCGCATCGACCCGAACCTACCGCGAGGTTTTGCAATGGCTGACGTTTTTACCCGCATCCTCGGAATTGAGCTGCCCGACACGCTGCGTTGCGACGACTCCGGCAAGAATGCCGCCTTTAGCATCGGTTTCCGCAGCGACGGGCCGATCCCCTTCCCGCAGCTGATCCTGCACACCAGCAGCGGCGCGCAGTTGCTCAAGGGTGACGCGCTGAGCTTCGAAATCCACGGCAGCGACTACCTGTACCACGCCAGCGTCCCGGCCGGGTTGCTGTGGCCGGGCGAGATCACCGTGCAGGCGGAAGGCTGCCGCAAGGCTGATATTCGCCAGGCCGGCGGCGAGGACTGGATCAAGGCCTTTGAGCGGCTGCGCATCCTGCCCGGCGCTCAGGCCCAGCCGGTGATCCAGTTGGCAAATGGTCCGGGTGGAACGCCGGTCAAGCTGTACTTCGGCATCCACAAGCACATGCACCAGCCCTACTACAACACCACCGATCGCCAGTACTGGGATGGCGAGAAGGACGGCATCTTTGGTGCCCGGGGCGGCCCCTACACCCACTTCATCCCCACTGCCGCGCGCCAGTACATCAGTGGCAATCTGCCGCACGCGGGCCTGTCGACCAGCTGGAGCGGCTCGCTGATCGAACAGCTCGACCGCTGCGCCGCCGAAGGTCTGTGCGGCGGCCGCTTCGCCGGTTGGAATCAGGAACTGCGCGCCATCGCTCAGGAAAAAACTGCACTTGGTCACCCACGGGTTGATTTCAGTGCCTTTGGCTTTTTCCATCCGCTGATGCCGCTGATCCCCGAGCGCGATATCGTCCGGCAGATCGAGTGGCATCGCGGCATTATCCACGCCGCCTTTGGCGTCGAAGCGTCCCGGGTGCTGTTTCCGCCCGAAACCGCCTTTCATGTGCGCATGATTCCGGCCCTGAACCGGGCTGGGGTGCGTGCGGTGATCTATGACTCAATCCACCGCTTCCGCGCCTGTCAGGATTATCCCTACGCCGGTATCAACGAAGGCATGCTGCCGCCCAATCGCGCCGAGCAGCTCAATCCAGCAGTCGATGACTGGCTGCAACTGCGCAACATCTGGGCCGGTTCACAGATTTCGCCGCGCCTGCTGCGCCCGGAATATGTGCAATACGAAGACCCCGATGGCCAGTTCCACCAGATCATCGCCGTACCCGCTGAGCGCTATATCGGCAACGAAGATGCCCGGGGGGGGTTCGGCGCGCTGCAATATCCGGACGTGCTCGGCCAGGTTTACAACCGCATCGTCGACACCGGCAACTTCGATCCCCAGCATCCGCCGTTCTTCCTGCTGCATTCCGATGGCGACAACCACGGCGGCGGCGCCGATAGCTACTACAACCACAACACCGGGCAACTGGTGCAGTGGCTGCAGGGCGATCCGCGCTTCGAGCTGACCACGGTGAATGACTATCTCGACCGCTTCCCGCCCGATCCGGCGCGCGCGGCACACATCGAACCCGGCTCCTGGAGCGGCGCCGACAATGGCGATCCGCAGTTCATGAAGTGGTTCAGCCGCTACGATCAGCCCTACTCGCCCGATCTCAATTCCTGGGCGGTGCTGACCGCGTTCCAGAACGTGGTGCATGCTCTGGAGGACGCCTATCCCGGCAAGCCCTGGCTGGATGATGCCATCCGCCTGCTGCTGACCGCCGAGACCAGTTGCTACTGGTACTGGACCGGGCAGACGGTGTGGGATCAGCAGGTGACGAATGCCGCCAATCAGGGCTACAGCCAGTTGCGCAACGAGGTCGATACCCTGCTGGCCGCCGGCCGCGATCACAGCGGTCCGACCATCTTCGCGCCCTGGGTGACGCCGGAGAATCCGGGCGGCAAGCGCTGGGGTCAGGGTTGTCTGCTTGACGCGCCGCGTGAAGGCACGGTGCATACCTTCGTCTACGATATCGCCGGACTGCAGCGGGTGCTGCTGGTACTGCGCGACAGCCGGGGGGATGAAGTCCGCATCGTCATGCGCGATCACGGCCCGTATCCCAGCCAGACCGGCGCGCTGCTCAGCGCGCATTACCTGACCGCTGCACTGCCGATCGGTGCGGGCGATCTGCGCTATTACATCGAAGCCGAGGACGGCAAGGGCAACGTCTCGCGCAGCGCCCTGGAACGGATTTACATGGCCTAGCGCTCTTCCCTCTCACCCAGCAGCAGGGTACGCGGAACGTACCCTGCACGACTGCGCAAGCGCCAAAGCCCACTTGTGCTGAGCGTAGCCGAAGTAGCTGAATCCAGTGCGCCCTGCTCAGGGCACGGGCAATTTCAGCAGGGCGCTAATCCGCTCCGCCGGCACCGGCGGGCTAAACAGATAACCCTGGTAACTGTCGCAGCCATGCGCGCGCAGGAAAGCCAGTTGCTCGGGCGTTTCCACCCCCTCGGCCAGCACCTCCAGACGCAGATTGCGCGCCAGGGCAATGATCGCGGCGGCGATTTCCATATCGCCGGAATCGTGGGGAATATCACGGACAAAGCTCTGGTCGATCTTGAGCTTGTCGATCGGAAAGCGCTTCAGGTACGCCAGCGACGAATAGCCGGTGCCGAAATCGTCGATGGCCAGCTTCACGCCCAGGTTCTTCAGCGCGACCAGGGTTACCTCGGCCTGTGAACCACGCTCTAGCAGGGTGCTCTCGGTGATCTCCAGCTCCAGGCAATCCGGCGGCAGGCCGCTGTCGGCCAGCACGGCGCTCACCTGCTCGCTGATATCCTGCCGCTGGAACTGGCGCACCGAGAGATTGACCGCCAGCAGCAGCGGCCAGCCGGCTTGCCGCCAGGCCTGGGCCTGCGCGCAGGCGGTGCGCAGGACCCACTCGCCAATCGGCACGATCAGCCCGGTTTCCTCGGCCAGCGGAATGAAGCGCGCCGGCGGCACCAGTCCTTCCTCACCGGCTGGCTGCCAGCGCAGCAGCGCCTCGACTCCGAAGACCCGCCCCTCTTCCACACTCAGCAGCGGCTGGTAGTACAACTGAAACTCGTTGCGCTCCAGCGCCCGGCGCAGGCGCCCTTCCAGATCAAGGCGTTCGTGCGCGGCGCGGGTCAGGGCCGCAGTGTAGAAACGATAGGTGTTGCGCCCCTGCTCCTTGGCCTGATGCACGGCGGCATCGGCGTGCTGCAGCAGTTCGGTAGCGGAACCGCCATCCTCCGGATACAGGCTGATACCGATGCTGGCATTGATGTACACCTCCTGCCCGGCAGGCAGCGTGAAGGATTCGGCCAGCAGCGTAAACAGAATCTGGGCGGTCGATGCGGCATCCTCGGGTCGGTGCAGGTTCTCCAGCACCACCAGGAACTCATCGCCACCGAGCCGCGCCAGGGTATCTTCATCGCGCAGCCGCTGGCGCATGCGCTGGGCGATAGCACGCAGCAGTTCATCACCAACCGGATGACCGAGACTGTCATTGACGTTCTTGAAGCGGTCCAGATCGATGAACAGCACGCCCACCCGCTGCCTATCGCGATGCGCCCGTTCCACGGCATGCGTCAAGCGCGACTGCCCGAGCAGGCGATTGGGCAGACCGGTGAGCGGGTCGTAGTGCACCAGCTGCGTCAACTGCTCCTCAGTGCTCTTGAGCTGGCTGATGTCGGTGAAGGTGCCGACATAGTGCGTTGGCGTGCCGCGCTCGTCGCATACCGTGTTGATGCTCAGCCGCTGCGGGTACAGCTCGCCGTTGCGGCGCCGGTTCCACAGCTCGCCCTGCCAGTAGCCAATTTGTTGAATGCTCGCCCACATCGCCTGGTAAAAAGCGCGATCATGGCGCCCGGATTGCAGCAGGCGCGGATTCTGGCCACGCAGCTCAGCCTCGCTATAGCCGGTGATCATGCTGCAGGCGCGGTTCACCATCAGGACGTTACCCTGCAGATCGGTGATCAGCACGCCATCACGGGTATTGTCGAGCACCACGCCGGCCAGACGCAGCCGTTCCTCAGCACGGCGGCGCGCGGTGATATCACTGAGGACACCATCCCAAACGGTGTCGCCGTTCGCTAACTGCGTCGGCACCGATTCAAACCGCAGCCAGCGCAGCTCACCGTGCACATGGAGACGTCCTTCCCAGCTGAAACGATCCGGACTCTCGAACTGCCGCCCCAGCATGCGCTGCAGCTCATCCCGATCATCGGCATACACACGCGGGCAGAGCGCGCCCGAATCATGCAGCAACTCGGCTTCGTCAAGGCCCAGCAGCGTGCAAAAGCGCGGGCTGACATAATCAAAGCCCGTGCCGCCGGTGGCGAACAGGCGATAGCGATACACGCCGATCGGAATGCGCGCCACCAGTTCCTCGTACTGGCGCTTGGCTTCCTGCAGGGCGCGTCGTTCCCGCACCATGGTCGTCTGGTGATAGACCTTTTCCAGAATCGCCGGCAACTCGTACAGGTAGCTCTGGTGCTTGATCAGGTAGTCGGAGACGCCCAGGCGCAGCGCCTGCGCCACCACTTCTTCGTTGCCTTCGCTGGTGACCAGCACAATCGGCAGGTCGAGGTGGCGTTCCTGGAGCAGGATCTTGGCTACTTCCAGGGCATTGAGGCCGTGCAGGTGGTAATCCAGCAGCACCACGTCATAGTCGAGCACAACCTCGTCGCTGGACGGCAGGCAGGCCAGCACATCGGCGGCTTCATGCACCGTAGCCAGGTGGATATAGGGGAAATACTGCGCCAGATAGCGCTGGGTCAGGTCGATATCGAACTGGTTGTGCTCGGCATACAGCACCCGCAGCGGTCGCGACTTGCGCGCTGTTTCGCTCAGGTAGCGGGTGCGGGCGATGCGCAGCGTCTGCGGCAGGCGCTCGAGGTAATCGCCGCGCTTGACCAGATAGTCATCGGCGCCGGCCTTCAGGGCGATGATCGCCGGTTCCTGATAGCTCGAGCCGGTGAGCATCACCACCGCTATTGGCAGACCATGATCGCGGATATAGGCGAGCACATCGAGGCCGCTGCCATCGGGCAGGCGCAGGTCGATCAGGGCCACCTCGTAGGCGCTCGCGCCAGACAGACGGGCATTAGCGGCCAGGACCGTCGCGGCTACGTCGATATCGAGATCGGGAGCCAGGCGCGCCAAGGTACGCTGCGCCAGATCGGCATCAACGGGATTGTCTTCGACGTAAAGCACTTTCATGGTGGTTAGCAGAGTCATTCCGGTTACTTCATCCATGCCGCAGGAGCCGACTTAGCACGGCGGCTCGTTTACTACGCACCAGTACAGTTCAATCTGGGCCGCAACTGACATGAAACGGTCAAAATCAACCGGCTTGACGATGTAGGAATTGGCGCCCAGGCGATAGGCGGTGTTGATATCACGGTCCTCGGCCGAGGAAGTCAGCACCACCACCGGCACCACCTGACAGCTATCGTGGGCCTTGAAACGCTCCAGCACTTCCAGGCCGCTGACCCGGGGCAGTTTCAGGTCGAGCAGGATCACCACCGGCAGCGCCTCGCCCTGCTCCCAGCGTGAAATCCAATCCAGCGCTTCCTCACCATCGCGCGCTACGTTGACCGGATTGGCCAGCTTGCGCCGCTTGAAGGCGCGCAGGGTCAGGTCCACATCCATAGGATTGTCCTCGACCAGCAGAATAGGCCGGGCCTGGGTTTCACGCCCCAGGCGCGGACCGGGATCAGCATCCAGATGGTTCATAAGGGCAGCTCCACAAAAAAGGTTGCGCCAGCGCCTGGCATACTCTCCGCCCAGACCCGACCGTCCATGCGCTCAATCGCCTTGCGCACAATCGCCAAGCCAATCCCGGTACCCGGATAATCTTCGGCACGTTGTAAACGCTGGAAGATTTCAAAAATGCGGTCATGGAATTTCAACTCGAAGCCAATACCGTTATCGCGTATCCAGAGCATAGCAGTGCCTTGCGCAGTGCGCCGGCCACCGATTTCGATTTCCAGCGGCACCGTCGGGCGGTGGAACTTGAGCGCATTTTCCAGCAGATCGCGCAGCACCTGCGTCAGCCCATCCGGATCAGCCCGTGGCCACAGCGGCGGCACCTCGACGCGCACGGTCGCCGCCAGACGCTGAATCTCGGCAGCATGCTCATCCAGCGCAGTCGCCACCAGCGCCGGCAGATTGATCGGTTCCCGGCGCAGCGCCCGGCGGTCGAGGCGCGCGTAGGCAAGCAGATCGTCGATCAGCGCGCCCATCTGCTGCGCGGCACGGCGGATGTTATCGACGAACAGCGAGCCATCGCCGGGCAGCCCACCGGCACATTCCTGCTGCAGCAGCCGGCCATAGCCATCGATACCGCGCAACGGTGCCTTGAGATCGTGTGCCACCGAGTAGACAAAGGTTTCCAGCGCCTGATTGGCCGCCTCCAGTTGCGCGGTGCGTTCGCGCACGCGCTGCTCCAGTTCGGCATTGAAGTTGCGGATTTCCGCCTCGATGCGCCGGCGCTCGCTGATATCCAGCGATGAGCCGGTGTACAGGATGCGGTTTTGCTCATCGCGCAGCGTCTGGCAGGCCATCAGCACTTCAAAGGTAGAGCCATCGCGCCGGCGCGCGGTGAACTCGAAAGTACCAGTGCCCTGGGCCTGCAGAGTGGCGATGATATGTGCGGGTATGGCCGGATCGGCGCAATGCCCGACCGGCGAGGTACCGAGCACCTCATCGAGCCGCTCATAGCCCCACAGGCGCAGATAAGCGGCGTTGACGTACAGGAACAGACCGTCTTCGCTGACGATATCAAACCCAGCCAGCGAACTTTCCAGGGCCGCGCTTTTCAGGCGCAGTTCCGCTTCGGCGCGCTTGCGGTCGGTGATGTCCTGCACCACGGCCACATGCGTACAGGGCGTCTCGCCTGGCGCCCAGGTCGGCGACACGCTCAGCGTTACCCAGACTATATGACCATCCTTGTGGAAGTAGCGTTTCTCCATAACGAATTCGCGAATCTCGCCGGCCAGCAGGCGGCGCATGTTGTCCAGGTCAAGCGGCAGATCGTCGGGATGGGTGATGTCCTGAAAGCTGCGCCCGCCGCTCATTTCAGCGACGGTATAACCGATCATCTCGCAATAATGGCGATTGATGCGCAGGAACCGGCCACTGCGCGAATCGAGCAGCGCCACACCCACCGCTGCCTGATCGAAGATCACGCGCAGATTTTCCTCGCTGGCACGCAGTGCGGCTTCGGTGACGCGGCGTGCACTGACATCTTCGCAAAAGGCCATGAAGCGGTTCTCGTTCAGGCGCACCGCATCGACCCGCATCCAGAGGGGCGAACCATCCCGCCGCCGGTTCAGAAATTCCCCGCTGGCGCTGCCCGTAGCGCGCACGCGGGCAAAATGCGCCATGCCGGCCGCATGCGCTTCGGGCGCCAGCACCTGCGGGATCGTCATTCCGAGCAGTTCGGCTTGCGAATAGCCCAGCATGCGCACGGCAGCCGGGTTGACCTCGACATAGCGGCCGTTCTGGTCTGCGATGAACACGCCCAGCGGGGCATAATCCAGGTAACAGCGGAGCTTTTCTTCGCTGGTGCGCAGCGCCTCCTGGGCACGGCGGCGCTCGAACTGATAGGACAGCAGCCGGCCCAGCAGCACCGTCGCCAGCGGAAACGCCAGCAGCACCGGCAAAGCGATCTGCTGCAGGACACCCCAGAATGCCGGCCTGGGCAGCGTCCACAGGCACAGCAGCATGACGATATGCACCACCAGACCAAAGCCGTACAGCTCCAGCATGCCCAGCGAACGTGTCGGCAGACGCCAGCGCCGCCACAGCAGACCGATGCCCGCGGTGCTCAGGATGATCAGCAGCCCGGCCAGCGTGCCGCTGCCACCGTAATAGACGCGAAACGCAGCGCTGATCATCACGGCAATCAGCGTTGGCAGAGCGCCAAAGAACAGCCCGCTCACGCTCAGCAGCACCGAGCGGGCATCAAAAATGAAGCCCGACCCCAGCGGCCAGGCATTAAGCATCAGGGCAACGCCGACCACACCAATGCCAAGGCCAATCAGTATTTGACGCAGACGGGTTTCGGTCTGGACCTCGGCGCGGGTGACCTCGAACAGCAGCGCCAGCGCCAGTAACAGCGCGGCGTTATTAAACAGGCCCAGCAAAGCCTGACTATCCAAGGCACGCCCCTCCGGCCCGCGATGAACTTACGCGACGCCGGCGCCCTGAGCCTGCAGATCCGCGTGATAGGACGAGCGCACCAGCGGCGCCGAGGCGACATGGGTAAAACCCATCGCTTCACCGTCGATGCGCAACTGCTCGAATTCCTCCGGCGTGACATAGCGCTCCACCGCCAGATGATGGGCGCTTGGCTGCAGGTATTGACCGAGGGTCAGCATCTGCACGCCGTGCTCGCGCAAATCGCGCATCACCGCGCGAATCTCGTCAAGGGTTTCACCCAGGCCGAGCATCAGCCCGGACTTGGTCGGAACTCCCGGGCAGCGCGCGGCAAACTGCTGCAACAACAGCAGCGAACCGGCGTAATCGGCACCGGGCCGGGCCTGCCGATACAGGCGCGGCACGGTTTCCAGGTTGTGGTTGAACACATCCGGCGGCTGCGCGGCGAGAATTTCCAGCGCCACGTCCATGCGGCCGCGGAAATCCGGGGTCAGGATTTCGATCACCAGTCCGGGACGGGCGGCACGCGCAGCCCGGATGCACTCGGCGAAGTGCGCCGCGCCGCCGTCACGCAGATCATCGCGGTCCACCGAGGTGATGACCACGTATTTCAGACCCATCGCGGCGATGGTGCGCGCCAGATTGTCCGGTTCCTGGGCATCGAGCGGCTGCGGCCGACCATGGCCGACATCGCAGAACGGGCAACGACGGGTGCAGATGTCGCCCATGATCATGAAGGTGGCGGTGCCGTGGCCGAAGCACTCGCCCAGATTGGGACAACTGGCCTCCTCGCAGACCGTGTGCAGGCGGTTGTCGCGCAGAATCTGCTTCAGGCGCTGCACTTCCGGAGTGCCGGGAAAGGGTGCGCGAATCCAGGACGGCTTGCGCAGGCGCTGCTTAGGATCAGTCGGCGCGACCTTGACCGGAATGCGGGCGACTTTCTCGGCGCCGCGCAGCTTTTCGCCGGCCACGGGCGCGGATTTGGCGGGCGCTGGTGCGGCAACGGCTTCAGTCACGACAGCGTCGTGGGGGGTGCTGGATTCGGACATGGGCATTCCTGCTGGGGATAAGGGGCCGACGGTTGAAGGTTGGACGGGGAATGCCGCGACGGATTCCCGGCGCCCGCCGGGTGCGCTCAGGGCAAACCCGTGATGGTACTGAAACAAGTGTAGCCAAGCCGGCGTCCCAGACCGGGCAACAACGCGGCAGCGGCACTGTCCAGATCGAGCGCTACGCCCAGCTCACGCAACTGAGTGACACGCAGGCCCGGATAACCGCAGGGATTGATGCGCGTGAACGGCTCCAGGTCCATGGCTACGTTCAGACTCAGGCCGTGATAGGAACGCCCCTGGCGCAGACGCAGGCCCAGCGAGGCGATCTTGGCATCCTTGACGTAGACGCCGGGCGCATCCGGGCGGGCCTGGGCAGTGATGCCATACCCAGCCAGCAGCTCGATCACTGCATCTTCCAGCACGCTGACCAGGGCACGCACGCTCAGACCGAGCCGGCGCACATCCAGCAGGCAGTACACCACCAGTTGTCCGGGACCATGATAGGTCACCTGGCCACCGCGATCGACCTGCACCACAGGAATTGCACCCGGTGCCAGCAGGTGCTCCGCCTTGCCAGCCAGGCCCTGCGTGAACACCGGCGGATGCTCGACCCACCACAATTCATCCAGGGTTGCGGCATCGCGGGCCTCGGTAAAGGCCTGCATGGCGGTAAACACCGGCATATAGTCCTGGCGGCCCAGGCAGCGCAACAGCAGTGGTTCAGAACGAGGATGCATTGTTACGGGGGGACAGGTTTGCCGCAGACCGGGCGCGTTCGTGGACCCGGCGCGGATTAGAGCACCATCTTGATCCGCGGATGGGCACTGAGGGCATGATAGATGGCATCGAGCTGGGCACGCTCGCGGGCCGCCACCACCACGGTCACCGACTGGTAACGACCGCCGCGACTGTCCTGAACCCGCACCAGGGTCTCGTCCAGATCAGGCGCATGCACCCGCACCAGGCTCAGCGCGAGCTGGCGAAAGTCCGGGTCAGCCGCGCCCATGATCTTGATTGGAAACGCACAGGGAAATTGCAGCGGTGAGCGGTCGTCGTCGTGCATACCCAGCCTCGCCGCCACGCCTAGCCGAACAGTGAGGAAAAGAACAGCAGCACCGCATCGATCATCCGGCCAAACCAGCCGCTTTCCGGGATTTCCTGGAGCGCGACCAGTGGCGTCTTGCTGACTTCCTGATCCCCGAGGCGGACGGTGATTTCACCAAACGGCTGGTCCTTTTGCGCCGGAGCGATGATGGTCGGCTGCACGGTGGTCGTGGTGCTGACCTGCGGCGCCTGGCCCTTGGGCACGGTGACATACAGCGGCTGCGTCACGCCCAGCGGCAATTCGTTCTCCTGGCCTTTCCAGATGCGGGTGGTGATGATCGGCGTGTTGGCGTCATACAGCTTGCGGCTTTCGAAGAAGCTGAAGCCGTAGTTGAGCAGGGCCTGACTGGCCTGAAAACGCTCCTTCTCCTTCTGCGCGCCGAGCACCACGCCGATCAGGCGGGTATCGTTGCGCTTGGCTGAGGACACCAGACAATAGCCGGCCGATTCGGTATGGCCGGTCTTGACGCCGTCCACCGACGGATCAGTCAACAGCAGGCGGTTACGATTCTGCTGATCGATATTGTTGTACTTGAAACTGCGCACCGAGTAGCGCGCATAGTGCTCGGGAAACTCGCGAATCACCGCCCGGGCCAGGGTGGCGATGTCATGCGCCGACATGTAGTGATTGGGATCGGGCAGGCCAGCGGCATTAGTGAAATGACTGCTGCTCATCCCGAGACGTTCGGCCTCCTGATTCATCAGCTTGACGAAGGTCTCCTCGGAGCCGGCGACATGCTCAGCCAACGCTACGGTGGCGTCATTGCCGGACTGTACCACCATGCCCAGCAGCAGATCCTCCACCGGCACCTGACTGCCCAGCTTGATAAACATCTTGGAGCCGCCGGTCCGCCAGGCCTTCTCGCTGATGGTGACCTGATCGTTCAGGTGAATCTTGCCCGACTGCAGGGCCCGGTAGATCACATAGCCGGTCATCAGCTTGGTGATGCTGGCCGGCTCCATGCGCTCGTCGCCCTTGGAATTGGCCAACAGGTTGCCACTCTGGTAATCCATCAGCACATAGCCGCGCACCGGCACCTGCGGCGGCGGTGGCACGGCCAGGGCGGCGGTTTGGGCAAGGGCGACCCCACCGGCATTCAGCCAGAGCAGGGCCAGAAGCAGCGGAAACAGCAGGATGCGGCGCGCGGTCAAGTACAGCATAAGTCGTGGACAATTCCCGTGGTTAAACAAAGCTGGCCGATTCTAGGAGAAGCCCGGCCCCGAAACAAATCACGCCGCACCCATCCGCTCCAGCCCACCATCAATCAACAACGATGCGCGAGCGACTGATGCCCAGACTGGCCAGGCGCACGGCCACCTGCCGCGCCTCGCCCGGGTTGCGCAAGGGCACCCGCACTTCGTATTGCCGACCGGCACCCGATTCGACGCGCACATCGCGGCGCAGCTGGCTGCTGAGCTGGCCCTGCGCACGCTGCGCGCCATTGCGCTCGCTAACCATACCGACCAGATACAGCGCACCATTCTTGCTCGCCACCGGAGTGCGTGCGGCCGTGCTCTCCCGGGTCTTCGCTGCCGTGCCGCCACCCTTGGCCGCCGGCATATCCCGCACCGCCACCGTTTCCCGGCCCTTGGCGGTCGGCGCGGTTCTGGCTGCTACTGCCACTGTGTCGCGACCCTTGGCCGCCGGCGCGGTTCTGGTCACGACTGCGACCTTATCCGGATTCTTGGCGATGACCAGCGGCGAAACCTTGGCGAGTCGCGACAGTTCGCCGCCGCTGCGGGCGCGCGCATTCGCTGCCGCCAGAGCCACGGTCGCCATACTGGCCGCCGGGCGGGCCGGGGCCTCGCGGGCGAAATGCAGGGTCGGCGCGGCACGACTGGCGATCTGCTCGCGAGCAGCAGCGCGGCGCGCGGCCAGTTCCGGCAGGCTCTGATACGGTGCCAGTGCTTCAATCTCGACCCGGGCGGTGCCGGTTTCCAGCATATCGAGACGGGCCGCCGCGGCATAGGACAGATCCAGAACGCGCTCACCGACGAACGGACCGCGGTCGGTGATCTTGACCACGATGTTACGGCCATTCTCCAGGTTGGTGACCCGCGCATAAGTCGGCAGCGGCAAGGTCTTGTGCGCAGCGGTCAGTTCAAACATGTTGAACAAAGGACCGCTGGAGGTTTTACGACCGTGGAATTCCCAGCCGTACCAGGATGCGACGCCGGTTTCACGATGGCCGGCACTGGTTTCCTTGACCCGGTAGCGGCGCCCAAATACCACATAGGTATCCGGATTACCGCTGCGACTGGGCCGCTCAAACTGCGGAATGGGCTCATCGCTCACCGCTTCGCTGTCCGCCTGAACTGCCAGCGGTGCCGGTGCCGACTCCTCGTTAGGCACCGTGCTACATCCGGCCAGGACGCCGGCCAGCGCGGTCCACAACACGGCCTGATTCGGTCGTTTGGCTAAAAAGGTCATCAAAAAAGCCCCTCCCTTACACCGGTGGCGTGGCGGCATAGCGTCCAGCGCCGATTCGGTAACGGTTTTTCTGCAGGTAATAACGCTGAAACTCAGTCAACACGTGCCCGTGGAGCAGGCGCGGTGACTGAAGCCCGCTGATAGCGGTCGCGGATCTCCTGGGCCAATTGGTACACCGCCATGGCATACAACTGGCTATGGTTATAACGGGTAATGGCATAAAAATTGGCAAAGCCCAACCAGTATTCGGGACCTTCGCTGCCGGCGAATTTCAGCAGCAGCGCCGGCTGGGCCGTGTTCACCTCGACCTGCGGGCGCACGCCAGCGGCCTGCAGGCTGGCAACGCTGCGCGTGGGTGGACTGAGCTTGTCGCTGATCAGTCCCACATAGGCAGTGCCACTGACCGCAGCCGGCACGGCAATCGCTTCGCCGGGGCGCCAGCCGTGACCGGCGAAATAGTGCGCGACACTGCCGATGGCATCGAGGGGATTGGTCCAGAGATTGCGATGCCCGTCGCCGTCGAAATCCACCGCGTAACTGCGATAGCTGCTGGGCATGAACTGGCCAAAGCCCATCGCTCCGGCATAGGAGCCGCGCGGCGTCAGCGGGTCGACGCCCTCGGCGCGGGTCAGCAGCAGGAAATTTTCCAGTTCCTTGCGGAAATAGGCGCTGCGCCGCGGGTAATCCAAGGCCAGGGTCGCTAGCGCCTCCAGCACCCGGTAGTTACCCATGTTGCCGCCGTACTGGGTTTCAACCCCGATAATGGCAACCACGATTTCCGCCGGCACGCCATAGGTCTGCTCGGCGCGGGCCAGCGTGGTGGCATGCTCACGCCAGAAGGCGGCGCCACCCTGGATGCGCCGTTCAGTCAGGAAGATCTTGCGGTATTCGTACCAGGGCTTGGCCTCGGCCTGCCGCGACATGGCCGCGATGATGGCGGGCTTGGCATAGGCGCGGGCGAATACGGCACGCAACGACGCGGCATTGTAGCCGTGGCGGGTGGCCATCTCGCGGATGAAGGCCTGCACATCAGCGCGACTGCCCAGCGGCTGGCTGGCATCGACATTGGCGGGCCGACCTGGCGCTTCTGGAGCGGGTGCGGATTCTGGGGCCGGAGCAGCGGGTGTCTCCGGGGGTGGGCGTACTGCAGTCGGCGCGCAGGCGCTCAACAGCAGGACGGCACCAAGCAGATACAGGCTCTTCACGCGTCAGTCTCGTCATAGGCAAGGTGGAGCGATTACCGCGTCAGGGGCTGGCGGTGCGAATAGATGCTCATCAGGATACCGAAGCCGGCCATGATCGTCACTAGGGAGGTTCCTCCATAGCTGAACAGCGGCAATGGCAGCCCGACCACCGGCAACAGGCCAGAAACCATACCGGAGTTGACGAAAGCATAGAGGAAAAAGATCAGCGTCAGGCTGCCGGCCAGCAGGCGGCCATAGGTATCCGCGGCGCGGGTCGCCATGTGCAGGCTGCGCGCGATCACATAAAAATACAGCATGAGCAGCACACTGCCGCCGACCAGGCCAAACTCTTCAGAGAAGGCGGCGAAGATGAAATCGGTCCAGCCTTCCGGCAGGAAATCCAGATGCGACTGGGTGCCATTCAGCCAGCCCTTGCCGTAGATGCCGCCGGAACCAATCGCGATCTTCGATTGAATAATGTGATAGCCGGTGCCGAGCGGGTCATTCTCTGGATCAAGAAAGGTCAATACCCGCTGGCGCTGGTAATCGTGCATGATGAAGGTCCAGAACAGTGGAATCACCGCCGCCAGCACCCCGGCCAGCAAGCCCATGATCAGCCAGCTCAATCCGGCCAGAAACAGGACAAAGGCGCCGGAACTGCCCACCACCAGCGCTGTACCCAGATCGGGCTGTTCGGCAATCAGGATGAACGGGATCACGGTTAACAGCGACCCGCCGAGCAAATGCGGCCAGCGCGGCGGCAGCGGCTTATCGGCGAAAAACCAGGCCATGGTCATCGGTACCGCCAGCTTCATGATTTCCGAAGGCTGAAAACGCACCACGCCCAGGTCCAGCCAGCGTTGCGCGCCCTTGGACACATCCCCAACCACCATCACCGCCAGCAACAGCAGCAGCCCGACCAGATAGATCCACAGCGACCAGGCGCGGAAATAATGCGGCGGCATCTGCGCCAGCACCAGCATGATGGTAAAACCCAGCCCCAGGCGCATGCCCTGGCCGAGCACCAGATCCAGATTGCGCTGCCCAGCGCTGTACAGCACCACCAGTCCCAGCCCGGAAATGGCCAGCAAACCCAGCAATAGCGGCACATCCAGATGCGGCCGCCAGCCCCATAGGGTTCGCTTATTCGGTTCCATGGGCCGGCACACTCGCGGTGGAGCTGCTCTCGGCAGCAGGGGGCGCGTCGTATTTGTTCAGCAGCCAGGCATCCATGACCTTGCGTGCCAGCGGCGCCGCCGTGGAACTGCCGCCGCCGCCATGCTCGGCGATCACCGCTACGGCGATGCGCGGCTCCTCCACCGGCGCGAAGGCCACGAACAGGGCATGATCCAGCAGGTGCCGGGCCAGGCGGCTGGCGTTGTATTTCTCATTCTGGCCAAGGGTGAACACCTGGGCGGTGCCGGTCTTGCCGGCGATCCGGTATTTAGCGCCGATGCCGATGCGATGCGCGGTACCGCCTTCCACCACCTGGATCATGCCGGCAATGACCGTGTCCCAGAAGCGCGGATTCTTGGTCACGATCGGCGACAATGCCCGGGGCGGCTCCGGAGTGCGCACCCGCGTTCCCGGATCCTCGGTGGCCAGCAACACCCGCGGTTTGAAAGCGATGCCATGCTGGGCGATCACGCCCACGGAATGGGCCAACTGCAGCGGCGTGGCCAGAAAATAACCCTGACCGATGCCCGCGCTGAGGGTGTCGCCCGCAAACCAGCCGTACTTGTGGTTGCGGCGCTTCCACTCCTGGGACGGCAACAGTCCGCCCTTCTCGCCCGGCAGATCGATCCCGGTCGGCTGGCCAAAGCTGAAGCGGCTGAAAAACTCGTAGATGCGATCGATGCCCAGCCTCAGGGCCAGGTCGTAGAAATACACGTCGCAGGACTGGGCGATGGCGCGATCCATACCGACGCTGCCATGCCCACCGCGCTTCCAGTCGCGGAACCTGTGATTAGAGCCCGGCAAACGATAGAAGCCCGGACAGAACACGCCGCTGTAGCGATTGACCACACCGTAATCCAGCCCGGCCAGTGCCATCAGCGGCTTGATGGTTGATCCGGGCGGATAGACGCCGCGCAGGGCACGGTTGAGCAGTGGCCGGTCCTTGGAGGTGTTCAGCACCCGGTAGGAGGCGAAGTCGATCCCGTTCACAAAGGGATTCGGGTCGTAAATCGGCTGGCTGACCAGCGCCAGGATCTCGCCGTTGCGCGGATCGAGGGCGACGATAGCACCGTTGTAGCCTTCCAGGGCCTTCTCGGCGACCGCCTGCAGGCGCATGTCGATACTCAGGTACAGATGCTGCCCCGGGGTCGGGGGGGTGCGACTGAGCACGCGGATCGGCCGGCCCTCGGCGTTGGTTTCGACCTGCTGCCAACCGGTGCGGCCGCGCAGCACATCCTCGTAGGAACGCTCGACACCGGTCTTGCCCATGTGGGTGCTGCCGCTGTATTGCCCCGGGTCGAGGCGGCGCAACTCGTTCTCATCGATGCGGCCGACATAGCCGAGCACATGCACGCCACGGGCGCCGAGCGGATAGCGGCGGGTCAGATCAGCCTTGATCTCGACACCGGGAAAGCGGTACAGGTCGATGGCCAGCCGGGCGATTTCGTCATCCGTGAGGCGGAAGCGCAGCGGCACGCCGGTATAGGGCGGCGTGCGCCGGGCCAGCTTGCGAAAGCGTTCAATATCAGCATCGCTCAGGGCAATGCGCGCACGCAGCGCGCTCAGGGTTCCCTCCAGATCCTGAACCTGCTCACGGACGATTTCCAGGTGATAGGAGGCCAGATTGTCGGCCAGCAGTACGCCGTTGCGGTCAAAAATAAACCCACGGGTGGGCAGCAGCGGCTGCAGGCGCACCCGGTTGCTTTCCGACAGCGTGGTAAAGCGCTCGTGGTTGAGCACCTGCAGATACACCAGCCGCCCCGCTACCGCCAGCAGGCTGAGGAACACCAGAAACAGCATCACCATGGCACGCCGGAAAAACAGCGCGCTTTCCGAGGTATTGTCCTTTTCCCGGACCAGACGTTCCTGGGCGGATTTCTTGGCGAACGGCAACCACAGCTTCATTGAATTTGGTGTTGCATCGTAGCGTTCAGGTCACCTGAAAATAGCGGCGGACATCGCGCAGGATCACAAAGGCCAGCGGCCACATGGCCATGCCGCCCAGCGCCGGTGCCAGATACCACCAGTCGCGCGGCGGATAGCCGATGACCCCGCTGATCCAGAACACCAGGATCTGTTCGACCAGCAGGAAGCCCAGCACGCTGAGCGCCTGTCGCCAGGGCGGCACCATGCGGATCCGTCGATAGGTATGCAAGGTCAGGTAGGCGACCACCGCGAAGGCCAGGGCATGCTGGCCGAGCAGCGCGCCGCGACCGATATCCAGCAGGAAGCCAACCAGCCAGCCGACGCCGACGCCGACGCGATGCGGCAGCGCCATGCACCAGTAGATCAGCACCAGCGCCACCCAATCGGGATGGAATGGATTGAGCATCTCCGGCAGGGGAATGCCCATCAGCACAAACGCGGCCAGGAAACTGCAGCCGATCACCCAGCCGCCGCTGGCATGCCCGGGGTTCATGGAGGCGGCGGCACGGCGGCCGGTGGCGCATCCACATCGGGCACGGGCGGTGCGGCCGGCACACCTTCCAGCAGCATCACCTCGCGAATCCGATCCAGTTGTGCCAGTGGCCGGGCAATAATGTGGGCAAAGGGACTGCCTGGATCAAACTCAACCCGGGTGATGGTCCCGACTGGATAGCCGCGCGGAAAACGCCCACCCAGCCCCGAGGTCACCAGCAGATCCCCAACCTTGACATCTTCGTTATTGGGAATGTGGGGCAATTCCAGTTCCTGAAAGTTGCCGGTGCCCAACGCCAGACTGCGTACCCCGGTGCGGTCGATCTGGATCGGCAGAGCGTGATTGGGATCGGTAATCAGAATAGCAGTAGAGGTCAGCGGATCGGCGCGGATGATCTGGCCGATGATGCCATGCTGATCAACCACCGGCTGACCGACGCGGACTTCGTGGCGCCGGCCACGATTGAGCAGGATGTGATGCCGATAGGGGTCGAAATCCACGGCCAGCAGCTCAGCGATCAGCATGCGTTCCGGGGCATTCACTGCCGACTCCAACAGCGCGCGCAGCCGCCGGTTTTCCGCCTCCAGGGCATTAAGACGCTGCAACTGGGCATTGAGCAGCACCTGCTTTTCGCGCAGGCGGGCGTTTTCCTCAAGCAGATCGGAGCGCCCAGCCAGATTCTCGGTCAGCCAGTTGTGGGTATCGTTCGGCAGGCGCATCAGATAATGCAGCGGATAAACCGCAGTCGACAAGATATCGCGCAGACCATCGAGATAGTGATAGCGCTGGTCGACGGTCATCGCCGCGATGGACAGCGCCACCCAGAATCCCAGCCGGAGCGTGATGGTCGGGTCGACCGCGAACAAGTAACGAATGCGCCGACTGGGTTTAAGGAGGGCCAATGCTGCACTCGACTGGCCGGCTATTCAATGGCGAAGGCTTCGATGGCGCGCTCGTCCTTGGCGATCAGCTCCAGCACCCGGCCACCACCGCGGGCGACGCATGTGAGCGGATCGTCGGCAATCACCACGTTCAGGCCGGTTTCTTCCATGATCAGTCGGTCGATATCACGCATCAGCGCACCGCCACCGGTCAGAACGATGCCACGTTCGGCAACATCAGCGGCCAGTTCCGGCGGCGTCGCTTCCAGAGCCATCTTCACCGCGCTGACGATGCCCGACAGCGGTTCCTGCAGGGCTTCCAGGATTTCGTTGCTGTTCAGAGTGAAGCTGCGCGGCACGCCCTCGGCGAGGTTGCGGCCCTTGATTTCGATCTCGCGCACTTCCGAGGTCGGGTAGGCGCTGCCGATTTCGTGCTTGATACGCTCGGCGGTTGGCTCGCCGATCAGCACGCCGAAGTTGCGGCGTACATAGTTGATGATCGCCTCGTCAAAGCGGTCGCCGCCGATACGCACCGCGCCGGCATAGACGATACCGTTCAGCGAGATCACCGCCACTTCCGAAGTGCCGCCGCCAATGTCCAGCACCATGGCGCCGCGGGCTTCCTCAACCGGAATACCGGCGCCAATCGCTGCCGCCATCGGCTCAGGAATCAGGTACACCACCCGCGCCCCGGCGCCCATCGCCGATTCACGAATCGCCCGGCGCTCGACCTGGGTGGAGCCACAGGGCACGCTGATCAGCACACGCGGACTGGGATTGAACAACACCTTGCGGGCATGAACCTTGCGGATGAAGTGCTGCAACATCTTCTCGGTGACCGTGAAATCGGCAATCACGCCGTCTTTCATCGGCCGGATGGTCGAGAGATTATTAGGCGTACGGCCGAGCATGCGCTTGGCGTCAGTGCCCACAGCGGCGATGGTGCGCCCACCGCGCACCGGATCCTGGTTGATCGCCACCACTGAGGGCTCATTCAGAACGATGCCACCCCCGCGCACATAAATCAGCGTGTTAGCGGTTCCCAGGTCGATCGAGAGATCGCTGGAAAACTTGCCGCGCAACCATTTGAACATGTTGTTGAATGCACCTGGTTATAAAAAGCGGCTAATGCTAGCAAGCAGGGGGGTTAGGAGCAAGCCGGCAAATATGATAGGGTTTGCCACTTTCCATTTTGTTCGCCGCCGCTTGCCAAGGAGAAGCCCACGATGTCCCTGGGACCTGCCGAAGTCGCTAAAATCGCCCATCTGGCACGGCTGGCCATCCGCGAAGAGGATGTGCCGGCCTATGCCCACAGCCTGTCGGCCATCCTGGATCTGGTCGAGCAGATGAAGGCGGTCGAGACCGCCGGCGTGACGCCGATGGCTCATCCGCTGGATATGGCACAGCGTCTGCGCGCCGACCGGGTCAGCGAAGCCGACCAGCGCGAGCGCTTCCAGGCCATTGCGCCGCGCACCGAGGCCGGGCTGTATCTGGTGCCCAAGGTCATCGAATAGCGGCCGCGCCCCGTCGTTCCCGGCTCCTCGAACGCCCCTCACCGATTCCCGCACCATGCACGATAAAACCATTGCGCAACTCAGTGCCGGCCTGGCCGCCGGCACGTTCAGCAGCGAAGAACTGACCCGCGCCCTGCTGGCGCGTATCGAGCGCTTCGATCCGCAGTTGAACGCTTTCATCACCGTCACCGCCGAACGCGCCCTTGCCCAGGCCCGGGCTGCCGATGCGCGCCGCGCGCGCGGCGAAGCCGGACCGCTGACCGGTGTGCCCATCGCGCACAAGGACATCTTCTGCACCGATGGCGTGCGCACGTCCTGCGGCTCGCGGATACTCGATCGCTTCATCGCCCCCTATAACGCCACGGTGGTTGAAAAGCTCGACGCCGCCGGCGCGGTAATGCTTGGCAAGACCAACATGGACGAGTTCGCCATGGGTTCGTCCAACGAGACCAGCTTCTACGGTCCGGTGCGCAATCCCTGGCAACTGGACGCGGTGCCCGGTGGCTCCTCGGGCGGCTCGGCGGCGGCAGTCGCGGCGCGTCTGGCACCGGGCGCAACCGGCACCGACACCGGCGGCTCGATCCGCCAGCCGGCAGCGCTGTGCGGCATCACCGGCATCAAGCCCACCTATGGCCGGGTGTCACGCTGGGGCATGATTGCCTACGCATCCAGCCTCGATCAGGGCGGGCCGATGGCGCGCAGCGCCGAGGATTGCGCGCTGCTGCTGCAGGCGATGGCCGGCTTTGATCCGCGTGATTCCACCAGCGTCGATCGCCCGGTGCCCGATTACCGCGCCGCGCTGACACAGCCGCTGGCCGGGCTGAAAATTGGCCTGCCGCAGGAATATTTCGGCGAAGGTCTGGACAGTGCGGTGGCTGCGGTAGTCGAGGATGCGCTGACCGAATACCGCCGGCTGGGCGCGGAAACGGTCGCAATCAGCCTGCCCAACAGCCGGCTGGCGATTCCGGCCTATTACGTCATCGCCCCGGCTGAATGTTCATCGAACCTGGCGCGCTTCGACGGCGTGCGCTACGGCCATCGCTGCGAGAATCCCAGGGATCTGCTCGATCTGTACACCCGTTCGCGCGCTGAGGGCTTTGGCGCCGAAGTGCAGCGGCGCATCCTGGTTGGCACCTTTGCTCTGTCGGCGGGTTACTACGATGCCTATTACCTGAAGGCGCAGCAGATCCGCCGCCTGATCAGCGACGATTTCCGCCGCGCCTTTGCCGAGGTGGACGTCATCATGGGCCCCACCTCGCCGACCGTCGCCTTCAAACTGGGCGAAAAGGTCAATGACCCGATCACCATGTACCTGTCGGATATCTACACCATCGCGGTGAATCTGGCCGGACTGCCGGGCCTGTCGCTGCCGGCGGGCTTTGCCGATGGGCTAGCGGTGGGCCTGCAACTGATCGGCGATTACTTCGCCGAGGAGCGGCTGCTGAACGTCGCGCACCAGTACCAGCAGCTCACCGACTGGCACCAGCGCGCCCCGGCCGCCTTCGCCTGATCGCTCACCCTCTGTCGCAAGGTTTTGAGTTATGGAATGGGAAACTGTGATCGGGCTGGAAATCCACGCCCAGTTGGCTACGCAGAGCAAGATCTTTTCCGGGGCCGCGACGGCCTATGGCGCAGCGCCCAATACCCAGGCCTGCGCCATCGATCTGGGCATGCCGGGCGTGCTGCCGGTGCTCAACGGCGCAGCAGTGCGCATGGCAGCCCTGTTTGGGCTGGCCATCGGTGCCGAGGTGGCGCGGCGCTCGGTGTTCGCGCGCAAGAACTACTTCTATCCCGATCTGCCCAAGGGCTACCAGATCAGCCAGTACGAGCTGCCGGTGGTACAAACGGGCCAGCTCCGCATTGAACTGGAGGACGGTTCCAGCAAGGTAATCGGCATCACCCGCGCCCATCTGGAGGAAGACGCCGGCAAGTCGCTGCACGAGGATTTCCAGGGCCAATCCGGGATCGACCTGAACCGCGCCGGCACGCCGCTGCTGGAAATCGTCTCCGAGCCGGATCTGCGTTCGGCCAAGGAGGCGGTGGCCTATATGAAAAAGCTGCATCAGATGGTGGTCTATCTGGGCATCTGCGACGGCAACATGCAGGAAGGTTCCTTCCGCTGCGACGCCAATGTCTCGGTACGGCGCAAGGGCGATCCGAAATTCGGCACCCGCGCCGAGATCAAGAATCTCAACTCGTTCCGCTTCGTCGAGCGGGCGATCGAGTTTGAAATCGAGCGGCAGATCGACCTGATCGAATCCGGCGGCAAGGTGGTGCAGGAAACCCGCCTGTATGACCCGGACAAGGGCGAGACCCGCTCGATGCGCGGCAAGGAAGAAGCCAACGATTACCGCTACTTCCCCGATCCCGACCTGTTGCCGCTGCTGCTCGACGACAGCTTTCTCGATGCCGTCCGCGCGGAACTGCCGGAACTGCCGGACGCCAAGCGGCAGCGCTTCATCGACCAGTACGGGCTCTCGGCCTATGACGCCGGCGTGCTCACTGCCAGCCGTGCGCTGGCCGATTACTATGAGGCTACGGTGGCGGCGCTCGGTGCTGAACCCAAGCTGTGCGCCAACTGGGTGATGGGCGATCTGTCCGCCTTCCTCAACCGCGACAATCGCGATATCAGCGCCAGTCCGGTCAGCGCCACGCAACTGGCCGGGCTGCTGCGGCGGATTCAGGACCAGACTCTGTCCGGCAAGCTCGCCAAGGACGTGTTCGAGGCACTGTGGGCCGGTGAGGGCGAAGTCGATGCGATCATTGACCAGCGCGGCCTGCGCCAGATCACCGACAGTTCGGCGATTGAAACCGTGATCGATGACGTGATCGCCGCCAATCCCGAGCAGCTCGCCCAGTACCGCGCCGGCAAGGACAAGCTGTTTGGCTTCTTCGTCGGTCAGGTGATGAAACTGTCCAAGGGCAAGGCCAATCCGCAGCAGGTCAACGATCTGCTGCGCGCCAAGCTGCAGGGCTAGCGCGACGGTGGCGCGGACCCGCTTCGCGCCGCTCGTTCCGGCCTGGCTTGAGAACACCGCCGCCAGCGGCTACCTTGAAACCGCGCATCCTGTATCCCGCATGCACCATGAGCAATAGCGATAGCGATACCCTGCAGCGCTTCCTGTTCGAAGCACTGGCCGCCCGTGGCGAGGCCGTGCATCTGCACACCACCTGGCAAACGGTCCTGGCGCGGCGCGCCTATCCGCCCGCCGTGCGCCAGGTGCTCGGCGAGGCACTGGCCGCCGCCGCCCTGCTCGCCACGACCATCAAGTTCGACGGCACCCTGACCCTGCAAATCCAGGCCAGTGGACCGCTGCGCCTGCTGGTCGTACAGGTCAGCGCCACGCGCGGGCTGCGTGGTCTGGCACGCTGGGACGGTGAACCGGCGCCAGCGCCGCTGCGCGAGCTGTGCGGCAACGGCACCCTGGTGCTGAGCATCGAATACCAGCCGGGCCGCGAACCCTATCAGGGCATGGTCGGCCTGCACGGCGACAGCCTGGCCGCAGCACTGGAAAGCTACTTCGCCCACTCCGAGCAGTTGCCAACCCGCATCCGCCTGGCTGCCGATGCGGATACCGCTGCCGGCCTGCTGCTGCAGCAATTGCCCGGCGCGACCAGCCAGGATCCGGATGGCTGGAACCGGCTGGAGATGCTCGCGGCCACCCTGGATGCAGCGGAACTGCTGGCGCTGGACAACACGACCCTGGTGCACCGCCTGTTTCACCAGGAAGATCTGCGCCTGTTCGCAGCGGAGCCGCTCCACTTTCCCTGCAGCTGCTCGCGCGAACGCACCGCCGGCATGCTGCGCACCCTCGGTGAGGCCGATCTGCGCCAGGCGCTGGCTGAACAGGGCGCCCTGCACGTCGACTGCGAATTCTGCGGTCACCGCTATAGCTTCGATGCGATCGACACTGCCGGCCTGTTCACTGCCGCGCTGGCCACGCCGATCACCCGTCACTGACCCCGGAACGCCGTGCCCACCGTCATGAACGCGCTGTTTAACCTGTTCCTGGATATCTGCCTGCTGCGCAAGGGTCCACAGGATGTGCCGGCCGCACCCGTGCTGCTCGGGCTGTGCCTGCTTGGCTATGGCCTGTCGGGCCTGCTGGTGCTGCTGATGAGCACGCCGTTCCTGGTCGCGCTGCGGCAGATCCTGCTGGACATGGCGCTGCTCAGCGGCCTGCTGTATGGCGTGCTGTTTCTGCACCGGCACCCGGCGCGCTTCCCGCAGACGCTCAGCGCCCTGACCGGCACCGGTACGCTGCTGGGCCTGCTGGCATTGCCGCTGATGAGCTGGATCGTCCATCAGGGATCGGCTGGCGATATCGGCCTGCCGTCGATTCTACTGCTGGGCCTGATGGCCTGGAGCATCGCCGTCATCGCCCATATTCTGCGCTTTGCCCTGGCCGTGTCGATCTGGAGCGGTGCGCTGTACGCCCTGACCTATACCTTCCTGTCCTGGACGCTGACCGACCTGATCGGCTGAGACAAGGCTCAACCTGGAACCGTCCACCGTCATCCCGGTCCGGACGGGGAGATTTCCGATATGCATATCCATATCCTGGGTATTTGCGGCACCTTCATGGCCGGCGTCGCCCTGCTGGCGCGCGCTGCCGGGCATACCGTGTCCGGCTGCGATGCTGGCGTCTATCCGCCGATGAGCACGCAACTGGCCGAGGCCGGCATTGCCCTGCGCGAAGGCTTCGCCCCGGAACAACTGACCGAGTTGCAACCGGACATGGTGGTGGTCGGCAATGTGATGAGCCGCGGCCGACCGATCGTCGAGGAACTGCTCAATCGCGATCTACCCTACACCTCGGGACCTGCCTGGCTGGCCGAGCATGTGCTACGCGAGCGCCATGTGCTGGCAGTAGCCGGCACCCATGGCAAGACCAGCACCAGCAGCCTGCTGGCCTGGATTCTGCAACACGCCGGGCTGGAGCCGGGCTTTCTGATAGGCGGCATTCCGGCCAATTTTGGCCAGTCGGCGCAACTGGGCCACGGCCGCTGTTTCGTGGTCGAGGCCGATGAGTACGACACCGCATTCTTCGACAAGCGCTCCAAGTTCGTCCATTACCGGCCGCGCACGCTGATTTTGAATAACCTGGAATTCGATCACGCCGACATCTTCCCTGATCTGGCAGCGATCCAGCGCCAGTTTCATCACCTGCTGCGCAGCGTGCCCGGCGCCGGCCTGATCGTCGCCAACGGGCATGATGCGCAGCTTGCTGCGGTGCTGGACATGGGCTGCTGGACCCCGGTGCAGCGCTTTGGCACGGGTGACTGGGAAGCGCGGGCGATCAGCGCCGATGGCAGCGCCTTTGACGTCTACTACCAGAATGCGCGGCAGGGCCGGGTGGAATGGGCGCAACTGGGTCTGCACAATGTCCACAACGCGCTCGCGGCCCTCGCCGCCGCGCAGCATGTCGGCGTAGCGGTGACCACGGCCATCACCGCGCTGGCCAGCTTTCAGGGCGTCAAGCGCCGCCTGGAAGTGCGTGGCGTGGCCCGGGGCGTCACGGTTTACGACGACTTCGCCCACCATCCCACCGCGATTGCCACGACTCTGGCTGGACTGCGGGCGCGGGTCGGGACGCAGCCAATCATCGCCGTGCTGGAGCCGCGTTCCAACACCATGAAGCTGGGCGTATTCAAGGACAGTCTTGCCCCGGCGCTGGCGCTGGCCGATGGCGTGGTGCTGTATCAGGCGCCCGATCTGGGCTGGGATCTGAGCGCAGTTGCAGCGACACTCGGCACGCGCGCGCAGGTCTGCCACAGTCTCGATGACACTTTGAGCAGCATCCAGGCCCAGGCGGCGCCGGGCACGCAGGTGCTGATCATGAGCAATGGCGGCTTTGGCGGCATCCATGAACGGCTGCTGCAGGCGCTGGACGCGGACCGCGCCCATGGCTGAACTGCCGATCATTCTCGGCATGACCGGCGCATCCGGTGCCGATTACGGCCTGCGCCTGCTGCAATGCCTGCTGCAGGCCGGCCAACCGGTGCATCTGCTGCTGAGCAAGGCGGCGCAGATCGTCATTCACATGGAAACCGATCTGCGCCTGCCGGGCCGCGCCCGCGATATTCAGCGGGTACTGAGTGAGCATTACGCCTGCGCGCCCGGCCAGTTGCGGGTTTTTGGTCAGGATGAATGGACGGCGCCACCGGCAAGTGGTTCGGCACGGGCGCAGGGCATGGTGGTTTGTCCCTGCACGACCGGGGCACTGGCGGCGATTGCCAATGGCAACAGCGATAACCTGCTGGAACGGGCTGCCGATGTCAGTCTTAAGGAAGGGCGCAAGCTGATCATTGCCCTGCGCGAAACGCCGCTGTCGGTGATTCACCTGGAGAACATGCTGCGGCTGGCACGCGCGGGTGCGGTGATCCTGCCCACCAACCCCGGTTTCTACTACCGGCCACACAGCGCAGCCGAGCTGGTCGATTTCATCGTTGCCAGAATTCTCGATCAACTGGACGTACCCCATGCGCTGCTGCCGCGCTGGGGGGAAGAACCGGAAGCCGAGTAGACGCCGATGCCCATCGCCCAGGAACTGCCGCTGTTTCCACTGCACACCGTGCTGTTTCCCGGTGGGGTACTGCCGCTGCGGGTCTTTGAAACCCGCTATCTGGATATGATCAGCGCCTGCCTGCGCGCCGGCAGCGGTTTTGTCGTGATCGGTCTCCAGGAAGGCCATGAAACCGGCGCCGCACCGGCGCGCCTCTACCCGGTCGGCACCCGGGCGCGCATCGTCGATTTCGATCAACTGCAGGATGGCCTGCTCGGCATCACCTGCCAGGGGGAAACACGGCTGCGGCTGCTCGACTCGCGCATCCAGCCCGATCAACTGCGGGTCGGCACGGTCGAGGTACTGCCGGACGACCCGCGCCAGCCACCCCTGCCCATGCATCAGCCGCTGGTGCGCATCCTGCGCGACCTGCTGGCGCGCAGCGAACTGGCGCCTTACAGCCGCTTTCTGGTCCCGGACTGGGAGTGCGCGGCCTGGATCGGTAACCGGCTCGGAGAACTGCTGCCGCTGTCGCTGCCGGTGCGCCAGGCCCTGCTGGAAATGAACGAGCCCCAGCAGCGCCTGGATGTGCTGCTCACCCTGTTCCAGGAACAGCACAACGCCTGAAATCCTGCCTCCATGTCGCTGCACCTTCAGCACCAAGAGCTGTACATCGAAACCGCCGGACACCGCCTGCATGGCCTGCGCCTGCTGCCGGCCCGGATCGCACCCAACGCGCCCACCCTGCTCTTCCTGCACGAGGGCCTCGGCAGCATCGGCCAGTGGCGCGACTTTCCCGCTGCGCTGTGCCGGCGCACCGGCCTGCCGGGATTGGTCTACGATCGCTGGGGCTATGGCCGCTCTGCGCCACTGACCGGGCCGCGTCCGGATGACTATCTGGAACAGGAAGCCCGCCACAGCCTGCCCGAATTGCTCACCGCCTGCGGTATCCGTACCCCGCCGATCCTGTTCGGCCACAGCGATGGCGCCTCGATCGCCCTGCTGTGCGCCGCTTTCTGGCCGGAACAGGTGCGCGCGGTGATCAGCGAAGCGGCGCATATCAATGTCGAAGAGCTGTGTCTGGCCGGGATTCGGCGCGCCGGGCGGGCCTATACTGAGAGCGGCCTGCGCGCCGGTCTGCAGCGCTATCACGGCGACAATACCGAAGGAATGTTCTACGGCTGGCACGACACCTGGCTGCGTCCGACGCGCCGCACCTGGAGCATGACCGCGCACCTGCCGCGCATCAGCTGCCCGACCTTGATCATTCAGGGCGCCGAAGATGAATACGGCAGCCGCGCCCAGGTCGACGGCATTGCCGCCGGAGTCGCCGGCCCGGCCGAAATCCTGTGGCTGCCCGGCTGCCGCCATGTGCCGCATCAGCAGGCGCGCGATGTCGTGCTGGATACGGCGGCACGCTTCATCGACGGGCTAGGCGTCAACCGCTATCCTTGAGCGCCATGCATCACCCACACAATACGCAACCCCGGCGAGGAACCCGTTGCCATGTCCGAATTTGAATCAACGCCCCACGCTCCAAGCGTTCCCGCATCGCGCAGCCTGCTGCGGCGGCTGCTGACGCCGAGCAATATCGGCTTTTATCTGATGATCATGCTGGCCTGGATCGGCGCCATCTACACTACTTTCAGCGTCGAGCAAAGCCGCTGGTACTGGCAGTGGCTGATTCCGGTCTTTGGCCTGATCTGCATCGCCACGCAGTGGAACAATGTCGGGCCGACCCTGAAAGGCCGTGGACTCATGGTCCTGCGCCAGGTGCTGCACTGGGGCGTGGTGCTGCTGATGAGCAAGCTGATCTTCATGGCCTCCGGCCAGGTCAGCTCGATCGACGCCCTCGATGACCGTCAGGCCAGCCTCGTGCTGATGTTCACCGTCACCCTGAGCACCTTTCTGGCCGGTGTCTACTTCGACTGGCGGCTGTGCGTGGTCGCGGTATTCCTGATTGCCAGCGCGATTCTCAACGTTGCTCTGTCCAACACCGCGCCGCTGCTGGTCTGGATCGGCATCGGCGTGATTGTCGTCTATTTTGTAGGAGACTGGTGGTACAGCCGTTTCCGGGACCGGCGCGCTGCCCTACATACCCCTGGTCTCCAGTAAACCGCGCCGCTGCTCCCTTGATTTCACTCCTCAACCGCCACCCCTCATGGAGGATCCCCATGCACATTCACCGCCCCCGTCTCACCACGCTGCTTTCCCTAGGGCTGGCCAGCGCGCTGTGCTATGCCACGGTGCAGGCCGCCGAGCCCGCCGCCGCGACCAAGACCACCGCCGCAGCGCCCGCTGCCAAGATCGACCTGTCGTTCCCCACCGGTGAAAACTGGGCGCCGGCCACCGAACGGGAAAAAATGGCCTACCTGCTTGGCATTCGTGACATGGCCGCCGCTGAATACCAGTTGACCGGCCCCAATCCCAAGCATCGCACCCTGGTCGAGAAGCTGGTCGAATCCCTGGATGGCATGACCCTGCGCCAGATCATGGAAACCGTAGATAGCTACTACAAGGCAAATCCCGACAAGCAGAAGCAAACCATCTTCGAGGTGGTCTGGTTCCAGATGGTGCAGCCCAAGATCGGCACCCAGCCCACCAAATCCTCGTCCAAGGCCAAGTAAGAAGCGAGCATCCCGATGAACAAGATTGCCTATCTGATCGCAGTTCCGGCGCTGGCCCTGAGTGCTGGCTGCACCAACATGACGCCCACCGAGCAAAGCACGCTCAGCGGTGCCGCGATTGGCGCGGTCGGTGGCGCAGCCATCGGTGGTCTGACCGGCGGCAACGCCGGCGTGGGCGCGGTAATTGGCGGCGCGGCCGGTGCCGTGGTCGGCAATATCTACGGTCGTAACCAGCAGCAGAAGCAGTAAAGAGGCAGCGCCTGACAACGCCAGCCCGTCTGATTGAATAACGGGTGAATACAGGCGGATTGGCGCCGGCCAAGCAGCGTTCCCGCCGAAATCCCTTTCGGCGGGTCGCTACGCGGACTCTTCAGGACGGCGCCGCATCGAGATCGCGACGCAATTCGTTGGCGGCAGCACTGAGTTCGGCAAATAATCCCTGCACACCGCGACAGTCATAGTCGCGTTGTGGCCATTTGAAATAGCCGCCGCAGACGCGGCGAAAGGCACAGGACTGACAGTCCGGCGCCGTAGCCAGCAGCTGTTCGATCCAGGCCAGTGGCCCGGCATCGCGAGCCAGCGTTGTCGGCGCCACGCCCGCCAGACGCCCGGGGAGGCTTTCCGTGCCGTCGTCAGCGACCTGATACAGCAGACCGGGTTCCTCATCCATCGCGATCCACAGCGGCAGGGGATCATCGTAGTACAGACCCAGCAGCGTGCTGTGCAGATATTCCACCGGCTGCGCCACATCCGACTGGCGCAGGTACAGCTCCAGCACCGCCGCCAGTTCGGCCAGGGCCGCCGCATCGGGCTGGCCGGGATCGATGCGCACCGGAAATTCCAGCGCCAGCGCCACCTTGACCGCCTTGGCCAAACCCGGCCGCGCCGGAATCACCACGCGCACCGGATGATTGTCCTGCAGCTCGGTGTGGTGATAAAGCAACGGGAATTCGGTTTCCGGATCGCCCATCAGCAGCTCTATCGGTATCCCCGGTTGCCAGGCATTGAGCGGCTCGGACTCGATGGCCAGCGCCTGCAGTTGCACACCGAGCAACCGCTCCGCATCAGCGGTCGCCAGCGTAGCGGCCAGCGCGGCCGGATCGGTAGCACGCACGACCACCGCCCGCTCCGCGTAGGCCGGCCACAGCCGCAGGGGAATGTTGTAGATCAGCTCACGCACTTGCGGCGCGCTCACCGGTTGATCCAACTGCCGCCCCAGCCGGGACCGTTGTACCAGGGCCGGTTGTACCACGGGCGGTTATACCAGGGCCGGTTGTACCACGGGCGGTTATACCAGCCGCCATACGGTCTTCCCCCCCAGCCGCCACGGACATTGACCCAACTGCCATTGCCGCCACCACGATTGCCCCAGCCCCAGGCGCGGGCTTCGCGCTCCGGCGTCAACAGCCCGCCAAGCACTACGCCGCCGATCACGGCCTTGGACCACTTGCCCAGACTGACCAGAAAGGCGCGGCGACCGCGCAGCTCCGGTTCCGGAATGCCGGTTGCGTCCGGCGATGATTCGCGTTCCTGCTCGCTCATGTTGACCTCCACTTGCTCTGCGGTCGGCAGCCTGCACATGACACGCGACCGACACGAAACCTCACGATACGCGGCGTCACAGCATGGCTATTGCGCCGCTTCTTCCTGCGCCGGTGTCTCTTCGCTGGAGACGGTGGAAAAATGCATGACGCGGAAGCGCCACTGCCCATCCAGCTTTTCCAGCACGGTGGTCAGATTAATGCCGTACTCGCGCTTTTGATTCTTGAAGAAATCGTTGACCTGACACATGTTGGCGATCCAGGCCAGATCGCCGCGCACATCCTGCAGGGTCCAGGTGCAGCGGGTTTGCTGGGTGCCAGGGTCGAATGCCTTGAAAAACTCCTGGTACGCCTTCTCAATCTCGGGTCCCACCCAGCGCTCGCCCTCACCGGTGCCCAGCAGTACGCTGCGCCCGTCCGGGGCATAAGCGGCCATAACGCCCTTCAGGTCATGCGCGTTGATCGCCTGATCAAGGCGGGTAAACACTGCGTGGATTTCGTCCTGAGCGTTGCCGCCAGCCTCCACCGCCGTGGCCCGGTGCGATATGCTGACCATGCCCAGCACCAAAGGTACGACCAGCCATAGTTGACGCGACATTCGGGTTTCCTCTCTTTAGCATTACGGTTAAAAATCTGGCATACAGTCTCTGAAAATTCGCTGAATACCCTGACTTCATCACTATAGCTAATTGCCCATTCCCATGCGCATTCGACGGTTTTTTGACACGATCTCCTCCCTGGTCCTGCTGATGGCGCTGCTGCTGGCACCTCTGTCCGGGGTGATGGCCAGAAATGATGGCGAACGCCTGCGTGTCGGCGTAGCGCTCGGTGGCGGTGGCGCCCGCGGCATGGCTCATGTCGGCGTGCTCCGGCTGCTGGAAGAACTGCAGGTGCCTATCGACTGCATCGCCGGCACCAGCATGGGCTCGATCATCGGCGGGCTGTATGCGTCGGGCATGTCGCCGGCGCAGATGCGCGAAACCCTGGGCAAGATCAACTGGCCGGCTATATTCACTGACGGACCCCCGCGCCCCGACCTGCCATTTCGTACCAAGCAGGAACAGCGGGCGCTGATCAACGCCTCGATCGGCATCAAGGATGGCCAGGCACAACTGCCGCGCGGGCTGCTCGAAGGGCAAAACCTGCTGCTGCTGCTGGAAGAACTGTCGCTGCCGGCCGCCAGCATCCACGACTTCAATCAGTTGCGCATTCCCTATCGGGCGGTCGCGACCGACTTGGCCACTGGCGCACCGGTGGTGCTTGGCTCCGGTGAACTAGCCAAGGCGATGCGCGCCAGCATGTCGATTCCCAGCGCCGTGGTGCCGGTCGAACTGGACGGCAAGCTGCTGGTCGATGGCGGCGTAGCGGATAACCTGCCCGTGGACGTGGTCCGCGCGCTGTGCAAGCCGGATGTGGTCATCGCCGTCGATGTCGGCTCGCCGCTGGCGCCGGCCAGTGAACTGACCTCGTTGCTGTCGATCACCGGCCAGCTCACCACCATCCTCACCGTGCGCAACACCAACGAGCAGATCAAGACCCTCAAGAGCTCGGATGTGCTGATCACGCCACAACTCAAGGATATCAGCAGCATCGACTTTGATCGCTCGCCGGAGGCGGTGGAGATCGGCTATGCCGCCGCCGAGGCGCAGCGCGCGCAATTGAGTAAGCTGGCCGCGACCCCGGCTGCCTATCAAGCCTATCTGGCAAAACTGCCGAAAGCGCCCGACAGCGATGCGCCGGTGATCGACTTCATCCGCATTCGCAATAACACCCGCCTGTCCGATGAAGTCATCGAACAGCAATTGCACATCCGTCCCGGCGAGCAGCTCGACGCGCAGGCGCTCAACCGCAATCTCAACGAAATCTACGGCATGGGCGATTTCCAGCGCGTCAGCTACACCCTGGTCGAGGAAGACGGCAAAACCGGGCTGGTGGTTGATGCCGAGCAGCGCGACATCGGCACCAACACCCTGCAGTTTGGCCTGTTCCTCGGCGCCAACATGAAAGGCGATTCGGAATTCAACATCAGCACCGCCTATACCATGACTCAGCTCAACGCGCTTGGTGCTGAGTGGCGCAACTTCGTACAACTGGGTGGCAACATCGTTCTGGCCAGTGATTTCTACCAACCGTTGGATGCTGATCAGGACTATTTCATTGACCCCTATCTGCTTTACGAGCAGTACAACCTCGACCTGACCAACGCCGCCTACGCCGAGAGCAGCAGCTTCCGGGTCTACCAGACCAGGCTCGGCATGGAAATCGGTCGCAACCTGCAGCGTTGGGGCCGCCTGTCGGTCAACCTGTACCATGGCTCCGGTCGCAACGATCTGCGTCTGGGCCAATCCTCACCTTACGAAGGCAATTTCAACAACAGCGGCTATGCGCTGGTCTGGCAGGCCGACACCCTGGACAATCTTGACTTTCCCAACAGTGGCTCTGTTGGCAATCTGAGCTTCCGCCAGACCCTGCCGGCCTTCGGCGCCGATCAGAACACTCAGCTCCTGAGCCTTGATCTGGCCCATGCCTGGACCTGGGGCAAATATTCGCTCATTCCCCGTCTGCGCCTGGGCGGGACGCTGGCCGGGGATCCAGGCATTCAAGATCTGTTCCTGCAGGGAGGGTTTCTCAACCTGTCCGGTTATCAGAATGGCCAGCTTTCCGGCCAGTACGTTGCACTTGGCGAGCTGATCTACATGTACCGGCTCACCAATGCCTCGGCGGCCTTCTCGATTCCGATTTACGCGGGTGGCTCGCTGGAGGCGGGTGGCGCCTGGAACGAAGCCAGCGAGATCACCTTTGATTCGCTGATTCCCGCCGGCAGCCTGTTCCTGGGCGTGGATACGCCGCTAGGACCGTTCTATCTGGCGGGCGGTTATGCCGAGGGCGGCCACATGTCGTTGTACATGCGACTGGGCAGGCTGTTCTAGTGGCACGCCTGCTGCTGTTGAACAAACCCTATGGGGTACTCAGCCAGTTCACCGACGATCAGGGTCGGCTGACCCTGGCCGATCATGTGCCGATTCCGGGTGTGTATGTGGCCGGCCGGCTGGATCGCGACAGCGAGGGCCTGCTGGCGCTGACCGACGATGGCGCCCTGCAGGCGCACATCAGCCACCCGCGCCACAAGCAGGCCAAAAGTTACTGGGCACAGGTGGAAGGCGTGCCCGAAGAGGCGGCACTGGAATCCTTGCGTCAAGGTGTTGAGCTGAACGATGGCCCAACGCAGCCGGCCCGGATACGCCGTATCGCCGAGCCAACCGGATTATGGCCGCGTCATCCACCCATCCGTTACCGGGCGGCGATTCCAACCAGCTGGCTGGATATCACCCTGAGCGAGGGCCGCAATCGCCAGGTGCGGCGCATGACCGCCGCCATTGGCTATCCTACCCTGCGCCTGATTCGCTGGCGTATCGGTGAGTGGACCCTGGATGATCTGGCGCCTGGGCAGTGGCGGGAATTGCAAGTGCCCACCCCGACATCACGGACGGCAATCGGCCACGCCACCGCTGTCCCACCACGCCAGCGGCGCGTGCGGCGATGAGCGCCAGACGGGATGGCAACCTGTTCGCCGGGCTGCCGGCGACTCTGGTGGTGGAACAGTTTGATACCCTGCTGCACACCGGCACTGTTCGACTGGAGCGGATCATCTCCATCGGCCACGCTACGCCGCCGGGTACCTGGTACGATCAAGAGGGCGATGAATGGGTGCTGCTGCTGCAAGGCCAGGCGGGCCTGCGCTTTGCCGATGAAGTGGAAGAACGCCAGCTACAAACGGGTGATTACCTCTGGATTGCCGCACATCGTCGCCACCGGGTGAACTGGACCAGCCAGGAACCGCCCGCAGTCTGGCTGGCACTGCATCTTATCGCCGACGATGGCGCTGACTGATTCAGCCGTGTTTCAGGCCCACCTTGCAAAATACCGTAACCGTGGCATGATTATTCATAGTGGACTTTTTTAGTCGTAATTACCGACGGGGAGAGAATAAATGATCAAGCAGATTAGCATCGGTCTGACCGGCGCGCTGTTAAGCCTGAGCATGCTGAGCGCGCAGGCCGCACCCAAGCCGGATGAAGCCGCCGAATACCGGCAATCGGTGTTCACCGTAGTCAAGTGGAACTTTGCGCCGATCGGCGCCATGATCAAGGGCGATGTGCCTTTCGATGCCGCCGCAGTCGCCCGGCATGCCCAGTACGTCGAGATGATGAGCAAGGCCGCGCCGGAAGGTTTCCCGAAGGGTTCAGGGCCGGACGCGGTGAAGAATACCGAAGCCAAAGCCGAGATCTGGAGCAACTGGAGCGGCTTTGAGGCCAAGATGAGCGACTTCCAGAAGGAAGCCACCAAACTGGCCGAAGTCGCCAAG
>OFRV01000003.1_pt1 | contig 65950 bp, 59 predicted proteins | sample 1543231 | NCBI WGS metagenome assembly OFRV01 (sample SAMN05442499, study PRJEB24371) | freshwater metagenome | isolation source: Freshwater Lake | place: Canada: Niagara | collected 2013-08-21 | reverse complement strand
GGGCGGGCCGGAGGCCTGGCCGGGCTTCCGGCTCGGGCGGCTCAGCTTCTGGTCGCCGCTGCCGCTGCCGGATCCGTGTCAGGGAACCCTGCCGGTGGCATACACTCTCTAGTTGTCATTCCGTCGCCATTCACAATTGGATATCGCAATGCGTAAAACCGTTTTAACCCTTGCCCTGCTCCAGGCCAGCTTCGCCTTCGCTGCCGACCCTGCGCCGGACCTGGCCAAGCCACAGGCTGCGCCGGACCTGACCAAGCTGCAGGCCGCGCTGGGCGGTCAGCAACCCGATAGCGTTGCGCCCGCGCCCATCAGCGGCCTGTATGAAGTGGTGGTCGGCGGACAGATTCTCTATCTGAGCGGCGATGGCCGCTTCGTGCTGCAGGGCGATGTCATCGATCTCGGCTCACGCGATAACCTGACCGAGAACCGCCGCGGTGAACTGCGCGGCAAGGCCATCGCCGCCCTCAACGAGAAGGACATGGTGGTGTTCGCGCCTGAGGGAGCGGTCAAGCACACGGTGACGATCTTTACCGATATCGACTGCGGCTATTGCCGCAAGATGCACAGTCAGATCGCTGCCTACAACAAGGAAGGCATCAAGATACGTTACCTGATGTTCCCGCGCGAAGGCATCGGCTCCGAATCCTACAACAAGGCGGTAGCGGTCTGGTGCGCCGATGATCGACCGGCAGCAATGACCCAGGCCAAGCGTGGCGAGACCGTCCCCAGCAAGACCTGTGAGAATCCGGTGCAGGCGCAGTTCGATCTGGGTCAGAAACTGGGGGTGCGCGGCACGCCGAGCCTGATTCTGGAAAGCGGTGAAATGCTGCCCGGCTATGTGCCGCCGACCCAGTTGGCAGAATTGCTGGCTAACAGCAAGGACAAGACCCCCAAGCCGACCGCGCAACCCTGAACACCCCGCGCAAACGTCCCTGCTTCAAGATAGGCGGTTGGCCATGGCCGCCGCCTGATCACACCTAGCCCTCCGGACCCTGATTCAGCAGCAGCCAATACAGCCCCAGGGTATGCACGGCAGCGGTGAACTGCTCAAAATCCACTGGCTTGACGATGTAGCTGTTGGCGCCGAGCGTATAGCAGGTTTCAATATCGCGATCCTCGCGCGAGGCGGTCAGCACCACCACCGGAATCGATCGGGTGCGCGGGTCGGCCTTGATCTGGCGCAGCACTTCCAGCCCGTTCAGCTTGGGCAGCTTCAGATCCAGCAGGATCAGGCGCGGCCCGCTTGGCGCATGCGGGCCGTTTTTTTCGGGGTCAAACAAAAACGCCAGCGCCTCTTCGCCATCGCGCGCGACCTGCACCTGATTGCTCAGGTGATGGGCGCGCAGCGCGTGCAGCGTCAAGATCACATCGTCTGGATTATCCTCGACCAGCAGAATCTCAACGGGCTGCCCAATATTCATGATCAACCCTCGCCTGTTTTAGTCATGTCGCCCACCGTGAAGTAGAACGTCGCGCCGTGTTCTGGTTCAGCCTCGCCCCAGATACGCCCGCCATGCCGATTGATAATGCGCTGCACCAGTGCCAGACCGACGCCGGTGCCTTCGTAATCCTCGGCGCGGTGCAGGCGCTGGAACACGCCAAACAGCTTATCGGCATAGCGCATATCGAAACCGACGCCATTATCGCGCACGAAATACAAAGGCTTGCCCTCCTGTTCACCGCCGCCCACTTCGATGCGCGCCGGATCGCGTCCCCGGGTGAACTTGAGGGCATTGCCGAGCAGGTTGGCGAACACCTGCTGCAACAGGCCCGGATCAGCCTGACAGGGCGGCAGTGCACCGATCACCAGATCGATGCGCCGTCCGGCCTGTTCGGCGTGCAAATCATCCAGTACCTGCCGCACCAGACCGTCCGGTTGCAGCCATTGCCGGTGCAGCGGCTTGCGCCCGAGCCGCGAGAAGGCCAGCAGATCGTCGATCAACTGACCCATGCGCTGGGTGGCGCTGCGTACCAGTCCCAGATAATGCTGTCCCTTGAGCGGCAACTGCTCAGCGAAATCCTCCAGGACAATCCGCGAAAAGCCATCGATGGCGCGCAGCGGCGCGCGCAGGTCGTGCGACACCGAATAGGAAAACGCCTCCAGTTCCTGGTTGGCGACCTGCAACTGCGCGGTGCGCGCCGCGACGTGCTTCTCCAGCTCTTCAGTGTGACGGCGCGCCTGCTCATAGAGCCGGCCCTGCTCGATGGCTACCGCCATTTGATTGGCCACTTCGGTGGCGACTTCCAACTGTTCGCTGTTGCAGTCGAAGTAGCCCAGCTGATTGGCGCCCAGATTCAATGTGCCGATCAGTTCACCGTGGGCCCGCAGGGGAAGAATCGCCACCGCCACGATGCCCTCGGCGCTCAGCATTTGCCAGGGCGGCGGCGGATTCACTGCCGTGCGCAGATCGGTGATCACGACGACCTCGCCGGCAGCCAGTGCGTCCAGATTCCACGTTGCCAATGGAAAACGCGTCTGCGTATCCAGCGCGGTTTCACCCTCGACATCTACCGCCAGAACCCGGATTTCGGCATGCTCGTAGTCAAACGACAGCACGCTGGCGCGCTGACAGGGAATCAGTTGACGCAGCGCACGCAGGGTAGAACCGGCGACATGCGCCGGGGCCTGGGCACTGAGAATGGCGCGGTCGATCTCGTTCACCAGGCGCAAGCGCTCGGCCGAGCGCCGCGATGCCATCTCCGCCTGCTGGCGCTCGGTTACATCCGACAGCAGCCAGATTTCGCCCTGTTCGGAGGCATAGCCGAGGAACTCCACTAGGCGCTCGACGCCATCCTTGCGGCGCAGCGGTACCACGCGCGTCGCAGGAAAGCGCTGGCGCCGATCGTTCTCGTAGTACTCGCGCACCTGGACGCTGGCCGCGCCATAGAGCGCCTCGAACCAGAGATCGAGGGTCGTGAGTTCATCGCGCGAATAGCCGGTAATGACTTCGGCGGCATGATTGAGGAACAGCTGATTGCCCTTCATGTACACCGCCCCGGCGGGCAGGTTCTCGACCATGTGCCGCAGCCACTGCTCGCTCTCGCGCAAGGCCTCCTCGGTGCGCACCCGCTCGGTGATGTCCAGCGAGATCCCGCCCAGCAGCCGGTTCTGGCTATTAATCTGGATCGGAAACTTGAAGGTCTCAAACACATAGTCCTGGCCGTGGATATCGGTGACCCTTTCGCGAAAGTGACGCGGCCCCTCGCGCAGCGTCTGCTGATCGTCCGCCACCATCGCGGCGGCCACCTCCGCCGGCAGCAGTTCCTCGGTGGTCTTGCCGGCCCAGTCGTGCCAGCCGAGTAGTTCTTCCAGGTAGCGATTGGCGAACAGGGTGGTGCCGCTGGCGACGTCCTTGATGAACACCGCTGCTGGCAACTGTGCCATAAAGATTTCAAAGCGTTGCTCGCTGTCGGCCAGCGCCTGTTCGACCCGATAGCGGTCGGTCACATCCTGAATCACCCCGCAGACCTTCAGCGGCGCGCCGCGCGCATCGCACAGCAGTTTGGCGACCGAATGGATCACCAGCGGCGCGTCACCATTGGCCGGGTGAATGGTGAATTCCAGATCGTAGGGGCAGCCCTGCTCGATCAGGTCCAGCAGCGCCTGATGCACACGCTCGCGCTCGGGAATGCAGGCTTCGATGGCGACAACGGGCAGGACATTGCCGGGCGGCGGCGTCATACCATAGAGGCGGAAACCCTCATCCGAACCCCAGATCTGGCCGGTGGCCAGGTTATATTCCCAACTGCCAATGCGGCCAACCGATTGGGCCTGCTGGAAGCGCTGCAACAGTTCCTGGCGTTCCGCATCGAGAGGGTGGTGCTGGCACTCGGCGCGCACCTGCTGCCACCCGGATAACATCAGCAGCGCCGCGATCACCACCAGCAGCAGGCCGCGCTCCGCTCCACCCAGCACCGAGGCGCCGAGCAGACCCATGCCCGCCAGCAGCAGCGCCAAAACCAGCGGCCAGACCCGCTGGAAACAGGTCATGCCCAGGACGCGCGTTACCGGCCACCTGTTACCGCCCTGTCCACCTGCCACGCTCGCCACCCCCCGTATCCATATCGCAATCCCACCCATCCTGTAGTGTAGGCTAACGTTCCTCCGGCAGTGCCGCCTGCGCGCGCCGCAGGAAACCGGGCAACCAGGTTGCGCCGGGCAGCAGCCGCTCCGTAACGCCGCGATAGGTAGCCCGATCCAGCAGCAGATCGGTAAAGGGTCGTGGCGACGGGCACAGTGCGAACAGGCCAGCCACTGTCAGATACAGCGCCAGCGTGCCCAACGGCTGCTTGCGGCTGCCCAGACTGCAGGCGCTGCCAAAGGATTTTTTCAGCAGTCTCTTGCCAAACAGGTCGACGCTGTAGCACTCATCCAGCAGCAGATGGACCAGAAAGCCCAGCGCCAGGAAACTCCCGCACAGCCAGGCATGCACCAGCGAGGCATTGAAGGCGTGATAGGCGATCAGCGTGGTGCCCAGACCGCAGGCCAGGCCCATCGGCAGCGAATGGATCAGCCCACGGTGCACGGTATGACGATTGAGCAGATAAAACAGACCGTGGCGGATCAGCGCGAAACAGCCCAGCCAGAGCAGCAGCAGTTCCAGCAGCGAATAGCGCTGGCCGAAGGTGAACACCACCAGAAAGCCGGCGATCACCGCCAGCGCCAGAAAGGCCAGACGCACCGGAATGGAACGCGGCGCATCGATGTCCGGCAACAGGCCGCCGATGACGCCGAGGGTGAAATAGCCCACCACCGCCGGGTGCGGCACCGTGCCGGACATGGCCAATACGGTGGCGGTCAGGCCACTGACCGCCACCGCTCCTAGCAGATGGGTACGAAAATCCGCCACCCTAGCCCTGCAGCAGCAGGCTGCGCAGGTCGATGATCGCGGCGTTGGCGCGGGAGATGTACGAGGCCATGATCAGCGAGTGATTGGCCATCATGCCAAAGCCGGTGCCGTTGAGAATGATCGGGCTCCAGATAAAGGCCTGGGTGTTCTCCAGTTCGCGGATGATCTGCTTGAGCGACACTACTGCATTTTTATCCTGCAGCACTTTGCTAAAGTCGACCTCCAGCGCCTTCAGGGTATGCAGCAGCGCCCAGGTGTAGCCGCGCGCCTCGAAAAACACATCGTCGATCTTCAGCCATGGAGTCTTGAACTGGGTTTGCTCAGGCGTCGGCGTCGACTGCTGGGCATTGGGATCGCCGGCCAGATCGAGGTTGAAGCGGGTCTGGCCGACGCCAGCCGCCAGCCGCTGCGCCAGACTGCCAAGGCGCTTTTCCACCACCTGCAGATAGCTGCTGAGATTGTCAGCACGGGTGAAGAACTGGCCATCTTGCGCCTTCTCATCGGCCAGGCGGGTGAGGTAGCGATTCAGGGCGTCGATACCCTTGCGATACTCCGATTCCGATGAGGGCAGAATCCAGGATGCCGAGTCGTAGTTGAACTGCGGATCGGCGATCTGCAAATCCCTGTCCTCGACCGACTGGGTCTGCGAGCGGCTGAAATCATTGCGCATGGCGCGCACCAGATCACGCAGCTCGGTCAGCACGCCATATTCCCAGTTGGGAATATTGTCGAGGTAGATGCCCGGCGGGGTCACGTCGTTGCTCAGGTAGCCGCCGGGCTTGTGGAGCAGGGTTTCGGCAGTGTGAATGGCCGTGGCGGTGGTCACATAGCCCGGTACCAGCTTGTTCTGGTCATTGTTCGCGGCTTCCAGGGCGATTTCACGCACATCGAAATCGCCGGGCGAACGCGACCAGATAAAGCCCAGCACCACCACCAGCACCAGATAGGTGACTACGAACAGGCCCAGCGTCCACCACAGGCCCTTTTCCTTCCAGGTGCGCGGATGGTAGAAGGTGGCCACCTGACTGACTTTCGCGCCCAGCTTGGGCTTGGTCACGGATGAGGGGTCTTGATCGTCCATTGCAGATCCTTGAGTTTGTTGGAATTCTGTGCGCATATGAGGCGCTTACAGCCGCTGGATACGGGTCAGCTGCTCTTCCAGCCGTATCATCGCCTGTTGGAGTTCGGCAACGCGGGCGCGTTCCTTCTCGACCACCTCGACCGGGGCACGGCCGGTGAAGTCCCGATTGGCCAGCTTGGCGGTGCCGCGTTCGACCTCCTTGCGCAGGCGGCCGATTTCCTTCTCCAGGCGCGCGCTTTCCGCCGCCTGATCGATCAGCCCGGACATCGGGATCAGCACCTGCAGGGCGCCCACCAGCGCGGTAGCGGCTTCCGGCGCCGGCGTGGCCTCATCCAGCACCGTAATCGACGCCAGCCGGCCCAGGGTCAGCAGCGCCCGCTGCTGCCGCGCCAGCCGTTGCTGGTCCTCGGCGCTGCCATGCTGCACCAGCACCGGCAGCGGCTTGCCCGGGGCGATGTTCATTTCGGCGCGGATCCGGCGCACGCCACCGAGGAACTGCCGCAGCCACTCGATATCGGCCACCGCCGCCGCGTCGATCCGGCCGTGATCCGCTTCGGGATAGGGCTGGCGCATGATCGATGCACCGCTGACCCCGGCCAGCGGCGCGACGCGCTGCCAGATTTCTTCAGTGATGAACGGCATCAGCGGGTGCAGCAAGCGCAGCAGGGTTTCCAGCACCTGCACCAGCGTCTGCCGCGTGCCGCGCTGCGCGGCTTCAGTACTGGCCGGATCGGTGAGCACCGGTTTGGACAGTTCCAGATACCAATCACAGAATTCATTCCAGGTAAATTCATACAGGGCCTGCGCCACCTGATCGAAGCGGTAGTCCTGGGTCGCGGCATTGACCGCGGCGATGGTGTCCTGCAGGCGCGCACTGATCCAGCGGTCGGCCTGGCTCAATTCAATGGCACCGCCGGCCAGACCGGTATCATGGCCTTCGGTATTCATCAGCACATAGCGGGCGGCATTCCACAGCTTGTTGCAGAAGTTGCGATAGCCTTCGACCCGGCCCATGTCGAACACGATATCCCGGCCCGTGGTGGCCAGTGCGGCAAATGTGAAACGCAGCGCATCGGTGCCGTGGGCGTGAATGCCAGCAGGAAACTGCTTGCGGGTGGCCTTTTCAATCTTCGGGGCCATCTGCGGCTGCATCAGGCCGCTGGTGCGCTTGGCGACCAGTTCATCCAGACCGATGCCGTCGATCAGATCCAGCGGGTCGAGCACATTACCCTTGGACTTGGACATCTTCTGTCCTTCGTGGTCACGCACCAGGCCATGAATGTAGACCTCGCGGAACGGCACCTCGCCCATGAACTTCAGGCCCATCATGATCATCCGCGCCACCCAGAAGAAGATGATGTCGAAGCCGGTGACCAGTACGCTGGTCGGGTAGAAGGTCTTGAGCGCCTCGGTATTGTCCGGCCAACCCAGGGTCGAGAACGGCCATAGCGCTGAGGAAAACCAGGTATCGAGCACATCCGGGTCCTGGGTCAGCGCCACGTCGGCACCCAAGCGATGCTGGCTGCGCACCTCGGCCTCGCTGCGCCCGACGTAGACCCGGCCCTTGTCATCATACCAGGCCGGAATGCGGTGACCCCACCAGATCTGCCGGCTGATGCACCAATCCTCGATGCGGTTGAGCCAATCGAAATAGGTTTTCTCCCAGTTCTCCGGGATGAATTTAATCTTGCCGGTCTTGACCGCGGCAATGGCCGGGCCGGCCAGCGGCGCAGTTTTCACATACCACTGATCGGTCAGGAACGGCTCGATCACCGCGTGGCTGCGGTCGCCGCGCGGCACCATCAGCTTGTGCGGCTTGATCTCCTCCAGCAGGCCGAGTTCCTCCAGATCGGCGACCACGCGCTTGCGGGCCTCGAAGCGATCCAGGCCACGATAGGCCTCGGGGCCCTTGTCATTGATTCTGGCATCGGCAGTGAAGATGTTGATCAGCGGCAACTGGTGGCGCTGACCGACCGCGTAGTCGTTGAAGTCGTGCGCCGGGGTGATCTTGACGCAGCCGGTGCCGAAACTGGGATCAACGTAGTCGTCGGCGATGATCGGAATGGTGCGCCCGGTCAGCGGCAGGGCCACCTGTAATCCGATCAGGTGCCGGTAGCGCTCATCGTCGGGATGCACCGCGACCGCGCTGTCGCCGAGCAGGGTTTCCGGACGGGTCGTGGCAACAATCAGATCGCCACCGCCCTCGACGAGCGGATAACGGATGTGCCAGAGAAAGCCGTTTTCCTCGGTACTGACCACTTCCAGATCGGACACGGCGGTGTGCAGCACCGGATCCCAGTTCACCAGGCGCTGGCCGCGATAGATCAGCCCTTCTTCATACAGCCGGACGAACACCTCGCGCACCGCCGCCGACAGGCCATCGTCCATGGTGAAGCGCTCGCGCGCCCAGTCCACCGAAGTGCCCATGCGCCGCAACTGCCGGGTGATAGTGCCGCCGGATTCCGCCTTCCAGGCCCAGACCCGTTCGATGAACGCCTCGCGACCGAGATCGTGGCGGCTCTTGCCCTCACCGGCCAGTTGCCGCTCAACCACCATCTGCGTGGCGATGCCGGCGTGATCGGTGCCCGGCTGCCACAGGGTATTGTGGCCCTTCATCCGGTAGTAGCGGGTCAGCGCATCCATGATGGTGTCCTGGAAGGCATGACCCATATGCAAGGTGCCGGTGACATTCGGCGGCGGGATCATGATGCAATAGGGCGCACCCTGACCGCTGGGGGCAAAGCAGCCCTGCTCCTCCCAGAAAGCGTACCAGCGGGGTTCTATGGCGTGCGGTTCGTAGGTCTTGTCCATGGCGGTCTTTGGCTGATGGGATTCGGCGGGCGCAGCGGCGCGCAAGGCGTGGCGCAGGCATTTTCAACAGGCTCAAAAGTATAACCCAGCCATGGCCGCACGGCGTTCACCCGCCACCGGGTCGCAGTGCCATAACGCACAAGACCCGCCGTAGCGGGTCCCGTGGGTATACCTGCGTGGCGCGGCGCTTACTTCTTCTTCGCCGCACCCTTGGCCGGCGCCGTCCGCTCGACGGAGATCGCCAGTTCCTCGACATAGGTCAGGCGCACCTGATCACCGACTTCGAGCTTGTTCATCTTCACTTCTGCCGGCACCTTCACGGTCAGGGTATTTTCCGGACCCTGGAAGGTCACGCGGCGGGTCTTGGCATCGATCGCCAGCACATTGGCGATGATTTCCACGGTGTTGCGCACCGTGCCACCCGGCATCGCACCCAGCGGCGCGCGCGTGCCGCTGACACTTTCCTTGCGCGAGGTGATGCCGCCGGTGCTGGTGTCGCGGTTGATGTCCACGGCCACGGCTTCGGTGTACTTGGCCACCACCGTATCACCGACACGCAGCTGCGGCAGGTTGCGAGCATCCTCGCTGACCTGAATGGTGAACACCTTGCCGTTCTTCGGCTTCAGGGTCACCTTGCGGGTCTTCAGATCAATCGCCTGAACCCTGGCGGTCATGGTCGTGGTCTCGGTCACGCCGACGGCCGGTGCCGCCGGTGCGGCCGCCGTGGTTTGCGGCGTGGCCGGCGGTGGATTATTCGTGCTCGCACAGCCCGCGCTCACCAGCACAGCCACCATGCCCAGAACGGCTACGATACGATCTTTCATGCGTTTTTCTCCTCGGTCGGGGTATATCCCGGTCAATATTGCAAACGAATTGGGGATAACGGCGCGGCGCCTGGCCTCGCCGGCATTGAATCGCGCGGCGCAGTATAAGCGTTAGCGGGCAAATTTAACGCACATTTGGCGACAGGCGGCAGAGGCTCAGTCACCGACCCGTGTACGCCGCGCGCGCGGCGGCCCGGCGGTCGCCCAGAGCGGGTCGGGGTAAAATTGCCGCGTCCAGTCAGGAATCGCCGCCGCCGGCATCGGCCGGGCAATGCCATAACCCTGGGCCAGATCACAGCCCAACTGCATCAGCAGCAGGCCCTGCTCGGCTTTTTCCACACCCTCGGCGATCACCTGGCGCTGAAAAGCCTCGGTCAGGCCAATTACGCCGGCGATGATGGCCAGATCTTCGGGGTCGTCGAGCATGTCGCGCACGAAACTCTGATCGATCTTGAGAATATCAACCGGCAAGCGCTTGAAATAGGTCAGCGATGAATAGCCGGTGCCGAAGTCGTCCAGCGCCACCGGCACGCCCATCTGGCGGCATTCGCGCAGCACCCGCCCGGCCAATTCGATATCCGCCAGGGTGGCGGTTTCCAGAACCTCCAGGCTCAGCGCACCACGCGCCAGTTGCGGCACCGCCGCCAGCAGTTCGCGCAGGTGCTCGACAAAACCCGCCTGCTGCAGGTGCCGGGCGGCAATATTGACGCTCACGGGCAATATCAGTCCCTGGTGCTGCCATTCAACCATCTGTCGCAGCGCCTCGGCCAGCACCCAGTTGCCGAGCGCGCAGCACAGATCGTGATCGTCAATCAGCGGCAGGAAGGCACTCGGCGGCAGCAGGCCCTGCTGCGGATGCTGCCAGCGGATCAACGCCTCGGCGCCTATCACCGTGCCATGGCGCATATCGACCTTGGGCTGGTAGTACAGGCGGAATTCGCTGTGCTCCAGCGCCGCGCGAATCCCGGCCAGCGCCTCACGATGACTGCGGGTACGCTGGTCCTGGTCAGCGTCGAACAGGTGGTAAACGTTGCGGCCGCTCTGCTTGGCGGTATACATGGCCTGATCGGCATGGCGCAGCAGACTGTCCGGATCGCCCTGATCGAGCGGATACAGAGCCACGCCAATGCTGGCGGACAGATTGATCCGCTCATCACCCAAGGTATAGGGCTGGGCGAGCACATACAGCAGCCGTTCCAGCGCCGGCGCGCAGTCCTCGGCCGTGTCCAGCCCGGCCATCAGCAGCACGAATTCGTCACCGCCGAGACGGGCCACGGTATCACCGCCGCGCAGGGTCTCCTGCAGCCGCCGCGCCACCTCGACCAGCACCTGATCGCCGACTTCGTGGCCGAGACGATCATTGACTGCCTTGAAACCATCGAGATCGAGATAGCAGACCGCCAGCAACTGCTGGTCGCGATCAGTCTGCGCCAGCGCCATGTCCAGACGGTCGGCGAGCAGGACCCGGTTGGGCAGGCCGGTGAGGGCGTCGTAATGCGCCAGTTGCTCCAGTTGCCATTGCTGCTGCTGCTGCGTGGTGATGTCAGTGAACAGGGTGGCGAAGCCCCGCGCACCCCAGGGTGCCACCGAAATCGCAAACCACTTTTCCATCGGCGGGAAGTAGGCGTCAAAGCGCTCGGCTACACCAGTCAGCACCACCTGGGCATAGAGCAACAGGAACGGCGGCTCGGAAACACCGTAGACAACATCGCCGGTCCGGTTCAGCACCGCCGCTGCCGGCAGGCCCAGGATCGTTTCATAGGCCGGATTGACCCCGCGCAGAATGTAATTGACCGCTTCGCCGGCAGCGTTGAAGCACAGTTCGTGCAGGGCCACACCTTCGTTCATGTGATCGAACAGCGATTGAAAGCGGGCGTGGCTGTCGCGCAGCGCGGCCTCGGCGCGCTGGCGGTCGCGGATATCGCGGGCGATGGACAGCACCAGGGTCTGGCCACCCAGTTCAAACAGGCAGGCGTGGAATTCGAGCGGAATCCGTTCACCGTCGCGGGTCAGCAGCCGCTTTTCAAAGACCAGACGCCGCTCACGCAGCAGGGTTTCCACCTCGCCCGGCACTTCGACCAGATCCTCTGGCGCCAGCAGATCCAGCGGCGAGCGTTGCAGCAGTTCGGTGCGTGAATAGCCCAGGCAGGCACAGATCTTCTCGTTGACTTCGATGAAGCGCGCCGGTGACTCCGGGCTGGCCAGGGGATGCACGAAGATCAGGTCATCGGCGGCTTCGAACAAGGCCCGATAGCGGGTGTCGCTCTCGCGCAAGGCAGTTTCGGCGCGCTGGCGCTCGCGGATTTCGCGGCGCAGGCGACGATTCCACAGCAGCGCCGAACCCAGCAGGCCGATGGCGAGCGCGCTGATGCCGGTGATGATCCACCAGAACGTGCGCCAGTTGACCAGCCGCTCATCAGGTCGTGCCAGCCAGCGCTGGCGGATGGCGCCGTGTTCGGCTTCGCTCATCACATTCAGTGTTCTGTCGATCAGGCTGGCCAGCGGTTGCCAATCCGGGCGCACGCCCATGGCCTGCTCGTGATAGCCCAGCGGCGTCGGCGCGGCGATGCGCAGATTATCAAAGCCGCGGTTGCTGATCAGATAGATACCGGTGACCAGATTGCCGATGTAGGCATCGACCTGAGCCGTGGCCAGACGCTCCAGGGCCTGCTCGGTCGTATTGCTTTCCTCAAGGTGCACGCCCGGCCAGTCGCGGTGCAGCGGATCGCTGATTGCGAATCCCTTTTCCACCGCCACCCGGCGAGCATCGAGATCGGCGATCTGGGTGACGAGCGGGCCATTCTCACGGGTGAAAATCACCCAGGGCGCCCGCAGGTAGACCTGGGTAAAGGCCACCTGCGCGCGCCGTTCGGCGCTCGGATAGATCGTCAGCAACAGGTCAGCGCCATTCGCCTGCCCGAGCGTTTCCAGCGCATCCACCCAGGGAATACCGGTCACGAACCGGCAGGACAGATGATGCGTCCGGCACAGCAGCCGCGCGTAATCAACAGCGATGCCCTGGGCCTGATTGCGCTCGATAAAATGGTAGGGCGGCACATCGGCAACACGGATGCGCACGGCATGGCCCTGCGCCAGCCAGGCCTGTTCCCCGGCATCCGGCGCAACCCGCCCGGCCAGACTCGCTGCCAACGGTGCCAGCCAGTCCGCATCGGGCAGTTGCAGAATCTGCGGCGCGGCCAGGGCAGCGCTCATTGCCAACGCCAGAGTCGCTGCCAGAACAGCGCCCCAGCCGGTGCGCCGTCCGCGCATACCGTCAGGGCAGAATGTGTAGGTTGACGCTGAAGCGTTCGCTGACCGAAGCATCGCCTTCCCAGAAGCGCCAGTATTTCAGGGCCAGCACCACATCGCCGGGTTGGCGGGCCCGGAAGATAAAGCTGCGCTGGCCGCGCGCGCCGACAAAGCCGCTCTGTTCCGGCGCGCTGTAGGTCGTGCCCTCCAGCACCAGGCGCTGGTTATCGCTGCTATCAATCGCCCAGCCAAAGCCGGTGGTCGGATTTTCCGCCAGATGCAGTTCGAAGGTCTCACCGACACGCAGATCGGCACTGCGATTCTGATCAGCGCGGTTCAGCACCAGCAGGCCGCTGTCGCGATTACCTGCCGGCGGCAGCGTCGCGGGCTCCTTCGAGCCGGTGCAGGCAACCAGCAGCAGGCTGAGCAACACCTGCGGTAGATGACGTGCAATTGAGATCGACATGGCAACTCACGGCTTAGGGGTTGAGAGCAGAACACGCGCTGCCTGGGGGGCCTGCAGATGATCTGCCATCGCTTGGCTTGCAAAAATCCCGGGATGCAAAAAGCGGTGTTCGCGCCCGACCTGTCCGGTCGTGGCGCGAACACCGCTAGCGGTTCCGGCAGTCAGCCGGCAGCGGGGATCAGATTTCGCCCCAGCCGAACACTTCCACAGTGCGGAACAGGTCGTTGTCGGTGACCATGCCGACCGGCTTGCCGTCCATCTCGACGATCACGCGGCGCACATTGGCCTCGACCATGCGCCCGGAGGCTTCGCTCAGCGACATGTCGCGCTTGACCGTGACCAGCGGCCGGGTGGCGATTTCGCCAACCTGAGTGCGCGCCGGCGAACGGTTGGCGCTGATGACCTTCTTGAGCACGTCGCGGTCGGTCATGATGCCCCAGTGCCCACTGGCATCGGGCTCGACCATCACCGCATTGACGCCCTTTTCGATCATCAGATGCATGGCGACGTTGACCAGGTCGCTGTTCTTGACCGTGATCACCGGCGACATGATGCCGCCAACCGTGGTCGGCATGCGCCCGGAGGCGATCATCGCCTGCACCGGATCAGCGACGCGGGCCGCTTCCAGGGCCTTGCGCTCGGCTTCCTGGCTACGACGGCGACGATCGGCTTCTTCGCGCAGGGCAGCGCCATGGGCCTTGATCTTGGCAATGATCAGATCGCCAAACTGGCTGGTCGAGACTTCGGTGGCGCCTTCCATCTGCCGGGCGAAGTCGTAGGTGACGGTCTTGTCGGCGATCACCTGGGTCAGCGCGGTCTCGATCAGGTCGGCCGCTTCCTTCCAGCCCATGTACTGCAGCATCATCACGCCCGACAGCAGCAGCGAGCCGGGATTGACCTTGTCGAGATTGGCGTACTTGGGTGCGGTGCCGTGGGTGGCTTCGAACACGGCGATGTGGTCGGCCATGTTGGCGCCGGGCGCGATACCGATGCCACCGACTTCAGCGGCGACCGCGTCGGACAGGTAGTCACCATTCAGGTTCATGGTGGCCAGCACCGAGAACTCTTCCGGACGCAGCTGCAGCAGCTGGAAGATGATGTCGGCGATGCGGTCCTTGATCACCACCTTGCCGGCCGGCTGCTTGCCACCGTAGACGCTGTACAGGTCGTTTTCGGTGATGGTCTGGTCCGGGAATTCATCACGGGCGACTTCATAGCCCCAGTTCCGGAAGGCGCCTTCCGTGAACTTCATGATGTTGCCCTTGTGAACCAGGGTCACGCTGTCGAGGCCGTTGTCGATGGCGTACTGAATGGCCTTGCGCACCAGCCGCTTGGAGGCGAACGGCGAGATCGGCTTGACACCCAGACCGGCATCATCGAAGAAATCGGCGCCCAGTTCCTCACGCAGGAACTTGGCCAGCCTGGCGTTCTCCGGCGTGCCGGACTTGTACTCGATACCGGCGTAGACGTCCTCGGTGTTCTCGCGGAAGATGATGACATCCACCTTCTCGGGATAGCGCACCGGCGAGGGCACGCCAGGGTAGTAGCGCACCGGGCGCACGCAGGCGTACAGGTCGAGATCCTGGCGCAGGGCGACGTTCAGCGAACGGAAACCACCACCGACCGGCGTGGTCAGGGGGCCCTTGATGGAGACGATCAGTTCCTTGATCGCTTCCAGGGTTTCCTCGGGGAAGTAGTTGCCGTCATAGATCTCGGCGGCTTTCTCGCCCAGGAAAATCTCGCACCAGTGGATCTTGCGATCCCCGGCGTAGGCTTCTTCGACCGCCGCATCCCAGACTCGCAGCGAGGCGCGGGTGATGTCGGGGCCGATACCGTCGCCTTCGACATAGCCGACGATCGGCTGATCGGGAACGTACAGTTTACCGTCCTTGATGGCGATCTTTTCGCCGCCCTCGGGAATGCGGATATGCTGGTAAGCCATGAACCCTCCTTCTCGTTGTGGTTTCCACTGGAGTGCTGAATTCCGCAGCGCGCCACGGCTCGCGGAGAGCTTCCGCGCCCGGCCGCCAGCGCTTGAAAAAAGCGCAATAAAACTACACGCAAACCGTTTTTCTGTCCATGAAAACGGGCGGCGGCGCGCAATACCGTCGCCCTCAACCGGCTGCTAATCGTCATGACTCTAAATGAACTGCGCTACATCGTCGCCGTTGCCCGTGAACGGCATTTTGGCCATGCCGCCGAGGCCTGCCACGTCAGCCAGCCCACCCTGAGCGTAGCGGTGCGCAAGCTGGAGGAAGAACTCGGCGTGCCCCTGTTCGAGCGCGCGCCCGGCGAGGTGACCATTACCCCGGTCGGTCGGCGCATCATCGCCCAGGCCCAGCGGGTGCTGGAGGAAGCGGACCTGCTGCGGCAACTGGCCACCCAGGGTCAGGACGAGCTGGCCGGCATGTTGCGCCTGGGGGTCATCTACACCATCGGCCCCTACCTGCTGCCGCACCTGATCCCGCGCCTGTACCGGCGCGCGCCGGCGATGCCGCTGCAAATCGAGGAAAACTATACGGCAGTGCTGCGTGAGCGGCTGAAGAACGGCCAACTGGATGTGCTGATTCTGTCGCTGCCGTTCGCCGAACCGGGCGTGCTCACCCAGTCGGTGTATGAGGAGCCCTTCGTGGTGCTCATGCCCAGCGGCCATGCCCTGGAACAGGCGGCGCTGATCGATGCGGCAACCCTGGCGCGGCAGGATCTGCTGCTGCTCGGGCCGGGACATTGCTTCCGCGACCAGGTGCTGCAGTTTTGCCCGGAGTGCCATCAGCTGAGCAGCGCGTCGGACACCATGCAAAAGACCCTGGAAGGCAGTTCCCTGGAAACCATCCGCCTGATGGTGGCCACCGGCATGGGCGTGACCGTGCTGCCCTATACCTCGGTGAGCGGTTATGCCGATGCCGGTGAGCTGTTGAGCGTGCGGCCATTCACACCACCGGCACCGACGCGGGTGGTGGCACTGGCCTGGCGGCGCAGTTTTCCGCGCCCACGGGTGATTGACGTGCTGGCGGCGGCCATCCGCGCCTGTCCGCTCGGTGCGGCGGTGCGCCTGCTGGACAAAGCGGATGCTGCAGCGCCGGGCGCTTCGGCCTGATGCGGCGCTTCACGCATCAGCGCGCAGGGCCTCGGCCATCACCCGCCGCAGGCGCAGCCGTTCCAGGCAGGCATTCAGGGCCGTTTCCCAGCGCGGCCAGTGCCGGGCCTCGACCGGCCAGCCCGCCGCGACTTCATCGTGCAACTGCGGCGGCAGCCAGCGGGCGAATCCATGCAGGGCGCTGCTCGCCCAGCTTTCCAGCGTTTTATCCTCGGCGGCGCGCTGGCGCAGATGGCTCAGCACCGCCCGGCCCAGATCGACACTCCAGGGCCGCTGCGCCTGACCCAGGATCAGCAGGGCGCGCTCCGGATCCGCAGCGAGCAGGCCCATGAGCAACGACTCAAAGCGCGCCGCGGGCAACAGCGCCGCCAGCGCCGCCGTGTGGCTGGCATGGTCGGGATACAGTGACAGCAGCGCCTCAGCCCAGTCGGCATCGCCCTGGCGCAGCGTCGCCCGCAACCAGCCCTCGCACAGCGCATCGCGCCATTCACTGGTCTGCGCGGCAGCCAGGATGGCTGCGGGGGGTTGTTGCCAGTGCTGGCACCAGGTCGCCGGCGGCACCGCAGCCAGCATCTGACACAACCGCCAGGCCTTTTCGCCCAGGCGCACGGCCGCACCGGGCAGCGCCGCACCGGTCACACCATCGCGGCGCAGCGCCGGATCATCCTCGGGCGGCTCGACTTCCAGCACCAGTCGCCCACCTGCCAGCGTGCCGCACAGCACGCGCAGGGCCCGCTCGCGCAGCCGCCGCACCAGCGCCGCATCCGGCAGACGCGCCAGCAGCTCAGCCGCCGCCGCGCGCGTTTCGGCGCTGCGTTCATCCAGCACGGTTTCCAGCCACGGCTCATCGTCCAGACTCAATCCGGTCGCCAGCACAGCGAGAAAGGCCCGGCGCCGGGGCGCCAGTTCCGTATCCCAGGTCGATGCCAGCAGCTCGCGGCCACGCGCCGGATCAAGCGTGCGCAGATAGCGCAGCAGCGCCAGACGCTCGGCCTGACTGCCGCTGCTCCACTGCGCCTCATCGCGCACCCGCACCGCATAGCGCCATTCCTCGCGCTGCCGGGCCAGCCAGTCGCCCCGCTCGCCCAGCACCGCCGGCAACAGCGGCTGCACATCCGCCTGCCGCGCCCCGACATCCAGCAGGGCCGGCAACAAGGCTGCCGGCACCCGGCGCCCCACCGCAGCCAGTTGTTCCAGCCATTCCGGCAGCAATTCCGCATTCTGCCCCTGCAGCAGGCGCTCCAGATGCCGCGCCGCGCGCCCCCCGCAGACCGGCACACTATCGGCCACACTCGCCGGCGAACAGGGCTGCCTGTCATTTGGCAATTCCTGACCGGCGCGCTGCCACAGCGCCACCACACCGGCGGCGCGCAGCAGATCACCTTCGCGATCGGTGCCATCCATCTGTCCGAGCAGCCGCCCAAGCGCATCGTCACCAGCCAGTGCCGGCGGTGCCTGACGCTCAGTGCCGAGCAGCGCGCAACTCACCAATGCCTGCCATGCCATCGTCCTGCCTCCGTCCCACGCTCACAGCGCCACGAATGCGCCATCGACCCAGGCGCCCAGCGGTCGAAACTGCTGGCCATCCCATTCGCCAAACACCGGCAGGCCCTGCCCGCCACTCAGCGCCAGCAATGGCCAGCCCTGACTGAATCCCGGATGACAGGGCAACAGCCGCGCCCCGCTATCGCGCAGACTCCAGGCATTAGCGGCGCGACGTACCGGTACTGCATTATCCAGCCGCGCCGGCAACAGGCCCAGCCAGGGCTGCTGCGCCAGAGCCCCGGCGTAGGCATCGAGCAGTGCCGCGCCATCGGCCAACCCCGGCGGCGCCCCATCCACAGCGGTCAGGGCACAGGCATTACGCAGCACCGCGCGCAGCGGATACTGGCTGGGAAAAAAGCCCAGTTCCGCCTCCAGCCAGCTGCCCGGTGCGGCCAGCGGCTGCAGGGTCTGGCTCTGGTGGGCGAAATCGAGCAGCAGCGCCAAACGGCCGCAGTCGTGACCCCACAGCCAGGCGCGGCGCATGCGGATCTGCTCCTCTTCCTGCGTGTACTGGCCGAGCAGCAGCCAGCGGTCGCGCACCCAGTTCCCGTCCGGTACATCCGCCTCGCCCAGGGTCCAGCCGATGCGCCCGCGAATATCGGCCTGCAGTGCTTCGGGCAGCGTATCCAGGCGCCGATAAGCCTCCAGCAGCAGAAACAGTTGCCCCAGTTGCGCCAGTAACCGCCCGCTCCAACCTTCGCCGCTGGCAGGAATGCTGCCCAGATCGCGCAGCCAGCGCGCCAGTCCCGGAGCCTGAGCATCGACCAGCCGCGCCGCCATATCGTGCCAGTAGCGCAGCGGCTGGCGCTGCGCCTGCGCCAGTCCCTGGCGGATCAGATCACGCAGCCAGCGCTCCAGCTCTTCCAGACCGGCTTCGACCTTGCGCTGCCGGGCGCTGGCGCGCTTGTCGCGGGCGGCGGCGCGCTGAGCCTGCTGCTCGGGATCGAGTTCAGTCGCAGCACCGGCACGCGCGGCTTTGCGCTGGGCGTTCTGCGCCCGCTTGGCCTGCCATTCCAGCAACCATTGCGGTGCTGGTCCGGTTGGCAACAGGCCCGGTTCATCCGCCGCCAGCAGCAGCAGACCCAGCACATGCTTGCAGGGCAGCTTGCGACTCGGGCAACTGCATTTAAACGCGGGCTCGCCGGGATCAATGCTGATCTGATACAGCGCGCTGCCCTTGCATTCGCCCCACAGGGCCTGCTCATCGTGACCGAGCGTCAGCCATTTGGCGGGACGCGCCAGACCACGTGCGGCCTTGATGGACGCTTCGTCAGGGGCCAGGGCGAGAACTTGGGCGGCGCTCAGAGTGTTCATGCGGTAGGGGCTCAGGGCAGGTCCGGCAGAGCAGTTGAAAAGTACTGTCCAGTCTAGCCGTCACCGGGCGCGGCGGGAACCCGCCGGGCCAGACGAATGACTGAGTTCAGGGGTGATAAACCAGGCGCTCCCGGGCCTGCAGGCGCCCCTCTGCTTGCCAGGAAAGAATTTGGGGCTGAGCTCACCTGAGCTGCCCCCTGCAGAGATCTAAATAATTTTTTTAAAATTCAATTATTTATGAAATCATGAACGCAACGGCGCCGCGCGCCTCACCTATCGCCCACCGGAGATCGCCATGTCAACACCGTCGCACCGCAACCGCCTGATCGACGCCACCAGCCCCTACCTGCGCCAGCACGCGCACAACCCGGTGGACTGGTATCCCTGGGGTGCGGAAGCACTCGACCAGGCCCGCCGCGACAACAAGCCGATCCTGCTGTCGATCGGCTATTCGGCCTGCCACTGGTGCCATGTCATGGCTCATGAATCCTTTGAGGATGCCGCCACCGCCGCGCTGATGAATGCCCTGTTCATCAATATCAAGGTCGATCGCGAGGAGCGCCCCGACCTGGATCGCATTTACCAGACCGCCTTCCAGTTGCTGCACCGGCGCAGCGGCGGCTGGCCGCTGACGATGTTCCTGACCCCTGAGGATCAGGTGCCCTTTGTCGGCGGCACCTATTTCCCGCCCGAGCCGCGTCATGGCCTGCCGGCGTTCCGTGATCTGCTGCAGCGGGTCAGCCGCTACTACCAGCACCATCCAGCCGAACTGCGCCAGCAGAATCAGGCCCTGCTGGCCGCCTTGCACCACGAGACTACAGCCGAGACCCCCGCAGCCGGCGCGCTCGACGCCGCACCGCTGCAGGCCAGCCGCGAGCAGATGCTCAGGCACTTCGATCCGATGCACGGCGGCTTCGGCAGCGCGCCCAAGTTTCCGCATCCGGGCCATCTGGAACGGCTGCTGCGCTGCGGTCCGGGCGATGCGCTGGCGCAACAGGCCGCCCTGTTCAGTCTGCGCCGGATGGCGCTGGGCGGGCTTTACGATCAGCTCGGCGGCGGTTTCTATCGCTATTCGGTCGATGGCGAATGGCGCATCCCGCATTTCGAAAAGATGCTGTACGACAATGGCCTGCTGCTGGCGCTGTATGCCCAGGCCGGGCAGTGCAGCGGCGATCCTCTGCTGCAAACCGTCGCGGCGCAAACTGGCGATTGGCTGCTGCGCGAGATGCAGCACCCGGAGGGTGGCTTTTACGCCACGCTCGACGCCGATTCCGCAGGCGAGGAAGGCCGTTTCTATCTATGGACCCCGGACGAGGTGCGAGCCCTGCTGCCGGCGGAACAGTATGCGGTCTTTGCCGCGGCCTATGGTCTGGACGCGCCGGCCAATTTTGAAGGCCACGCCTGGCATCTGCACCGGGCGCAGGATACGGCAGCGCTGGCGCAGCACCTGGGCGTGGACGAAGCAAGCCTGGAGGCGCGGTTGGCGGCGGCCCGGCAAACCCTGTGCGCGGCGCGCGCGGCGCGGATCTGGCCGGAGCGCGATGAAAAGATCATCTGTGCCTGGAATGGGCTGGCGATTCGCGGCTTGGCAATCGCCGGGCGCCATCTCGATCGCGCCGATTTTGTGGCAGCGGCAGAACGAGCGCTGGATTTCATCCGCGCGCAGCTGTGGCGCGATGGACGGTTGCGGGCGGTTTATAAAGACGGTCAGGCGCCATTGCCGGCCTATCTGGATGACTACGCATTCCTGATCGATGGCATTCTGGAACTGCTGCACTGCCGCTGGCGGGATGGCGATCTGGATTTTGCCCTGGCGCTGGCCGATGTGCTGCTGCACGGGTTCCAGGATGCGGACGCGGGCGGCTTCTACTTCACCGCCGCCGATCACGAAACGCTGATCCAGCGCCCCAAGCCGCTGTATGACGAGGCGCTGCCGGCCGGCAATGGTGTGGCCGCACGGGTGCTGGAGCTGCTCAGCCAGATCACCGGACATCTGGCCTATCGGGATGCCGCCGAGCGCACCCTGCGCTGGGCGATGCCGACCATCGTCCGCCAACCGATGGCCAGCGATGCCCTGCTGACCGCGCTGGAGAGCTATCTGCACCCGGGTGAACTGCTGATTCTGCGCGGCGATTCGCCGGAACTGCGCGACTGGTGGGCGCGGGTGGCCCGGCCCTACGCACCCCGGCGCTTCACCCTGGCCATTCCCCGCACGGCGCGCCTGAGCGGGGATCTGCTGATGGCTCGGCACGCGGGCGCGGCAACGGTGACCGCCTACCTGTGCCGTGGCCTGGACTGTGCGCCGCCCACCAGCACCTGGACTGCACTGGAAGCGGCGCTGGCGGCTCCGGCAACGCAATTTTCAGCCATGGACGACAGCGATCGACCATAATTGAGAAGCTACCCGATCCGGGCCAAGGCCACCGGCGGGACTCTGCAGTTGAGTCCCCGGCTTAAACGATGTTGATCGTCATCCCTGACGACGCTCATTGTTTATTGGCACTGCGCAGTTAGGCAGTGCGACTCAACCAGCCCGCCCGAGCTTGTGCTGAGCGACTTGCCCTGAGCGACTTGCCCTGAGCGTAGTCGAAGGGATCGAAGCAGCCGAAGCAAGGGCAGACGTTACCCGTGAATCCGCCTTTGGGCGGTGTGATAGGCACCGGCGAATGCTTCATCAGTTCGCCGCTCTGCGGTGAGTCGTTAAACAGCACGAGACTGGGATACGGCAGTGCGGCTCACGAAAACCACGGGCTAACCGGGCGAGATGACCGTTACCGCGAAAGCGAGAGCGCGTAAGCGCACCTCCGACCCCGGCTGGAGGGCCTCACGGCCAAACGCCGGGGACTGATTTTCAAGCATCGCTGGACGTCCTGCTCCATACCGATTCGCAGCGCCTTTGGGCGGGCGAATCGAGTCATTACGCAAGGGCTTCAGCCAGCGGGTTCGTCATACATCCATGTATTCCTTCTGGAGAGGGCATACCACCATGACCGTCCATCTTTACTTCTCGCTGATTCCCGAAGCGCTGATCGCCTCGATGCTCACGCCGGAACAGTTCGGGCAGTACTACGCCACGGGCCACAAGTACAAATCCAAAGGCCAGGCGATCTTTTTTGAAGTCGATCCCCACTTTCGCCACGACTTCTTCGCCATCGAGGAAGGCATCAAGCGCTGCGTGGCGCACCCGGACGGTACCCCGAAGAACTCGGTCTACATCTCGGTTTATCGCGTGCTGGAGCACCTGCCGGTCGACGCCCTGGGCCAGCTATACCTGAGCACCGCCTATGGCCACACCCTGGGCATCACGCGCAGCGACACACTGCCGACCTCCGAACCGGGCCTGTACCTGTATCAGGACCTGTCGCCGGTCAACAGCCTGGTGGTGAGCACGCAGGATCCGGTGGCCTATTACCACGGGGTCACCCGTCAGCCGGCCAAGTTCATTCGCTTCCCGGGACTGTGCTTCGTCGATCTGGGCCTGGGCGCGCTGGCCAACGATCCGGCACATGGGGCACTCGGCGATCTGCCCTACTCCTTCATGCATCACCTGCGCGAGGCACTGCTGGTGCTGGATCCACAGACCAAGCAGAGCAAGCTGGTGCATCGGGTGCATTCCCTGGAATTCCCCTACCGCATGATCAAGAGCGGCTTTTACATGGGCAATGGCGAGGATCTGGCGTTTTATCCGATGCCGTCCCATGACGTTCTGCGTCGCCAGCATCATCAGTGGTGGCGCTCGGCCAATCTGTAACGCTTGGAGCGGACAAAAAAACGGCCGGTGCTCGAGCACCGGCCGTTGCGTTTTCGCCTGCCGGCCGGTTCAGTAGGGCGGGCGATTGTAATAGCCGGGCGGCGGGCCGTAATCGGGAGAGGAGTTGTAATAGCCCTGGCGCTGCATGCGGCGAATCTGGCGCTGCTGGGCGTAGATCTGCTGGTCCTGATAGTCCATCTGGTTACCGATCGAGCCGCCAATCAGCGCACCGGCCACGCCACCGGCCACGGCACCGTTGTTATCGTCGAGCTGATGGCCGATCACTGCACCGGCGGTTGCGCCCGCCAACGCGCCATTTTGAGTGTGGTAATAGGGTGCACCGGGCGGCGCACAGGCCACGCTCAGGCTCAGGGCTGCGGTCATAAGGGCAAGTTTTAGAGCGGTAGGCATGGCGCTTCTCCAGCAGGCGTCCAGGAATTGTGGATCGGGTGGAAAAAACGGGCGGCGGACACGCGCTGGTATCCCCGCCCAAAACCCGCTGATTTCCACACGCGTCGGGGCTCAGTATCGGGCTGGGGCCATGAATGCGAACTGAACGTGCCTACAGCAGCGGGATGGGCAGCCAGAAGCGTCTCGTGCGACTCGCGTTGTCGGCCTGGATGCCGGCGTTGGCGCAGAAACGATGATAGGCAAATTCCAGTTTGGCGTTGGGTCTGGGCGTCATGCCCAGTAAGCAGCTCAGAATGTTGATTGCCTGACGGGTGTTCATGGCGCCGGCGTGGGCCTTGCAGTTTTCAATGCTGTTGTGGCGATAGCCGATGAAGCGGCTCGGCGCGAAACGCAGCGCACCATCGTTACCGTTCCAGGCCAGAAAGCAGCCGCCCTGACGCAATAGACGGTTGTGAAAAGCCTGCTCGCGGCTGTTCACCGAACACCGATAATGCTCCAGCGTCCACAGGTTGCGGCGCAGTTCGTCCAGATTGCTGACAAATTCCAGCGGCAGCACCTGGGTTGACAAGTGCACACTGTCGGTAAAAACGAAGCCATCAAAGTGCCTGGTCATGGAATTTTCCTATTGCAGCTTTTAATGCATTTTTCAATATCAGAATGGGTTTTAGCGCAGTCTGCGATGGCTCGGCCGCTTAGATTAAGCCTTTTGATGCCGCATGAAGAATGGAACGCAGCACACTAGAACCGGAATCTGAAAAAAACCACAATAGAAAGCCACAGTTGACTGCAACCGTTATCCAGAAAACCATTTGAAATGACTGCTTTTTTGATTTATGGCGCAGGATCTGCTGTGCCATCAGGGCGCCAGGCCAGCCACCCATTAATCCAAATACATGCAGCGTACTCTCTCGCGTTCTCCAGCGACCCTTTACAGCAGCCGACTTATCAATCCAATAGGCAAAAAATGCTGCCAAGCTCGTAGCCAAATAGACAGCAAGAACCAGAAACGGCAATTTATTCATCAACACCATCAGCACTAAAAAAACAACAAAAAAAGCCGGCAGCATCAATAGAAACATGGTGCGCCTAGGCGACGATTTAGGCGCACCATGGCCTGTTGAGTACATAACTTTAATAGCCTGCATTCGACCCTTTTCATCTGCTTTTAATTCGTAGCTGACTGGCTGATTTACCATGGGCGGCGCTTGCCGATCCGCGAACGAACTGATATGCACGAAAACAGCCTTACCGCCCTCATCCGGACAGATAAAGCCAAAACATTTTTCATTCTTCCAGTCAGTTATCTTGCCTTTATATCGCATAAAAACCACACAAAATTCATTAAACAGGGTATTCACTATCAATGGCATACTCTCACACTCCGTTGTCACTAATAAACTGTTCCTTTTCGCGAAAGTACCCGCAATTTTGTAGTCTGAATTCACAGCACTCATCACCCAATTAAGCGTTTTTATGCCACAAAAAAGAGACAATAAAATCCGGGCAATCGCCCATAAAAAAACCCGCTTTCGCGGGTTTATCAAACAGTTATACATGAAAAACTGCTTTCAGCGCTTGAGCGGTTCCAGGGGCGGCAACACCCCATCCAGCACTGCGGCACGCCAGCCGTGACGCAGGGGCACATCCTCACCCGCCAACAACCGTTCCACATCCTCGCGACCGGCCAGCAGTTGCGGCGGAATTCCGCAGGCATGCGCCCGGGCAGCAATCCCTGTCAGCAGGAGATCCACCTGTTCCAGTTGACGTGCTGTCAGTTGCGGCCGCCGGGGTCGCGTCGGCCACTGCTCAGGCAATTCGGCGCGCGCCGCTGCGATCCGTTCCAGCAGCACCGCGCCATGCCGCGCCAGGGTTGCCGGCGGCAGGTCCTGCGCGCGCGCTAATTCTTCAGTGTTGCGGGGCATGCGCCGGGCCAGATCCAGCAGCGTGTGATCGCCGAGAATCCAGCGCCGCGGCCGATCCTGCTGCATCGCCTGGGTCTCGCGCCAGGCCGCCAGCGCCCGCAACACCGCCCGCTGCACACCCCGCAAACGCGGATGCTCGCGAATCCGCCGCCATGCGTCCTGCGGCTGCGGCTGGTAGCGGCGCGGTTCGCACAGCGCGGCGCAATCCTCCGCCAGCGCCGCCAGCCAGTTGCGTTCGATCAGCGCTGCCCGCTGTTGCTGATACAAGCCCGGCAAATAGCGCACATCATCGGCGGCATAGCACAGCCATGCCGGCTCCAGCGGTCGCCGTTGCCAATCCGCCCGGGCATGCGCCTTGTCCAGCACCACGCCCAGCCGGCGCGCCACCAGATCGGCGTAACCAATCTGGCTGCCTTCACCGAGCACCAGTGCTGCCAGTTGGGTATCGAAAATCGGCGCTGGCACCGCGCCGCCGGATTGAAACAGGACTTCCAGGTCCTGATGCGCGGCATGCAGCACCTTGAGAATGCCGGGGTTGTAGAGCAGCGCCAGCAGGGGGTCCAGCGAGGGCAGCGCCAGCGGGTCGATGCAGGCAATCTGGCCGGCGCCGGCGATCTGGATCAGGCACAGCCGCGGATAGTAGCTGCTTTCGCGGATGAACTCGGTATCCAGCGCCAGCATGTCTACGTCGCGCAGGCCGGCGCAGAATCCAGCCAGCGTTGCCTGATCGGTGATGTAGAGCGGTGGCGCGTTCAAGGGCACCGCCAGGATCCGGACTGGCCGCCGCTTTTCTCCAGCAGGCGCACGCCGGTCATCACCATGCCGCGATCGACAGCCTTGCACATGTCGTAGACGGTCAGCAGCGCGATCTGCACAGCGGTCAGGGCCTCCATTTCCACGCCGGTGCGGCCGATGGTCTCCACCGTTGCCCGCACCCGCACCGCGCATTCCTCCGCCAGCGCCTCCAGATCCACCGCCACCCGGCTCAGCGCCAACGGATGGCAGAGCGGAATCAATTCAGCGGTACGCTTGGCCGCCATGATCCCGGCCAGCCGCGCCACGCCCAGCACATCACCCTTGGTCTGGGTGCCGGCCATGATCCGCTCCAGTGTGGCCGGCTGCATGCGAATCCAGCCCTCAGCAACCGCCACCCGGTGGGTGACCTCCTTGTCGCCCACATCCACCATGTGCGCCGCACCTGCAGCGTTGAAGTGTGTCAGTTCCGCCATCGGCCTACTTCGGCATCGCCACCAACAGCGGCACGATCAGCAGCGCGACGATGTTGATGATCTTGATCAACGGATTGACTGCCGGCCCCGCCGTATCCTTGTAGGGATCGCCGACCGTGTCGCCTGTCACCGCCGCCTTGTGCGCCTCGGAACCCTTGCCGCCGTAGTGACCGTCCTCGATGTACTTCTTGGCGTTATCCCAGGCACCACCGCCAGCGGTCATGGAAATGGCCACGAACAGCCCGGTGATGATGGTGCCCATCAACAGCCCGCCCAACGCCCGCGCGCCGGCATCGCCACCCAGCAGCCAGGCCATGCCAAAAGCCACCACAATCGGCGCCAGCACCGGCAGCAGCGACGGCAGCAGCATTTCCTTGATCGCTGCCTTGGTCAGCATGTCCACCGCCCGCGAGTAATCGGGCCGCGCCTCGCCGGTCATGATGCCGGCGATCTGCTCGAACTGGCGGCGCACCTCGCGCACCACTGCGCCAGCCGCGCGCCCGACCGCTTCCATGGCCATCGCCCCGAACAGAAACGGGATCATGCCGCCGATGAACAGGCCGATGATCACCACCGGATCGCTCAGGTCAAAGCTGACCTTCATCCCGGCCGCCTCCAGCTTGTGCTGGAAATCGGCAAACAGCACCAGCGCCGCCAGCCCGGCTGAGCCAATCGCATAGCCCTTGGTCACCGCCTTGGTGGTATTGCCCACCGCATCGAGCGGATCGGTGATGGCGCGGATCTTCTCGTCCATTTCCGCCATCTCGGCGATGCCGCCGGCGTTATCCGTGATCGGCCCATAGGCATCGAGGGCGACGATGATCCCGGTCATCGACAGCATGGCGGTAGCGGCGATGGCAATGCCATACAGCCCCGCCCAGTGATGGGCCAGACCGATGCTCAGGCACACCGCCAGCACCGGCAGGGCCGTAGCCTTCATCGAGATCGCCAGGCCGGCGATGATGTTGGTGGCGTGACCGGTGGTGGAGGCTTCGGCAATGCCGCGCACCGGGCGATACTCGGTGGCGGTGTAGTACTCGGTGATCACCACCAAAGCCGCAGTCAGCGCCAGCCCGACCAGGGCCGAGGCGTAAATACCCCACCAGGGATGTTGACCGTTCTCCCACATCAGCAGCGCGGTGACCGGCAGAAAGATCAGCGCAGCAATGCCGCCCGCTACCAGCAGGCCGCGATACAGCGCGTTCATGATCTTGCCGCCCTCGCGGGCCTTGACGAAGCGCATGCCGATGATCGAGGCGATGATCGATACCCCACCCAGCACCAGCGGCAGAGCCACCGCCTTGAAAGCCACCGTCAGATCGGCAGTGAACACCAGACTGCCCACCAGCATGGTGGCAATGATGGTGACGGCGTAAGTCTCGAACAGGTCGGCGGCCATACCGGCGCAATCGCCGACGTTATCCCCGACGTTATCGGCGATCACCGCCGGGTTGCGCGGATCGTCCTCGGGAATACCGGCCTCGACCTTGCCGACCAGATCGGCGCCGACATCAGCGCCCTTAGTGAAGATGCCGCCGCCGAGCCGGGCAAAAATCGAAATCAGCGAGCCGCCAAAGCCCAGCCCGATCAACGGCCCCAGATCCGGCAGGGTGTCAGGATTGGGATTGAGCAGCACCAGCGCGACGTAGTAGCCGGCCACACCGAGCAGACCCAGACCAACCACCAGCAGGCCGGTGATCGCGCCGCCGCGAAAGGCCACTTCCAGCGCGGCGTTCAGCCCGTCATGAGCCGCCTGGGCAGTGCGGACATTGGCGCGCACCGAAACGTACATGCCGATGTAACCGGCCGCCGCCGAACACAGCGCGCCGATGGCAAAGCCGGTGGCGGTGAGCAGGCCCTTCTCGGCGCCATAGGCGTAGTAGATCAGGGCGGCGATCAGCACGCCGACCACGGCTATGGTCAGATATTGCCGGTTCAGGTAGGCGCGCGCGCCCTCCTGGATGGCAGCGGCAATTTCCTGCATCCTGGCATTGCCGGCATCCTTGGCCAGAATCCAGCGCACCGACTGGACACCGTGGATGAGTGCGCCCAGGGCGCAGAGTAACGCGAAGATCAGGCCTATTGCCGCCATGACGCAAATCCTCCAGTAACGGAATGAAGGGCTCGCATGGTTCCTCCTCGTTCTACTCGTTTTGGTTAGGCGATGCGGCACTGCCCGACGCGCATGCGCGATGCCCGGCGGAAACCGCTTTCCATTTTTAATAAAGTTAAGAACAAGAACCGGGTTAAAACGACTGCGCCGCGCGGGCGGGGCCGGCGCGGCGCGGACAGGGCGCGGATGAAACGACAGCCGCTCCGCTCGGAGCGCGACGAGTCGTGCCCGGCCGTATTATTGCTTGTTGTTGTGGCGCTCCACGCTCATCATCACCTCATGCTTGGCTTCCTCGACGCCACCCCAGCCGTCGATGCGCACCCACTTGCCGGAGTCGAGATCCTTATAGTGCTGGAAGAAGTGGGCGATGCGGGCCAGCAGGGTCTTGGACATCTGCTCGTAGGATTCGATATTGTCGAACTGGGTGCATTCCTTCTTGATCGGCACCGCCAGGATCTTGGCGTCGCCGCCGCTTTCATCGGTCATCTTCAGCACGCCCAGCGGCCGTGCACGCACCACGCAGCCACTGATCACCGGCAGCGGCGCCACCACCAGCACGTCCAGCGGGTCACCATCCTCGCACAGGGTGTGGGGGATATAGCCGTAGTTGCAGGGATAGTGCATGGCGGCGTTCATGAAGCGGTCCACGAACAAAGCGCCGCTCTCCTTATCGACCTCATACTTGACCGGGTCGGAATGCGCCGGGATTTCGATGATGACGTTGAATTCATCAGGGAGGTTGTGACCGGCGCTCACTCTGTCCAGAATCATGGCGTTACCCTTCTTGTGCGGTTTGTGAGGGAATGCATTGCAAGGCAAGCTAATACTACAACAAGCCCGGCCTCTTGGCAGCGGTCGCGCTCCGTTGGCGCGGGCTTCCTGCACACGCCAGGTGGGTATGCAGGATCAACTTGAACTATTATTCAGACGTTTTCGGCAATTCCCGCCATTTTTCCGCCCCCACAAAAAAGAGTAAAAAGCCATGAGAATCGTTCTGTTAGGCGCCCCCGGTTCTGGCAAGGGCACGCAAACCGATGCCATCATCGCCCGCTACGGCGTGTCCACGGTTGCAACGGGTGATCTGCTGCGTGCCGAGGTCGCCGCCGGCACCGCACTCGGCCAGCAGGCCAAGCCGTACATGGATGCTGGCGAGCTGGTGCCCTTCGACATCGTGCTGGGCATGATCGAAAACGGCCTGCGCAGCCTGGCCGCGACCAATCCCAAGGGCTTCATGATGGACGGCTTCCCGCGCGATCTGGCCCAGGCCGAGGCGCTCGACCGCATCCTGGCCAAGCTCAACCAGCCGCTTGATCTGGTGCTGTTCTTCGATGTGGACTACGAGGAGATCGTCAAGCGCCTGCTTGGCCGTGGCCGCGCCGACGATAACGAGGACACGATACGCAACCGGCTGCGGGTCTATGAGGAAAAGACCGCGCCGCTGATCGACTACTACACCAATAAGGGCCTGCTGCGCACCATCAAGGGTACCGGCAGCATCGATGAGATTGGCGCGCGCATCCGCGCCGCGCTGGATGAAATTGCCTGAGCCATCACAGCGCCGCCCGCTTGCACATACGCAAGCGGGCGGTTGCCACAGCGCTGCTCAGCCGCCCAGATAGGCGCGGCGCACTTCGTCATTCGCCAGCAGATTGGCGCCACTGTCGGCCAGCACGATCCGGCCGTTTTCCAGCACATAGCCCCGATCCGCCAGTTGCAGGGCGCGGTGGGCGTTCTGTTCGACCAGGAAAATGGTCACGCCTTCTTCACGGATTTCCTTCAGGATCTGGAAAATCTGCGCAATGATGATCGGTGCCAGGCCCAGCGACGGTTCATCCAGCAGCAGCAGATTGGGCCGGCTCATCAGCGCGCGACCAATGGCCAGCATCTGCTGCTCGCCGCCGGACAGGGTGCCACCGCGCTGGGCACGCCGCTCCTTCAGGCGCGGGAACAGGGTAAACACCCGCTCCAGATCAGTCTCCAGCCGCGCCTTGTCGGCAAAAAAGCCGCCCATCTGCAGATTTTCCTGCACGGTCAGGCCGGGGAAGATGCGCCGTCCCTCCGGCACCAGCGCCAGCCCGCATTGCATGATGACGTGGGTCGGCTTGTGGGTGATGTCCTGTCCTTCGAACAGTACCGCGCCCTGGCTGGCCTGCGGCGACCCGCAGATGGTCAGCAGCAGAGTGCTCTTGCCGGCGCCATTGGCGCCAATCAGGGTGACGATCTCGCCGGGATGCACATCCAGCGACACACCCTTGAGCGCCTCGATCTGGCCATAGAAGGTGTGGACCTTTTCCAGTTTCAGCATCATCACTCTTCTCCCAGATACGCCTTGATCACCTTGGGATTACTGCGAATCTCCGCAGGCGTACCGGTGGCGATGGGCCGACCGTATTCCATGACCAGGATGCGGTCGGAAATGCCCATGACCAGACTCATGTCATGTTCGATCAGCAGCACCGCTACGCCATGTTCAGCGCGCAGTTCGTTGATCAACCGATCCAGATCGCGGGTTTCCTGCGGATTCAGGCCCGCGGCCGGCTCGTCGAGCATGAGCAGCTTGGGGTGAGTGATCATGCAGCGGGCGATCTCCAGGCGGCGCTGTTGCCCGTAGGCCAGGTTGCCGGCCTCGCGGTTAGCGACCGCCAGCAGCCCAACCTTTTCCAGCCAGAACGCGGCCCGGTCCAATGCCTCGGCCTCGGCGCGGCGATAGCGGGGCGTCTTGAACAGCCCAGCCAGCAGCCCGGTTTCCAGTTGGGCGTGCTGCGAGATCAGCAGGTTCTCGACCACGGTCATGGTCTTGAACAGGCGCACATTCTGAAAGGTGCGCACCAGTCCCTGGCGGGCAATGCGATGGCTGGGCAGATGGTGGATCGGCTGACCATCCAGCACCACACTGCCGGTGGTGGGCCGATAGAAGCCGCCGACGCAATTGAACACCGTGGTCTTGCCGGCGCCATTCGGGCCGATGATGGCGAAAATCTGATCCGGCAGCACATCGAACTGCACACCATCTACAGCCAGCAAACCGCCAAAGCGCATGCTCAGATCGCGTACCTGCAGCAGCGGCGCCGCACCCGTGGCAGGAGTGGTCTTGGCCAGGTCCGGGCTCATCGCATTGCCTCCGCGTGTTCCGGCAGTTGCAGTTCGGGACGGGCAGCGGGCAGCAGACCCTGCGGCCGCCAGATCATCATCAGCACCATCACCAGGCCAAAGGCCAGCATCCGGTATTCGTCAAACTCGCGCGCCAGTTCCGGCAGGGCGGTGATCGCGATCGCCGCCAGCATGACGCCAAGCTGTGAACCCATGCCGCCCAGCACCACGATCGCCAGCACCATCGCTGATTCGATGAAGGTGAAGGATTCCGGGTTGATATGGCCCTGGCGGGCAGCGAAAAAGGCTCCGGCCAGACCGGCGAAGGCCGCACTCAGCGCCAATGCCGACAGTTTGATCCGCGTCGGATTCAGGCCCAGCGAACGGCAGGCGATTTCATCCTCGCGCAGTGCCTCCCAGGCCCGGCCCAGTGGCATGCGCAACAGCCGGTTGATCACGAACAAAATCAGCAGCACCAGCGCCAGACCGAGCAGATAGAGGAAAATCACCCCATAGTCGCCGCTGTAGTCCAGGCCGAAAAACTCGTGAAAGGTAGTGCCGCCTTCCTTGGCGCGCCGGCTGAACTCCAGGCCAAGCAGGGTCGGTCGCGGAATGTTGCCGATGCCGTCCGGACCGCCGGTAAGCACATTCAGGTTATTGAGCAACAGGCGGATGATCTCGCCAAAACCGAGCGTGACAATGGCCAGGTAATCCCCGCGCAGGCGCAGCACCGGCATGCCGAGCAAAAAGCCGGTCAGCGCCGCCAGCGCTCCGGCCACCGGCAGGCTCAACCAGAACGACAGACCAAACTGCTGGGCCAGCAGCGCGTAGGTATAGGCGCCAACCGCATAAAAGGCGGCATAGCCGAGCACCAGCAGGCCCGCGAAGCCGACCACGATATTCAACCCCAGGCCGAGCATGACGTAGATCAGCGCCAGGGTCATCACGTCCACCGCGCCGCGCGAGGCGGTGAACGGCCAGATCAGCGCCGCCGCCAGTAGCAGCATCCAGAACAGTCGCTGCCAGCGCGCCTGCTGGCGCATCTGGCCCAGGGTGCTGCTCAGGGCACTGTCACGGTAAAACGCCGCCAGATGCACACGGTCCCACAGGTGCCGCAGCGGCGCTTCAAACAGCCGCAACAGGAACACGATGATCACCGCGACAATCACCGGGGTCGGCGTGCGATTCAGCGAAACGTTGATGCCATCGACATGGACGCGCAGGCCAAGAATCGGAATCAGCAGCACGGCGGTCAGCACCGCCGACAACAGGGCTCCAGGCAGTACACGGCGCATGGCTTACACCTTTTCCACGTCGGGGCGGCCCAGCAGGCCGGTCGGTCGTACCAGCAGCACGCCAATCAGCAGACCAAAGGCCACCACGTCCTTGTATTCGGTTTGCAGATAGGCTGAGGCGAAGCTTTCCGCCAGCCCCAGCACCACCCCGCCGAGCATCGCCCCGGGAATGCTGCCGATGCCGCCGAGCACCGCAGCGGTAAAGGCTTTCAGCCCGGCAATGAAACCGATGAAAGGATTGACCAGGCCGTAATACATCGACACCAGGACCCCAGCCACCGCCGCCAGCGCCGCGCCCAGCACAAAGGTCAGGGCAATCACCCGGTCGGTATCGATGCCGAGCAGGTTGGCCATGGCGCGATCCTCAGAGCAGGCGCGGCAGGCACGCCCCATGCGCGAGCGGCCAATAAACAGGGTCAGGCCGGTCATGAAGGACACGGTAACCACCGCAATCAGCACCTGCATGTAGGACAGATAGACCTGAAAGTCGCCTTCCGGCCCGAAGCGCCAGCCACCGGTCAGCACCGGCTGCATCGACACATCGCGGGCGCCCTGGCCGAGCTGTACATAGTTCTGCAGGAAGATCGACACGCCGATGGCCGAGATCAGCGGCACCAGGCGCGGGCTGCCGCGCAGGGGCCGGTAGGCGAGCCGTTCCACCGTCCAGCCATAGGAACCGGTGACCAGGATGCTGATGGCCAGCGTGGCCAGCAGGATCAGCGAGATGCTGTCTACGCCAAGCAGGCCAAGCACGGTGATGACCAGCAGGCCGACATAGGCGCCGATCATATAAATCTCGCCATGGGCGAAGTTGATCATGCCGATGATGCCGTACACCATGGTGTAGCCGATGGCGATCAGGGCGTAGATGCTGCCCAGGGTCAGACCGTTGATGATCTGCTGGATGAATTCGAGGATGGAGAAACCGGACATGGGCGCCGCGTCTGCAAGGTGAGGGGGGATGCGTGAAACCTGAGGGGTGGGCGCGAGACGCGCTTGCGCCTCACCCCTGACCCCTCAACCCGGACTCATGGATTACTTGACTGGCGTCTTGGTGGCGTCGGCGTGCCACGCGAAAATCACGAACACGAATGCCTTGAGGTCGCCATTTTCCTTGAACGCGACCTTGCCGATCGGGGTCTGGAAGCTGTTCTTGCGGATGTATTCGGCCAGCTTGACCGGATCCTCGGTCTTGGCGCCCTTGATGGCGTCGGTGATGATTTCCACTGCCGCGTAGGACGGCATCACGAACGGGCCGCTGGCGTCCTGGTTCTTGGCCTTGAAGGCGGCGACCAGTTCGGCATTGGCCGGATCGGTGCTGAAATCAGCCGGCAGCGTGACCAGCAGCCCTTCCGAGGCCGGGCCGGCGATGGCGCTGATGTCCTTGTTGCCGACGCCTTCCGGACCCATGTACTTGGCGTCAAAGCCCTGCTCGCGCGATTGGCGCAGCAGCAGACCCAGTTCCGGGTGATAGCCGCCGTAATAGACGAAATCGACGCCCTCCTTCTTCATCTTGGTGATCAGGGCGGAGAAATCGGTCTGACCCTTGTTGATGCCCTCGAACAGCACCGGCTTCATGCCGGCGGCCTCGACGGTCTTCTTCACTTCCTTGGCGATGCCTTCGCCGTACTGCTGCTTGTCATGCAGGATCGCCAGCTTCTTGGGCTTGACCTGGGTGGCGATGTACTTGCCGGCGGTCGGGCCCTGCTGGTCATCGGTGCCGATGGTGCGAAACACCATCTTGTAGCCCTGCTGGGTGATGGCCGGGTTGGTGGCGGCCGGGGTGATCATGAGGATGCCTTCCTCCTCGTACAGCTTGGAGGCGGGCTGGGTGGAGCCGGAGCACAGGTGGCCGACCACATACTTGATCTTCTGGTTGACGATCTGGTTGGCGACGGCGACCGCCTGCTTGGGCTCGCACACGTCGTCGATCAGCACCGCTTCCAGTTTCTTGCCATTGACGCCGCCCTTGGCATTGATCTGCTCGACCGCCATCTTGGCGCCGATCATCTGCATGTCGCCATACTGGGCGACCGGGCCGGTAATCGGGCCAGCCACGGCAATCTTGATCACATCGGCGGCCTGCGCCAGACCACCCAGACCCAGGATAACCGCACCGACGGCGGCGCTCAGGACACTACGGCTGAAGGTATTCATCGGGCGATTCCTCTCCTCGTGAGATGGCTTTACATGACTGCCCGCGTCGCCTCGGACGCGTAACCGGTAAAGAATTAACCAAATTCCCCGTGAGAACAAGCCAGAGCGGAAAAAAACGACCGATTAGATGACCTTGGAAAAACGGCGCTGGCCCTGTTCGCGCAGGTAGCGATCAAACGCCATGCAGATGTTGCGAATCAGCAACCGGCCCGGCGGCAGCACCCGGATGCCGCTTGCCGACACGGCCAGCAGTCCATCCGACTGCAGCTCGGCCAGCGCCGCCAGTTCAGCAGCGAAATAGTCGCCAAACACGATGCCGTACTGGCGCTCGATGGCGGCGAATTCCAGGCTGAAATGGCAGATCAGCGCGGTGATCACCGCCCGCCGCAAGCGGTCATCGCCATCCAGGCGCACGCCGCGAAACACCGGCAACTGGCCGGCATCGATGCGTGCGTAATACTCCTCCAGCCCTTTGAGATTCTGGCTGTAGCTGTCGCCTATCATGCCGATCGAGGTCGCGCCCAGCCCGATCAGGTCGCAATCGGCATGGGTGCTGTAGCCCTGGAAATTGCGGTACAGGGTGCCGGCCTGCTGCGCCCGCGCCAGCTCATCGTCGGGCTTGGCAAAGTGGTCCATGCCGATATAGACGTAGCCGGCAGCGGTCAGCCGTTCGATCACCCGGCCAAGAATCTCCAGCTTCACCACGGGCGCCGGCAGCGCGGCGGCATCGATCTGCCGCTGGGTCTTGAACAGCTCGGGCAGATGGGCGTAGTTGAACACCGAAATCCGGTCCGGCGACTGCTCGATGATCGCCTCCACCGTGCGGCCAAAGCTGGCCACGCTCTGCAGCGGCAGGCCATAAATCAGATCGACGCTGATCGACTTGAAGCCCTCGCGGCGCGCGGCCTCCATCACACCCAGGGTCAGTTCGGGCGACTGCAGGCGATTGACCGCCTTTTGCACCGCCGGATCGAAATCCTGCACGCCCAGGCTCAGCCGGTTAAAGCCCAGCTCACGCAGCAGGGCAATCGTGCCGCCATCGGTCTCACGCGGATCGACTTCGATCGAGTACTCGCCACGGTCGTCGTCCAGCAGGCGGAAATGCGCGCCGGTGAACCGCATCAGCGCGCGCATCTCGGCAGCGCTGATAAAGGTCGGCGTCCCGCCACCCCAGTGCAGCTGGGTCACCGGTCGCTCGCGGTCGAACAGCGCGCCCTGCAGGGCAATCTCGCGCTGCAGGTGGTCAAGATACGGTGCGGCATGGCGCCGATTCTTGGTGACGATCTTGTTGCAGGCGCAGTAAAAGCACACCGTGTCACAGAACGGGATATGCAGATACAGCGACAGCGGCCGGCCGCTGGCATTGCTGGCCCGCGCCTGCGCTTCATACTCGCTGGCGCCAAAGCCATCGTGAAACTGCACGGCGGTCGGGTAGGAGGTGTAGCGCGGCCCGGCCTTGTCATACTTGCTGATCAGGGCCGGATCGAAGACGAGCGTGGTATCCATGACTCTTCCTCAGAAGCGGCGCAATTGCGCGGCGTTGAGCAGAAACACGCCCTGGCCGCCGCGCTCGAACTCCAGCCAGGTGAACGGTGCCTCGGGAAAGGCATCGCTCAGCGCATACTGGGCATCACCGACCTCGACGATCAGCAGGCCCTCTGGCGCCAGGTAATCGGCGGCTTCGCTGAGAATCTCCACCACCACGTCCAGTCCGGCAATGCCGGCGGCCAGGCCCAGGCGCGGCTCATAGTGATATTCGGCTGGCAGGGCATCGAGCTCGGCCTGCGCGACGTAGGGCGGGTTGCTGATGATCAGATCATAGCGGCGGCCCTTGAGCGCCGAAAACAGGTCGGACTGGATCACCTCGACCTGCTCTTCCAGGCCATGCTCGGCGACATTGCGCCGCGCCACCTCCAGAGCATCGGCGGAGATATCGACCAGATCGACCCGCGCCTCGGGGAAGGCGTAGGCGCAGGCGATGCCGATGCAGCCGCTGCCGGTGCCCAGATCGAGAATGCTGTTCACGGCATGGCTGCCGGTCAGCCAGGGCGCGAACTGGCGTTCGATCAGCTCGGCCAGCGGCGAGCGCGGCACCAGCACCCGCTCATCGACATAGAACGGCAGACCCATGAACCAGGCGCGCTGGGTCAGATAGGCGGCCGGCCGGCGCTCACTGACACGCCGCTCCAACAGGCGCAGCGCGGCCTGCTTTTCCGGTGGCGTCAGCCGCGCCTGGAAATAGTCGGATTGTAGATCCGGCGGCAGGTGCAAGGCGTGCAGCACCAGAGCCGCCGCTTCATCAAGGGCATTATCGGTGCCGTGGCCAAAGTGCAGGCCGACCTCGTTCATGCGGCTGGCACCCCAGCGGATCAAGTCGCGGATGGTATCCAGATAGGGCAGGACGTCGTGGCTGGTCATGGAATCTCAAAGCCTGGGCGGGTAAGGAAAGCACTGCGATGGAATGCCGTGCATTCTACTGGTTTGCGGATCGACCGGGTACCGGAGCGGTTTTTGGTATGCTGCGCGGGCCTTGGAAAAAACCGTTGCCCTAGAACAAAAGGACTACTCCATGTCGAACCCCGTCGCGCCCAACCCTACTCCCGTGGCGCACCTTGCCTCAGTCAGCCTGGGCGAGCGGCTGCGCAACCTGCCGCAGTATCTGTTGCCGCAGCGCCTGCTGACCACCCTGACCTATCGGGTGACGCGGGTTCGCGCACCCTGGTTCAAGGATGCGCTGATCCGCGGTTTCAGCCGTCATTTCCGGGTGGATCTGAGCGAGGCGCTGGAGCCGAACCCGCGCGCCTATGCCGATTTCAACGCCTTCTTCACGCGCCCGCTCCGTCCCGGCGCCCGGCCGCTGACCAGCGGTGAGCGGGCGCTGTGCTGTCCGGTGGATGGCGCGGTCAGTCAGGCCGGCACGGCTGATGTCGATACCCTGTTGCAGGCCAAGGGGCGCCTGTTCTCGCTCACAGCGCTGCTCGGCGGCGATGGGCAACTGGCGCAGCCCTTCCAGAATGGCAGCTTCGCGACGCTGTATCTGTCGCCGCGCGACTATCACCGCATTCACATGCCGCTGGCCGGTCAGTTGCGCACCATGCTGCATATTCCCGGCAGGCTGTTCAGCGTGTCGCCCCTGACCACCCGCGTGGTGCCGGAGCTGTTCGCGCGCAACGAGCGGGTGGTGACCGTATTCGAGACCGCCGCCGGGCCGATGGCGCTGGTGCTGGTCGGCGCGATCAATGTCGCCTCGATCGAAACGGTGTGGGCCGGGGCGATCACGCCGCCGCTGGGCACGACTGTGCGCCGCTGGGATTATCCCCGCAGCGGCGATGGCGCGGTGCAGTTGGCGCGCGGTGCCGAAATGGGCCGTTTCAACATGGGTTCGACGGTGATCGTGCTGTTCGGACCGGGCGCGGTGCGCTGGGAGAATGAGATCCGCGCCGGCGCAACTCTGCGCATGGGCCGGCGGCTGGGCAAGGTGACGCGGACAGCCGGCGCGGCGTGATCCGCTACCCGGGCGCAACTCAGGCGCGATCGAAGGGAAAAGCCAGCACCGCATCCAGCGCGGTCGCGCCGGTCGCCAGCATCACCAGCCGGTCAAAGCCCAGCGCTACCCCGGCGCAGGCCGGTAAACCTGCGGCCAGTGCCGCCAGCAGATGCTCATCCAGCGGCACCGGCGCCTGTCCTTGCGCCTGCCGTGCCGCGTTTTCCTGCATGAAGCGGCGGCGCTGCTCGGCGGCATCGCCCAGTTCGTGGAAGCCGTTGGCCAGTTCAACACCGTGCAGATACAGCTCGAAGCGCTCGCCCAGCGGGGGATCATCCGGCCGCAGCCGGGCCAGCGCCGCCTGCGAAGCCGGATAGTCGTACACGAAAGTCAGGCGACCCTGCCCCAGATGCGGCTCGATGCACTGGGTCAGCAGCAAATCCAGCCAGGGATCGACCGCATCGTCCGGCATGCCAGGCGGAATCGAGATCCCGGCGCGCTCGGCACAGGCCGCCAGTTCCGCCACCGTGCTCCGGTGTGGGTCCACACCCAGATGGCGCTGAAAAATCTCCCGATAGCTGAGCCGCTCCGCCGCCGCCAATGGCAGCCGCCCGGCCAACAGCAGGGTGACCAGTTCAGCCACTTCGTCCATCAGCCGGTGATGGTCAAAGCCAAGCCGGTACCATTCCAGCAGGGTGAATTCGGGATTATGGCGGCGGCCGGCTTCACCATCGCGAAACACGCGCGTGATCTGATAGATGCAACCGCTGCCCGCCGCCAGCAGCCGCTTCATCGGGAATTCCGGCGAGGTGTGCAAATACAGCGTCCGGCCATGGCGCGGCCCAGGACCGTGATAGACCGTGGCGAAACTGTCCAGATGCGGATCGCTGATCGCCGCCGCCGACAGCAGCGGCGTTTCCACTTCCAGCACGGCGCGCGCGGCGAAGAAGGCGCGAATCGCAGCCAGCAGCGCAGCGCGCAGGCGCAGCGTGTCCCAGCAGGCGCTCGGCCGCCACGCCGTATCGACCGGAGGCATCGCTCAGGCGTGCCGCGCGTGCAACAGCGGCGCGGGCGCCGCGCACACCTGATTGCGGCCGCCGTTCTTCGCCCCGTACAGCGCCATGTCGGCACGCTGGATCAGGTCCAGCAGGGCCTCGCGCGGCTGGCGCACCGCCACGCCGATGCTCACCGTCACCACGCGATCGGCCATCGGCTCGGCAAAGCGCAGCGCCGCGATGCGCGCCCGCAGCCGTTCAGCAAAAAGCGTGATATGCGCCACCGCCTCGCCGACCGCGAAGACTGCGAATTCCTCACCGCCAAGACGCACCGGGATATCGCTGCTGCGCACGCCCTCGATCAGGGCAGCGGCCACCTGACGCAACACCACATCGCCCTGATTGTGGCCATAGGTATCGTTGATGCTCTTGAAGTGGTCGATATCGATCATCAGCATCGCCACCGGATTGCCGGGGTTGCGATCCTGAATCTCGCACAGGCGCTGCACCACTTCCTGCATATAGATACGGGTGAACAGCCCGGTGAGCGGGTCACGGATCGAGCGCTCGTAGATGCGCTGCCGCTCCAGGTCGAGCTGGCGATAGATCACCTCGCGCTCCACCGCGACCTGCAGCGGCACGCTCATCTGTTCGACCACCTGCTGCAGTTCCTCGGTCGAACTGGCCGGGGCGCTGAGGTGAATGATCGCCACCGCCTGCGCCGTGCCGCGCTCCGGGTCAAACAGCGGCAGGGTCAGGGACGGCCCGATGCTGGAATCGCTGGCCAGGATGAAGCTGTCGGCCGCGCCCGCAGCATTCAGCTCGCGCCACTGCTTGTGATCCAGATCCAGAATCCGCGCGACTGCCAGCGGCGGCTCCGCCTCGATGCCACGATAACGGCTCTCGGGCGACAGGTGCAGAACCCGCCCGCCGTCGAGCCGGGCATAGAATTCCAGCGAGAGCGCCGGCAAAAAGCGCTGGGTAATATCGAGCAGGCTGCCGGCGATATCGCGAAAATCGCGATAGACCAGCATGGTCTTGGTGATATCGCGCAAGGTCTGGTTCAGCTGCGACAGCTTCTGGATATCGGTATTGCCGCGGGCAATCAGATACAGGCCGCATTCCAGGGTCTTGAGCTTCTCGATCATGAACGTGACCAGATGCTCGGGAATGATCGAACCGTGCTGCGGTGCGATCAGGCGCACCGGGTGTTTCTCAATCGAGCGCAGCGCATAGCCGAGAATGTCGCGGCTGGGCATGTAATGCTCGTGGAAAGGCCGCAGCGCCTCGAAGTAGTTCTCGTCCTGCGCAACCAGGGAAAACTCCGGGGTCAGGCCGCCAAACAGGTCGCTGGAAAACAGCACCCGCGACACCGGATCAAAGCTGCAGATCGCCCCGGGGAAATGCGCGTAGGGGGTAAAGACGAAGTCCAGGCGCCGATCCTGCAGTTCCAGCGTCCAGTCGTGCGCATCGACCAGCCAGAACGGCAGATTCAGACCGTAATGCTTGACCAGCATCTGCGTACGCCAGTGCGTCACCAGCAGGGCATCGTCGCGACTGATCAACTGGTCGATCAGCGGCAGTGCGCCGGTGATATCCGGGTCCTGATGATGGCAGACGAAGTAGCGAATCGCCGAAAAGGGGATGATTTCCTCGACCTTGCGCAGGGTGTGCCGGAAGGTGAGCTGCGAACCGGGGTCGAACAGCACCGACTGATCACCCTGCTCCAGCAGGTAGACGTGGCATTGAAAAATATCGTTTTCCTGCCGATGCCCCACCCACCAGATCCGGTCCGCCACCTGGATTGCGTGGTTAGTATCCGCATGCTCAAGATCGTTGATCGTATAGGGTGTCATCGTGTGCGCTCCAGCGGCGTTATCGACGGGGAATCGACGGGAAAACGGATTGCCACGGCAGCGGCGTTATTCCTTGACCCGGGAGACGTATTCGCCGGTGCGGGTATCGACCTTGATCACCTCGCCGCTCTGCACGAACAGCGGCACGCGCACCACCGCGCCGGTTTCCAGGGTCGCCGGCTTGCCGCCGCCGCCGGAGGTATCGCCGCGCAGGCCCGGATCGGTCTCGATGATGGTCATGATCACGAAATTGGGCGGGGCCACGCTCAGCGGTGCGCCGTTCCACAGCGTTACCTGACACAGCGCTTCTTCCTTGAGCCATTTGGCGCAATCGCCCATGGCGGCAGCGTCGGCGGTGAGCTGTTCGTAGCTCTGCGGGTCCATGAAATGCCAGTATTCGCCGTCGCTGTAGAGATACTGCAATTCAACATCGACCACGTCGGCGCCCTCGACGGTATCGCCCGACTTGAAGGTGCGCTCAATCACCCGGCCGCTCTTCAGATTGCGCACCTTGACCCGGTTGAAGGCCTGGCCCTTGCCGGGCTTAACGAACTCATTCTCGACGATGGCATAAGGGTCGCCATCCATCATGATCTTCAGCCCGCTCTTGAATTCGTTGGTACTATAAGTTGCCATGCCAAACCCGCCTGAATTGTGAACGTGGGATCAAAAAGGAATCTATGATAACGGCAAAGTCGACCCTGCGTCAGGTGGCGCTCTGGCAGCGCGAACTGGCTCAGGCCATCACCGATCCGGCGGAGCTGCTGCGAGTACTGGAACTCGACCCGGCGCTGTTGCCGGCGGCGACTGCGGCGGCGGCCCGCTTCGCGCTGCGCGTGCCACGCGGTTTCGTCGCCCGGATGCGGCGTGGCGATCCTGCCGATCCGCTGCTGCGCCAGGTCCTGCCACTTGATGCCGAGCTGGCCGAGAGGCCCGGTTTTATCGCTGATCCGGTCGGCGAGCACGCAGCCCTGGCAGCGCCGGGCCTGCTGCATAAATACCACGGCCGGGCGCTGCTCATGGTCACTGGCGCCTGCGCGGTGCACTGCCGCTACTGCTTCCGCCGCGAATTTCCCTATGCCGGGCAGCACAGCGGCGCTGGCCACTGGAGCACGGCGCTGGCTTATCTGCGCGCCGATCCGGACATTCACGAAGTGATCCTCAGCGGTGGTGATCCGCTGTCGCTGTCCGACCGGCGCCTGGGTGAAATACTGGCCGCACTGGCGCATCTGCCACAGCTGCGCCGCCTGCGCATTCACAGCCGCCAGCCAATCGTCCTGCCCGAGCGGATTGATGATGGCTTGCTGGCGCTGCTCAGCGGCTGCCCGTGGCCGGTGGTGCTGGTGACGCACGCCAATCATCCCCAGGAAATCGACGCTTCGGTGATCGCAGCGCTGCGCCGGCTGGCCGCTGCCGGCATCACCCTGCTCAATCAGGCGGTGCTGCTGCGCGCGGTCAATGACGATGCCGCGACCCTGGCAACGCTGAATGAAACCCTGTTCGCCGCGGGTGTCTTGCCCTATTACCTGCATCAGCTCGACCGGGTGCGCGGCGCGGCGCACTTCGAGGTGAACGATGCCCAGGCATCGGCTATCATGGAGACACTGCGCCAGCGCCTGCCGGGTTATCTGGTGCCGCGCCTGGTCCGGGAACAGCCCGGACAGCCGGCTAAAACCCCACTTGCCTAAGGCGTCGGCTCGTTCCTGTTTGCTACGGCAGCGTCCGGCTACCAGAGAGGTTGGAAAGCGTGCCCGAATCTCCCGTCGTTAATCTGCTGATCGTCGACCGCTCGCGGCCCGACATTGAGCACATCACCAAAACCCTCGAAAGTGACGGTTACCAGCTGGAGCTGACCCAGGCCAGTGACGTGGAGGCCGTGCGTAGCGCCATCGATTACCAGCCTCTGGATCTGCTCCTGCTGCGCCTGGGCGAAGAGTTGCCCACCGTCGTCGAAGTGCGCCTGATGATTATCGAAGCCCGTCAGGACATCCCGATCATCGCCGTTATCGACGATGAACAGCGCTCGCTGCGCAAGCCGCCCCGCCTGCTCGAAGAAGGCGCCGACAACTACATCTACCTCGACGACGCCGATCATCTGGTCGCGGTGGTGCGCAAGGAACTGCGCCACCTGCAGGATCGTAAGCGCGAACAGTCCTTCGAGATTCGCTTCAAGGAAAGCGAAAACCGCAGCGCCGCCCTGCTCGACAATATCCAGGAAGCCATCACCTACATTCACGAAGGTGTACACGCCTACGCCAATCCCGCCTATCTAAAGCTGTTTGGCTACGGCCATGCCGACGAACTGTCACAGATCCAGATGGTACACATGGTGCCGCCCGGCTACCGCGACACCCTCAAGAGCGTCATGCGCCGCAGCATCCGTTCCGGCAAGGCGGTCGAACCGATCGAATTAGTCGGGGTGCGCAGCAACGGTCAGACCTTCCCGATCCTGCTCGAATGCGCGCCGACGCGCATGAACGACGAACCCTGCACGCAGATCATCGTCCGCGACGCCACCCCGGAAAAAAGCGCCTACAACCAGCAACTCGAAGACCTGCTCAAGTACGACGACGCCACCGGCTTCTACACCCGGCGCTTCTTCCTGGAAACCCTGGAGATCGACCACGACGGCACGGTCTTGTACATTCTGTTCAATGACTATGCCTCGATCCGCTATGCCCTTGGCTTTGAAGCCATCGAGCAATTCATGATCGAATCCGCCGGGCTGTTCAAGGAACTGCTGTCCTCGCAGGATGTGCCCTCGCACTTTGCCAGCGGCGTGTTCACCGTCTACATCCCGGCGCGCTCACCGACCGATCCGGCGACGCTCGCCGAGCAGATTCGCGCCGCCGTCGCCGCACACAGCTACCAGCTCAGCGGTAAGCTGTTTACCACCACCTGCTCGATTGGTGCCTGCCGCGCCTATGACGGCCAGGAAAGCGCGGTACAGATTCTCTCTCACGCCGATCGTGCCTGCGAAGGCGCCCGGCAAAAGGGCGGCAATCAGGTCGAGTTCTATCAGCCGCCGCGTGAGGAAAGCAGCCGGCGCATCCTCAGCGAGCAGGACGAAGCCACGCTGCGCATGATCCGCGATGCCCTGACCAAGGGCCGCCTGAGCCTGGCCTACCAGCCGATTGTCAGCTTCGAAAACGCCGATGAAGCGCGCTATAAGACCTATCTGCAATTACAGGATCCGACCGGCAAGCCGCAGGCCATGGACAAGCTCGGCGCCATCGCCGTGCGCTATGGCCTGATGGGCGCACTGGACAAGTGGACGATCATCCGTGGCCTGTCGGCACTGATCGAGCTGCACAAGGCCGGGATCAAGCCACCGGTGCTGTTCATGCGCCTGTCACGCAACTCGCTAGCCGATAATGAATTCTTTGACTGGCTGAGCAAGCGCTTCAAGGATTGCCGTCTGCCCGGCCATTATCTGGTGCTGGAGATCAAGGAAGATAACGCCGAGGAAAGCTTCGAGGAAACCAAACAGTTGCGCGCTCGCCTGCGCGAGATCGGCTGCGGGCTGGCCCTGTCGCACTTTGGCGGCAAGAGCCATTCCGACCGCCTGCTGAGCGAACTGGTGCCCGATTACATCAAGCTCGATGGCAGCCTGATCGAGCGCCTGGCCAAGGCCAAGGACGAGAAGAGCCGGCAGGCCATGGCGCTGCTCACCGAGCAGGCCCGCAATCTGCGCACCCGGGTGGTGGCCGCTGGCGTATCCACCGCACCGCAGATGGCCAGCATCTGGCAATTTGGCGTTACCCTGGTGCAGGGCAACATGGTCGCCGAGGCCGGCCCGCGGCTGGATTTCGACTTTCGCCAGTACGCCGGCTAGCGGGCGACCTGCAGGGCAAAGCGGGTCATATCGCCGAGCACACGCTGCGCTGCGATCCCGGCGGCCCGTGCCGCGCCCTGCGCATCGTCGCTGGGTGCTGGCTCCAGCACATCGAATACCCGAGTACCCAGGACGTGCCCGCTCTTCATGTCCACCACCTTGATGCGCGCCGTCAGCCGCACCTGGCTGGGCTGGCTCATGAGTTCCTGCTGCAGGCGGATCACATCGACATCCACCCGGACATTGGCCAGCACCGGCGCCGGCGGCGCCACCACCGCCTTGAAGGCACCGGTCTGCTCGAAGGCCCGCACCAGCGCCGGCAACAGCATCTTCGCTGGCGTATCGCCCCAGACACTGTCGCTGTAGTAATCCAGCTTGGGCGGCTGCCGGGTATAGGCGATGCGATTGGAATCATAACCGGACGCAGCCCGGGGCTCGGTCACCAGCAGCACCCGGCCACGGCTGCGCCGCGCCGCCTGGGCCACAGGCGCCGGTGCCGGCGTAGCCTCCAGCAGATAGGCCTGTGGCGGTGGGGTCTTGTCCTGCGGCAGGGTGCAGCCGGCCAGCGCCAGCAGTGCCACCACGACTCCGCCCAGCCAGCCGGCTGTGCCTGCGCCCCTGCGGGCAATGACGCGCATCATCATGATTCCACTTCTCCTGGTTGATCGGGTAGGGAAAAACGGCCCTTCGACAGGCTCAGAAACCAGCGCACTCACCCGTGCACCCGGTGGTCTGCAGATCCATTTGCAGGATGTCCCGCACAGCTAGCATTCGCAACAGACCCGTCGTAAGGCCCAAGCGACCGGACGCACGCACTGCTCAGGGCTCCTCGCCCGGGCCCGGCCGGCCACGCGGCTTGCCCAGCAGCAGGGCACGCGGGTTCTGCTCCAGCAGCAGCGACAGGCGCTGCAGCACGGCGAGCAGATCGCGGGCCTGCATCAGCGTCGCATCCAGCTCGGGCAGGGTGTTCTGGTCCAGGCGCTGCAACTCACGCCGCCCATCCTCGGCCAGGGCCGTGAACGCTGCCCCGGTGCGATCGAACTGGTCGGCCACCTTACGCACCGATTGAGCACTGGCGCGAAACTCGCGCAGAGTCAACTGGGCCTGCACTCCCAGATCGCCACTGCCCTCCAGCGCCGCCGCCAGTTGATCCAGCGCCCGGCCCAGCCGCTCGGCACGCCCGGCCAGGGTCGCCGTGAACGTTTCCACATGGCCCAGGCTGCGACCGATGCTGTCACCGCGCGCGGCCAGGGCACCGCTGAGCGTGCTCAGGTGCTGTAGCGTCTCGGTGAGCGCCTTCTGATTGTCATCGCCGAGCAGACGCTCCAGGCGCTTGGATAGACTATCGAAATTAGTCAGGATGCTATTGAAGGCATCGTCCAACCGCGCCACCAGCGACGGGCCAGCCTCGATCACCGGCAAATCCTCGCCGGACTGCGGCTCCAGCGGTGCCGTTGCGCCACTGCTTCCGCTCAGTTCCACCGAGGCCACCCCGGTCAGGCCACGGGTTGACAGGGTAGCAATGGTATCGCGGCGAATCGGTGTACCCCGCTCAATATCCAGCACCACACCGACCCGGTCCGGATTGCGCGGATCCAGCCCGATCGACTCCACCTGCCCAACCTGAACACCGCGATAACGCACGGTCGCCTTAGGATTCAGGCCCGCCACCGACTCGCGAAAATAGACCCGATAGCGATCATAAACCCGGGTATCGCCGCCCAGCGTCAGCCAAAACACCACGCCAAGCAGCGCCGAGCCGAGCACGATCACAAACAGGCCCACCAAGGCATAATTCACGTTGCTTTGCACAGTTACCATCCTCGGGATTGCGCGCCCTTCGGCAAGCCCAGGGCAGCGCGGTTCAGCCCCCGCCCGCGTCCGACCTGGAGCGGAGCGTAGCCGCCCGCCCGCGCGGCCCAGCAAAATAGGCCTGAATCAAGGGGTGAGCCGACTCGACCAGCTCGCGCATCGGCGCATAGCCAATCACCCGCTGCTCGCCCAGAAACGCCACCCGGTCAGTCGCCTGCCACAGCGAATCCAGGTCATGCGTGACCATCACCACGGTCAGGCCCAGCGACTCCTTCAGCTGCACCACCAGATCATCAAAGGCGCCGGCGCTGACCGGATCCAGACCGGCGGTCGGCTCGTCCAGAAACAGCAGCGCCGGATCCAGCGCCAGCGCCCGGGCCAACGCAGCGCGCTTGAGCATGCCCCCGCTCAGTTCGCGCGGCAGCTTGGTGGCCGCATCCGCCGGCAGGCCCGCCAGGGCAATTTTCAGATCGGCGATCTCGGCGATCTGCCGCACCGGCAGGCGGGTATGCTCGCGCAGCGGCACCGCCACGTTCTCGCGCACCGTCAGCGAACTGAACAGCGCACCCTGCTGAAACAGCATGCCAAAGCGGCGGCGCAGGCGAAAGGCGGCGCGCTCACCGATGCCGACCACCTCCTGATCAAACAGGCGGATCGAACCGGACACCGGCGCCAGCAGCATGATGATCGCCCGCAGCAGCGTAGTCTTGCCCGAACCGCTGCCGCCGACCAGCGCCACCACCTCGCCCGGGGCAATATCCAGATCAAGATCCTGATGAATGACGGTTTGGCCAAACCGGGTGCATAGGCCGCGTACTGCAATCACCGGTGGCGTTCCATCCGGCGCAATCACAGCCCGACCCCACCGAGCACCACGGAAAAAACTGCATCGGCGGCGATCACCAGAAAAATCGACTGCACCACGCTCACCGTGGTCTGCCGGCCAACGCTGTCGGCGCCGCCGCGCACCCGGAAGCCCTGATAGCAGCCGACCAGGGCAATGATCGCCGCGAACACCGGCGCCTTGCCAATCCCGATCATGAACGAGGTCAGCGTCACCACGCGCGGAAAGCGGTCGAGAAAATCCTGAAAGCTGACATCCAGCATCACCTGGGCCATGACCATGCCACCGAACACGCTGAGGGCATCGGCGAACAGCGTCAGCAGCGGCAGGGCCACGGTCAGCCCTAGCAGCTTGGGCAAAACCAGCAGATCCATGGGCGGAATGCCGATGGTGCGCAGGGCATCGACCTCCTCGGTGACCTGCATGGTGCCGATCTGCGCGGTATAGGATGAACCGGTGCGGCCGGCGACGATGATCGCGGTGATCAGCGGCGCCAGTTCGCGCAGCATGGTCAGCGAGACCAGTTCGACGATGAAGATGTTGGCGCCGTAGAACTCCAGCTGCCGCCCGCCCTGATAGGCAATGACAATGCCCATCATGAACGACAGCAGGGCAATGATCGGCAGGGCGTTAACGCCAGCGGTCTGGATCGCGACCATGAGCGCCCGAGCACGCAAACGGGTCGGCTGCACCACCACCCGCGCCAGGGCCAGCGCGGCTTCGCCGACAAAGCTCAGGAACAGGAAACCGCTGCTCAGATGCAGCAGCGTCGCCTGCCCGAGCCGCACCAGCCCACTTTCCGTCTTGAGCTGGGGCGTCAGCGCGCCGGCAGCCTCGCGGCGGTTGCGCACCAGCTCCAGCAGTTCGCGATGGGTCTCGCGCAGCCCATGCAGATGCACGCGGCTGCCCTGCTGTTCCAGGGCCGTGATCAGTTTGAGCAGCTGCAAAGCCCCACTGGTATCCAGCGCTGCAATCGCCGCCGTATCCAGAGGCACGGTTTTAGGCGCTGCCGGCAGTCGAGCCAGACGCTGCTCCAGACCGGGAATACCATCCAAGGTCCAGGCGCCCGCGCAGGCCCAGCCGTCCGCGCCGATCTCAACCACCGCTGGCGTGATCCCAACCGGAGATGGCGGCTGGGCAGTCATCGTGGATTCAGACGCCGCCAGGTGGCCGGGTCCTGCTGGCCGCCAGCCTGTTCCCAGATGCCGCGCCGGGCCTGCCGCGCCTCGGTCTCGGCCTGCCGGTAGGTGATGGAGTCGTTGTACTGGGTATACACCACTGCCCGTCCCTGGCGCACCAGCTCCAGCCCGGCATCGCGCTCGCCGACAAGCACCTGGGCGACGGTGCGCCCATAGCGGTCCTGGTCACGCACCCGCAGCGTGATCTCCGCGCGCTGCGGCAGCAGTGCCCGCAGCGCATCGCGTGACTGCGCGCCCCAGGGCTCCTGCTTCATCTCCGGGGCGTCGATGCCAAACATGCGCACCGTGACCGTGCCATCCGGGCAGCGCGCGCGCAGGGTATCACCGTCATAAACCGCCTGCACGGTGCAGAGCAGATCCATGCCCTGGGCCAGCGCAGCCGCCGGCAGCCGGGGTTCGTGCAGGATCGCACTGAGGGCGATGATGGCCACGGCCAAGCCGGCCAGCGCCCAGGGGGAGCGGCTGCCACGGCGACGGGCGCGCCGCAGTTCAACGCGCAGCGCCGAGAGTAACCGTTGCAGCAGGTCGGCTTTCACGGAGGCAGGCGGCATGATGGGCGAGATGTTCGCCAATGAAGCTGGCGATGAAATGGTAGCTGTGATCGTAGCCCTCGCGCAGCCGCAGATTCAGCGGCAGGTGGCGGGCGGCACAGGCGGCGGCGAGCGCTTCGGGATGCAGTTGCTCGGCCAGGAATTCATCCGCCGTGCCCTGATCGATCAGCAGCGGTGGCGGCGTCGCGCCGGCTTCGATCAGGCAGCTCGCGTCGTAGGCCCGCCAGGCGGTCGGGTCGGCACCGAGGTAGGCGCTGAAACAGCCCTGTCCCCAGCTGCAGCCGGTCGGCTGGCAGATCGGCGCGAAGGCGGACACCGAACGGTACAGACCCGGTTCCCTCAGGGCGCAGACCAGTGCGCCATGCCCGCCCATCGAATGGCCGCTGATGGCGCGCAGGCCAGGCAGCAGCGGCAGCTCCGCTTCTACCAGCGCCGGCAGTTCACGGGTGACGTAATCGTACATCCGGTAATGCCGCGACCACGGCGCCTGGGTGGCGTTGACGTAGAAGCCAGCGCCCTGACCGAGATCGTAACGGTCCGGAACATCGGGCACTTCGGCGCCGCGCGGGCTGGTATCGGGAATCACCAGCGCCAGACCCAGCTCTGCCGCATAGCGTTGCGCGCCAGCCTTGACCCGGAAGTTGTCATCGGTACAGGTCAGGCCGGACAGCCAGTAGACCGCGGGTACTTTCGCCGTCTGTGCCTGGGGCGGCAGGTAGACGGAGAAGGTCATCGCGCACTGGCAACTGGACGAGGCGTGGCGGTAGCGATTCAGCCAGCCCCCGGACTCCTTGATGGTTTCGAGCAGTTCCACGGTCGCCGCACCTCAGAACACAATCACCGAACGGATGCTCTTGCCTTCGTGCATCAGGTCGAAGGCGGTGTTGATCTGCTCCAGCGGCAGGATGTGCGTGACCAGACGATCCAGCTCGATCCTGCCTTGCAGATAGTCCTCGACGTAGCCGGGCAACTGGCTGCGGCCCTTGACCCCGCCAAACGCAGTGCCTTTCCAGGTGCGGCCGGTGACCAGTTGAAAGGGCCGGGTGCGGATTTCCTGCCCGGCACCGGCCACGCCGATGATGGTGGACACGCCCCAGCCCATGTGGCAGCACTCCAGCGCCTGACGCATCACCTCGACGTTGCCGATGCACTCGAAGGAATAGTCGACGCCGCCGTTGCTCATGTCCTTGATGGCCTCGACCAGATTGCCGCCAACGGTCGCCGGGTTCAGCGTATCAGTCGCGCCCAGCGCCGTGGCCATGGCGAACTTGTCGGGGTTGGTATCAATGGCGATGATCCGCCCGGCCCGGGCCATGACCGCGCCCTGGATCACCGACAGGCCGATGCCACCGAGGCCAAACACGGCGACCGTGGCGCCCGGCTCGACCTTGGCAGTGTTGAGCACCGCGCCGATGCCGGTGGTGACGCCGCAGCCGAGCAGGCAGACCTTGTCCAGCGGCGCGGCCGGATTGATCCTGGCCAGGGCGATTTCCGGAACCACCGTGTACTCGGCGAAGGTCGAGCAGCCCATGTAGTGAAACAGCGGCGTGCCCCGGCAGGAGAAGCGGCGGCTGTGGTCGGGCATGTAACCGGTCCACACCGTGGCGGCGATGGACTGGCACAGATTGGTCTTGGGCGAGCGGCAATAGTCGCAGTTGCCGCATTCCGGGATGTAGAGCGGAATGACGTGATCGCCCGGTTTCAGGCCCTTGACGCCCGGCCCGCATTCCACCACCACGCAGCCCCCCTCATGACCGAGGATGCAGGGGAACGCGCCTTCCGGATCGTCGCCGGACAGGGTAAAGGCGTCGGTGTGGCAGACACCGCTGGCGATGACCTGCAGCAGTACTTCGCCCTCACGGGGACCTTCGACCTCGACCTCCTCAATCACCAGGGGCTGCCTGGGCGCCCAGGCCACGGCGGCGCGTGCTTTCATCGGGGTGATCTCCTGCGGTGGTGGTGGATAGCGGACGGACGGCCGGCGGCTACTTTGCAGCGGCCAGCGCCTGCTCCAGATCGATAAGGATATCGTCGATGTGCTCAATGCCGATCGACAGCCGCACCAGGTCCTCGCTGACCCCGGCCCGGGCCAGTTCCGCCGGCGACAATTGCCGGTGCGTAGTGGTCGCCGGGTGGCAGGCCAGCGACTTGGCATCGCCGATATTGACCAGCCGGGTCACCAGTTGCAGCGCGTCGATGAACCGAGCGCCGGCCTCGCGACCGCCCTGGATGCCAAAGCTGAGCACGCTGGAACCACGCCCGCCCATGTACTTGTCCACCAGCGGCTTGGCCGGGCTATTGGCCAGCGCCGGATAATTCACCCAGCTCACCTGGGCATGGTTCTGCAGGTATTCGGCGACCTTGAGCGCGTTCTCGCAGTGCCGGTCCATGCGCACCGGCAGGGTCTCGATGCCCTGCAGGATCAGGAAGCTGTTGAAGGGCGAGATCGCCGCGCCGGTATTGCGCAGCGGCACCACCCGCGCCCGGCCAATGAAGGCCGCCGGGCCAAGTGCCTCGACATAGACCACGCCGTGATAGGACGGGTCCGGCTCGTTCAGGCGGGCAAAGCGTTCCTTGTGCTGATCCCAGGGGAAGCAGCCGGAATCGACGATGATGCCGCCGATGCTGGTGCCGTGGCCGCCCATGTACTTGGTCAGGGCATGCACCACGATATCGGCGCCGTGCTCGAAGGGCCGGCACAGATACGGCGTCGGCACGGTGTTATCGACAATCAGCGGCACGCCGTGGGCATGGGCGATCTGGGCCAGGGCGCCGAAATCGACCACATTGGCCGCCGGGTTGCCAATCGATTCGCAGAACACCGCCTTGGTCTTGCCATCGATCAGGCGGCCCATGGCCTCGATATCGCGATAGTCGGCAAAACGCGCCTCGATGCCAAAGCGCGGCAGGGTATGGGCGAACAGGTTGTAGGTGCCGCCGTACAGGGTCGAGGTGGTGACGATGTTGTCGCCGACTTCGGCAATGGTCATCAGCGTGTAGGTGATCGCCGCCATGCCCGAGGCCACCGCCAGCGCGCCAACCCCGCCTTCCATGGCCGCGACCCGCTGTTCGAGCACCGCCGTGGTCGGATTCATGATCCGGGTGTAGATATTGCCCGGCACCTTCAGGTCGAACAGGTCGGCGCCGTGCTGGGTGTCGTCAAAGGCGTAGGACGTGGTCTGGTAGATGGGCACCGCGACCGCCTTGGTGGTCGCTTCCGGGGTATAGCCGCCGTGGATGGCGATGGTTTCAATTTTCATTGTGCGGATTCCAGCGGTTGCGGGGGAGACACAGGCAAAGTCTGGACGCGAGCCTTAGCCCATGTCCAGTAGGCGCACGCCATAGGCCAATCCCTGCAACAACAGCCAGGCATAGCCGGCCGCCAACAGGTCATCGAACATGATGCCAAAGCCGCCGCCGATGCGCTGATCGGCGCGGCGAATCGGCCAAGGCTTAAGAATATCGAACAGCCGAAACAGCGCGAAACCGATGACGATCCACAGCCCGCCCGGCGGCGCAGCGATCATGGTCACGCAGTAGCCAACCACTTCATCCCAGACGATCGCCGGGTGATCATGCACCCCCAGATCGCGGGCGGCGCGGTCGCAGATCCAGATGCCAAGCACGAAACCGGCGCCGGTCAGCAGCAGATAAATCCACAGCGGCAACGGCTGCATCAGCAGATAGATCGGGATCGCCGCCAGCGTGCCAAAGGTGCCGGGCGCTTTGGGCGCACAACCGGACCCAAAGCCGAGGGCGAGAAAATGCACCGGGTCGCGGAAAACCCGCGCGCAGGGCCGTTCAGTTGAAATGGTCATAACCACCTCGCTGCAGAGGAAAAGCGCAGCCATCGGCGCGCAGCAGGCGCAAACCCGGCTGCGCCGTGATGACGCCCAGGCGCGTGCAGCGGCACTCCCAGTCCGCCGCCACCCGCTCCAGCTGCGCCACCCGGTCCGGCGGCACGCTAAAGCACAGTTCGTAATCATCGCCACCGGCCAGCGCCAGGGTCAGCGCCGCGTCACGATTCGTCTGCGCCAGCAAGGCCGGCGACAGCGGCAACTGGTCGACCACCAGGTGCGCGCCGACGCCACTGCGCCTGAGCACATGGCCCAGATCCTGCGCCAAGCCATCGGAAACATCGATAGCGGCACTGGCAATGCCGCGCAGGGCCAGCCCCTGAACCATGCGCGGCTCCGGGCGTTCCAGCCGCTGCTGGACAAAGGGGCGATGTTCAGCCGCGACCGTCGCCGTACCCAGGGCCGCTGCCAGCGCCAATCCGGCATCGCCAAGCGTGCCGGTGACATACAGCACATCGCCCGGGCGCGCGCCATCGCGGCGCAGGGCCTGCCCCGGCGGCACAAAGCCATGCGCCTGAATCGAGATCACCGGGCCCGGGCCGTGGGTGGTGTCACCCCCCACCAGTTGCACGCCATAACGATCCGCCAAGGCAAACAGACCCTGGCAAAAGCGCGCCAGCCACGGCGCATCAGCCCTGGGCAGGGTCAAGCCCAGCGTGATCCAGGCCGGCGTCGCGCCCATCGCCGCCAGATCGCTCAGATTCACCGCCAGCGCCTTGTGGCCCAGCCCCTGCGGATCGGTATCGGCGAAAAAGTGCACATCGGCAACCAGCGTATCCAGGGTCACCACCAGGTGCTGACCCGCTGCCGGCAGCAGCAGCGCACCGTCATCACCGATGCCCAGCACTACATCGGGCCGCTGGCAATCCTGCGCAGCAAAATAGCGCTCAATCAGGGTGAATTCGGACGCGGCGGGTTCAGGAGGGATATTGGACATCGCGCCGCGCGCTGGAAATGGTCACGGTAAAGCCGGCGATCACGTCGATCAGGGTCATGGCCACGATCAGGAAAAAGGTCATGTTGGCCATGCGCGGCAGCACCAGCAGCTCAATCAGGGCAACGATGAACACCACCAGTGACAGCACATGGTTGAGAATGGCAGCGGTGGAACTGCTGGTAGCGCGGTAGATTTCAATGCACAGCAGGAACAGGCTGATCACCAGCAGCAGATCACCGCCCTGGAACGGCAGGCCGTAGCCGGACAGCAGCGGCAACTGGAACTGCACCGCGACCAGCCAGCCCGGCGCCAACAGCGCCAGACCGGTATAAAGGGCAACCACAAAGACAAGCAGGGGCACACTGGCCATGGCGAGACTCTCCCGGCAAACAAAGAGGCCGCCCACGGGCGGCCCCGGAACGCGCGGCACGTCCTCAGTCGGTCAAGCGCCGCAGCACCAGCGTGGCGTTGGTGCCGCCAAAGCCAAAGCTGTTGGACATCACCACCTTCAGATCGGCGTTATCGACCCGCTCGCGCACGATCGGCATGTCTTCAGCCGCCGGATCAAGGGTCTCGATATTGGCCGAGGCGGCGATGAAGCGATTATCCATCATCAGCAGCGAATAGATCGCCTCGTGCACGCCGGCGGCGCCGAGCGCGTGGCCGGTCAGCGACTTGGTGGCGCTGATCGGCGGCACCTTGGCGCCGAACACTTCGCGGATCGCCTCCAGTTCCTTGACATCGCCCACCGGCGTGCTGGTGCCGTGGGTGTTGATGTAGTCGATCGGCTCCTCGACACCCTCCAGCGCCTGACGCATGCAGCGCATCGCGCCTTCGCCGGAAGGCTGCACCATGTCATAACCGTCCGAGGTGGCGCCGTAGCCGATCAGTTCGGCGTAGATGCGCGCACCGCGTCGGCGGGCATGCTCGAGCTCTTCCAGCACCACCACGCCACCGCCACCGGAAATGACGAAGCCATCGCGCTTGGCATCATAGGGCCGCGAGGCGACCTGCGGCGTGGCGTTGTACTGGGTGGACAGCGCGCCCATGGCGTCGAACAGGTGGGTCAGGCTCCAGTGCACTTCCTCACCGCCACCGGCGAACACGATGTCCTGCTTGTTCCACTGGATCAGCTCGGCGCCATGGCCGATGCAATGGGCGCTGGTGGCACAGGCGGAACTGAGGCTGTAGTTGACGCCCTTGATCTTGAACGGTGTCGCCAGGCAGGCCGAAGTAGTGCTGCTCATGGTGCGCGGCACCATGTACGGCCCGACCCGCTTCAGACCCTTGTTGCGCAGCAGGTCGGCGGCTTCGACCATGTGTCGTGGACTGCCGCCACCGGTACCGGTGATCAGCCCGGCGCGCGGATTGGAGACCATCTCCTCCGGCAACTGGGCGTCGGCAATGGCCTCGCGCATGGCGATATAGTTGAAAGCTGCCGCGTCGCCCATGAAGCGCAGGATCTTGCGATCAACCGCCGCTGCCAGATCAACGCGCAGCGGCCCGCGCACATGCGAGCGCAGCCCCATTTCCTGGTAATCCGGAGCGAATTCCAGGCCGCTGCGACCCTGTCGCAACGACTCCAATACTTCCCAGCGATCGTTGCCAATGCTGGATACGATACCGATACCGGTGATGACCACCCGTCTCATGATTGCCGTCCTCAAAAACCGTCGGTCGAAGTGAACAAGCCGACCCGCAGGTCCTTGCCGGTGTAAATGGTCCGGCCGTCAACCTCCAGGGTAGCGTCGGCGATGCCCATGACCAGTTTACGCAAGATCACCCGCTTCATGTGAATGTGATAAGTCAGTTTGCGCGCTTCGGGACGCACCTGACCGGTAAATTTCACCTCACCGCAGCCCAGCGCACGGCCACGCCCCGGCCCACCCATCCAGCCGAGAAAGAAGCCGACCAGTTGCCACATGGCATCCAGACCCAGGCAGCCGGGCATCACCGGGTCGCCGATGAAATGGCAGCCGAAAAACCACAGGTCCGGGTGGATATCCAGTTCGGCGACGATCTCGCCCTTGCCGTACTGGCCACCCTCGGCCGCAATATGGACGATGCGATCCATCATCAGCATGTTCGGCAGCGGCAACTGCGCATTGCCGGGGCCAAACAGCTCGCCGCGCGCGCAGGCGAGCAATTCTTCCCGGTTATAGCTGGATTTTTTATTCACGAGCGTGATGATCCTCTGGTGACAGGCGGCGGTTACGGCCAGCGGCGGACCGTAACCGGAGTGAAACCGGGTGATTATAGGAATTTTCCGGCACGGATGCAGATTACGGCGCGTGGCGCCTTCAACAGGTTCAAGGCAAGGCTAAAAGCTCATGCTTTTTTGACCTTTGACCTTCATCTGCAACCCAGCGCCAGGTGCACTGCTCAGCCCTCTGGCCGATCGGTGCCGATCTTGTCCTCGGTGCCGGCGCGCAACTGCTGGATGTTGGAGCGGTGCCGCCAGACCAGCAGCAGCACCATCACCAGGATGGTCACGCCATAGACCCAGGGCACACCCAGCAGCGCTGCATACAGCGGGGTCAGCGCCGCAGCGGTCAGCGCCGCCAGTGAGGAAATGCGCAGGCCAAAGGCAATCGCCAGCCAGGTGACCAACGCCGCCAGCGCCACCGGCCAGGACAGACCGAGAATCACGCCAAAGGCCGTAGCGACGCCCTTGCCACCCTCGAACGCAAAGAACACCGGATACAGATGACCAAGAAATGCTGCCAGACCGGTCAGCGCCAGACCGATCTCGTCCAGACCGGCCAGATGCGCCAGCAGCACCGGCAGCACGCCCTTGAGAAAATCACCGGCCAGGGTAATGGCAGCGGCCTTCTTGCCGCCAAAGCGCAGCACATTGGTCGCGCCGGGATTACGCGAACCCTCGCTGCGTGGATCGGGCAGACCCATCGCCCGACACACCAGGATCGCGGTGGAAATGGAGCCGGCCAGATAGCCGAGCACAACAAAAAACACGGTCATGAACATGGAGTGTCGCCACCAGACAAAAACTGTGGGGGATCAAGATTGCTGACTGTTAAAGTGTATCACGCACCCATGGCCAACCGGCGCGGCGCACAGGCGGCCTAGCGCGGCGGTTTTAGGCTAAGATAGACCACCGCTCGGAGCCCGGCCAATGGACATCATTTTCATTCGCGAACTGCGTATCGACGCACTTATCGGCGTTCATCCCTGGGAACGCCAGATTCGCCAGACGCTGCTCCTGGATCTGGAGCTGGGCACCGACATCCGCCCGGCCGCGGCCAGTGACCAGCTTGCCGATACCCTCGATTACCAGGCCATCACGCGGCGCATCGCGGAACTGGCCCTCGCTAGCCAATTCGCGCTGCTCGAAGCCCTGGGCGAGCTACTCGCCGCGCGGATTCGCGCCGAATTTGCCGTGCCCTGGCTGCGGCTGCGCCTGAGCAAGCCCGGGGCGCTGGATGCCGCAGCCATGGTCGGCATCGTCATCGAACGTGGGCACCGCGACTAGCGTCATGGCCCGGGTCTATATCGGTATTGGCAGCAACATCGAACCGCGCCGACATATTCGCGTCGGGCTGCAGCAATTGCGCCGGCGCTTTGGCGCACTGATCCTGTCCACCGTTTACGCCAATCCGCCGGTGGGTTTTCACGGCGCGGATTTTCTCAACCTGGTGGTGGGCTTTGATACCGGGTTGTCGGTACGCGCAGTACTGGCCCAGCTGCATGCCATTGAGGCGACCCACCGTTATCGCGGCGAGGGCCGCCGCTTCGCCCCACGCGCGCTGGATCTGGATCTGCTGCTTTACGACGAACTGGTGCTGCACGAACCGCAGCTGCATATTCCGCGCGCGGAGATCCTGCGCTATGCCTTCGTGCTGTGTCCGCTGGCCGAGGTGGCCGGCGAGCGGCGCCATCCCCAGCTCGGCCGTACCTTTGCCGAACTGTGGGCGGCCTTTGACCGGACCCACACCCGGCTGACGCCGGTGGCCCTGGACGTGGATTAAAAGATTAAAAGCATCGCCCGCTACAGGCGGCTCCACTGCGCCCGGCGCTGTTCACGCAGTCGTGGCACCATCACCACCACCAGCAGCACCATCACCAGCAACACCACGCCCAGCATCAGGCGACTGCTATCACTGTCATAGCGCAGAGCACGGTTTTCCTGCTGCACCACCTGCAGATCTCGCTCCAGCGCTACGACCTGCTCCTGCAACACCCGATTGCGCTCGTCGATGGCCACGGTATCGGCAGCAACCTTGCGGTACTGAGCGAGTTGCTGGCGTAGGCGCAATGCTTCCTCATACAACTGCGGGTAACTGAGACTGTCGTTACCCGGTCGGGCAACGACTTCGTCCATATGCTGCTTTAGATCGGTATGACGGGCCTGCAGACGCTCAAGCTCCTCACGGGCGCCGGCCAGTTGCTCGCGGCTGCTGGGCGTATCGGTCAACTGCTCGCTGGGCAGCCAACCGCGCACGCCGGTACTGGAGCGCACCTGGGTATAGCCACGCGCCGCATCGACCTTGAGAATATTCACTGCGGTACCGTTGCGCACCGAGCCGATCACTTTGTAACGCTCGGAAGCACCCGCGCGCAGTGGCACCTCGATCTGGTCGCTGACATAGGCCGCGGTCTTCTGTGGCACGACCGGCGCCGGACCCTGTGCCCAGGCAGGCAGAGTCACGCACAGCAACAGAACCAGTAAAATTGGATCAATAGATTTCTTCATAAAGGACGGCGATCAGGGGAATGGGGCGCATTGCGGACACTAGCAGGCAACGATTCTAGCCGGTTTGCCGCGCCTATCGATATCCATTCATCGTGAAAATTCACCAGAATGCGCAAAATAGCCGCGCACGCGATTTCCAGCCACCCGGCGCGAATCGCGCCCGCGCCCTTTCCGCCTGCCACCGGACCTGTCACCCAAACCAATGAACCGTAGCCCCGATCCCCGCAACACGCTGCCTGCTCCGGATGCCGCCGCCGCCGCACACAGCGCCCGCCTGCTCGATCACCTGCGCGCCGCGATCAACGCCGCCGGTGGCGCAGTATCCTTTGCCCAGTTCATGAATCTGGCGCTGTACGCGCCGGGACTGGGCTATTACCGCGCCGGTGCTGCCAAGTTCGGTGCGGCGGGTGATTTCGTCACCGCGCCGGAACTGTCGCCGCTGTTCTCGCGCTGCCTGGCGCGCCAGTGCCAGGAAATTCTTGCTGCACTGGGCGGCGGCGTACTGCTGGAACTGGGCGCCGGCACCGGCATCATGGCCGCCGATCTGCTTAGCGAACTGCGCGCGCTGCAGGCATTGCCCGAGCGTTATCTGATTCTGGATCTGAGTGGCGAACTGCGTGAACGGCAGCGCCAGACCCTGGCGGCGCGGGTACCTGAGCTGCTGGAGCGGGTGCAGTGGCTGGATGCACTGCCGGAAGCCGGGTTGCGTGGAGTGATTCTCGGCAACGAGGTGCTGGATGCGCTGCCGGTTGAGCGCTTCCACATCACCGCCGCCGGGCCGCGCCGTCTTGAAGTCATCTGGGATGAGGCTTACGGTGCGCTGGGCTGGCGCGAAGGCGCCGCTGATGCCGCGCTCAGTGCCGCGGTCGCCGCCCTTGAAACCGGCCTCGACCAGCCGCTGCCGCTCGGCTACAGCTCGGAATATGTGCCGAATCTGGATGCCTGGCTGGCGGCCATCAGCGCGCCGCTGGCAGCCGGCGTGGTGCTGCTGATCGACTACGGCTATCCGCGCCGCGAGTACTACCACGCCGAACGCAGCAACGGCACCCTGCTCTGCCATTACCGCCACCGCGTTCATTCTGACCCGCTGTACCTGCCCGGCCTGCAGGACATCACCGCCAGCGTCGATTTCACCGCAGTCGCTGATGCGGCGCTGGCCGCCGGGCTGGAGGTAGCCGGCTATACCAGCCAGAATCACTTCCTGTTCGGCTGCGGGCTGCTGGAGATGCTCGCCGAAACCGATCCGGCCGACACCGTGCACTATCTGGAGCAGGTGCGGCAGATCAAGCTGCTGACCCTGCCCGGCGAGATGGGCGACCGCTTCCAGGCCATTGCCCTGAGTCGTGGACTAGAACACCCGTTGCGCGGCTTTGCCTTCCGCGATGAGCGTGGCCGGCTATAGTTGAGGAAAATAGCGACCTTCGCGCCGCACCAGCCAGAGACCGCGCACATGGGCCAGGAGATTTCCCGTTCGCACTTCAGCCGCCAGGATTTCCGGCGCTTCCGGGCCTGTCTGCGTCAGGAAACCGCGCAACTGGCCGACTGGCTGGCCAGTGGCCGGCTGGCGGATACCAGCCGCGTCGGCGGTTTCGAGATCGAGGCCTGGCTGCTGGATCGTCAGGGGCAACCGGCTCCGCTGAACGAAGCCTTCCTGGCGCGCCTGGACGATGCCCAGGTGGTACCGGAGCTGAGCGTGTTCAACATCGAACTGAACACGCCACCGCTGCCGCTGCACGGCGCTGCACTACGCCAGATGCACGCCAATCTCGACGCCCTGTGGCAGCGCTGCCAGACGGCCGCTGCGGCGCTGGATGCCCATGTGGCGCTGATTGGCATTTTGCCCACGCTGCGCGCCAGCGACCTGCGCCTGGAGCATATGAGCAGCCGGCAGCGTTACCGGGCCATCAACGAGCAGATTCTGCTGCGCCGACGCGGCCAGCCCTTGCACCTGCTGATTCGTGGCCTTGATACCCTGCAACTCACCCAGCCCGATGTGATGCTGGAAGCTGCCACCACCTCGTTCCAGACCCATCTGCAGGTCAGCAGCACTGTTGCGCCGGCCTATTTCAATGCCGCGCTGGCGCTGGCGGCGCCGATGGTGGCGGTCGCGGCCAACTCGCCCCTGCTGTTTGGGCGTCTGCTGTGGGCGGAAACGCGCATCCCCCTGTTCGAACAGGGCGTGGCCCTGCCTGGCGATGCCCGGGCCAATAATCCCAGCTACCGCCGGGTCACCTTCGGCAGCGGCTATGTGCGCGAATCGCTGCTGGAACTGTTCAACGAGAATCTGCTGCACTATCCACCGCTGCTGCCCGAGGCGCTGGACACGGCGCAGGCCGGACCCCTGCCGCATCTGCGCCTGCACAACGGCACCATCTGGCGCTGGAACCGGCCGCTGCTCGGCTTCGACGCCAGCGGTACGCCGCACCTGCGCATCGAACACCGGGTCATGCCCGCCGGGCCGAGCATCCCCGACACCATCGCCAACGCCGCGCTGTACTACGGTCTGGTGCATGCCCTGGCGCGGCTGACACCACCGCTGAGCGCGCAACTGGAATTTGCCCAGTGCCGGGCCAACTTCTACGCGGCCGCGCGCAATGGCCTGCGTGCCGAGGTGGTCTGGCTGCACGGCCGGCGTGGATCGCTGCAGCGCCTGCTGCTGGATGAACTGCTGCCGCTGGCACGGCGCGGCCTGCAGACACTCGACATCGATGCTGCGGATATCGCGCTGTATCTGGATATCATCGCCACCCGGGTCGCCCAGCACCGCACCGGCGCCGATTGGCAGCAACGCTTTTTCACCGCGCACGGTCGCGATCTGAACCTGTTGACGCTGGCCTATCTCGAACAGCAGCGCGGCGGCCGGCCGGTGCATGACTGGACCGATCCAGAGCGTCTCTAAACGCGCCACGCTGCGCAATCCTGCCTCCTGCCGAGGACACGCCGATGACACACGCAATCCGCATTCATCACTACGGTGGCCCCGAAGTACTGCGCTGGGAAGAGGTCGCGGTTGGCGATCCTGGTCCCGGCGAGTTGCGCATCCGCCATGGCGCCATTGGCCTGAACTACATCGACGTTTATCACCGCACCGGTCTGTATCCACTGCCGGCCCTGCCGTGGACGCTGGGCATGGAAGGCGCTGGCCGGATCGAGGCGATCGGTCCCGGCGTCACCGAATTCAAGGTCGGCGACCGGGTCGCCTATGCCAGTCCGCCGGTCGGCGCTTATGCCGAACTGCGGTTGATGCCCGCTGATCGGGTCGTGGCGCTGCCCGATACCATCGACGAACGCACGGCGGCGGCGATGCTGCTGCAGGGCATGACCGCGCAGTATCTGCTGCGGCGCAGCTATCGGGTGCAAGCGGGCGATACCATCCTGCTGCATGCCGCTGCTGGTGGAGTTGGACTGATCGCCAGCCAATGGGCGCGGCATCTGGGCGCAACGGTGATCGGCACGGTGGGCAGCGAGGCCAAGGCGGCACTGGCCCGCACCCATGGCTGTGATCACGTCATCGACTACCGGCGCGAGAATATCGTCGAACGGGTGCGCGAGATCACCGGCGGCGCAGGCGTGGCAGTGGTTTACGATTCGGTGGGCAAGGAGACCTTCATGGATTCGCTGGACTGTTTGCGGCCGCTGGGGATGATGGTCAGCTTTGGCAATGCCTCCGGGCCGGTGCCAGCCTTTGAACCCGGCCTGCTGGCTGCCAAGGGCTCGCTGTTCTTCACCCGGCCGAGCCTGATGCACTACACCGCCCGGCGCGCCGATCTGCTGGCCAGCGCGGCTGAATTATTCGCGGTCGTGACCAGCGGCGCAGTGCAGATTGAGGTGAACCAGACCTATCCGCTGGCCGAAACCGCCCAAGCGCACCGCGATCTGGAAGCGCGACAGACTACCGGATCGACGGTGCTATTGCCCTGAGCCGGCGCGCCTTGCGATAAGGCTAAAGGTCAAAACGTGCAGTGATGCGTTTGTTTTAGTCTTTAGCCTTGTCCACTATCCCTTATCCCTGAGCTGCCGCCCGCCGGGCTTTCTGGCGTTGCAGAATATTTTTGATCAGCGAACGCTGCGCAGCCTTGGGCGCTTCGATCAGTGCCCGGACATGTGCCGCCACGCTGGATGCCAGCGCCGGGATGCTATAGCCACCTTCCAGCAGCGAAACCACCCGCCCTTCGCAACACTCCGCCGCCACCTGCAGAATCTGCTGCGTCAGCCAGGTGTAATCGTCCTCGTTGAAGTTCAGTTCCGCCAGCGGATCCATGTAATGGGCGTCGAAACCAGCCGAGATCAGGATCAATTGCGGCTGGAATTCGCGCAGCGCCGGGGCGATATCCCGTTCCCAGACCAGGCGCAGATCCGCCGAGCCGCTCCCTGCGAGCAAGGGCACGTTGAGGATATTGCCCACGCCCCGTTCTTCGCGGCGTCCCGTGCCCGGATAAATGTGCGCCTGATGGGTGGAAATGTAGAAGTAAGCCGGATCATGCTCGAAGGCAGCCTGGGTGCCGTTGCCGTGATGCACGTCAAAATCGATCACCGCGACCCGCTGCAGGCCGTGAACGGCGCGGGCGTGTGCGGCGGCGATAGCGGCATTGGCGAACAGGCAAAAGCCCATGGCCTGCTTCGGCTCCGCGTGGTGACCGGGCGGTCGGGTCGCGCAAAAGGCATTGCTAGCTTCGCGCTTGATGATGGCATCGACCGCCGCGCAGGCCGCGCCCGCCGAGCGCAGCGCCGCTTCACCGGAACGCGGGGACAGGATGGTATCGCCATCAAGGGCATACTGGCCCTGCCTGGGCACCTGGGCGAGCAGATGCTCGATATGGTCCTGGGGATGGATACGGGTGAGCTGTTCCAATGTCGCTGCCGGGGCATCCCGCCATTCCAGCGCGGCAAAAGGCGAGGTGCGCAGGGTATTGAGCACGGCGGTCAGGCGCGCCGGGCATTCGGGGTGACCAAAGCCGGTGTCGTGTTCCAGACAAATCGAGTGGGTGAATAACAGGGTGGTCATTGCGGCTCGTCCGCGTGAACCGGTATCTCATGCTTGATGGTGGCGCGGCGCAGGGCCTTCAGAACGTCCTCGCGGGCGACGATGCCCAACAGCCGTCCATCTTCGGCTACTGGCAGGCTCTTGGTGCGCATCTCCACCAGCTTTTGCAGCAGGCGACTCAGCGGCAAGTGCGGGGTGACACTGACCGGATTACGGGTCATCACCGCTTCGGCGCTTTTTTCCATGATCTCGTCGTAATGCGGCACCAGCAGATGCGAATCGAGGGTGAAGGCCTTGAGCAGATCAAACTTGGTCAAAATGCCCAGCAGGCGCCGCTCGCCATCGACCACCGGAACACCGTTGAAATCATGATTTTCAAACAGTTCCTCGACCTCGCGCAGCTTGGTATCGGGACCGATGGCAATCGGGTTGGCGGTCATGGCGTCGCGGACCTGATATTGCAGGAATTCATACATGGCAAGGCAATCCTCGGTGGTGGAAAGCGTGCCATGATACGGCAAGAGTTGGCTGGGATGCTTGATGCGATCGGTTGCAGAAGCAAGGGTTTTGTGAGTGGAAACATCCGACTGTAAGGGGCTGGCCTAGATAGCTGATAAAGGCTATACAGGTCAAATGATTAAGAGAAGACGCAGAAGCAGGCTTCCTGAAGGCACTCAAGACGCCTTGATTCGACAATTTGTAGCGGGAACGACGGCCCGAGCGACCGCCGATCTCGTAGGAGTGAACCGCCATACGGCCACACTCTATTTTCGCAAGCTCAGGGAAGTGATTGCTCGGCGGGTGGAGACGGAAACTCCGTTCTTGTCGGGCGAAGTCGAACTGGACGAAAGCTATTTTGGGGGTCGTCGCAAGGGCCAACGCGGACGCGGGGCGGTTGGAAAGGTCGTCGTGTTCGGCCTGCTTAAACGCGGCGGGAAGGTGCATACGCTGGTTGTGCCGGATACGAAAACGGCAACGCTAGAGCCGATTATCCGGCAATCGGTCAAACCCGACAGCGTCGTTTACACCGACGGATACTCCAGCTACGACGTGCTGGATGTTTCCGAGTTCAGGCATCATCGGATCAACCATTCCGAGCAGTTTGTCGATGGAAAAACTAATCATATCAACGGTATCGAGAACTTCTGGAACCAAGCCAAACGACATCTACGTCGCTTCAACGGCATTCCGAAAGACCAATTCCCCCTCTTCCTCAAGGAGTGCGAGTGGCGTTTCAACTACCGACCTACCGCAAACCTTTATAAAACATTGCTTCAATGGGCTAAACATGATTTGCTTTAACCTTATCTAGGCCAGCCCCTAATTTCTTCATCAAATTACGGTTCAATATGAACCGTGCCCGAATCTTGCTAAAGATTCAACCGAGTCTGAAAAGGGCAAAGCCGTCGAAAGGCGGCGACGCAAAATCACCGGTCTAAGGGGCTTCAACCCTATGACAGCGGGATCGCCAGATGAGCCACTTGGCAGATTAAATCCGCTCAGTTGCTTTACCCGCGCGAATCGGTGGTGTGCGTGCCCCCATACAAGTTTAGGGGATCGCAGCCATGACGAATAACACCTTCTTCCGCACCCAGCGCACTGTTAACTTCCGGTCTTTCCGCAAACTCTCCATCGCCTCATCTATCATCCTGGCACTCACGGCCAGCTATGCCGTTGATG
>OFRV01000002.1_pt1:42500-68012 | contig 68012 bp, 58 predicted proteins | sample 1543231 | NCBI WGS metagenome assembly OFRV01 (sample SAMN05442499, study PRJEB24371) | freshwater metagenome | isolation source: Freshwater Lake | place: Canada: Niagara | collected 2013-08-21 | reverse complement strand
AGCACGATCGGCTCGATCTTCTCGGCCAGAAAGCGCGCCCGCCAGGCCTGCAGTTCGGCCATCGGCCGCGCTGCCAGCGGTTGCAGCACGAAGGCCAGGAAGGCATGAATATCGAGCGTCCCGGCACGGTAGTCATCGTAAAAGCGCTGGTTTTCGCGCGCGTAATGGGCGCCATCCACCAGTTGTTGCTCCACCAGAAACTGCCCCCACAGGTGGTCGCTGTCGCCTCCTAGCAGGGTATTATCAAGATCGAAAATCGCCAGGCTCATCGCTTCGGGCTCGGTTGCAGGTTCAGCAGCGGGCAGTTGCGGACTATCCGGCAGGACAGGCCGCCGCGGTTATAGTTGTTCAATCCAGCCCATACTGGCGCAGCTTCTTGCGCAGGGTGCCACGGTTGATGCCGAGCAGGTCGGCGGCCTTGGTCTGGTTGCCGCGGGTGCGCTGCAGGACGATCTGCAGCAGCGGTGGCTCTACCTCGCGCAGCACCAGATCATAGAGATTGCTGGGCTGCTGCTGGTCGCCGAGGTTATGAAAATAGATGCGCAGGGCTTCATAGACATGATCGCGTAACGGCGTGGCGGGCAGCAGATCAACCGGGGTATCGTTGTCGTGAATGCTCATGCGGCCAGGGGCTCCTCGTCGGCCAGGCGCTCAAAGAAGTCGCGGACCAGCGCCCGTTGCGCGCGGCCGCTGTCGAGGGTATTCATGCGCGCCCGGAACGCGTTGCCCGCCGGCCAGTGCTGGCTGTACCAGGCCAGATGCTTGCGGGCGATGCGCACCCCGGCGGGTTCGCCATAGAAGGCGTGCAGATCGCGCAGGTGTTCCAGCACCCAGGCGCTGATGGTGGCGGGCGAAGGCAGCGGCAGGGGTTCGCCGCCGGCCAGCATGTGGGCGATTTCGGCAAAGATCCAGGGCCGGCCCTGCGCCGCACGGCCGATCATCACCGCGTCGGCCCCGGTCATCTCCAGCACCTGCCGGGCTTTGGTCGGGCTGTCGATGTCGCCATTGGCGATCACCGGGATGCGCACCGCCTGCTTGATGGCGGCGATGCTGGCATAGTCGACCGGGCCACGGTAGCCACAGGCGCGGGTGCGGCCATGCACGGCCAGGGCCTGGATGCCGGCCTGCTCGGCGATAACGGCGATGGCGACGCCGTTGCGCTGCTGCAGGTCCCAGCCGGTGCGGATCTTCAGGGTCACCGGCACCGCTACCGCTGCTACGACCGCGTCAAGGATGCGCCCGACCAGGGCCTCGTCGCGCAACAGGGCGGCGCCGGCTTGCGTACCACAGACCTTCTTCGCCGGGCAGCCCATGTTGATATCGATGATCTGCGCGCCGTGCGCAACGCTGGCGCGGGCCGCCTCGGCCATCAGGCGCGGCTCGGTGCCGAGAATCTGCACGCTGCGCGGCGCCGCTTCATCGCCGTTCGCCAGGCGCAGCCGGGTCTTGCGGCTGTCCCAGAGCTGCGGCTGGGCACTGACCATTTCCGAAACCGCCAGGCCCGCGCCCAGCCGCCGGCACAGGCGGCGAAACGGCAGGTCGCTGACACCGGCCATCGGCGCCAGCAGGACGGGCGGTGAGACAGAATAGGGGCCGATGCGCATGCTGGGAATCGCCTGGGGGAAAGGCCGATCATGATACCGGAATGCGCTAAGCGGTTGAAGCAAGCCCTGCAGCGCAGGTGGCGACCTGTTCTGGGTCTCTTGCCCTGGGTTACTGTAGCGGCCTTTTGGGCCTGGAGAGTGGGTGCTGTCGATGAGTCTTGAGCCGCTGCTGACCGTTATCGAAGTCGCCGCTACGGTGGTGTTCGCCATTTCCGGCCTGATCGAGGCGCTGCGCAAGCGCATGGATGTGGTCGGGGTGTTTGCGGTCGCGTTCGTCACCGCGTTTGGTGGCGGCACGCTGCGCGATGTGCTGCTCGACCGCCGGCCGCTGTTCTGGGTGCAGCATCAGGAGTATGTCTGGCTGGTGCTGGCGCTGACCCTGATCGCGCCGCCGCTGCTGCGGCTGGCCCGGCACCAGTGGATTGATCGACTGATGCAGGTGACCGATGCCCTGGGCCTGGGGCTGTTCGCGGTGTCGGGGGCTTCGCTGGCGCTGGCGGCGGGCATGCCGGCGCTGGTAGCGGCCCTGCTGGCTGTGGTGACTGGGGTGTTTGGCGGCGTGCTGCGCGACGTGCTATGCAACGAGATTCCGCTGGTGTTCCGCGACCATCAGCCCTATGCGGTCTGGGCCTTTGTGGGTGGCTGGGCCTATATCGGCCTGCAGGCAGCGGGGGCCGGGCCGGTGATCGCATCGACGCTGGGCATTGTGCTGGCCTCGGGCTTGCGATTGCTGGCCGTGGCACGCGGCTGGCGTATCCCCCCTTGGCCGCGGGATGCCGCCTGATCCGGCCGCATCAGGATCAGGCGGCGCGGCGCGTGCCGTCCAGCAGCACCCAGTCTTCGCGCTGGCGGATCGGCGCGAAATTGAAGTCGTGTGCGAAGGCGGCCTGTACCGCGTCGGCGTGGCTGTCGAGAATTCCCGACAGTATCAGCCGGCCACCGGGGCGCACGCGGCGCGCGAATTCAGGGGCCAGCCGCACCAGTATGCCGGCCAGAATGTTGGCCAGCAGCACATCCACGCACAGCGTCGCCGGCAGTTCGGCCGGACTGGACAGTTCGATCCGCGCTTCGACCCCATTTTCAGCAGCGTTGGTGTCACTGGCCAGCAGCGCCTGCGGGTCGATATCCACTGCCCAGACTTTTTGCGCGCCGAGTTTGGCAGCGGCAATGGCCAGAATCCCCGAGCCGCAGCCGTAATCGAGCACGGTTTGCGCGCCCAGATCCGCGCCATCCAGCCATTCCAGGCACAGCGCGGTGGTCGGATGGGTGCCGGTGCCAAAGGCCAGCCCCGGATCAAGGCGGATATTGACCGCGTCCGGTGCGGGCGGTGTCTGCGCGGTCGGGCAGATCCACAGCCGCTGGCCAAAGCGCATCGGGTGGAAATTGTCCATCCAGGCCCGCACCCAGTCGCGTTCCTCCAGCGCGGTCAATCGGCATTCCGGCAGGGTCGCAACATGCAGGAAACGCCGTAACTGCCGTTTCACCACTTCGATATCGGTCTGGGCATCGAACAGGCCGGTGACGCGGGTATGCGCCCACAGCGGCGTCTCACCGGGCGCGGGCTCCAGCACCGGTTGATCGCCGCCATCTTCCAGCGTCACCGCCAGCGCGCCGGCCTGCAGCAGGGCATCTTCCAACTGCTCAACAGTGTGGTCGATGGCCTCAAGGGTCAGTTGCAGCCAGGGAGCTGTAGCCTCGTCGCACATGGGCAATACCTTCGCGGGTGGAGCAGGGGAATCAGCGGCTGCCGAGCAGTTGCTTTTCCAGATAATGAATATCGGTGCCACCGCTGATGAAGCGGGCGTCGCCGAGGATACGCCGGTGCAAAGGCGCATTGGTCTTGATGCCGTCGATCACCAGCTCGGCCAGCGCGCCGCGCATCCGGGCGATGGCGGCCTCGCGGGTTTCGCCGTGGGCAATCAGCTTGCCGACCATTGAGTCATAGTTCGGCGGCACCCGATAGCCGTTGTACAGGTGCGAATCGACCCGGATGCCCGGTCCGCCCGGTGCGTGGTACTGGGTAATGGTGCCCGGCGAGGGCGCGAAGGTGTCTGGATCCTCGGCATTGAGCCGGCATTCCAGGGCATGACCGTTGATGCCGATGTGCGCCTGCTGGTAGCTAAGCGGCGCGCCCGCCGCAATGCGCAACTGCTCCTTGACGATATCGACGCCGGTGATCAGTTCGGTGATTGGGTGCTCGACCTGGACGCGGGTATTCATTTCAATGAAATAGAACTCGCCGTCCTGATAGAGGAATTCGAAGGTGCCGGCGCCGCGATAGCCGATGCGCTGGCAGGCTTCAACGCAGATCGCGCCGATGCGCGTGCGCTGTTCGGCGCTGATGCCGGGCGCGGGCGCTTCTTCGATCACCTTCTGGTGGCGGCGCTGCATCGAGCAGTCGCGCTCGCCAAGATGGATGGCGTTGCCGTGGCTGTCGGCGAGCACCTGAATTTCGATGTGACGCGGATGATCGAGGTACTTTTCCATGTACACGATCGGATTGCCAAAGGCGGCGTTGGCCTCGCTGCGGGTCAGGTCGAGCGTGGTCAGCAGCGCCGCTTCGCTGTGCACGACGCGCATGCCGCGCCCGCCACCGCCGCCAGCCGCCTTGATGATGATCGGATAGCCGATCTCGCGGGCGATGCGCAGGTTTTCGGCGTCGTCATTGCCAAGCGGGCCGTCCGAGCCGGGCACGCAGGGCACGCCGGCTTCCTTCATGGCCCGGATCGCGGACACCTTGTCGCCCATCAGGCGGATGGTGTCCGGGCGCGGCCCGATGAAGATGAAGCCGCTTTGTTCGACGCGCTCGGCGAAATCGGCATTTTCCGACAGGAAACCGTAGCCGGGATGAATCGCGACCGCGTCGGTGACCTCGGCGGCGCTGATGATCGCCGGCATGTTCAGGTAGCTGTCAGCGGCTGGCGGCGGGCCGATGCACACGGTCTCGTCGGCCAGACGCACATGCTTGAGTTCGCGATCCACCGTGGAATGCACGGCCACGGTGCGGATGCCAAGTTCGCGGCAGGCGCGCAGGATGCGCAGGGCGATTTCCCCGCGGTTGGCGATGACGACTTTTTCGAGCATGGCGGGCGGTTTACTCGATGATCAGCAGCGGCTGGTCGTATTCGACCGGCTGGCCGTTCTCAACCAGGATGCGGGTGACGGTGCCGGCGTGGTCGGCCTCGATCTGGTTAAACATCTTCATCGCTTCAATGATGCACACCGGGTCGCCGATATTGACGTGCTGACCGATCTCGATGAACGGTTTAGAACCCGGTGATGCCGAGCGATAGAAGGTGCCGACCATCGGCGCGCGCAGCAGGTGGCCTTTGATCGCTTCGGCTTCGACTGCAGGCACGGGCGCGACGGGCGCGACCGGGGCGGAGGGTGCGTAGGCGGGCGTGGCCCAGACCGGTTGCGGGGTCATCGCCAGCGGCGGGTGGCCGTTCGGATGACGGCTGATGCGGACCGATTCCTCGCCTTCCTTGATTTCGATTTCCGAGACGCCCGAGCTTTCGAGCAGTTCGATGAGTTTCTTGATCTTGCGAATATCCATGGGCATGGCGGCGACTACCGGCGGGAAGTGGCGAGAAACTGGTCAGCAGCGCGCAGGGCCAGTTCATAGCCGTGCGCGCCGAGGCCGCTGATCACTCCGACCGCGATATCCGACAGGTAGGAATGGTGGCGGAACGGTTCGCGGGCGAACACGTTGGAAAGATGCACCTCGATGAACGGGATGGCGACACCGAGCAGGGCATCACGCAGCGCGACGCTGGTATGGGTGAAGGCAGCCGGGTTGATGACGATGAAGGCGACGCCTTCGCTGCGGGCGGCGTGAATGCGCTCGATCAGGACATGCTCGGCATTGCTTTGCAGGTGCAGCAGTTCATGGCTGCCCAGATCGCGGGCCAGACTCACGCAGCGCTGTTCGATCGCGGCCAGCGTGTCCGTGCCGTAGCGCTCGGGTTCGCGGGTGCCGAGCAGGTTGAGGTTGGGGCCATTCAGCAGCAGCAGTTTTGCCATCGGCTTCCGATCCTTGTATGGGGAGTGAGCCTTCAATCCCGGTTTATCCAATGATTCTGCATGACGGCGCCGGGCTTGTCCACTTGTCCAGTGGGAAAAACCGTGCTTTCGCCGCTGATGGGCGCATGTTTGCCGCTATTTGCTGCAGAAATGCCGCGGGCATGTCAGCCGCGCGCCTTGTCCACCCGCCGCAGATGGGTGGCGAAATCGGCCGCGTTCATGAAGCCGACCACGCGATCGGTGCGCTGTTCATGGCCCTGCCGATCGAAGAACAGGATCCCGGGCGGACCGATCAGGCCAAAGTGCCGCAGCAGCGCCTGATCGTCGGCATCGTGGGCGGTGACATCCGCTTGCAGCACCACCCGGTCGGCGAGCAGGGCGCGCACCTCGGCCGCGCTGAAGGTGTTGCGCTCCATTTCCTTGCAGCTCACGCACCAGTCGGCATAGAAATCCAGCATGACCGGTCGCCCGGCGGCCGCGCGCAGCGCCTGCTCCAGATCGGCGCGGGTCTTGATCTGGCGGAAGGTGGCCGCAGCCGGTTGGGCGGCGGCGCTGAAGCTCACACCCCGCAGCGGCTGCCAGGGATCGCGGCCGCCGGCGGCAACGCCGACCAGGAGCAGCATGCCGTAGATCAGCAGCACCACGCCCAGGCCCTTGATCAGGGTCCGCCAGGGCGGTGCGCCATGCACCAGCGGCTGCAGCGCACCCATGTAGGTGGCGGTGACGATCAGCAGCGTCGCCCACAGCAGCATCATCAGCGCTGCCGGCAGGATGCGTTCCAGCAGCCAGAGCGCCAGCGCCAGCAGCAGCACGCCAAAGACCGCCTTGATGCGTTCCATCCAGTGCCCGGCGCGCGGCAGCCAGTGCCCGGCCGAGGCGCCGATCAACAGCAACGGCGCGCCCATGCCCAGGCTGAGCACGAACAGCGCCAGCGCGCCCAGGGTGACATCGCCGGTGACCGCGATGAAACTGAGCACGCCGATCAGCGGCGGTGCCACGCAGGGTCCGACGATCAGCGCTGACAGCACGCCCATCACCGCTACACCCAGATAGCGGCCACCGCGCTGGCGATTGCTCCAGGCGGTGAGCCGTTGTTGCAGGCTGGCCGGCAGTTGCAGCTCATAAAAACCAAACATGGCCAGCGCCAGGGCTACGAACAGCGCGCTGAATGCGCTCAGGATCCACGGATTCTGAAAGGCCGCCTGCAGGTTTTGCCCAAGCAGCGCCGCCAGCAGCCCGGCCCCGGTATAGCTCAGCGCCATGGCCAGTACATAGACCAGCGCCAGTGCCAGCGCCCGCCGCCGCGTGAGCGTGCTGCCCTCACCGGCGATCAGGCTGGACAGAATCGGAATCATCGGGAACACGCAGGGTGTAAAGGCCAGCAGCAGACCGAGGCCAAAAAAGGCCGGAATCGCCAGCAGGCGCTGTTCACTCAGCAGCCGCGCCAGCCGGTCCTGTTCAGCTTCGCTGGCCTTAGCAGGTGTTACGGGAACTGCGGGAACTGCAGTCGTCTCAGGCGTTGCGGATGCGGCGGCGCGGATCACGTCGGGCGCCACCCGCGTCACAGGTGCGGTGGTCAGTTCCGGCAGGTTCACGGTGAGGGTCGTGCTCAGCGGCGGGTAGCAGACCCCGATCTCGGCACAGCCCCGGTAATCGGCCTTGAGGCGCAGCTCGCGTGCCGGCCCCGGTGTGCGCTGCAGGTGGGCCCGCAGCACCGCCTCGCCATGGAACACCGCCTGCCGGCCAAAATAGGGATCCTCCTTGATCTCGCCGGGCGGCAGCTCGCTGCTGGCAATGCTCGGATCTGGTGTGTCGAGCACGCTCAGGCGGAACTTGTCGCGATACAGGTAATAGCCCGGGGCGATGGTCCAGCGTGCCTCCAGCGTTAGCGGATCAACGACGTTGACGATCACTTGAAAGGCCTGCTCAGCGTCGAGAATGCGCGGCTGGCCCGTGTTGCCGAAGCGCTCGAACAGGTTAAGGGCCTGTGCGCCGCTGCTCAAAAGCACAAACAGCAGCGCCAGCGTCAGCGTCCATCCCGGCCATGCCACGCGTTGCAGCTTCATATCGGCGCGTTTACTGCGGTGCTGGCCGCGATCCAGTCCAGATAGGCCGGCAGTCCAGCCTGAATCGGCAGGGCGATGATTTCCGGTACCTGATAGGGGTGCAGCTCGCGCAGGCGCGCTTCCAGGCGCGGATACAGGGTGGAAGCGGTTTTGAGCATCAGCAGCAGTTCGCTATCGCGCTGCACCGCGCCTTGCCAGCGATAGATCGAGATCAGGCCCGGCACGATGTTGACGCAGGCGGCGAGCCGTTCATCAACCACGCAGGTCGCGATGTGTTCGGCGGTGGCCAGGTCCGGGCAGCTGCAATAAATCACCAGAGGCGGCGATTGGGTGTCCATCGGGGTTTCCTTTGCGAGAGGCGCAAGCCAGTTCAAACGCGCGGCGGGCGCTGCCGAGCGTAACGGTAGACCGCACGGCACGGCAATTTTCTTCGCCGTGCCTCTTGAAATCAGCGCCGCATACCCTACTTCAGCGCCAAGCCCTTGACAGGGTGGTTGCGCTGAATATGATTAGCACTCACTAAGGGTGAGTGCTAACAAAACGGCGCCAACCTCAAGTCACCGAACCTTACTGCTTACAGGAGATGTCATCGATGAACATTCGGCCCCTGCATGACCGCGTGCTGCTCAAGCGTGTTGAGGAAGAAACCAAGAGCCCGGGTGGTATCGTTCTGCCGGGCGCGGCGGCTGAGAAGCCCTCGCGCGGCACCGTGATCGCGGTCGGCCGCGGCAAGCTGCTGGAGAACGGCGATGTGCGCCCGCTGGATGTCAAGGCCGGCGACCACGTCCTGTTCGGTAAGTACTCGGGCAGCGAAGTCAAGGTGGACGGCGAAGAGCTGATCATCATGCGCGAAGACGAGATCATGGCGATCATCGAGAAGTAAGCGCGTCCGCGAACCGCATTCTCCTTATTGCGTATTGCATTAACCCCGAATTCAGAAATTCAGAGGATCGATCCCAATGGCTGCAAAAGACGTCAAGTTTGGTGATGATGCCCGTGTACGCATGGTGCGCGGCATTAATGTCCTGGCCAACGCGGTCAAGGTGACCCTGGGCCCGCGTGGCCGTAATGTGCTGCTCGACAAGGCCTTCGGCGCCCCGACCGTGACCAAGGACGGCGTCTCCGTTGCCAAGGAAATCGAACTGGAAGACAAGTTCGAGAACATGGGCGCGCAGATGGTCAAGGAAGTCGCCTCCAAGACCTCCGACGTCGCCGGTGATGGCACCACTACTGCCACCGTGCTCGCCCAGGCGATCGTTCGCGAAGGCATGAAGGCCATCGCCGCCGGCATGAACCCGATGGACCTGAAGCGCGGCATCGACAAGGCGGTCACTGCTACGGTCGAGGAACTGCGCAAGCTGTCCAAGCCCTGTGCCGATGACAAGGCCATTGCCCAGGTCGGCACCATCTCCGCCAACTCCGACGAGGCCATTGGCCGGATCATCGCCGACGCGATGAAGAAGGTTGGCAAGGAAGGCGTGATCACCGTCGAGGAAGGCAAGAGCCTCGACAACGAGCTGGATGTGGTCGAAGGCATGCAGTTCGATCGCGGCTACATCTCGCCGTACTTCATCAACAACCAGCAGAACATGACCGCCGAGCTGGAAGCGCCGTTCATCCTGCTGTACGACAAGAAGATTTCCAACGTCCGTGATCTGCTCCCGGTGCTGGAAGGCGTTGCCAAGGCCAGCAAGCCGCTGCTGATCGTCGCCGAGGATATCGAAGGCGAGGCGCTAGCCACCCTGGTGGTCAACACCATTCGCGGCATCGTCAAGGTGGCCGCGGTCAAGGCGCCCGGCTTCGGCGACCGCCGCAAGGCCATGCTGCAGGATATCGCCATCCTGACCGGCGGCCAGGTGATCTCCGATGAAGTCGGCCTGAGCCTGGAGAAGACCACCCTGGCCGATCTGGGCACCGCGCGCAAGGTGGTGATCGCCAAGGAGAACACCACGATCATCGACGGCGCGGGCCGCGTCGAGGAGATCCAGGGTCGCGTCGAGCAGATCCGTCGCCAGATCGAGGAGGCCACCTCCGACTACGATCGCGAGAAGCTGCAGGAGCGCGTCGCCAAGCTGGCCGGTGGTGTGGCCGTGATCAAGGTTGGTGCCGCGACCGAGATCGAGATGAAGGAAAAGAAGGCGCGCGTCGAAGACGCCCTGCACGCGACCCGTGCTGCAGTCGAGGAAGGCGTGGTTGCCGGCGGCGGCGTAGCGCTGATTCGCGCGCTGGAAGCCATCAAGGGCCTCAAGGGGATCAACGAGGATCAGAACCACGGTATCGCCATCGCCCTGCGCGCCATGGAAGCGCCGCTGCGCGAGATCGTTGCCAACGCCGGCGAAGAGCCGTCGGTGATCCTGAATAAGGTGCTGCAGAACGATGGCAACTACGGCTACAACGCTGCCACCGGCGAGTACGGCGACATGGTCGAGATGGGTATTCTGGACCCGACCAAGGTCACCCGTTCGGCGCTGCAGAATGCCGCGTCCGTGGCCGCGCTGCTGATTACCACCGAGGCGATGGTCGCTGAGCTGCCGAAGAAGAACGAGCCGGCGATGCCGGGCGGCATGGGCGGCATGGGCGGCATGGGCGGCATGGGCGACATGATGTAAGACGTCCCCGCCAGCCTTTCCCGGCTGCAAAAAGGCCCCGCTTCGGCGGGGCTTTTTTCGTTGGACTATCTTTGCTGGGCTATCTGCACCGCAGCCCGGTACGCAGTGTTGGCAGCCGCGACCCTCGAGCGGGCTTGGTTCCGCTGGGTTCTGGCAGGAGCGGCCATTTGGCCAGCGGTTGTGAAATAATGAACGAATTCAAAAATAGCCCCCGGAGCAAAGCAGGATCATGAACAAATCATTAGGTGTAGCGGCGGCGGTCGTGGTTCTGGCCGGTGGTGGTTGGGTCGGGGCGTCATACTGGGCGGGTGTGCAGGCCGAGCGCTGGTATCAGCAGAGTCTGGCCGAGGTCGCTGGTGGGACTGGCATGACCCTAAGCACGCTGCGCTACGCGCGCGGACTGTTCTCCTCGGAGGTAGTGACCCAGGTGCTGGTCGCCGCGCCGGCGGGCAGCGAGACGGGCATGCCGGACAGTTCCTTCTCCATCCGTCAGCAGATTTATCACGGGCCGCTGCCGCTGGCTGCCTGGGCGGGGGTGCCGGATGCTGCCTGGGCGCCGGGTGCGGCCGTGGTGCGGACTACGCTGCAGGCGGATGAACAGAGCTGGACCGGGCATCTGGCCCGCTGGTATGGCGGCCAGGAACCGCTGGTGGCGCTGTCGCGGGTGGGTTTCGATGGCAGCAGTGTGACCGAGGTCAGGATGCCGCCGCTGCAGCGTGACCAGGTTGAGGAGTTGAAGAAGCTCGATTTTTCCGGTTTGCAGGGACATTTTGAGGCGGCGGCGCTGGGCGCAGCGGCACGGGGTACGCTGACTGTAGAGCGTCTGTCTTTCACTGCGCCGGCGACAGCGGAGGGACAGGCCACGCCCGGCGAGATCCAGTTTGCCCTGCGCGGACTGAGCAGCCGTGTCGATCAGCGTAAGGGTGCGTTCAACCTGATGTTTGGCGAGTCCGGGCTGCGCGTTGATGAAGTGCGCCTGCAGGAGCCCGGCGATGCCGCACCCCTGGTGCTCACGGGGCTGGACCTGGTCGGGGATCTGCAGCCGCAGGACGCAAAACAGGTCAGTGGCGGCCTGCGAGTCACGGCAAGCAAGATCAGCCTTGGGCAGAAGAGTGGTAACGGCAGCCTGCGCGTAGCCTTGCGCAATGTCGATGGCATCACCGCCGAGCAGTTGCAGCAGTGGCAGCTCAAGTTGGCGCAGAAACCGGATGATCCGGCGCTGCCCGAAGAAGGTCTGGGCCTGTTTCGCGCCCTGCTTGAAGGCAAGCCGGTGTTCAGTCTCGACACCGAGGCGCGGCTGGATGCCGGTGAATGGCGCGGCAATCTGACTCTGAATTTCCAAAATCCCGGCGAACTGGACCCGACGCAGGGGCCGCTGGGCCTGCTGGAGGCGCTGGCCAAGGGCACCGCCGAGATCGCCGCCAGCCAGGGACTGGTGGAAAGCGTGCTGACCGACATGAGCGTTGATGAGCTCAAGGCCCAGGCGGCTACCGAAGGCACGACGCCCAGCGAAACCGCGCTGCATGATCTGGCCATGCAGCAGACCCAGCAGCAGTTGCAGGGGCTGACCGCAGCCGGCTACCTGCGGCTCGATGCCGGCCAGTACAAGGCCACCGCGCGTTTCGAGGACGGTAAGCTGTTCGTCAACGGCCAGGAAATTCCGCTGCTGCCGACCGCGGATGCCGAAGCCGGCACGGCTGAGCAGTTGCTGAACGAAGAAGAAGCAGCGCCCATGACCGAGGAACCGGCGCCCGCAGCACCGGCTCAGAGCAAGCAAAAATAAGCGATTGCAACGACGGGACGGGCGTGGCATGAGCGAATGCGCGGAACTTCTGGACCGGTTGCCGCCGGGATTGCGTGAGGACGTAGCGCGCTACTGGGAAGCCTATGACGTGGCGGCGGCGACCGCGGGCATGGCACCGCTTGCCGGTGCGGCGCTGGCGCAACTGCTGCCGGTGTGGGTGTGCAGCGAATTCGTCGCCCGCGCCTGCATCCGCGAGCCGGCGGTGCTGGTACAGGTGCTGGCCAGCGGCGTGCTGACAGTGCCCGATGCGCCGGGTGCTCTGGCGGCGCGGCTGGCGCAAACCCTGGCCGGGATCAGCGATGAAGAGCAGCTGGGCGTGGCTCTGCGCCGGTTTCGCCGCTGGGAAATGGTGCGCATCGCCTGGCGTGATCTGGCTGGACTGGCGCCGCTGGGCGAAACCCTCGCTGATCTTAGCGAACTGGCCGAACAGGCGGTCGATGCGGCGCTGGCGTTTCTGCACGATGCCCAGTGCCGGCGCTACGGCGTGCCGCGCGATGCCGCCGGGCAGCCGCAGCAACTGGTGGTGCTGGGCATGGGCAAGCTCGGTGGCCGCGAGCTGAACTTTTCCTCGGATATCGACCTGATTTTCACCTATCCGCATCCTGGCCAGACCGATGGTCCGCGTCCGATCAGCAATGAGGAATTTTTCCGCCGGCTTGGCCAGCGTCTGAGCAAGCTGCTGGCCGAGATCACTGCGGAGGGTTTCGTGTTCCGCGTCGATCTGCGCCTGCGCCCCTTTGGCGATTCCGGGCCGCTGGCCATCTCCTTTGCCGCCTGCGAGGACTATTACCAGAATCACGGTCGCGACTGGGAACGCTATGCGATGATCAAGGCACGGGTGATCGCCGGAGATCGCGAAGCGGGCGCACGCTTGCTGGAGGCGCTGCGGCCCTTCGTCTATCGCCGCTATCTGGATTACAGCGCCTTTGAAGCGCTGCGTGGCATGAAGACGCTGATTGCCCGCGAGGTCGAACGCAAGGGCCTGCGTCGCAACGTCAAGCTTGGGCCGGGCGGGATTCGCGAAATCGAATTCATCGGTCAGGCCTTTCAGCTGATTTACGGCGGGCGCGAACCGGCGCTGCGGGTGCGTGGCATCCTCGCAGTGCTGGATGCCCTGCAGGCCAGCGGTCGCCTGCCGGCTGCGGCGGTCGCCGATCTCAAGACCGCTTATGTCTATCTGCGCCGGGTCGAAAATCGCCTGCAGGCCTGGGCTGATCAGCAGACTCACAATCTGCCCGAGGACGCGCTGGCCAAGCAGCGCCTAGCCTATGCCATGGGGCAACCGGACTGGGGTGCCTTCACCGCCGAGTTGTCCGGCCATGTCGGACGGGTCTCGCACCAATTCGCCCAGGTCTTTGGTGACAGCGAGACCGCTTTGCCCAGTGATGCCGATCTGGCAGCCTTGTGGCTGCATGAATGCAGCGATGAAGCCGCGCTGGCGGTGCTGGCCGGCCGTGGCTTCGAGGCGCCGGCACCGGCATGGAACCGGCTGCGGGCGCTGCGCGGCAGTTTCAGTTACCGCACCTTGAGTCCGCGTGGCCGCGAGCGTCTTGATGCTCTGGTGCCGCGTGTGCTGGAAGCGGTCAGCACTACCGCGCAGCCGGCGGCGACCCTGGAGCGGGTGCTGGATCTGCTCGATGCGGTGGCGCGGCGCTCGGTGTATCTGGCGCTGCTGGCCGATCATCCGCAGGCCCTGACGCAGCTGGTCAAGCTCTGCGCCGCCAGTGGCTGGATCGCTACGCATCTGCGCCGCTATCCGCTGCTGCTGGATGATCTGCTCAACCCGGCGACCTTGTATGCGCCGCTGGATCGACCCCGGCTGGCGCTGGAGCTGGAACAGCAGCTGGCGCGCGCGCCAACCGGCGATGCCGAGGAAATGCTGAACGCGCTGCGCTATTTCAAGCAGGTCCAGGTGCTGCGTGTGGCCGCCGCGGACATCAGTGGCGCCATGCCGCTGATGATTGTCAGTGATCACCTCACTGCCATCGCCGAGGTGCTGCTGGAGCGGGTGCTGGCCCTGGCCTGGTCCGAGCTGCAGGCACGCTTTGGTCCGCCCGAATGCGTAATCGATGGCACGCGGCGCACAGCGCGCTTTGCCATCATCGCCTACGGCAAGCTCGGCGGTCTTGAGCTGAATTACGGCTCCGATCTGGATCTGGTGTTCCTGCATGACAGCGCCGGCGAGCAGCAGTTGACCGCCGGGCCACGCCAGATCGACAACGCCAGCTTTTTCGCCAAGCTGGTGCAGAAGATCATCTACTTCCTGACCACCCGCACCGGCGCTGGAGATCTGTACGAGGTCGATACCCGCCTGCGGCCGAGTGGACGCGCCGGACTGCTGGTCAGCTCCTTCGAGGCGTTTGAGGACTACCAGCAGCGTCAGGCCTGGACCTGGGAGCATCAAGCCCTGGTGCGGACGCGGCTGGTAGCCGGGCCGGCGGCGCTCGGCGAGCGCTTCCAGGCAATCCGCGCGGCAGTGCTGGGCAGGGCGCGCGACTGCGCGGCGCTGCGTCAGGACGTGCGCGAGATGCGCGAGCGGATGCGGGCCGAACTCGACAGCAGCACCGCCGAAACCTTCGATCTCAAGCAGGGCCGCGGTGGTATCGCCGATATCGAATTTATGGTGCAATATGAAATCCTGGCCAACGCCCACCGCGACCCGGCGCTGCTCACCTACACCGACAATATCCGCCAGCTCGACGGTCTGGAACGTGCCGGCATCCTGTCGGTTGCCGATGCCGCCCGCTTGCGCAGCAGCTATCGCGACCTGCGCCGGCGCATCCACTTGCTGAAGCTGCAGGAACAGCCCGCTTGCATGGCCACTGACACGGTGCGCGCCGCCCGCGAAGGCGTGATCCGCATCTGGCGGCGACTGATGGAAAACAGCGCATAACGCGCCGGCTGGCAGGCCCTGGGCCAGGACAACACGGATTGAAACGGGAGAATTGAACGATGACTATGGCCGACCGTGACGGTCTGATCTGGTACGACGGTGAACTGGTGCCCTGGCGCGAAGCCAATACCCACGTCCTGACCCATACCCTGCATTACGGCATGGGTGTCTTCGAGGGCGTCCGCGCCTACGCCACCGACCGCGGCGCCGCCATCTTCCGCCTGCGGGCGCACACCGACCGGCTGTTCCGCTCCGCCCATATCGTCGGCATGCCGATGCCCTACGGTAAGGACGAGATCAACGAAGCCTGTCGCCAGGCGGTCAGCGCCAACCACCTCGCCAGTGCCTACATTCGGCCGATGTGCTTCTATGGTGCCGAGGGCATGGGCCTGCGCGCTGACAACCTCAAGGTGCATGTGCTGGTCGCCGCCTGGGAATGGGGCGCCTATCTGGGGGCGGAGAACCTGGAGCGCGGCATCCGCATCCGTACCTCCTCCTTCAGCCGCCACCACGTCAACGTGACCATGTGCAAGGCCAAGGCGAACGGCAACTACATGAATTCCATGCTGGCGCTGTCTGATGCCCTGCGGGATGGCTATGACGAGGCGCTGCTGCTCGACACCGAGGGCTACGTTGCCGAGGGCAGCGGCGAGAATATCTTCCTGGTCCGCGATGGCGTGCTCTACACCCCGGACCTGACCTCAGCGCTGGAAGGCATCACCCGCGACACCATCATCCGCTTCGCCGCTGATCTGGGCATTCCGGTCAAGGAAAAGCGCATCACCCGCGACGAGGTCTACATCGCCGATGAGGCCTTCTTTACCGGCACCGCCGCCGAAGTGACGCCGATCCGCGAACTCGACGGGCGCGCCATCGGTAGCGGCCGGCGCGGACCGGTCACCCAGCATCTGCAGGCGCTGTACTTCGATCAGGTGCACGGTCGCCGCGACGAATATCCGGACTGGCTGACCCTGGCCTAGCCCCTGACCGTAGCGGGTTTCCTCGCCTCCGCATCCCAAAAAATCCAAGACCTCAGGAGAACGACGCCATGGCCGCCGCTTCCGCCAAAACCCTGCCCAATGCCCAGAAGACCTATGAAGTCAGCCGCGCCGAGTTGCCGGTGTCCTGCCCGATGCCGGACATGATGCTGTGGAACTCCCACCCCAAGGTCTACCTGCCGATCGAGACCACGGGCAAGGCCAAGTGCCCGTACTGCGGCGCCGATTTCGTGCTGGTCGACTGAGCAGCGGGCACTGCCGCCGGTGACGCCGGTGACGCCGCCGCTGGTGGTCTGGCGCTTCAGCGACGGCAAGGTCGGCCATGATAACCAGAGCCTGGGCCTGCTCGCGGCGCTGAGCCGGTTGCGTCCGGTGCAGGTGCACACACTGGCACCGCCGCTGCTGGGCGCTGCCCTGCGTGGCAGCCTGGGGCGCCTGTCCGCCTGGCAGACGCTGCCGCCGCCCGATCTGCTGCTGGGCGCCGGGCATCGCACCCATCCCGGATTGCTGGCCGCGCGGCAGGGCTGCGGCGGACGTGCGGTGGTGCTGATGCGCCCGAGCCTGCCGCTGGCGCTGTTTGATCTCTGCCTGATTCCCGAGCATGACACACCGCCGGCCCGCGCCAATGTGCTGACCACGCGCGGCGCTCTCAACCGTCTCCAGCCCTCAACAACGCTTGAACCTACCCGGGGCCTGGTGCTGATCGGTGGACCGTCGGCGCATTTTGGCTGGGACGAGGCCGCTCTATACGCGCAGATCGCCGCGATTGTCGCCGCTGATCCTGCCATGACCTGGACCCTGACGACTTCACGGCGCACGCCCGCGTCTTTCCTGGAGAATGGACTGTTGCCGGCTGATCCGCGCCTGAGCGTGGTGCCGGTGGCGCGGACCGGTCCCGACTGGCTGCCGGCACAATTGGCGCGCGCCGGGCAGGTCTGGGTCAGCGCCGATAGCGTGTCGATGGTGTATGAAGCACTGACCGTTGGTGCCGCCGTAGGTGTGTTGGAACTGCCGCGCGCGCGACCGGGCCGCGTCAGCCGTGGGCTGGATGGGCTGGCCGCTGCGGGCTGGGTCACGCCATTTGCTGATTGGCGGCGCAGCCTGCGTTTGCTGCGCCCGCCGGGCACATTCAATGAAGCGCAGCGCTGCGCCCGCTGGATCATCGAGCGATGGTTCCCCTGAGCGTGGTGCAGGTGTTGCCGGCCCTGAACGGGGGCGGCGTCGAACGCGGCACTCTGGAAGTTGCGCGCGAGCTGGTGCGATGCGGTCATCGTTCGGTGGTGATTTCTGCGGGTGGGCGTCTGGTGCCACAACTGCTGGCCGAGGGCAGTGAACATCTAAGCTGGCCACTGGGCGCGAAGTCGCCGCTGACCCTGCGCTGGGTTGGCCCGCTGCGTCGCTGGCTGGCCGAACAGCACATCGACATCCTGCATGCCCGCTCGCGTCTGCCGGCCTGGATCGCCTGGCTGGCCTGGCGCAGCCTCGATCCGGCCCGCCGGCCACGCTTTGTCACGACCGTGCATGGCCTGTACTCGGTGTCCGCCTATAGCGCGATCATGACCCGGGGCGAGCGGGTGATTGCCGTGTCGGAGACGGTGCGCGACTACCTGCACCAGCATTACCCGCGCCTGCCGGCCGAGCGCATCGTGGTGATCCCGCGTGGTGTCGATCCGGCTGCATTCCCCCATGGCTATGCGCCCGCACCCGAGTGGCGCGCGGCTTGGGAACGGCACTACCCGCAGTTGCGCGGCGCGCCGCTGCTGACCCTGCCGGGCCGGCTGAGCCGGCTCAAGGGCCACGAGGATTTCATCGAACTGATGGGCCAGTTGCGTGCCCATGGCCTGCCGGTGCGCGGCCTGATCGTGGGCGGCGTCGAACCGCGCCGACAGCGCTATGCCGAGAGCCTGCGGCAGCAGGTGCAGGCGCGGGGTCTGGATGAGGCCATCGTGTTCACCGGCCACCGCAGCGACATGCGCGAGATCTACGCGGTATCCACCCTGGTGCTGTCGCTGTCGGCGCAGCCGGAATCGTTTGGTCGCACCGTGCTGGAAGCGCTCAGCCTGGGTACGCCGGTGCTCGGTTACGCGCGCGGCGGGGTTGGCGAAATCCTGACGCGCCTATATCCAGCGGGCCTGATTCCGCCCGGCGACCGCGCCGCCCTGCTGGAGCGGACCCTGGCGTTGCTGCGCACGGCGCCGGCCGTGCCGATGGAACCGGCGTTTCCCCTGCAGCGGATGCTCGATGAGACGCTGGCGCTGTATGCGACGCTGGGCGCGCCGCCGGGAGCGCGCCTGTGAATCTGAGCCAATCGGTACCCACCCTGGTGGTGCAGCCGCTGCCCGGCATCGGCGATATGGTCTGGCACCTGCCGCACCTGCACGCGATTGCCGCTACCGCGCGCGATGGCCGGGTCGATGTACTCACCAAACCCCGCTCCCAGGCCGACCGGCTGCTCGGCGCCGATCCGGCGATCGGGCGAATTCTCTGGCTGGACCGCAGCACCCAGCATCGCGGGTTGCAGGGTGTGCTGCGTCTGGCGGCGCTGCTGCGTCAGGGTGGCTATCAGCGGGTGTGGATCCTGCACGGCAGCGCCCGCTATGCGCTGGCGGCGTGGCTGGCCGGGATTCCGCTGCGCATCGGTTACGGCGGCGGGCAGCGGTTGCGGCTGCTGAATATGCCGGTGCGCCTGCCGCCGGCGCCGCCCGCTACCCATCCCATTGTGCGCGCCAATGCTCTCCTTGATGCCCTGCAGATAGCCCGCGCTGAGCCGGAACCGCGTCTGAGCATCGATCCGGCAGCGGCGCACGCGATAGCGCAGCGGTTTGCCGCCTGGCCGCGACCCTGGATTGCCCTGGGCATTGGCAGCAGTGAGCCGTGGAAGCAATGGGGCGCAGCGCGCTTTGCCGAACTGGCGGTGGCCTTGCATGCGCGGCGCGCCGGATCGCTGTTCATTGTCGGTGGTCCGGCCGAGCGGCTGCTGGCCGATGCGCTGTTCGCCCAGCTTGGCGCGACCGGCATTACGGCTGCCGATGCGGTGGCGTTGCCGCTGGAGCAGACCGTGGCGCTGCTGGCCGCCTGTCGCGCCTATCTGGGCAATGATACCGGTGTGCTGAATGTGGCGGCGGCAGTTGCGGTGCCGGCACTGGGGCTGTTTGGCGCTTCGCCACCGCTGACCCATTCACGCTGGATTCACGCCCTGCAGCCGCCCGCTGGTCAGCAGGGCATGGCAGCAATCAGCGTCGCGCATGTGCTGGCAGCATTCACGCGCCTGGATGAGCCTGGATGACATTGACTCTCATGCATGATCGCCTGCGGGCGGCATTCTGGCGCTGGGGCTGGCTGTTGCCGGTGGTGTTGCCATTGGCCACACTGGCTGGGCGTGGTCTGTTCAATGTCCTGAGCAGCGTGTATGCCCTGTGGGGTCTGCTCAGCCTGTGGAGCGTGCCGAATGTGTCCGTGCGCGCGGAGCGTCTGCCTGTCCTGTTGTATGGCGCCCTGCTGGCAACGTGGCTGCTGAGCCTGCCGGGCGCGGTTGATCCGGAACGCGGCCTGCGCCTATGGCTGCTGGTGTTCGCACAGAGCCTGGTTGTGCTGCTGTTGCCGCTGGCGCTGCGAAACAGTGCCCGGGCTGCTGAACAGTGGTTCAAGGCGCTGGCGCTGACGGCGTTGCTGGTGCTGGGCGTTCTCTATCTGATGCTGTTCTATCAGCTGTCGGGGATATCCGGCGAGCCGTTCGATCCGCTGACGCAGATGCGCGAGGACAGTCTGCCGTTTCTATTGCCATTCCTGCTTGGCGGCCTCTGGTGGCATGGCGGACGCAGGCGCGGGCTCTGGATGCTCCTGGCGGTCCTGGCGATGCTGACTTACGCGGCGCTGGCTGAGGGGCGCGCGGCACTGCTGGGTCTGGTGGTGGGTCTGGCGGTGTTTGGCTGGGCGGTGCTGAACTGGCGCTGGTATCTGATTTTCCTGGTGGCGCTGCTGGCGCTGGCTACGGGTATCGCCATCAATAGCGGCCCGTTTCGCAAGGCCGAGATGGACGTGACCCGGCCGCTGGATGCGTTCACTGCTGGCCGCACGATCATCTGGCGGCAGGCATTGGCACAACCGCCGGCGCGACCGTGGCGGGGCGTTGGCATGGGTAACGCGGTCCATGCGACCGAGGTGTTGCGCTTTGAACTGGGCGGCGTGACTCATCAGGTCAAGCACCTGCATAACGTGCTGCTCGATGCCTGGTATGAAACCGGCCTGCTGGGCGTGGCGGCGCTGCTGGCGCTGATTGGAACCGTATTCGGTCGGCTGGCTGGGCGCTGGCGGCACCTGTCAGACCTGGATCGCCAGCGCTCCGGGGTGTTGCTGGCCGCGGCGCTGGCCCTGCTGGCGGCCGGTTCGCTGAGCTTTTCCTACACCGGGCGCCAGTTTGCCTGCTACTTTTTCAGCTGTCTGGGCGGGCTGAGTTACTACGGGTGCCGGGTTAAATGGCCAGCAGCCGCGTGTACAGATCCAGATAAGCCGTGACGATCGCGTCCTCGCTATGCCGGGCCAGCAGAGTGCGATAGCCGTTAGCAGCCAGTTCAGCGCGCAATGCTGCATCGCTGAGCAGCAGTTGCATGGCATCGGCCAGGGCGACCGGATCAGCGACCGGTGCCAGCCAGGCGTCATGCTCATGCTGGGCGATTTCCGCCGGGCCCAGGGTGCGGGTGGCCAGCACTGGTCGGCGGCGCGCCCAGGCTTCGAGGATGACATTGCCGAGCGGTTCATGCCGGGACGGGCACACGATCAGGTCGGCCAGTTCCTGAAAATCGCCCGGATCGCGCTGCCAGCCGGTCCAGCGCACCCGCGCGGCGATGCCCAACTGTTCCGCCAGGTGGCGCAGCGACTGATTCAGGGGACCATCACCAACGATGATCAGATAGACCAGGCGCCCAGCGAGGCAGGCTGGCAGCCGCGCAAACGCCGTCAGCAGATCTTCAAAGCCCTTGACCGGGTGCAGGCGGCCTACAGCGACTACCAGCAGGGCATCGTCGGGCAGATTCAGGGTGTGGCGGCGCTGCACTAGCTGTTGGGGCGGACGTGGCGCCGATGGCGTGATGAAGTTGCTGATGTGGAACACCCGCCCGGATGGCAGGCCGCCCTGGATCAGGTAGTCGCAAATACCCTGGGTGTTGCCGATCCAGGCATGTGCATGCTGATAGCCGTCGATGGCGTAATAGCCACCCAGGCGGGCAATATGAATCGGCCGCTGCCGGGCGGACAAGTGAGTCAGACGGGTGGCCCGGCCCATATAGGTCTGCACGATATCGGGATGATGCTGACGCATGGCCTTCTGAATATGCCAGCGTGCCCACAGATCCCAAACGCCACGCATGGCAATCTGCAGCCGTGGCACATCCGGGGGAATTTCGGTTGCGATCAGGCTGTCAGGAACGGTGACCGCCAGCGTCGGATGGCCGCGGCGGTGCAGGGCGCTGACCAGCCGTGCATAGAACAGCTCGGCGCCACCAAGCGACCGTCCTCCGATAATTTGAGCCGATGTGATCATGGATTCCGTCAGGGGCAGATCCGTCGCGACCGTCGAAAACACGCGTTTGCCGCACAAGGTAGTGCATACTGTGCGCGGATGAAACGTTTAATTATTCTTGAAGCCATTTGCCATTCTTGCGCAAGATCCGTGAATCCATGACCGACCGCACCCGGCTTTCGGTATTTATTACCACCTACAACAATGCGCGTACCCTGGCGGCCTGCCTGGAGAGCGTCAAGTGGGCCGATGAGATTGTCGTGCTGGATTCATTCAGCAGCGATGAGACCCTGGATATCGCCCAGCGCTATGGTGCGCGCCTGCTCCAGCAGGCCTTCATGGGCTATGGTCCACAAAAGCGCCAGGCCATGGCGGCGACCACGCATGATTGGGTGCTGTTGCTGGATGCCGACGAGGCATTGTCGCCGGCGCTGCAGGCCGAGGTGTGCGAACTGCTGGCCCGTGCGCCGGTCGCTGATGGCTATGAGATGCCGCGCCAGGAGCAGATGTTCTGGCGCATGTATAACCCGGCGACGCGCATGAATTATTACCTGCGTCTGTTCGATAAGCGCAAGGGCAGCATCGATGATATGCCGATCCATGCCGCGCCGCGCGTGCAGGGGCGCGTCGACCGGTTACGCGCGGTGTTTTATCACTACGGCGAGACCGATATTCACACCAAGGTCGAAAAGGTCAACGCCTATTCTACCGGGCTGGTCGCCGACAAGGTCAAGAAGCAGCGCTGGGGCATTCCCCTGATCATGCTGTTGTATCCGCCGCTGTTCTTCGTGCGCAGCTACCTGTTCAAGCGCAACTTCCTCAACGGCTGGGCCGGTTTCATCAACTCGGTGATTGCCGCCTTTTACGTCTTCCTCAAATACGCCAAGCTCTACGAGCATTATCAGTTCGCCAAGCACGGTACCCGGCTGCTGCCGGACGATGCACCGCCCCTGCCAAGCGAACGCCGTTCACCCTCGGTTATACCCACCGACGAGCCCTGATCTAGCTCCGTATCGTGCCTGTATCCGGCCCGGGCGAGTTTGCAAGATGCTGGCGCAGACGCTGATAGACCCGCGCCGGAGTCAGCATGCTCATGCAGGTCTGGTGCGAGCAGTGCTTGCGGTAGCAGTTGATGCAGGGCAGGTCCGCCTGCAGCGTGATCACATTGTCACCGAGCGGCTTGACCCGGCGCGGATCGGTCGGGCCGCACAGCACCAGCATCGGCGTGGGTGTTGCGGCAGCCAGATGCGCGGTGCCGGTGTCATTGGCAACGATGCAGCGCGCGTCCGCGCACAGGGGCGGCAGATCGAGAATCGCGGTTTGCCCGCACAGATTCACCAGCCAGTCACCGCAGGCCCGGGCGATCCGCTGGCAATCCTCGATTTCATCCGCACCGCCGATCAGCACGATCCGTTCCATGCCGTCTTCGCGCAGGCGCTGCGCCAGCGCCGCATAGCGATCACTGCCCCAGCGCTTGAGGTAGCCGCTGGCGTTGCAGCCCGGCAGGAATATGGCATAGCGGCCCGGGGTCAGGCCATGCACGGTTTGCAGTTCGCGGGCGCGGGTTTGATGCGGCCCAGGGATGTGCAGCACCGGGCGTGGCGTGGTGGCCGTAATGCCACCGGCTTCCAGGGCAACTCGGCTACGCGCCAGGATGTGCGCTGGCTTGGGCAATTCCGCCGGGGCGATGTTGTAGGGCAACTGGCGGCGGTTGCCGAGGCGATAGCGAATCGCTGCGCCACTGAGCTGCAGCAGACCAAGCAGCAGGCGCGAACGGTCGTTGCACTGCAGATCGATGACCAGGTCATAGTGCTGTTCGCGCACCTGCCGCAGCCAGGTCGCCATCTGCGCCAGGCGTTGCCGCCGGTTGCGCCAATCCACGGTCAGAATGCGCTGAAAACGCGGATCGTGGGCGAACAGCGCCTGCCAGGCGGGCTGGGTATCCAGGTGCAGCTCGCAGCCAGGAAAGGCGCGTGCGATATCCTCAAACAGCGCGGTGGCGATGATCACGTCGCCCATGGCGCTCCATTTGATCACCAGGATGCGGCGGATGGCAGGATTGCCAGGCAGGTTGGTGGAATAGGACATGGGTGGGTGTCGTGGTGGAATATTCAGGGCGCGTAAGGGGAAGGCTGGCCCGGGGGGCGGGTCTTGAAGCGGCGATGGACCCATAGGTACTGTTCCGGTGCCTGGCGGATGTGCTGTTCCAATAGAGCGTTGATGCGTGTGGCATCAGCGACCGGATCGCCGCTGGGGAACTGCTCCAGTGCTGGCAGGATGACCAGTTCGTAGCCGGCTGCATCCGGCAAGCGGCGCGGAAAGTAGGGTACTACCGCCGCGCCACTCAGGGTTGCCAGCCGGGAGGTGGCGGTCAGGGTGCAGGCCGGTACGCCGAAAAACGGCACAAAAACGCTGTTGCGCAGACCGTGATTCTGATCAGGTGCATACCAGACGGCATTGCCCTTCCTGAAGGTACGCAATAGCCCGCGCAGGTCTTCGTGCGGTAATGGCGGCATTCGGGATCGTGCTTCGCGTTGACGGCGCTGAATGGCGTCATAGAGCGGGTTCTTGTGGGGGCGGTACATGGCATGAAACGGCTGGAGCAGGGTCATGCAGCGCGCGCCCAGTTCCAGGGTGGTAAAGTGACCGGTCAGCAGAATCACACCCTTACCACGGGCCATGGCCCGCTCCAGGTATTCCGTGCCCGTGATCTGCACCAGGTCACGCAGTCGTTTGTCCGATGCCCACCAAGCGGTGGCGGTCTCGAACAGACCGATGCCCAGCGCGGCGAAGTGCGCATCCAACAGCGCCTGACATTGTGCTGCGGAGAGTTCTGGAAAGCACAGTGCCAGATTGGTCGCGGCGATTTGCCGCCGCCGCCGGGCGATCCGGCCAAACCACCCGCCTATATGACGTCCCAGGGTGAGCTGCCAGCGAAATGGCAGTGCTGCCATCAGTTTCGTAACGCCAAAACCCAGCCAGAGTGGCCAGTAACGCGGCGCCAGGAAAGAATGTTTGGGCGGTGAAGTCGAGGCGCTCACGGGATGCGACCGGTTGCTTGTGTGGCAGTTGAAGAACTTATTATTGTAAGCGGCGCCGGCGCGGTAAGCATCCAGCGCCGGCCGGAATGGGCGGTATTCAGAGGAGTCGAGCATGCACACTGTCCTAGTCACCGGCGCGGCCGGTTTCATCGGCAGCCATTCCGTTGAATGGCTGTTGGCGCGGGGTTGCCGAGTGGTGGGCGTTGATACGCTGCGCACCGGACGGCTGGAAAATCTGGCTGTTGCGCGCGCCTCGCCGCATTTTGCGTGGGTGCAGGCGGATGCTGGCGACGAGGCTGCAATGCGCGCCCTGTTCGAACGTTACCGCTTCGATGGCGTGCTGCACCTGGCGGCGCTGGTCAGCGTGCCGGAAAGTTTTCGTGAACCGGCGCTCAATTACCGCCTGAACTTGGCCAATGCGGATTGTATTGCCCGGCTGTGCCTGGAATGCAGCTGCAAGCGCCTCGTGTTTGCTTCATCCGCAGCCGTGTACGGTGCAGCCGCAACCCTACCCAATCACGAGCTGGCGTTGCCGCAACCGCAATCGCCTTATGCCGCCGCCAAGCTGGCCGCCGAGACCATGCTGCTCGGCTATGCCGCCAGCTATGGTCTGGAGGCGGTGTGCCTGCGCTATTTCAATGTTTATGGGCCGCGCCAGGATCCCTCCTCACCCTACTCGGGCGTGCTGTCGATATTTACCGATCGCTTCCAGCAAGGCCTGCCGGTGACCGTGTATGGCGATGGCGAACAAAGCCGCGACTTTGTCGCCGTGCAGGATGTGGCCCGCGCCAACGGCTTGGCTCTGCTGGCGCCAGAGGTGTCGATTGGGCGCTATAACGTCTGCACGGGACGCGCGGTTTCGCTCAATCAGGTGTTAGCGATTTACCGGGAGCTGTATCCAGCTGCGCCCACCGTGCGCTACGACGAGGTGCGGGTGGGCGATATCCGTCATTCGC
>OFRV01000002.1_pt1:0-40000 | contig 68012 bp, 58 predicted proteins | sample 1543231 | NCBI WGS metagenome assembly OFRV01 (sample SAMN05442499, study PRJEB24371) | freshwater metagenome | isolation source: Freshwater Lake | place: Canada: Niagara | collected 2013-08-21 | reverse complement strand
AGCCTGCGAAAAGCTGCGGGGAGCTGGCAAATAAGCATTGATCCGCAGATCTCTGAATGGGGAAACCCACCCGCAAGGGTATCGGCTTCTGAATCCATAGGAAGTCGAAGCGAACCCGGGGAACTGAAACATCTCAGTACCCGGAGGAACAGAAATCAACCGAGATTCCGTCAGTAGCGGCGAGCGAACGCGGAACAGCCACCAGCATATAGCCATTTAGGTTAGGAGAACGGTTTGGAAAAGCCGGTCACAGAGGGTGATAACCCCGTATCCCAAAACCCGATGGTGGAACTAAGGCTGGAACAAGTAAGGCGGGGCACGTGAAACCCTGTCCGAACATGGGGGGACCATCCTCCAAGGCTAAATACTCGTGATCGACCGATAGTGAACCAGTACCGTGAGGGAAAGGCGAAAAGAACCCCGGCGAGGGGAGTGAAATAGATCCTGAAACCGTGTGCGTACAAGCAGTCGGAGCCTCCTTTGTGGGGTGACGGCGTACCTTTTGTATAATGGGTCAGCGACTTACTTTCAGTGGCGAGCTTAACCGACTAGGGGAAGCGCAGGGAAACCGAGTCTGAATAGGGCGACGAGTCGCTGGGAGTAGACCCGAAACCGGGCGATCTATCCATGGCCAGGCTGAAGGTGGGGTAACACCCACTGGAGGGCCGAACCCACGTCTGTTGAAAAAGACGGGGATGAGCTGTGGATCGGAGTGAAAGGCTAATCAAGCTCGGAGATAGCTGGTTCTCCCCGAAAGCTATTGAGGTAGCGCCTCGTGTCTCACTCCTGGGGGTAGAGCACTGTTTCGGCTAGGGGGCCATCCCGGCTTACCAACCCGAGGCAAACTCCGAATACCAGGAAGTGCAATCACGGGAGACACACGGCGGGTGCGAACATCCGTCGTGAAGAGGGAAACAACCCAGACCGCCAGCTAAGGTCCCCAAATCATGGCTTAGTGGGAAACGATGTGGGAAGGCCCAGACAGCCAGGAGGTTGGCTTAGAAGCAGCCATCCTTTAAAGAAAGCGTAATAGCTCACTGGTCGAGTCGGCCCGCGCGGAAGATTCAACGGGGCTAAAGCCATGTACCGAAGCTGCGGATGCTGTAAAGCATGGTAGGGGAGCGTTCCGTAAGCCTGTGAAGGTATCCTGTGAGGGGTGCTGGAGGTATCGGAAGTGCGAATGCTGACATAAGTAACGATCATGCGGGTGAAAACCCCGCACGCCGAATGCCCAAGGGTTCCTGCGCAACGTCAATCGGCGCAGGGTGAGTCGGCCCCTAAGGCGAGGCCGAAAGGCGTAGTCGATGGGAAACCGGTTAATAGTCCGGTACTGATGTGAACTGCGATGGGGGGACGGAGAAGGCTAAGCCAGCCGGCGATTGGTAGTGCCGGTTCAAGCAGGTAGGCAGGACGACCAGGAAAACCCGGCCGTTCAATGCCGAGATGCGATAACGAGCCCTTTGGGGCGAAGTGGCCCATGCCCAGCTTCCAGGAAAAGCCTCTAAGCTACAGGTTCATGTTATCCGTACCCCAAACCGACACAGGTGGGCAGGGTGAAAATCCTCAGGCGCTGGAGAGAACTCGGGTGAAGGAACTCGGCAAACTAGCACCGTAACTTCGGGAGAAGGTGCGCCCGCGGTACGTGAACGCCCTTGCGGCGGGAGCGGAAGCGGGCCGCAGTGACCAGGTGGCTGCGACTGTTTACTAAAAACACAGCACTCTGCCAAGACGAAAGTCGACGTATAGGGTGTGACGCCTGCCCGGTGCCGGAAGGTTAAGTGATGGGGTCAGCGCAAGCGAAGCTCTTGATCGAAGCCCCGGTAAACGGCGGCCGTAACTATAACGGTCCTAAGGTAGCGAAATTCCTTGTCGGGTAAGTTCCGACCTGCACGAATGGCGTAACGATAGCCACACTGTCTCCACCCGAGACTCCGTGAAATTGAATTCGCTGTGAAGATGCAGTGTACCCGCGGCAAGACGGAAAGACCCCGTGAACCTTTACTATAGCTTTGTACTGGACTTTGAGTCTTCTTGTGTAGGATAGGTGGGAGGCTGCGAAACCGGGACGCCAGTTCCGGTGGAGCCAACCTTGAAATACCACCCTGGAATACTCGAGGTTCTAACCGCGACCCGTTATCCGGGTCCGGGACCGTGCATGGTGGGTAGTTTGACTGGGGCGGTCTCCTCCCAAAGAGTAACGGAGGAGTGCGAAGGTGCCCTCAGCGCGGTCGGAAATCGCGCGATGCGTGCAAAGGCAAAAGGGCGCTTGACTGCGAGACGGACAGGTCGAGCAGGTGCGAAAGCAGGTCTTAGTGATCCGGTGGTTCTGTATGGAAGGGCCATCGCTCAACGGATAAAAGGTACTCCGGGGATAACAGGCTGATACTGCCCAAGAGTCCATATCGACGGCAGTGTTTGGCACCTCGATGTCGGCTCATCACATCCTGGGGCTGTAGTCGGTCCCAAGGGTATGGCTGTTCGCCATTTAAAGTGGTACGCGAGCTGGGTTTAGAACGTCGTGAGACAGTTCGGTCCCTATCTGCCGTGGGCGTTGGAGATTTGCGGGGAGCTGCTCCTAGTACGAGAGGACCGGAGTGGACGAACCTCTGGTGTTCCGGTTGTCATGCCAATGGCACTGCCGGGTAGCTACGTTCGGACAGGATAACCGCTGAAAGCATCTAAGCGGGAAACCTACCCCAAGATGAGATCTCCCGAGTCCTTGAGACTCCTGAAGGTCCGTTGTAGACCACGACGTGGATAGGCGGGCGGTGGACACACGGTAACGTGTGCAGCTTACCCGTACTAATCGACCGTGCGGCTTGACCCTCTAACACCCAAGCCTTTTGGGTCCTGGAGTAAAAGCCCAGAAAGCCTTGCCTTAAACTCGCAACGCCGCGTAACCCTTTCCTCATGCTCGATCATCGCACCTCCTACACCCCTTTCAGCCTGGCGACCTTAGCGCGTGGGAACCACTCGATCCCATCCCGAACTCGTCCGTGAAACCACGCAGCGCCTATGATCGTGTGAGAGTACTCATGCTAAAGTCGGTCATCGCCAGGCCCCTCTCCCCGAAACCCCCCCAAAAAGGGGGTTTCGGCTTTTATAAGCCCCGAATTCGGCAGCTGATTTCCCCTGCCCGTGTAAACTCATTCTATCTTCTTGTCTTTCAAGGAAAGACTTGCTATAAAGCGAAATTCGCAGATACATCAAGCAAAGCTGCACATGTAAATCCCGGTTACGCCGGTTGGAGAGAATTCCGATGTCCAGAGTTTGTCAAGTGACCGGTAAAGGGCCTGTTACCGGAAATAACGTCTCCCACGCTAACAATAAAACCCGGCGCCGGTTCCTGCCGAACCTGCATGAGCACCGGTTCTGGGTGGAGAGCGAACAACGTTTCGTGACGTTGCGGGTTTCCTCGCATGGCATGCGCATCATCGATAAGCAGGGCATTGATGCGGTGCTAGCCCGGTTGCGCGCCCAGGGCGAAAAGGTTTAACGAGGAGGCAATTCCCATGCGTGACAAGATCAAGCTGGTTTCCACGGCTGGCACCGGGCACTTCTACACCACGACCAAGAACAAGCGTACGACGCCGGAAAAGCTGGAGATGAAAAAGTACGACCCGATCGTACGCAAGCATGTTCCCTACAAGGAAGCCAAGATCAAGTAATCGCCCTTGATCGTGCTGTCCGAATCCAGAACCCGCCACCCGGCGGGTTTCCTGTTTTGGGCGTTGAAGTACAGTCATGGCGACGATTAATCAGGCCGCCTTGTGTTTTGTGCATGGAAAAACCGTACAGCAAACCGGCACTGTCTTGCCTGGCTAGGAACTTTTTTTCGCAACCAGCCAGTAGCCAATGCTCAAGGCGAAGATAACCGCCGCCGTAGCCCAGATATACTCCGGCTCCACAACCTTATAGTCGAGTACGATCACTTTCCGGGCAATGGCCATCAAGGCTGTGGCTAGAACCAGCTTGACATGCAGTACATCGTCGCGCAAATACAGGACGATATTCATGAAAATTTCAATCGCGATCAATGTCGCCATGAACGCGCCGAATGAAGCCAGAATATCGTTGACGTTGAGTAGCCCCAGAGGCGAGCTGGATGCCCGCTGGTACAGCACCCAGGCTACATCGGCGACACTCCACATGATGACCAGAGTCATCAGGATTGCCAGTATCCGCACGCAGGAGCGGATCAGGATATGCAGCCAGTGGATGAGTGGCTCTTCATGCTCGTCGATACGCAGTCCATCCGCTGAGTCGTGGTCGGGAATGGCGGTGATCGATTCGGGCGGGTTGGGTTCTTTCTTCATGGGTCGCTCTTGGACGCGGATCGCCGTGGCGGCGCTTTGTTCAATTGTGCTGCTGAAAATGTCCCATCGGTCGGGACGCGCGCTGAAGATAGCATGAACACGACGCTTGCCGTGCTGCAGGTCGATAGTCTGAGTCGTCGCTTTGGCGCATTGCATGCGGTCGATGCGGTCAGTTTTAGCCTGCAGCGCGGACAGGTGCTTGGCTGGCTCGGCCCTAACGGTGCCGGCAAGTCCACCACCTTGCGCATGCTGGCCGGTGTACTGGCGCCGGATGCTGGCCAGATTGTGATCAACGGCGCCGACTTGTTCGATCAGCCGCGCCTGGCCCGCCAGGCGCTCGGCTATCTGCCCGAGCCGCCGCCGCTGTACCGCGAACTGCGTGTCGAGGAGCAACTGCGGTTCAGCGCGCGTCTGCACGGCTTAAGTCGCGTGGCCAGTCGCCGCGCCGTGGCGGATACCCTGGCCCGCTGCGGACTCGAAGCGGTGCAACGCCGCCTGATTGGTCACCTCTCGCGCGGTTATCAACAGCGGGTCGGCATTGCCCAGACGCTGCTCCATGATCCGCCACTGCTGCTGCTCGATGAACCGACCACCGGCCTTGATCCGCTGCAAGTGGCCGAACTGCACCAGCTCATCCGCGAACTGGGCCGCGATCACGGCGTTATTTTCTCCACGCACCGATTGGCCGATGTGCGTGCAGTCTGCACGCATGTCCAGATCATGCGCGATGGCCGGCTGGTTTACGCGGGTGCGCTCGCTGAGCTGGAGCGTGGTGATTTGACTACCGCACTGCGCGTGGGTTTCGAGAGATCGCCGCCGCTGACAGCATTGGCCGCATTGCCCGGTGTGACCGCGGTGGAGCCGCTGGGTCGGGACCGTTTCCGTCTGCGCCATGCGCCCGGCGCGAATCTGGCGCGGATGCTGGTCGAGCAGGCTGTGGCCGCCGGCTGGGGTTTGTGTGAATTGATCCCGGAAGGCGCTGGTTTGGAGCAGCGCTGCATCGAACTGTTGCTGGGAACGGAGGAAGCGTCTTGATCGGCATTATCGCGGCGCGCGAATGGCGGGCGCTGTTTGTTTCACCGCTGGCCTGGGGCATGCTGGCCGTGGCGCAGGGTGGACTGGCGTGGATTTTCGTCACTCTGGTGGCTGATTTCCAGGCCCTGCAGGGTCGGCTGGCTGGTCTGGACAGCGCGCCCGGTGTGACCGATCTGGTGGTGGCGCCGCTGTTCCAGGCTGCCGCCTGGGTTTTGCTGCTGCTGACACCGTTGCTGACCATGCGCCTGTTCAGCGAGGAACGGCGTGCGCATACCTTCGAACTGCTGCTATCGGCGCCCGTGTCGGCGAGTGCGATTGTGCTGGGCAAGTATCTGGGCGTACTGGCCTTTCTGCTGCTGGCGATTGCCCTGGTGGCGGTGATGCCGTTGACGCTGGCCTTGGGGACGACGCTTGATCAGGGCAAGCTGCTGGCTGGCCTGCTGGGTCTGGGTCTGCTGATCGCGGCCAGTGCTGCGGCGGGCTTATATCTGTCGTTGCTGACCACGCAACCGGCGCTGGCTGCGGTGGCCACCTTTGGCCTGCTGCTAATGCTGTGGCTGGCGGATATCGCCGGGGCGCGTGCCGATCTGGCCGGGCGTCTGCTCGGCTATCTGGCACCGCTGCGGCATTATGAGGCGCTGCTGCGCGGCCTGTTCGACAGTGCCGATGTCGCCTATTACCTGCTGTTCATCACCCTGTTTCTCGGTCTGGCGGTGCGCCGGCTCGATGATCTGCGGCTACGGGACTGAAGGCGATGCACTTTGATCGGACGATGCGCTGGCGGCTGCGTCTGCAGAGCGGGCTGTTTGTGCTGTTGCTGCTGCTGGCGGTGGGCCTATTGGCCTGGCTGAGCAACCGTTATGTCATGCAGGCCGACTGGACTGCCAGCGGTCGCAATTCCCTGTCGGTGACCAGTCGATTGCTGCTGGAGCGCCTGCAGGGGCCATTGCGCGTCACAGCCTATGTTCGCGATACGACCCCGGTGCTGCGCGAGGCGATCAGCCGCCTGATGGAGCGCTATCAACGCCACAAGCCCGATGTGGAGCTGCGGTTCGTCAATCCCGACAGTCTGCCGGAGCAGTTGCGGGCGCTGGGTATTACCGCCGAAGGCGAGCTGTACCTGGAGTATCGTGGTCGCGGCGAGCGTGTGCGCCAGCTTAACGAACAGGCGCTGGCCGGGACCCTGCAACGCCTGAGTCGACCAGCACGGCGGGTGGTCCATTTTCTCGCCGGACAGGGTGAGCGTGCACCACAGGGCATTGCCAACCATGATCTGGACGCCTTCGGCCGGGAGCTGGAAAAGGCCGGCATCGACGCGCGTCCGTTCAATCCGGTCGAGACTCCGCAGCCAATGGACGGTGCCGCTCTGGTGATCGCCAGCCCGCGCTTGCCCCTGCCGCCGGTGGCCTTGCGCGCGGTACTCGATTATCTGGCGCAAGGTGGCAATCTGCTCTGGCTATTGGAGCCGAACGATCCATCCGCCCTGCAGCCGCTGGCGGAAGCGCTGGGCTTGACCATTCGGCCCGGGATGCTGCTGAACCGGGCTACGGGTCTGCCAGGGATTGCTAATCCGGCCTTTTTGCTGATCGCTGATTATGGCCCGCACCCGATCACCGCTGCGCTGCGTGCATCGACGCTGCTGCCCGAAGCGGCGGCGCTGGACTGGCACCCGATCGATGGGTGGACGATGGATGTGCTGCTGGAGAGTCCGGCCCGCACCGAAACCGATGACAGTGCAGCAGCGCTCACCGGTTTGTCAGTGCTGGGGCTGGCGCTGTCGCGACCGCATCCGGTCAGCGGCAGTGGCGCTGCGCGGGTTCCGGCGCGGCAACGCCTGGTGATCATCGGCGATGGCGATTTTCTGTCCAATACCTATCTGGGCAATGGCGCCAACCTGGAACTGGGCCTGAACATCATGAACTGGCTGACCTTGGACGATACCCTGGTGGCGATTCCGCCGCATCTGGCGCCGGATCGGCATCTGGATCTGTCGGAAACAGCGCTGGCGCTGCTGGCGGGCCTGTTTCTGTTTGGCCTGCCCGGTGCGCTGCTGGCCGGGGGCGTCTGGATGGTCTGGCGGCGGCGCTGACATGGACCTGTTCGCGCGGCAGCAGTGGCGCAACGGTGGCCTGCTGCTGCTGGTGGCTGTGCTGGCGTTGCTGGCGTGGTGGGAACCGGGCCACGAAACGGCACCGGCGGCATCGCCATTGCTGGATGTGGATCCAGTACACGTCCGGCGGATTCGCGTCGAGCGGCCTGATCAGGCGGCGCTGGTGTTTGAGCGGCGCGCCGAACACTGGGCGATGATTGCGCCGGAAAGCGGGCTGGCCAATCCGGTGTTGATGCGCCCGATTCTGCACCTGGCGACCCTGCGCTGTCCCTTGCGCTATCCGGCGGCGACGCTGAATCGGGCTGCACTGCATCTTGATCCGCCGCGGCTGGAAGTGCATCTGGATGAGGCCTGGATTCGCTTTGGCGACAGGGCACCGGCCGCCGATCTGCGCTATCTGCAGGCGGGGGATGTGGTCTATCTATGTCCAGAGGGGGTGTATGCCCTGTTGCGGGGTGCGGCGGCCGGTTTTCTGGCGCCGGCTCTGGAGATGCCGGCGCAGTCGGGGTCGCCGGCACCGCTTGGTCGAGGAGAGCGTTGATGCCTGAATTACCCGAAGTGGAAACCGTGCGCCGCGGCTTGGCGCCGCATCTGCTTGGTCAGACCGTGACCGCCGTGGTGGTGCGCCAGCCGTGCCTGCGCTGGCCGGTAGCTACGGAATGGACCACGCGCCTGCCGGGCCAGATCCTCGAAGGCGTGGAGCGGCGCGCCAAATATCTGCTGCTGCACACCGGCGCCGGCATTGCCCTGTGCCATCTGGGCATGTCCGGGCGTTTGCGCATCCTGCCCGCAGAAACGCCGCTGCAGAAGCATGATCATGTCGATGTGCTATTGGGCAATGGGCAATGCCTGCGCTTTAACGACAGCCGCCGCTTTGGTGCTCTGCTGTGGAGCAGTGCCCCGGCCGGGCAGCATCCGCTGCTGCGCGAATTGGGGCCGGAGCCGCTTGGCGAGGATTTTTCCGCCGCTGATCTGCATGTCCGCTCCCGGGGACGCCGGGTTGCGGTGAAGGCATTCATCATGGATCAGCGCATCGTGGTCGGGGTCGGCAATATCTACGCCAGTGAAGCGCTGTTTGCCGCCGGCATTCATCCGCTGCGTCCGGCAGGCGCGCTGAGTATGGAGGAATACACGCGGCTGGTGGTGGCGATTCGTGCCGTACTTGAAGCGGCGATCCGGCAGGGTGGTACCACGCTGCGCGATTTTGTCGGTGGCGATGGCCAGAGTGGTTATTTTCAGCAGGAACTGCAGGTTTATGGTCGCGACCGGGAACCCTGCCGGCATTGTGGCGGGGCAATCCAGCGTTGCCGGATTGGTCAGCGAACCAGCTATTACTGTCCGCGCTGCCAGTCCTGAAGGGTGCGGCTCAGGGTGGAGTGACTGGTTTGGCGGTAGTTGCCGGTTCCGTAGCGGGTGAAACTGCCGGTGCGGGTGGAATTGTCGGAGTTGCTGGGGTTATTGCCGGGGGTGGCACCGTTTCCCGTGGTCGAACCGGTGGCGTGTAGAGGATCGCGACCAGCACCGTGCTGTCATCACCCATCGACTTGAGCAGGCTGGCCTTGGGCAGGCGTCCCTCGCGCAATTCCTGCAGGCCGGGATCATCCTTGAGACTGTCCAACAGCAGCTCGCGAATCTGCGCGAATCTGCGTGTGCTCGGTTCTTCCGCGTCATAGCTGCTGGCCGCATGGCGAATATCTTCGCGGCTGGCGCTGTCCAGAGCATCCTGCCACGTCTGATCGTCGCCGGTCGCCAGGCCGATCAGGGCTTCACCGGCGCGCGCCGTGGCGATCTTGAGGGAGTCATCGCGCAGTTTGCGCTGCGCATTCGGGTCCGGGTGAACGCCGACCAGATTGACCGCATAGCCAACCAGGGTCAGCTCGCCGCTGGCGTTAACCACGATCAGACGATGACCGACCGGCGGAATCAGTCCGGCGCCGATTTCCGCCAGCAATTGCCGGGTGCCTTCCTTGATCGCGGTGGTTTCCATGACGCCGGCGGTGGGTCGGGTCAGGCGCATGGCAGTGGCTGGCGTGGTCACCAGGTGCACGAAGAGTGTGCGGCTGGCCGGGTCATGTTCAACCGCGTAGGCGACAAAACCTCGCTCCAGAATACGCAGCGCCTGCTCATGGCGCTGCTGTTCGTTATCCGCCAGATTGATCAGCGCCAGGCGGATGGCATCATTCTGCTCCAGACTGGCGGTTAGTTGTTGTCGGGCGCCCGGCGGCAGCGCGCGCAGGCAACGGCCTAGCCGCTCGCGGGCATCGGTCATCGCCTTCAGGCGACTTTCCTGCACGGTGCGGCGTGTCGCGACTGGATTGTCAGTGGCCGGATAGGTCGCTGTACCGGTCGCTACCCAACCCAGCTCGCCGCTGCCGTAGCGGATCACCTGGCAGCCGGCGGTACGCTTGCTGACTGCAGCGGCAATCGCATCCTGGGCGCGGCGGGCCTGCAGGACGGTTTGGCCGACAGTGGCATCCTGGAGGCTGCGCACCCGATCGGCTGCACGGCCCGAACGCACGGGCGCGCTGCGCTCCATCTGCAACGGCACCTCAAAATCGTCATTGCCGGGCTTGGCGCCGAGCGTCAGTGGCATGCCCAGTAACAGTCCGGCAAGCATCGACAGGAAAAGGTGCGCGCGCATCAGAGCAACTCCAGGTTGGATTCAGGTCGGCGAAGCCAGATCAGGATCACGTCCCAGTTGCGCCAACCGTTCCTTGGTACGCCGCAGCTGATCAATGGCCTGTCCGAGCTCGTCATCCCAGGCATTCTGTCCGGATGACAGGCGCATCTCACTGAGTTTGCGGCGGGTCACTTCCAGCTCGCGGCCGACCATGGCCAGTTCAGTGGTGGTTGTTTTCAGGCGCGCGGCAATGATCCGGGCGATAAATCGATACAGAGTCGCATAACAGGCCGGCTGTTCCGCCTCGGGCAGCTTTTGCAGGAAAACCGGGCTGAATTCCAGGCACAGGACCGGCTCGGCCGCGAACACCGAAGCGCTACGCGTTTCGTCGCCGAGCACCGATAGCTCGCCAAACACATCACCGGGCTGGGTGAGCATGGCCACTACGCTCTTGTATTTGACTACGCGTACCCGGCCCTTGAGCAGGATGTAGAGGCGGTCCCCGAAACCGCCTTCCGGCAGGATCAGTTCATCGACCTCGTAGCTGAGTAGACGGCTGGCGTTGAGCAGTTCCCGCAGGTGTGTATCGTCCAGGCTTTGCAGGAAAGGCAATTGCCTGAAGCGCTCGCGCATGTCGAGCAGAGCGGGTCCGCTTTTATGGATGTGCATGGCAGGGATGTCCTTTGGCAAAACAGCCAAGTGGAGGACAGCGGTTGTCGCTAGGGGGTGTAGCCAGGAATCTGGCGCAGATCAACGGTATCGATTTGCTCCGGTGGCAGATGCTGGCGGGCATAGTCTAGCCATAGATCGTTGCGGATAAAGAGATCAAACAGGTCCGGGTCGATGTGCCGCTTTTCCGCCATCTGCCCGAGTATCTGCAGAACTTCGCTGATCGGTTTGCCCGGTTTATAAGGCCGGTCGCGAGCGGTCAGCGCCTCGAAGATATCGGCCAAACCGATGATGCGCGCCGGCAGCGGTAGATTCGAGGCGTCCAGGCCGCGATGGTAACCGCTGCCGTCGAGCTTTTCGTGGTGACAGGCGGCGTATTCGGGCACATTGCGCAGATTGCGCGGCCATGGCAGCGAATTCAGCAGGCGTAAGGTCAGGACCACATGTTCCTCGATGATGCGGCGTTCCTCCGGGTTGAGCGTGCCGCGCTCGATGCACAGATTGGCGATCTCATCGGCGTCGAGCAGGTCGCGCTCCTGACCGTCGGGACCGGTCCAGCGCCGCCGGGCGATTTGCACAATGCGTTGCTGCGCGGCGCTGTTCAGGGTTTCACCGCCGATATTGCAGTGGCGCAGGTGCTCGCGCTCCTCATCCAGGGTTGCCAGGGTGTCGCGATAACGCTGTTCCAGCACCGGCAATGCCGCGTGGTCGCCGCGCGCGCTGGCGGCCAGGGTTTCACGCAGCCAGGCGATTTCGGCATCGCGCTTGAGCACCTCGAAACGGGTGTCGAGCAGGTGAATGCGATCGAACAGGGTTTCCAACTTGGTGGATTTATCCACCAGGTGAACCGGGGTGACGATCTTGCCGCAGTCATGTAACAGGCCGGCAATCTTGATTTCATACAGTTCGGCATCGCTGGGCTGGAACTGGGCCAGTGGGCCATGCGCACAATTCCGCGCCGCCTCGGCGATCATCATGGTCAATGCCGGCACGCGCTGGCAGTGCCCGCCGGTGTGTGCTGACTTGTGATCGATGGCGATGTTGATCATCTCGATCAGCCCCTCGAACAACTGCTGCAACTGCAGAATCAGCCGCTGATTGGTCAGGGCGATGGCGGCCTGCGAGGCGAGCGATTCGGCCAGTTGCCGGTCGGCGGCGGAAAAATGGCGCAACTGACCGCTGTCCGGATCCAGGGCATTGATCAACTGGAACACGCCGATGATCCGTCCGGTGTGATCCTTCATGGGTACGGTCAGGAAGGCGTGCGAATGATAGCCGGTGCGCTGGTCGAAGCGGCGGGTGCCGGAGAAGTCAAAATGCGACTCGCTATAGGCGTCGTCGATTACCACCGTGGTGTCGTGGAGCACGGCATAGGTGACCACCATGCTGGTGTTGGGCTGGCCGGCGGCGTCATAGAGCGGGATCGGTGGAAAGGGGATCGCGTTGCCGGAGGCGCCGCCCATGCGCAGCTGCAGCGACCGGTTCTGTAGCACGACAAAGTGCAGCTCGCAGGTATCCTCGTCGAGACGATAGAGGGTGCCGCCATCCACGCTGATCAGGCTTATCGCGGTTTCAAGAAGTACTTCCATCAGCTTGGGCGTATCGCGTTCCCGGGAGAGGGCGATGCCGATCCGATTGAGCTGTTCAAGACACTGCGGCAGATCCCTGGAGTGAGAGGCGGGCATGGCGATTCTGGCTCCGGGCGAAAAGTGTTGAATTGAATTTCGGTATTATATGCCGGTCGCACGATCACCGCGCTGAATCGCTCAGGCGGGCGGCGCATCGGCCGGCCCGCGGCAACGCGTGGTTTAACCAGTGCAGTGACATTAACCCAGCATGCAGAACGCCGTGGCCCGGAACTGGATTAGACGGGTGCCCCGGCGGAAGGAGAACCGGGCTTGAAAAGTGATGCAGTCATCGAACTGCGCAACGTCAGCAAGGCCTACGAGCGCCATACGGTGTTGCGCAACATCAACCTGCAGGTCCGGGCCGGCGAATTCCTGACGCTGCTGGGGCCGTCGGGATGTGGCAAAACTACGATTCTGCGCCTGCTGGCCGGCTTCGAGCAGGCCGATAGCGGCGAGATTCTGATCGCTGGCCGCGATATGCGTGCCCTGCCGCCCGAGCAGCGCCATATCAATACCGTGTTTCAAAGCTATGCCCTGTTTCCGCACCTGACCGTGTTTGAGAACGTCGCCTTTGGGCCGCGCCTGCAGGGGGTGCGTGGCGCCGATTTGCAGGAGCGGGTGCTGGAGGCGCTGCGCATGGTCAAGCTGGAGGACTACAGCGCCCGTCGTCCCGGCCAACTGTCCGGCGGCCAGCAGCAGCGGGTGGCGATAGCCCGTGCGGTGGTGAATCGGCCGCTGGTGTTGCTGCTCGACGAACCACTGAGCGCCCTGGATTACAAGCTGCGCAAGGCGATGCAGATTGAGCTCAAGCAGTTGCAGCGCCGCCTGGGTATCACCTTCATTTTCGTTACCCACGATCAGGAAGAGGCGCTCTCCATGTCCGACCGGGTAGCCGTGATGAACGCCGGTCGCATCGAACAGCTTGGTACTCCACGGCAGATCTACGAAGCACCGGAGAACCTGTTTGTTGCTCGCTTCGTCGGTGAAATCAATACCCTGTTCGGACGGGTGGTGGCGGTCGATCCGCCCTATTACGACATCTGCGTGCATGAGCGGATTGCGCGGCTGAAGTCGAAACTCGTCTTTGCCAGCGGTGACCGGGTCAACATCCTGATTCGCCCCGAAGATCTGCGTATCTGGCGCGAGCACGAGGGCAGCGATGAGGAGCGGGCGACCCTGTTTCCCGCTGCGGTCGAGGAGGTGGTCTACAAGGGCAGCACCGTTGACCTGATCATTCGCCTCGACAATGGTGACCGGCTGTCGACCACACAGTTTTTCAACGAGGACGATCAGGCCATTATCAACCTGGATTTTCAGTCCGGCGAGCGGGTATTCGTTGACTGGGTGCATGACTGGGAGGTGATCCTGCCCCATGAAGACTAGAGAACCGTTCAAATGGGTGGCCGTTGGCACGATCTGGACCTGGCTGGCGCTGTTTGCCCTGTTGCCTAACGCCATGGTGCTGGTCGCTAGTGTTCTGGAACGCGGCCAGGATCAGTTCTTCGCCTTCGCCTTCAGCCTGGCCAGCTATCGCCGGCTGTTCGATCCGCTGTATCTAAGCGTGCTGCTGGATTCGCTGTATCTGGCGGCGCTGACCACGATGTTGTGCCTGCTGATCGGCTATCCCTTCGCTTATCTGCTGGCGCAGGTACCGGCGCGCCGGCGGGCCCTGTTATTGCTGCTGGTGATCATTCCGTTCTGGACCAGCTCGCTGGTGCGTACCTATGCCATGGTGATCCTGCTCAAGACTAACGGCCTGATCAATCAGCTGCTGTTGGGTCTGGGCTGGATCAGCGAACCGCTGGAACTGCTTTACACCACGCCGGCGGTGATTGCCGGCATGTGCTACGCGCTGCTACCGTTCATGATCTTGCCGCTGTACGCGGCGCTGGAAAAGCTCGACCGGCGCCTGATCGAAGCGGCCCATGATCTGGGCGCCGGCCGGGTGATGATCTTCCGCCGCGTCATCATCCCGCTGACCCTGCCGGGCATCATCGCCGGCAGCATGTTGACCTTTCTGCCGGCGCTGGGCATGTTCTACGTGGCTGATCTGCTGGGTGGCGCCAAGACCATGCTGGTGGGCAATCTGATTCGCGACCAGTTCCTGGCGGCGCGCGACTGGCCGTTTGGGTCCGCAGCCAGTGCCATGCTGACCGGGCTGATGGCGCTGCTGCTGTGGGCCTATTACCAGAGCTCGCGGCGCGCCAACCGGGGAGCGCTGCTATGAGCGTGAAGCGCGCCGCGCGCATCGCCTACCTGCTGCTGATTTACGGCTTCCTGTATCTGCCGATCCTGGTGCTGGTGATCTATTCCTTCAACGACTCCAAATACTCGCTGGAATGGCGCGGCCTGACCTGGGACTGGTATCAGGCGCTGCTGGATGATCCGGATCTGTGGCAGGTAGCCCTGAATTCGGCGCTGATTGCTACGCTGTCGGCAACGGTGGCGACCGTCATCGGCACCATGGCCGCGGTGGCGCTGTATCGCTACCGCTTCTTTGGCAAGACGCTGCTCAATGGTCTGGTTTTCGTGCTGATGCTGACCCCGGATATCGTCATGGGCATCGCGCTGTTGATCCTGTTCACCAGCCTGAGCCTGCCGCTGGGCTTCTGGACGCTGTTGCTGGCCCATGTCACCTTCAACATTCCGTTCGTGGTGGTGAGTGTGCTCAGCCGCATCAGCGGTTTCGACCGCCATTTGATCGAGGCCGCCAAGGATCTCGGTGCCAGTGAATTCCAGACCTTTCGCCGGGTGCTGTTGCCGATGCTGGCGCCGGCGGTGCTGGCGGGCTGGCTGCTGAGTTTCACCCTGTCGATGGATGATGTGATGGTCAGTTTCTTTGTCACCGGGCCGAACTTTGAAATTTTGCCGCTGAAGATTTATTCCATGGTGCGCCTGGGTGTGACCCCGGAGATCAACGCGCTGTGCACCCTGATGCTCGGTGTTACCCTGAGCATGGTGCTGGTGGCGCAGGCGCTGTTGCGTGACCGTGGCACCTGAACAGCGGCGCTGACCATGAACCGCGCCACGCTGATCAAGAGTCTGCTGCGTCTGGCGGCAGGGCTGCCGCTGCTGCTGAATCATGCCCTGGGTGCGGCGCTGGGCTGGCTGCTGTGGCGCTTGCCCAATGACGCGCGGCGCGTAGCTGAGCGTAATCTGGGCCTGGCCTTTGCTGATTGGCCAGTCGCAGCCCGGGCGGCGCTGCTGCGTCGTAACCTGATCGAGACCGGCAAGCTGTTTCTGGAGCTGGGACCGCTGTGGCTGTGGCCGGGCGCGCGGGTGCTGGCTCTGGTCCGGGGTCCTGTGGCTGGCGAGGAGGCCTTGGCTGCGGCGGTGCGCGCGCGGCGCGGCGCGATCCTGCTCACGCCGCATTTGGGCGCCTGGGAAATGGCCGGACTGTACTACTCCAGTCGCCATCCACTGACCATTCTCTACCGGCCCAGTCGCCTGGGGCTGGATGCGCTGAGCATCCAGGGCCGTGGCCGCCTCGGTGGTCAGGTGGTTGCTACTGATGCCCGCGGCGTGCGCAGTTTGCTGACGGCGCTGCGTCAGGGCGAGGTGCTCGGCATTCTGCCCGATCAGGATCCCGGCGAAGAGGGCGGTGTATTCGCACCGTTTTTTGGCATCGCCGCCAGTACCATGACTCTGGTGTCGCGGCTGGCGCTTAAGACTGGCGCGCCGGTGTTCCTGACCTGGGCGGAACGCCTGCCGCGTGGCCGGGGTTACGCGCTGCATCTGCGTGAACTGCCCGAGGTGAGCATGGCGGCGACGCTGGAAGATTCGGTCGCGGCGCTGAACCGGGGCGTGGAAGCAGCGGTGCGCAGCCTGCCGGATCAGTACCTGTGGGCCTACAAGCGTTTCAAGACGCGCCCACCTGGCCTGCCTAAACTGTACTGAACTACGGGTCGCCGACCCGGTTTGCCATCATTCCCAGGAGTCCTTGCCATGCTTGCCAAGCCGTCCCTGCCCTGTCTGTTTCTCCTCGCCACTGGCCTGAGTCTGAGTGCCGGTCCAGTCGCCGCTGATGGGCCAATCGTGATCAGCACCGGCAAGAGCGGTGGTGGCTACAACACCATTGGCGAGCGCCTGAAAAGCGTGCTGGCTGAACAGGATCAGGCGGTGCAGGTGCTGACCAGTGCCGGTTCGGTCGAAAACCTCACCCGCCTGGATGATGCCAAAAGTCCGGTGAGCGTGGGCTTGACCCAGGCCGACGCCCTGAAAGCCTATCTCAAGGAGCATCCTGATTTCGCCGGCAAGCTGATTACGCTCGGCGAGATTGGCAAGGAATGCGTGTTCATCGTCACCGGCAAGGACAGTGACATTCACAGCGACACTGACTTGCAGGCACCGTCCAAGGGCCGGCTGATTGCGGTGCAATCGCCCAACAGCGGCGTGGCAGTAACCTGGCAATACATGACCGTACTGGAGCCGGCGTTCAAGAACACCGCGCCGGCCTTTGTCGATGGCGCTGAGGCGCTGCTGCAGATCAAGAACGCGGGCAAGACCAGCGAGGTTCAGGCGGTGATGGTGGTGCAAAAACCGATGGCCAAGTCCACTGAAATGCAGGTGGTGCTGGACAATCCCAAGGATTTTCGCCTGGTGCCGGTCAAGGATTGGGATCTGAACGATACCTTGCCCGATGGCAGCGCGGTGTACAGCTTTGAGAGCGTGACCGTGGCCGAGAAGAAATGGGGTTTTGACACTGCCGTGGATACGATCTGCACCCGTGGTCTGATGCTGGCCAACAAGGACAAACTGAGTGCCGACCAGCGCGGTCGTCTGTCCAAGGTCATGCTGCTGGCTGCCAGCCGGGTGATCGGCGAGACCGGTCAGTAGACGGGTTCGGGTTGCGGAGCAGCGAGCGCTACTGAACATGCCGCATAGCATCACCCTGATTACCACGATTGCCGTCAGCCTGGGCCTGGCCCTGATCATGGGGCTGATCGCCGCGCGCCTGAAGTTGCCGGCGCTGGTCGGCTATCTGATGGCCGGCGTGCTGATCGGCCCAGCTACGCCCGGCTTCGTCGCGGATGTCGAGCTGTCCGGCCAGTTGGCCGAAATCGGCATCATGCTGCTGATGTTTGGCGTTGGCCTGCATTTTTCGCTCGATGATCTGCTGGCGGTGCGCCGCATTGCCCTGCCGGGCGCGATTGCCCAGATGGGCGTGGCGACCGTGCTTGGTCTGGGCGTCGCCCTGGGCTGGGGCTGGAGTTTCGGCGCCGGGCTGGTGCTGGGGTTGGCGCTGTCGGTGGCCAGTACGGTGGTGCTGCTGCGGGCGTTGGAACAGAGGGGCATCCTGCAGACGGTGAATGGTCAGATCGCGGTCGGCTGGCTGGTGGTCGAGGATCTGGCGATGGTGCTGGTGCTGGTGGTATTGCCGCCGCTGTCAGACTGGCTGAAGGGGGGTACACCGGCGGATCCCGATGCTTCGGGTCATCTGGCCGGGGTGTTGCTGATAACCCTCGGCTGGATCTCGCTGTTCATCGCGCTGATGCTGTTCGTCGGGCGACGCATCCTGCCTTGGCTGCTCTGGCAGGTGGCCGGCACCGGTTCCCGCGAGCTGTTCACGCTGGCCGTGGTTGCGGCGGCGGTGGGCATCGCCTACGGTTCGGCGGAACTGTTCGGGGTCTCGTTTGCGCTGGGGGCGTTCTTCGCGGGCATGGTGTTGCGTGAGTCGCCGCTGAGCCATCGCGCGGCGCAGGAGTCATTGCCGCTGCGGGATGCGTTTTCGGTGCTGTTCTTCGTGTCGGTGGGCATGCTGTTCGATCCCTGGGTAGTGCTGCAGCAGCCGCTACAGGTCTTGGCGGTGATCGCGATTATCATCATCGGCAAGTCACTGGCCGCGTTCCTGCTGGTGCTGGTGCTGCGCTATCCGCTGAATACGGCGCTCACCGTCGCGGCCAGTCTGGCGCAGATTGGTGAATTCTCGTTCATCCTCGCTGGCTTGGGGGTGACGCTGGGCATTCTGCCGCGTGAGGGGCAGAACCTGATCCTGGCCGGGGCTATCCTGTCGATTGCCCTTAATCCGCTGCTGTTTCGTCTGATTGAACCGGTGCAAGCCTGGATTCGCGCCCGGTCCCGGCTGGCCCGTGAACTGGAACGCGCGGCCGATCCGCTCGCGGAACTGCCGATGACAGTCGAATCTGGCCAGGTGACCGGCCATGTGCTGCTGGTCGGCTATGGCCGCGTCGGTCAGCGCATTGGCGCGGCGCTGGCGGCGCAGGGCCTGCGGATGGTGGTGGCTGAGCAGAATCGCGACCGGGTGGCGCAACTGCGTGAAGGCGGCGTCCATGCCGTGGTCGGCGATGCGACGACGCCTGCCGTGCTGATTCAGGCGCATGTGGCGCGGGCCGCGCTGCTGGTGATTGCGACGCCGGATACAGCGCGTGCGCGGCGGATGATCGAAATCGCCCGCCTGCTCAATCCGGCAATCAAAATCCTGGTGCGCGCCCACAGCGAGGAGGAGGCAATCCTGCTCGGCAAGGAGTGCGCGGTAACCGTGTTCCTGAGCAAACAGGAGCTGGCGCTGAGCATGATCCGCGGCGTGCTGGAAAGCCTTGCCAAACCGGGCGGGTGATTCAGCGCAGTGTGTCGATGCAGTGCAGCAGCCTTGCCAGCACACCGCGCTGCTGTTCGACCAGGTCGCGGCCGCGCTGGCCACAGTGCCGCGCCTGCTCAGGATCGGCCAGCAGTCGCGCCACCCGTGCTGCCAGTTCCGCCGCATCGGCGATCTGCCAGGCGGCCTGTCCCGCCAAAAGTCGCGCCCCGGCTTCGCTGAAATTGAACATATGCGGCCCAAACAGCACCGGCAGCCCGAGCAGCGCCGGCTCCAGCACATTATGGCCGCCGGTCGGCACCAGGCTGCCACCGACGAAGGCCAGATCAGCGGCGGCATAGAACAGCAGCAGTTCACCCATGCTGTCGCCGAGAAACACCGCTGTATCTGCTGCGCAGGGGCGCTGTTCGCTGCGCCGGATCACGCGGAAACCGCGTTGCTGGCACAGCGCCGCCACATGATCGAAGCGCTCCGGGTGACGCGGCACCAGCAGCAGTAGCAGCTCCGGCCATTGAGCGCGCAGCGTAGCGAAGGCATCCAGAACCGGCTCATCTTCGCCGGCATGGGTGCTGGCGGCAATCCACACCGGCCGCGGTCCGCCCAACAGCGCGCCGCGCAGCGCCTGACCCCGTTGCGGCAGATCGGCAGGTAATTGCAGGTCGTACTTGAGGTTGCCGGTGACCTGGACCCGGGGCGCGCCGAGTGCCCGAAAGCGCGCGGCATCGGCTTCGGCCTGTGCGGCGATCAAGGTCACATCACGCAGCAGGGCGGCGCTCAGGCGGCGAATCCGCGCATAACCGCGTGCCGAACGTTCTGAAAGCCGGGCATTGGCAATGAGCACCGGAATGCCGGCGCGGGCGCACTGCCGCAGCAGGTTGGGCCACAGCTCGGTTTCCATAATGATCGCCTGCCGTGGCCGGGCCCGGCGCAGGAAGCGCGCCACCGCTCCGGGCAGATCATAGGGCGCGTAGACGTGCTGCACCCGCTCCCCCAGCGCCGCATGCACCTGCCGCGAGCCGGTCAGCGTGGTGGTGGTCACCAACACGGGCTGGTCGGGATAGCGCTGCAGCAGGGCTTCGATCAGCGGCAGCGCGGCGCGTACCTCGCCGACCGAAACCGCGTGAATCCACAAACTGCCCGGTGGCAGCGGTGCAATCCAGCCCAGCCGCTCACGCCAGCGCTGCCGATGCCCCGCATCGCGCCGGCCACGCCAGTACAGCCGCAGCAGCGCCAGCGGCAGCAGCAGATAGAGCAGGGCGGTGTAGAGCAGGCGCACGACGGCTTCAGCCACCGCCCGGCACTTCCCGGGTCCACAGCAGGGTCGCGCCAATCACCGCCGCCGGCATCACCAGGAAATTCAGCAACGGCACCAGGGTGAGCAGCAGGGTCATGCCACCAAAGCCCAGCGCCAGCGGCCAATGCTGGCGCAGCAGCCGGCGCTGCTGGCGTGGCGTCAGACCGCGATTGCCCAGCGAATAATCAGCATATTCCAAGGCCAGCATCCAGGCGCTGAACAGGGCCCACAGCAGTGGTGTGGCGATATTCAGCACCGGCACGAAAGACAGCAGCAGCAGCGGAACCATCCAGCCGACGAAATACAGCAGCTTGTTCAGTTCCGCCAGCGGGCTGAGCAGCAGCGCCTTCCAGTCGATCGGTGCAACCGGTGGCGGGGCGGTCTGAGGTGCCTCCAGCCGTGCCACCCGCTCGGCCAGCAGACTGTTGAACGGCGCGCCGATCAGATTCGCCACCACGGTGAAGGTGTAGAACACCACCACCAGCGCGCCGAGGATGAAGATCAGCCACAACAGGCCGTGCAGCCAGGCCAGCCAGGCCGGCAGCCAGCCCTGCACGATCTGGTCAAGACGCGCGAACTGGTTGCTGCTCCACCAGATGCCGGCGCTAAACAGCAGAGTGTTGATCAACAGAGGAGCGAGCACGAAACCGCGCAGCTCGGCGCGGTTCAGTGAGCGCAGGCCGCTTATCAGATAGCCGGCGCCGCGAAGGAGGGAAGAGCTCATGGAAGGCACTCATAGGCAAGGCCCGCACGGGCGGTGGGCATGCTGGGTGAAAAGGCTTTCATTTCAAAACGCGGCGATCTACGTTACTATTTTGGACTACATTAAACAGGCGGCTACTGGGCCGCGTGTCATTATAAAACAAGACCCGTCGCCGCGGCGCCGGCCGGTGGATCGGTTCTCCGAATCACCGTTTGCCGTCGGGTTCGTGGCCTAGGTGTCACCCCGGAACATGGCGATTTTCAACGCTCGCGCAACCACCATCAGCCGCATGTTGCCACTCAGTCTTGCACGTGTCCCTCGGTCGGGGGTTGTGCCCGCCGCCGCGTGTTTGCGTACCTATCTTCCTTGTACAACGCTTCGGTGCCGCGCCCTGTTTGGCGGGCCGGAGTTTTCTCTACCACTCTCGTGTGTTATCACCAACGTCAAAGGAGCATAAGCATGAAACAACCCGTCCGCGTCGTGATCACCGGTGCCGCTGGCAACATCGGCTATGCCATGGCCTTCCGGATCGCCTCGGGCAGCATGCTGGGTCCCGATCAGCCGGTGATCCTGCAGCTCTTGGAAATCACCCCGGCGCTGCAGGCTCTGCAGGGCGTGGTGATGGAATTGAATGACTGCGCGTTCCCGCTGCTGGCCGGCGTGATCGCTACCGACGATCTGAAGACTGCCTTCACCGATGCCAACTTCGCCATGCTGGTCGGCGCCCGTCCGCGCGGCCCCGGCATGGAGCGCAAGGATCTGCTGACGGCCAACGGCGCCATCTTTGGGCCGCAGGGCAAGGCGATCAATGACTACGCCGCCCGCGACGTGCGCGTGCTGGTGGTCGGCAACCCGGCCAACACCAACGCCCTGATCGCCGCTGCCAGCGCGCCTTCTCTCAGCCCGCGCCAGTTCCACGCCATGACCCGGCTGGATCACAACCGCGCCCTGAGCCAGCTGGCCGAAAAGACCGGCAGCCATGTCAACGACATCAAGAAGATGACCATCTGGGGCAATCACTCCTCGACCCAGTACCCGGACCTCAGCCAGTGCACCGTCAAGGGCCAGGCGGCGACCGCGCTGGTCGATCAGGACTGGTACCGTGGCACCTTCATCCCCGACGTGCAGCAGCGCGGTGCGGCGATCATCAAGGCCCGTGGCGCCTCCTCGGCGGCTTCGGCGGCCTCCTCGGCGATCGACCACATGCGTGACTGGGCGCTGGGCACTGCGGAAGGTGACTGGGTCAGCATGGCCGTGCCGGCCGATGGTTCCTACGGCATTGGCGAAGGCGTGATCTACTCTTATCCGTGCGTCTGCAAGAACGGTGACTACGAGATCGTCCAGGGTCTGCCGGTTGACGAGTACAGCCGTGAGAAGATGCTGGCCACCGAGCAGGAGCTGCGCGAAGAACGCGCCAGCATCGCCGAACTTCTCAAGTAGAGCAGGTTCGCGCCCGCCGTCCTCCCTACGCGGCGGGGGCGGCCGGCGCGCGCTGCCGGGTCAGTCGCTGCATGTTCAACGCTTCACCAGTCTCGCGACGATGCCCGCAACGATCATAAGCCGCCATTTCAAACCGCTGAGCCGGAGGACCCGCATGAGCAGTTACGAAGAATTCCATCGCTGGTCGATTGAAGACCCGAATGGCTTCTGGGGTGAGCAAGCCAAGCTGATTTACTGGAACAAGCCGCCACAGCAAGTGCTGGAGTATGACAATCCGCCGTTTCGGCAGTGGTTTGTAGGTGGTGAAACCAACCTCTGCTACAACGCCGTCGACCGTCACCTCGCCGAACGCGCCGATCAGCCGGCCGTGATCTATATCTCGACCGAGACCGAGGAAACCCTGACCTACACCTATGCCGAACTGTACCGCGAAGTGAACCGCTTCGCCGCAGTGATGCAGGCGCAGGGCTTGCAGAAGGGCGATCGGGTGATCATCTACATGCCGATGATCGCCGAAGCCCTGTTCGCGATGCTGGCCTGCGTCCGGCTGGGCGCGATCCACTCGGTGGTGTTTGGCGGTTTTGCCGCCTACAACCTGGCGGTGCGCATCGACGATGCCAAGCCCAAGCTGATGATCACCGCTGATGCCGGCATGCGCAACGGCAAGCCGGTGCCCTACAAGCATCTGGTCGATGAATCCTGCAGCCTGGCCAAGTGTCCGCCGGAGAAGGTGATCATCGTCAACCGTGGCCTGGCCCAGGGCATGCCGATCACGGAGGGCCGCGACCTCGACTACGCCACCCTGCGCGCCCAGTACATGGATGCCGAGGTGCCGGTGGTCTGGCTGGAATCCAACGAGCCCAGCTACATTCTCTACACCTCGGGCACCACCGGCATTCCCAAGGGCGTGCAGCGCGACACCGGTGGCTACACCGTGGCGCTGGCCTCGACCATGAAGTATCTGTACGCGCTCAAGCCGGGCGAATCGATGTTCACCACCTCCGACATCGGCTGGGTGGTTGGCCATTCCTACATCGTCTACGGGCCGCTGATCAACGGCTCGACCACCATCGTCTACGAGGGTCTGCCGACCCGGCCCGACGCAGGCATCTGGTGGAAGATCGTCCAGGATTATCAGGTGCGCTCGATGTTCTCCTCGCCGACTGCGGTGCGGGTGCTCAAGTCGCAGGATCCCAAGTACATGAAGATGTACGACCTGTCCTGCCTGCGCTATCTGTTCCTGGCTGGCGAACCGCTTGATGAGCCGACCTCGCGCTGGATCACCGACGCGCTGCAGATTCCAGTGGTCGATCACTACTGGCAGACCGAAACCGGCTGGGCGATGCTCACCTATTTGCCGGCGGTGGACCTGAAGCCGAACCGCTTTGGTTCGCCGGGCTTCCCCAACTACGGCTACAACATCCGCGTCATCAACGAGTCCACCGGTCAGGATACTGAGGCCAATGAGAAGGGCGTGTTGGTCGTAGTGCCGCCACTGCCGCCGGGCAACCTGTCCACGGTGTGGGGCGACGACAAACGCTTCGTCAAGAGCTACTTCTCCAGCTTCAAGGATCTGCTCTATAGCTCGTCCGACTGGGCGGTGCGCGATGAGGATGGCTACTACTTCATTCTCGGCCGCACCGACGACGTGATCAACGTCGCTGGCCATCGTCTTGGCACGCGCGAGATCGAAGAGGCGGTACAGGCCCATCCGGCGGTCGCGGAAGTAGCGGTGATCGGTGTCGCCGACAAGCTCAAGGGTCAGGTGCCGGTGGGCTTCTGCCGCCTCAAGGATCCGACCCTGATCAACGAGGCCGGCGCCGAGGAACGGCTGGAGAAGGAAGTGATCAACAAGGTGCAGGAACTGCTCGGCCCGGTGGCCAAGCCGCACAAGATCCACTTCGTCACCGCCCTGCCCAAGACCCGCTCCGGTAAGCTGCTGCGGCGTTCGATCCAGGCGCTGGCCGAGGGTCGTGATCCGGGCGATCTGTCCACTCTGGACGATCCGAACTCGCTGGAGGAAGTGCGCCGCGCGGTCGAGACGCACTAAACCCGTTCACGTCGCCGGGTGCATCGCCCGGCGGCACAACGGTTGATTGATCCATGAAAAAGCCCCTTTCCCAGGCGGAAAGGGGCTTTTTTCACAGGCCGGCCTGTTATCCGATATGGCCGGACACAAGCGAAATACCCTTCCCAATGACGCGGGAAGGGTGGGGCAGGGCAATTACAGCGCCTTGGCCCGCTCGCGCAGGATGAACTTCTGCATCTTGCCGGTCGAGGTCTTGGGCAGCGGCCCAAAGACCACATTCCGGGGCACCTTGAAGCGCGCCAGATGGCTGCGGCAGAACTCGATGATCTGTTCCTCGGTGGTATCTTCCATGTCCGGCTTGAGGGTCACGAAGGCGCAGGGTGTTTCGCCCCACTTCTCATCAGGCCGCGCTACGACCGCCACTTCCATGACCGCCGGATGCCGGTAGAGCACATCCTCGACCTCGATGGTGGAAATGTTCTCGCCACCGGAGATGATGATGTCCTTGGAGCGGTCCTTGATGTCGATATAGCCATCCTCGTGCCATACCGCCAGGTCGCCGCTGTGGAACCAGCCCCCCTCGAACGCCTCGTCGCTGGCGGCGGTGTTCTTCAGATAGCCCTTCATGACGTTGTTGCCGCGCATGAAGATCTCACCGATGGTTTCACCATCCTGCGGCACCGGCTCCAGGGTCTTCGGATGGGCGACCATCAGCCCTTCGAGCATCGGATAGCGCACGCCCTGGCGTGACTTGAGCGCCGCGCGCTCTTCCAGACTCAGCTCGTTCCAGTGATCGTGCCAGGCGCAGACCACCGCCGGGCCATAGGTCTCGGTCAGGCCATAGACGTGGGTCACGTTGAAATCCATCCGCTCCATGCCCTCGATCACCGCTGCTGGCGGCGCCGCACCCGCAGTCATCACCTTGACTGGATGATTGATATCGGCCTTCATGGTCGCGGGTGCGTTCTTGAGCATGTTCAGCACGATCGGCGCGCCACAGAAGTGGCTGACTTTCTCGCTGCGGATCAGATCGAAAATCATGTCGGCGCGCACATGACGCAGACAGACGCAGGTACCGGTAGTCACTGCCAGGGTCCACGGGAAGCACCAGCCGTTGCAATGGAACATCGGCAGGGTCCACAGGTACACCGGGTGCAGACCCATGTTCCACACCACCGCGTTGCACACTGCATTCAGGTAGGCGCCACGATGGTGATAGACCACGCCCTTGGGATTGCCGGTGGTGCCGGAGGTGTAGTTCAGGGCAATCGCCTGCCACTCATCGGCCGGACCCTGCCAGGCAAACTCGGGATCACCAGCCGCGATGAAGGTTTCATAGTCCAGATCGCCGAGCAGCCGACCGCCTTCATAGGTCGGGTCATCGACATCGATCACCAGGGGCCGTTGCGGCAGCAGTTGCAGCGCCTTTTCGACCACCTCGGAGAATTCGCGGTCAGTGATCAGCACCTTGGCCTCGCCATGCTGCAGCATGAAGGCGATGGTTTCGGCGTCCAGACGCACATTCAAGGTGTTGAGCACCGCGCCGGACATCGGTACGCCAAAGTGCATTTCGAACATTTCCGAAATGTTCGGCAGCATCGCGGCCACCGTATCACCCAGACCGATGCCGCGCTGACGCAGCGCCGAGGCCAGTCGCCGGCAGCGGGCATAGGTCTGCGCCCACGTGCGCCGCACCGGGCCGTGCACCACAGCGGTGTGATCAGGATAGACCATCGCTGCGCGCTCAATGAAGGTCAGCGGGCTCAGCGGGACAAAGTTGGCGGCATTCTTCTCCAGACCGATTTCGTAGGGATTTTGCTGGTTTTCACTCATGACGAAACGGTGCTCCTGTTTTTATGTGGGATGAGACGACGTGATAGGGCGCAGGCTCAGCATCCTTTCCATTGCGGCTTGCGCTTGGTGATGAAGGCATCGATACCCTCGCGGGCATCTTCGCTGTCGAGATTGCAGGCCATGGTCTCGCTGGCACAGGCATAGGCATCGGCCAGGTTCAGCTCCAGTTGCTCATAGAACAGCGCCTTGCCCATGCGGATCGCCAGCGGTGATTTGCTGGCGATGGCATCGGCCAAGTGCCGGGTGGCGCTATCCAGTTGCTCCAGCGGCACCACCCGGTTGACCAGACCCCAGCGCAATGCGGTCGGCGCGTCGATGAAATCGCCGGTGAGCAGCAGCTCCAAAGCCTGCTTGCGGCTCAGGTTGCGGCTCAGGGCCACACCGGGCGTCGAACAGAACAGGCCGACGTTGATCCCCGAAGTGGCGAAGCGGGCATTCTCAGCGGCCACCGCCAGATCGCAGGCCGCCACCAGTTGGCAGCCGGCCGCAGTGGCAATGCCCTGCACCCGGGCGATCACCGGCTGCGGCAGGCGGTTAATGGTCAGCATCAGCTGCCCGCACTGGGCAAACAGCGCCTGGTGAAAGGCACGCTCATCCTGAGCGCGGATTTCCTTCAGGTCATGGCCGGCGCAGAATGCCGGACCGTTACCGGCGATCACCACGACCCGGATTGCCGGATCGGTGGCGACGGCATCCAGGGCGGTCAGCAGCGCACCAAGCATGGCCCGCGAGAGCGCGTTGTATTGCTTGGGGCGGTTGAGGGTGAGCGTGGCAACGCCAGCCTCATCCTGACGCAGGACCAGGGCATCTTCGGCAGGGACGGTCGCGGTCATGGTGGTGGTTCTCCGAGTACGGGTGTTTTTTACATGGCAAAAAAAGCAGCCATTCTCGACGGGTATATGCTGCTTTTTCTATACTTCTAAAACATGAACTTTATGGTCTTGTCCTGGGTGTGACAGAGCAGTGCGCCGGGTGCCATTCATGTGAAGCCCGCGACGTGTGCCGGCTGATGGGCTGCCGATACATGATCCCGGCGATAGGCACAGTCCGGAGCCGTGGTGGAGCCGGGGTGGAGCCGGGGTGTTGGCCCGACCAATAATGGAGGCGCAGTTTACTCCTGTGAGGGGTAAAAGACGACGCAGGCAGCGTCCGCATATCGGGGAACCAGTGGCGATGGCGGGGCGTGACATGGGCGTGTGGGATCGCGAAGAGCACTCTAATGACTACATCCAAACCGATGCTGGTTTATATCGTTGATAGCGATTCAGTGCTGCGCGAGATGGTGTGCACCCTGCTGGAATCGGTGGGCCTGCAGGCCTGCGCCCTGGCTGATCTGGATGCCTTTCTCAATGCGTATCAGCCCCGGCAGCCTGGTTGTCTGCTGCTGGATATTCTCACTCCGGGCTGGGGCGAGTTGAGCGCACTGCAGGTACTGGCTGAGAAAGGTATCAATCTGCCGGTCATTATCGTGACGCAGCATGGCAACGTGGCCACGGCCGTCACGGTGATGAAGCAGGGTGCGATGGATTTCATCGAGAAGCCCTTTAACGATCAGGTGCTGCTCGACTGCGTGCATAATGCCTTGGCTGAGGACGCGGTGCGGCGGCGGGCGCGGGCGCGACGACGGATCATCCAGCGGCGTTTCGAGACCCTGACGCCGCGCGAGCAGGAAGTGCTCAAGCAGGTGGCCGAGGGCCTGTCCAACAGGCAGATCGCCGACAGCCTGAACCTCAGTCGCAAGACCGTGGAAGTGCATCGCGCCAAGGTGATGCAGAAAATGGAAGCGGAAACCCTGTCGCAACTCATCCGCATGGCCATGTTGATGGGCGTGCTCAAAACCTATGACGACTAGGGGCGTGCCCTGCCCCTGACCCGTGCCCATGTGCCTGATCCTGGTTGCTTATCGCTATCATCCACGCTGGCCGCTGCTGGTGGCCGCCAATCGCGATGAATTTCATACCCGTCCAACGGCGCCTCTGGCGTTCTGGGCTGATGCACCGGATGTTCTGGCCGGGCGTGATCTCCAGGAAGGTGGCACCTGGATGGGGCTCGGCCATGGCGGCCGTTTCGCGGCGCTGACCAACTATCGCGACCCGCAGCGGCACCGCACGGATACCCCTTCGCGCGGCCATCTGGTCAGCGACTACCTGCGCGGCACGCAGTCGGCGCGTGCCTATCTCGATGCGCTGTTGCCGCACGCGGCGGCCTATAACGGTTTTAACCTGCTGCTCGGCGATGCGACCGGACTGTATTACTACAGCAATCAGGGGGATGCGCCGCGGGCACTGGCACCCGGCATTTATGGGTTGAGCAATCACCTGCTGGATACGCCCTGGCCGAAGCTGGCGCGCGGTCGGGCAGCCTTGCAGGGCCTGCTGGCGCACGAGGTGGATCCGATGCCGGAACGGCTGCTGCAACTGCTGACCGACCGCACACCGGCACCGGATGCTACCTTGCCCGCGACCGGCGTGCCGCTGGAATGGGAGCGCTGGCTGTCGCCGCTGTTCATCGATGCGCCGGGTTACGGGACCCGTTCATCGGCGGCGCTGCTTGCCGATCATCGCGGCCGAGTGCGCGTGGTCGAAATGACTTGGGCCGATCAGGTTCGCCGGGAATTCTGGCTGGACGGATTCAGTTTCCTGCCTGCTGGCGCGGCTTGAATCAAAAAAACCATGAATATCCAGGCTCTGATCGTCGCCGGGCCTATCGGCGGCAGAAGCGCAACCGCTTGCCAAACCCGCCGGGTAGCGCTGCCGTCCCCTGTTCCGCCTGGATGCGATCGGCTATTCTTAGGGGCCCTTGCTGCCCCGGTAGCTCAGTTGGATAGAGCGCACCCCTCCTAAGGGTGAGGTCACAGGTTCAATTCCTGTTCGGGGCGCCAAACCACCGTTCTTCCGGCCCGCCGGAAATGACAAAAGCCCGTGCGAACACGGGCTTTTTTGCTGCTTAGGTGATAGTCAGTTCCGGCCGGTGCGGCTAGCGCCAGTTCCGGCCGGGCGTCGCCGTCCGTTTCCTAGGTGCTCGCGCGACCGCTCCAGAACGGATAATCGGTATAACCGGCCGGTCCCGGGCAGTAGAAGGTCGCCGGATCGGGCGCGTTCAGCGGTGCCTGCGCGCGGATTCGTTCCGGCAGGTCCGGGTTGGCTAGGAACGCGGTGCCAAAAGCGACCGCATCGAGCTGGCCGGCTGCAATCGCCGCCGATGCCTCATCGGCGCTATAGCCCATGTTGCCGATCAACACGCCCGTGTACTGTTCCCGCACCGGCGTCAGCACGTCGCCCTGCTGCTGGCTGAAAAAGTCGCCACGCATCAGATGCAGGTAGGCCAGGTGATACTCGTTGAGCCGCCGCGCCAGCCAGCTCGCCAGCCCGACCGGATCGCTGTCGATCATGCTGTTGAAGCTGTTCAGCGGCGAAATGCGCAGGCCCACCCGCTCATTGCCCCACACCTCGCACACCGCATCGAGTACTTCCAGCAGCAGCCGGGCGCGATTTTCCACCGGACCGCCATAAGGCCCGCTGCGTCGATTGGCGCCATCACGCAGGAATTCATCCAGCAGGTAACCGTTGGCGCCGTGCACCTCGACGCCATCGAAACCGGCTGCCTTGGCTTGAGCGGCGGCGTGGGCGAAGCCGGCAACAATGCCCGGCAACTCATCGTCGCGCAGCTCGCGCGGCACGGTGTAGGGCTGCTTGCCCTCGGGGGTATGCACCTCGTCATTAGCAATGGCGATGGCGCTCGGCGCAACCGGCTGGCGACCCCCGTTCAGCAGCGGATGGCAGGCGCGGCCACCGTGCCAGATCTGCAGCGCGATGCGGCCACCGGCGGCATGCACGGCATCGGTGACCTTCTTCCAGCCGGCAACCTGCGCGTCGGAATAGATGCCCGGTTCCTTCCAGAATGCGGAATGACCTTCCATGGCCATGGTGGCCTCGGCAATGATCAGGCCGGCACTGGCACGCTGAGCATAGTATTCGGCCATCAGCGTACCGGGTACATGACCCTCCTCGGCGCGGCAGCGGGTGAGCGGCGCCATCAGGATGCGGTTGGCCAGGGTCAGCGCACCGGCCTGCAGCGGCGTGAACAGATTCGGCATGGCAGGAGATCCTTTTTCGCAATCAGGGCAGGTTCAAGGAGTAATTAATCTTGATAGTGAACCAGGTAGTTACTAATATCAACCAGTAGTCTTTTGGTAACCTTGTGAGAGCAGTACAGGCGATGAATACCAATGCAGTTGCAGTAGACGGCAAGGATCCGGTGCGTGGCGCGCGATCCTGCCAGGAGCCCTGTCCGATTGAGCGTGGCATGCGCGTGCTGGGCGGCAAGTGGAAGGGATCGATTCTCTGGCACCTGCGCGAGGGGCCGGTGCGCTTTAATGATCTGGCGCGACAGATGGGCGGTGCCAGCCGGAAAATGATTGATCAGCGGCTTAAGGAGATGGAAACGCAGGGATTGGTCAGCCGCGAGGTACTGAGCACGCGCCCGATTGCCGTGGCCTATGCGATCACGGAAATCGGGCGCAGTGCGCTGACGGTGCTGGAGCAGTTGCGCCTATGGACCGAAGTCCACGGTATCTGATCGCTGCCGCCATGCGCCTCAGCGCGGGTCGAGATGGACCGGCAGATTGTCGATCAGCCGTGCCCGGCCCAGTCGGGCGGCGGCGAAAATGCGCAGCTCGGTTTCTGCGCCGCCGGGCCGGCACAGATCATCGGGCCGGCGAATCTCAAAATAATCCGGCTGGAATCCAGCCACCGCCAGATCGGCCTGGGCCTGCGTTTCCAGCGCCGCATAATCGCGTTCACCGGCGCGCAGCCGCTGTGCCGTCGCGTGCAGGGTCGCGTGCAGAGTCGGCGCGATTGCCCGCTGCTCGGCACTCAGATAGCCGTTACGCGAACTCAGCGCCAACCCATCGGCCTCACGCACCGTCGGCACGCCCACGATGTCCACCGGCATATCAAGATCGGCGACCATGCGGCGAATGACCACCAGTTGCTGCCAGTCCTTTTCGCCGAACACTGCCAGGTCTGGCTGCACCATATTGAACAGCTTGCTGACCACGGTGGTCACGCCATCGAAATGGCCCAGCCGGCTGGCGCCGCACAACACCGTCGGCAGTTCCGGCACCATGACCTGGGTCATGGTCGCCAGCGGGCGCGGATACATCTCGGCAACGCTGGGCGCGAACAGCAGGTCCAGCCCGGCGGCGGCCAGATGGCAGCTATCCTCGTCCAGGGTGCGTGGATAACCGGCATAGTCTTCATTGGGGCCGAATTGCAGCGGGTTCACGAAAATACTGGCCACGGTGCGCGGTGCCAGTTCACGGGCGCGCGCTACGAGCTGCAGGTGCCCACGGTGCAGGTTACCCATGGTCGGCACGAAGGCGACCCGTTCACCCGCCCGTTTCCAGGCCGTGACCTGGGCGCGCAGTTCGGCAATGCTGTGGACGATTTGCATGGGGTGTTCCTCGGCCATCAGGCGATGCAATGTTCAGGACCGGGAAATTCGCCGCTCTTGACGGCGCGCACATATTCGGCGACGGCCGCCTGCAGGCTGTCCTGACCGGTCAGGAAGTTTTTGGAGAATTTCGGGCGGCGCCCGGCGGTGATGTTGAGCATGTCATAGCTGACCAGGACCTGCGCATCGCAGCCCGCGCCGGCGCCAATGCCGATCAGCGGAATCGCCAGCGCCTCGGTCAGTCGCGCGCCCAGTTCCGCCGGAATGCATTCCACCAGCGCCAGATCGGCACCGGCCTCCTGCAGCAGCAGGGCCTCGTCGATGATCTGCCGGGCGGCGGGTTCCTCGCGGCCCTGCACCCGGTAGCCGCCGAGCTTGTGCACCGACTGCGGCAGCAGGCCCAGATGCACGCAGACCGGAATACCGTTGCGGCTGAGTAGGCGCACGGTCTCGGCCAGCCAGGCGCCGCCCTCCAGCTTCACCACCTGGGCGCCGCCTTCCTGCATCAGCCGGGCGGCATTGCGCAGCGCCTGTTCGGGCGTGGCATAGCTGGCAAAGGGCATGTCGGCCATCAGCAGCGCCGTGCTGCAGCCGCGTGCCACCATGCGGGTGTGATAAATCATGTCCTCGACGGTGACCGGTACGGTGGTGGGCTGACCTTGTACCACCATGCCCAGCGAATCGCCCACCAGGATGACGTCGACCCCGGCAGCATCAATCAGCGCCGCAAAGCTGGCGTCATAGGCGGTCAGAACCGCGAACTTGTGCTGCTCGCGCTTCATTTTCGCCAGGGTGGTCAAGGTAATCGGCTTTCGGTTCGAGGGTTCCAGGTACATGGCGTGCTCTAGCTACGGCCGCGCCAGTGACGCAGGGGGATGGCGGCGGCGGATTCGGGGGAGGTCGTGGTTATGGGGTTGGAACGGGCGGCTTTATCGTACCCGCTGCAGCGGGGCTGTCCAGACGTTCCAGGCCCTGAGGCGGGCATTTTAGGAGTAATTTACTCAACATTCCGCCTCCGGGCAGTTCCAGACCGGGGGCGATGTCGTGCAGGGGATACAAAACAAAGGCCCGCTCCTGCAGGCGCGGGTGCGGCAGGGTCAGCCAGGCATCATCGCGGACCAGGTCGGCATAGAGCAGCAGATCCAGATCCAGGGTGCGCGGTCCCCAGCGCAGCTCACGGACGCGGCCCTGCGCGGCTTCGATGGCCTGCAGTGCCCGCAGCAGTTGATCAGCGGACAGCCGGGTATCGAGCGCGGCAACGGCGTTGAGATAGTCGGGCTGACCGGGCGGGCCGCCGACCGGAGCACTGCGGTACAGCGGCGAACAGGCGCTCAGCTGGCTTTCAGGCAGTGCGGCCAGTGCCTGCAGGGCAGCGCGCACCTGGGCTGGCGGATCATCCAGATTGCTGCCAATGCCGATATAGGCGCGCAGCGGGTGCATGTGGGCAGGGCGCACTCAGGATTCAGCCGGCGGCGTGGCATCCGCTGCGCTGGCGCGAGCCTTGCGCCGGCGGCGTGATTTGCTCTTGCTCGCAGCGGGACCCTTGGCTGGTGGCTGGGTGGCGATGGCACGTCCGGTATCGTCCAGAGCCAGAAAGCCGGTCCACCAGCGGGCCAGTTCCGCCGCTTGCTCATCAGCCTCGGCCCGCAGCAGCAGGAAGTCGTAACCGGCGCGAAAGCGCGGATGGCTCAGCAGCCGCAACGGGCGCTTGCCGGTGATGGCGGCCAGGCGCGGCTGCATCTCCCAGATTTCCCGCATGGGCAGGCTGTAGCGGCGTGGCAGGGCAGTGTGGCGTAGCTGTGCCTGGATCACCGCATCTGCGGCTGCCTGCAGCGCCTCGCTGCTGTCCAGGCCCTCGTCTTCGAGCCGGTGCCAGCGCTCGCGCAGCGGCTCCCACAGCAGCGCCGCGAACAGGAACGCCGGGTGGGTGGACAGGCCAGCGGCCAGGCGCTCGTCGGTACTGGCCAGGGTGCGTACCAGCAGGGTCTTGGGATAGTGCTGCTGCTGGTGGCTCAGGCAGCGCTCGGTGGCCGGGAACAGCCAGCCGAACAGCCGGTAATGGCGCAGCAGTTCGAAGCTTTGCAGGGCGCAGCCGCCGAGGAACAGCTTGAGCACTTCCTCAAACAGCCGCGCCGGCGGAATCTTTTCCAGCAGGTGGCCAAAACGCGGCAGCGGCGCCTCAGTGGCTGGATCGAGGCGGAAACCGAGCTTAGCGGCAAAGCGTACCGCGCGCAACATCCGCACCGGATCCTCGCGGTAGCGCTGCAGTGGATCGCCGATCAGGCGGATCAGGCCGGCACGCAGATCGGTAAGGCCGCTGACGTAATCGAGCACCGCAAAATTGGCAATATCGTAGTACAGGGCATTGAGCGTGAAATCGCGCCGCCAGGCATCCTCTTCAATGCTGCCGTAGACGTTATCGCTGAGAATACGCCCATCCTCGGCCTGCTCGATTACCGCGCCATCGCCATCCTCGCTATCGGTGCCGTGGGCGCGAAAGGTGGCCACTTCGATAATCTCGGTGCCGAACTGGACATGAGCCAACCGAAAGCGGCGGCCAATCAGCCGGGCGTTGCGGAACAGCTTATGGACCTGTTCGGGGCGGGCGTCGGTGGCGATATCAAAGTCCTTGGGCTCGCGACCGAGCAGCAGATCGCGCACGCCACCGCCCACCAGGCAGGCACGATAGCCGGCCTCGTGAAGCCGATAGAGCACTTTCAGGGCGGCAGGGCTGATCTGGGCACGCGACAGCGTGTGCTCGGGGCGTGGGATGATGAGCGGTTGAAGAGGGGTGCTGGGTTCCAAGGAACGTTCACAAGCTCTTGTATGATCCGGAGGCGTGCGTATAATACGGCTTTCCTTCGACGATGTCAGTCCGTTCTGCTCCCTTCGTCTAGTGGCCTAGGACACCGCCCTCTCACGGCGGGAACAGGGGTTCGAAACCCCTAGGGAGCGCCATCCGTTACAGTGCCGTTTCCCCTGACGTATCTCCCTTCTCCACGCGACGTTGCAGAGCAGGTCAATCGCTGACTTCTGGTCGTGGTTCGCACGCGATAGTCCGGGACAGTGGTGTCGTGCGACCTGGACCGATTGATCCAGGCCGCGTGGCGCTGCTCAGGTGTTGTCCCGCCGAATGTCGTATTTCTCCATCAGGCGATACAGGGTCATGCGCGACACGCCCAGTTCCTGCGCAGCCCGGGCGATATTGAAACGGGTGCGCAACAGCGTCGCCTGAATGGCTTCGCGATCGGCGGCCATACGCGCCTCATCCAGGGTCACGAAGCCCCGCCCGACCGTGCGCCGTTCCAGTTCCAGATCGTTGGGAGCGATATACGGCCCTTCGCAGAGCAGGACCGCGCGGCGCACCCGGTTCATCAGTTCACGGACATTGCCGGGCCACTCATGGCGGCTGATCACCTCCAGGGCGTCACGACTGAAGCCCTTGGCCGAGGTGCGGGTCTCGGCGGCGAAGCGGGTGAAGAAGTGACGGGCGAGCAGTTCGACATCGTTTTTGCGATCGCGCAGTGGCGGCGTGCGCAGATGCAGGACATTGACCCGGTAATAAAGATCCTCGCGGAAACGGCCTTCACGCACCGCCTGTTCCAGATTGCCATGGGTCGCGGCGATCACCCGGACATTGGCAGGAATCGGCTTGGTGCCCCCCAGGCGGCGGATCTTCTTTTCTTCCAGGAAGCGCAGCAGATTGCCCTGCATTTCCGGCGATAGATCGCTGATTTCATCCAGAAACAGGGTGCCGCCATCGGCTGATTCGATCAGACCGATATGGCGGTCGCTGGCGCCGGAGAAGGCGCCTTTTTCATGACCGAACAGTTCCGACTGCAGCAGATTGGTTGGCAGGGCTGCGCAGTTCATGGACACCATGGGTGCAGCGGCCCGGCCGGAATGTTCATGGATAGCGCGGGCGGTGCGCTCCTTACCGGTGCCGCTTTCGCCAGTGATCAGGATCGGCACATCCACTTCAGCGGCTTTCTGGATGCCGCGAAACAGGGTCTGCATCACCGGACTGTTGCCGATCAGGCCGTATTGCGACTCGATCTCGCGCTGCTGGCGCAAGGTGTTTTCGGTCAGGATGGCCATCCCGTAGGCGTGGCCGAGGGTCGCGAGCAGGCGCTGGGGATCGACCGGCAGGGTGTGATAGTCGTAGCAGTGCTCGGTGATGATGTTCGAGAGCAGCTTGCGATCAACGCCGGGGCGGGGCAGTACCATCACCCACTGCATCTTGCGCCGCGCCATGACCAGATCCACCAGCCACTGCACAGCCCGCTCGGATTCGCAGCTAAGCACCACCACCAGGCCGACTTCGAAGTTGTGCTCGGTCATCAACAGACGGGCCGATCCCGATTCCTGGGCGGAATAGATTTCCCAGTCGGCCGATCCGATTTTTTGGAGCAATGCGTCGTCGACGGCTCCAGTACTCAGAATTAATAGTTTACGCATGGCAACCTACCCATAACCCTGTCTTTGGATCGCTGCGAGCCCGTGATGACCGGCAATCCTGTTGATCCTGGTGGTCTGTCCTGCCTGGACAGACCAAGCGGAAGAGCGTGCTGGAGCAGCAGTCATCTTCCGCGACGTTTTATTCTGAATCGCACGGATCCTGTCCCGTGATTCAGATCGCTGCAATGCCACCGACCGGTTGGCTGATTTGGCTGCGTGATACCGTCCGCTTACTCTAACGAGTGTCTTAATCTGAGCGTTCGCGATAGCCTGGCCATGGCGGGATCGTGCGCAGCAATCCGGGCATATCATCTTGAAAATAAGTGGATTCTAGAACGCTCCATTAATTCCATTACGAATTATGGGTTTTTAGTACCACAAATAAGACTCAGGACCCAAATAGTGATGATGAAAGTATCTACAGAATCCATGATATTGTCTAGGTTAGCGTCACATTATTTGTAAAAAATCACCTTTCAAAGCCTCTGACAGGCCCCAAAAGGCGAAAAATACGCCAAAATAGCGGCCCGAAATTCAGGCTGGAATATGACTGGAATCAGCAAAAGTATCACTTTAATGATGCAGTATTCGTTGGCGTCTTTTGGTTGTGACGAAAAGAGGTATTTGTCCGAACCCGAGCCGGGGGCATGGCTTGCCGGCATGAGTGCTGGGGATGCAGCGCACTTTTTTTGTTTCTAATTCTTACTTTCTGTTCTAAATGCGGTTTTACCAGGGGGCTGCCATGCTCGATGCGTTTTATCCACTACTTCGCTCTTTGCTGTTCAAGCTCGATCCTGAAACTGCCCATGACTGGACACTGACCCTGATGGGCACAGCGCCCCGGCAACCGCTGCGCTGGCTGGGGGCAGCCTGTGTACCGGCGGCGCCGCGTCGGGTGATGGGTCTGGATTTTCCCAATCCGGTTGGGTTGGCGGCCGGCCTGGATAAAAATGGCGAATGTATCAACGCCTGGTCGGCGCTGGGCTTTGGCTTTGTCGAGATCGGCACGGTCACGCCGCGTCCGCAGCCGGGCAACCCCAAGCCGCGCCTGTTCCGCCTGCCGCAGGCCCAGGCCCTGATCAACCGCATGGGGTTTAACAACAAGGGCGTCGACTATCTGGTCGAGCAGGTGCGGCAGGCCAGGTTTCAGGGCGTGCTGGGTATCAACATTGGCAAGAACGCCGATACACCGGTCGAGCGTGCTACCGAGGACTACTTGATTGGTCTGCGCAAGGTCTATGCCTGGGCCAGCTATGTGACCGTCAATATTTCCTCGCCCAATACCGTTGGCCTGCGCGATTTGCAGTACGGTGCGGCGCTGGAACAGTTGCTGAGCAGCCTGAAGACTGAGCAGGGCCGGCTGGCGGCGGAGTTTGGCCGCTATGTACCGCTGGTGGTCAAGATTGCCCCGGACCTGGGCGATGCCGACCTGCCAGCAGTCGGGCAGGCGCTGCGCCAGCACGGCATCGATGGCGTGATCGCGACCAATACCACCTTTTCCCGTGCCGGTGTCGAGGGTCTGGCCCATGCCGAGCAGGCTGGCGGTTTGAGTGGCGCGCCGCTGCTGGAGCGCTCGACAGCAGTGGTGCGACAACTGGCGGCTCTTCTTGAGGGCCAGGTGCCGATCATTGCTGCGGGCGGGATCATGAGCGGTGCCGATGCTGCGGCCAAGCTCGCCGCCGGTGCCAGTCTGGTGCAGATTTATACCGGCTTCATCTATCGCGGTCCGCCACTGGTGCGCGAGGTGGTGCAGGCGCTGCGCTGATGGAATCCTCTTCGCGCCGGGAACCCGATGCCACCGTGCCACGGTCTACAGCAGAGCCCAAGCCGGGCGTTAAACCACCGTGGGAGGACTCCTGATGGTTCGCTTCGTGTTATCACTGCTGGTCCTGTGGATGCCGGTGCTGGTCCAGGCCGCTGCTATTGAAACCCGTGCCGTTGAATATCGCCAGGGCGACACCCGCCTGGTGGGCTATCTGGCCCGGCCCGCTGAGGTCAAGGGTCCGTTGCCAGGGGTGCTGGTGGTGCATGAATGGATGGGCCTGAATGACTATGCCAAGCGCCGCGCCGAGCAACTGGCTGAGCTGGGCTATGTAGCGCTGGCCGCGGATATTTATGGTGATGGCAAGGTGGCTGCCGATGTCGCCGAGGCCAAGGCGCTGTCCACGCAATACAAGAGTGACCGGGCGTTGCTGCGGGTGCGTACCGCAGCCGGGCTGGAAGCGCTCAAGGCACAGGCTGGTGTCGATCCGCTGCAGGTGGTCGCCATCGGCTACTGTTTCGGCGGCACGGCGGTGCTGGAGCTGGCGCGCAGCGGTGCCGATCTGGCTGGTGTGGTCAGTTTCCACGGGGGGCTGGATACCCCGAAGGTGCAGGATACCAAGCGGATTCGCGCCAAGGTGCTGGCCTTGCACGGCGCTGATGATCCCTATGTGCCGGCGGCGCAGGTGGCGGCCTTCGAAGACGAGATGCGCGCGGCGGGTGTGGATTGGCAACTGATTGCCTATGGCGGTGCGGTGCATGGCTTTACCAATCCCGCTAATGGCAGCGATAACAGCAAGGGTGCCGCCTACAACGCCAAGGCCGATCAACGCTCCTGGGCGGCGATGCGGCAATTCTTTAATGAGTCCTTCGCTCCGGCCCGGTCCACCGCTGACTCCAACTGAATTTTCATCCACAAGCTCATATCCGCCCTGTTGCCGGTGACGACGGGGCGGTGCGGTGCATCCCTTCATGCTGAATCGTCGTTTGCGGGCTGTCGCGCCCATGCTCGATTGCCTGCTATCAACGGCCTTTTTCATCTCTGCTATTGTGTTGTAGCGCTTCTGCAGCACTCGCTGTGCTGGGCTTACGCATCTTGTTCCAGTTGTCCTCGGTCCAGGCCTGCTACTCGTCCAAATTGCGTCGCTGACAGGGTGGGCTGCGCTTCGTCGGAAACCTCAAAATGCCGGTCAAGATGGTGTCGTCTTGGGATTGCAGCACACTGCGAGGGCCGCAGCTACGGCAATCTCAGTATCGATGCCGCGCAAGGTACTCGACGCAGGCGTGTTCGATGTTGACCTTTGTTCGGCATTGCGTGATGTCCATGAAGAGCAGTGCGATTCATCCAAATACTAAAGTGGATATTTTCGACATGAGCTATAACCCAAAACGTGCATTGGAGTTGCTTAGGATCGGCTGTAGCTGCGCCGATGCCACCTTCCGCGAAGGCCAGGAAGATGCGATTCGCCACATCGTTGATGGACGTGGTCGCCTGTTGGTCGTTCAAAAAACAGGTTGGGGCAAGAGCTTCGTTTACTTCATTGCAACAAAACTGCTGCGCGAGGCCGGCAGCGGACCGGCGCTGCTCTCCCTCGAATCGCCAGCGCCCATCGCCAAACAAGGTACCAAGTGGCAGCTCACCGCCGCCACGCTCAGCGAGGTCTTCTGGGCGCGAGCCGAGCGACTCACGGCCCTGCGGCGTGACGAACATCAACAGATGCAGGACTACGTCAGTCTGCCCTTTGGTGATCACATGGGCTTCCTTATCCGCGCGCTCGACGGTGATCCAAGCGTTGTCACCCGGCCTGCGCTGCCCCCGTTGCCAACGGATGTAGATGAGGCAGGGGTTCAGGCTGCTATCGAATTCCTGCGCCGCACCAGCCTGCCCATCGAACCCCGCAAGAAGTGGCCTGATGGGGGCATGCCTCAATACGGCGTCAAAGGCTTCCTTGCGCCTGGGCATCAGTCGCAGCCCGGCAAGGCCCTTTGCGTCTGGGGTGACGCTGGGTGGGGCGGCCTGGTCCGGCGAGGCAAGTATCACGACGGCAAGTTTGCCGACGACCTGGTTGGGGC
>OFRV01000001.1_pt1 | contig 69088 bp, 54 predicted proteins | sample 1543231 | NCBI WGS metagenome assembly OFRV01 (sample SAMN05442499, study PRJEB24371) | freshwater metagenome | isolation source: Freshwater Lake | place: Canada: Niagara | collected 2013-08-21 | reverse complement strand
CCGGGGCGCTGGCCGAGATGCTGCGCACCATTCACAGCTGCCTCAAGCCCACCATCGCTCGCGTGCAGGGCGATGTGTTTGCCGGTGGCGTGGGCCTGGTGGCCGCGTGCGACATGGCCGTGAGCGTGCGCAGCGCCACCTACTGCCTGAGCGAGGTGAAGCTGGGCCTGATCCCGGCCACCATCAGCCCCTACGTGATCCGCGCCATGGGCGCCCGCGCCGCGCACCGCTACTTTCTGACCGCCGAGCGCTTCAGCGCCGCCGAGGCGCACCGCATCGGTTTCGTTCACGAACTCGTCAACAGCCCCGAAGCCCTGGCCACGAAAGTGGACGAACTCGCCCTAGCCCTGGCCAGCGCCAGCCCCGCTGCCAGAAACAGCGCCAGTTGCCCAAACAAAGACCGCGGCAGCAGGCGCATCAGAAGTCACGCCTGACCGGCGCCGCGAACAGATAGCCTTCGCTGCGCACGGTCTTAAGCAGGGTCGCTTCGCGTGGATCATCGCGCAGCCGCCGCCGCAAGCGGCTGACCTGCACATCGATACTGCGATCAAAGGGCGTCGCCTCACGGCCCTGGGTCAGGTCCAGCAACTGATCACGGCTGAGTATGCGCTGCGGATGGTCGAGGAACACGCGCAGCAAGCGATATTCGGCCGCGCCGAGCGGCACGCGCAGACCTTCGGGCGCGATCAGTTGCCGGGTGGCCACCTCCAGGCACCAGCCGGCAAAGCACAGGCGGGCCACCGTACCGCTCTCGAGCGGTTCAGCGGCATCATTGCTGCGGGTGCGCCGCAGCAGGGCCTTGATCCGTGCCAGCAGTTCGCGCGGGTTGAACGGCTTGGGCAGATAGTCGTCAGCGCCCATTTCCAGACCGACGATGCGGTCGGTAGCGTCGCCGCGCGCGGTGAGCATGATGATCGGGATCGGCGAGCGGGCGCGCAGGGTGCGGCACAGCACCAGTCCGTCATCGCCCGGCAGCATCAGATCGAGAATCACCAGATCCACCGTTTCGCGCTCCAGTGCCGCCCACAATCCCCGGCCATCACCGGCGCTGCTGACCCGGAAACCATTGCGGCCCAGATAGTCGGTGAGCAGTTCACGCAGGCCGGGATCGTCATCAACGATGAGCAGATGATCATTCATTGCGGTTGTGATTAACCTGAAGGAATAAAGCCCTTGCGGGATATCGCGATTGTAGACCGCCGCCCGCCGCGTACTGAATCGCGATTGCGCTAGCCCTGCACCGACTCACAACTTACAGTTACAGTGTCCATGTCGGCCAGCCGCAAACCGGGGGTGTACCTTCCGGGCTGGCGCGACCCCTTCGCAGCATCAGCGCGGATATGCAGCCATGGAGTTTTCGCAACCTATGATCGGTCTGGCCGGCACACTCGCGGCCCTGTGCACTCTGGCAGCGGTCTTCATTGCTGTGGATACCGTGCTGCCGCCAGCGGTCTGGGCGCGCTTCAATCCCTTGGTCAAGGCGATCTTCATGGTCGCGGCCGTGCTGTTGACCCTGGCCGCACCGTTGACAGTAGCGCCGGGGGTGATCATCGACGTGCGCGGCGCCATCGTGGCAGCCGCGACGCTGTTCGGCGGCCCCTGGGTCGGCCTGATCACCGTGCTGGCCGGCGCTTTCTATCGCGGGCTGCTGGGCGGTGCCGGGGCGATGCCCGGCGTGCTCGGATTCGCTGCCGCCTATCTGGCCTGCCTGGGGCTGGTCCACGGCTGGGCGCGCTACGCGCCGGGCCGGCAGCGACCGCGCCTGCTCATTCTCAGCGCGGGCGTGGCCGTGGGCTGCACCGAGGCCCTGTCGCTGCTGCTGATTGCCCCGCCAGCGACCGGACAGCAGCTCTTCATCACCCTAGGGCCGATGCTGGCGCTGGCGCAACTGCTCGGCACGGTGCTGCTCGGCAGCCTGCTCGATCTGCTGGAGCAGCGGCAGCAGGCCCAGCAGGCCATTGCCGACCGTGAGCGGCAATGGCGCACGCTTTGGGAGAGTACTCAGGATGCGCTTTTCATCACGGACATCGACAATGGTCGCATTGTCGATGCCAATCCGGCGACGGTTGCCCTGCTTGGCTATGCTCATGCGGTACTGATCGGTCGCCACTACAGCGCGCTGGTGCCACCGCTGTGGCGGACCCAGGCAGCACCCTATTTCACCCGTACCGCCGGTGCCCCGCTGCCCCTGGTGGACATCGTCCTGCAGCATGCCGATGGCCATGCCGTGACCGTCGAGGCAACCTCAGGCGGTGCGCTGCGCCTGGGTGAGCGCGAGGTGGTGTTTAGCAGCTTCCGCGATGGCAGCGAGCGGCGCCGCACCCAGCAGATTCTCAACCGGCTGGATTGGACCCAGGCGGTGATCAACCGCTGCATCCTCGCGCTGCTCGGCGCGCAGTCCGAGGCCGAGCTATACCGGACCCTGTGCACGGCGCTGACCTATGCCGATGCCTATGCCTGCGTCGGCGTAGGCGAGGCGCTGCTGGATGAATCACGCTCGATCCGCATCGTAGCGGCATCCGGCTCCCAGGCCGACTATCTGCACGGGATCGAATTGCGCTGGGATGACAGCCCGCTTGGCCAGGGTCCCTATGGCGAGGCGATCCGCTGCGGACAGCCGCAGACCAGCGCCGAAATCACTGCACAACCGGCCTGCATGCCCTGGTGGGAAACGGCGCGACACCACGGCATCCAGTCACTGCTGGCGGTGCCGCTGCGGATCGGTGGGCAGGTGTTCGGCGTGTTGCTGGTGCACTCGCGCAACGTCGGCGCCTTTGGCGCCACCGAGAATGCCTTATTCCAGGATCTGGCCAATAGCCTCGGCTATGGCGTGGCCGCGCTGCGCACCCAGGCCGCCCTGAAGCGCGCCCAGCAGGAGCGGCTCGATCAGGAGCAGCGCCGGCGCGAGATCCTGCAACAGACCATCGCCGCCGTCGCCTCGATCGTTGAACGCCGCGATCCCTATACCGGCGGTCATCAGCAGCGGGTTGCCGGGCTGGCGGTCGCCATCGCCACCGAAATGGGCCTGGATGCCGACCGCATCGAAGGGCTGCGTCTGGCCAGCGTGGTGCACGATCTGGGCAAGATTCAGGTACCGGCGGAAATCCTGGTCAAGCCTTCCCGGCTCAGCCCAATCGAATACGCGCTGATCAAGCTGCATCCGCAGGCCGGCTATGATGTGCTGGCGAGTATTCCCTTTCCCTGGCCGATTGCCGAAACGGTGCTCCAGCACCACGAGCGGCTCGACGGCAGCGGCTATCCGCTGGGCCTGCACGCTGAGCAGATCCTGCTCGAAGCGCGTATCTTGAGCGTCGCCGATGTCGTCGAATCGATGTCCTCGCATCGGCCCTACCGGCCGGCACTGGGTGTCGAAGCGGCGCTGGCGGCGATCGCGGCCATGCGCGGCACCCAGCTTGATCCACTGGTGGTCGATGCCTGCACGCGGCTGTTTCGTGAACGTGGCTATCACCTTGATCTGCCTGCGACGGAACAGCCAGTGAGCGGCCTGCCGCCACACCTGCGCGCGCTGTGACCCGCCGGCCGTGATACGAATCGTTACAAAAAACCGGTCCCTGGAAAAAATCCGGTTACATACCGGGTGTCTAATAGCCACTGTAGACCCGCGGCAAACCCGCCGCACTGATCGTTAAGGAAGGAGCACCTGATGAAAAGCTTGCACAAAACCCTGTTGGCCGTTGCGGCTGTCGTGAGTCTGGGCCTGGGTACGGTTGCCATTGCCAGTCCCTGGGGTGGCATGGGCAGCATGGGCGGCGGCGCCTGCCCGATGATGGGCATGGGTATGGGCGGCCCGATGATGGGCGGTGGACCCAAGCAGCACCGGGCGATGATGCATCAGTTCCACGCCGAACGCATGGAGCTGCTGGCGGCCCGGCTCAAGCTCAAGCCCGAGCAGGAAGCCGTCTGGAATGCCTTCCTGGCTGCCCAGGATACACACCATAAGGCCATGTTCCAGGGCCAACGGGGGATGATGATGCGCGATCGCGATACCACGGCGCTGGCGCATTTTGAAACGCGGCTGCAGGGCATGGAGCAGAATCTGGCCAGCATGAAGGCGATGGTCAAGGCCGCCGGTGATCTGTACGCGGCGCTCGATCCGACCCAGAAGCAGGTCATGGATAAATTCTTTACCGAACGTCCGGCCTGGATGAAGGGTGGACGTGGCGGCCAGGGTCCCGCAGCGATGCCGGGGCAGCCGGGCGCGGCAGCCGCACCGGCCATGGCGCCTCCCGCCGATGCCAATGACGACGACAAGGAATAGGGGATACACCTCCCGTCGGTCGCTTCTCCACCGCGACCGGCGCAATCGTAACCGGGGCGACGCGCGCGCGTGTCGCCCCAATTGCATGTCCGTGCTGCCCATGAATCCATAATTTTGCTATGTTAATCGCACGACGGCACAACCGGGGAAGGTAGGGACATGCTGGAAGAACAGGTTCGCAAAATCATCGAGTTGCGTCATGACGCACCACATACGGTGTTGGGGCCTCACTACGATGAACGGGAGCGGGCGCTGCTGATCCGTGCCTTCCTGCCCCAGGCTGAGCGGGTCTGGGTGCTGCCCGCCGACGGCAGCCCGCGCTGCGCCATGCAGCGCCTGCACGCCGACGGGCTATTCGTTACCCGCCTGCCGGGTATCACTGAGCTGGATTATCGCCTGCTCATCGAGGAGCCCGGCGGCGGTACCCGCACCCTGGCCGATCCCTACGCCATTCACGAACCCTCCTTTCTGCCGGCCGATGGCGAGGCGCTGTGCCGGGGCCGTCTGCCCAAGCTGTTCAGCCGCCTGGGCGCGCACCTGCGCATCAAGGAAGGCGTGATGGGCGTCAACTTCAGCCTGTGGGCGCCGCGCGCCAGCCGGGTCAGCGTGGTCGGCACCTTCAACCAGTGGGATGGCCGCTGCCACCTGATGCAGCGCGAGAGCGGCGGCGTCTGGGAGCTGTTCGTGCCCGGCCTTGATCTCGGCGAGCTGTACAAGTACGAGATTCGCAGCGCTGCGGGCGCGGTGTTTCTCAAGACCGATCCGCTGGCGTTCTACAGCGAGGTTTATCCCAAAACCGCCGCCTTCGTGTACGACCTGCAGCGCCCCCATGCCTGGAGCGATGGCCCGTGGATGGCGCGGGCGATGGACGGCCAGGGCTGGGAACTGCCCATCAGCGTGCACCGGGTCAGCTTCGATGCCCAGGCCAGCGCGACGCCCGAGCGGGTGGCGCGTTATACCCAGTTATCGGAACAGGTGCTGACGCACCTGCGCCGGCACGGCCATAGCCATGTCGAGCTGAGCTGGTGGACTGCGGATGAAACCGTCGCCAGCTATTTCACGCCCAACCCGCGTTATGGCCGGCCCGAGGAGTTGATGGCCTTCATTGATGCCTGCCACCAGCACGATATCGGCGTGATCCTCGACTGGATTCCGCCACGGCTGCCGTGCGAAGGCCAGGAACTGAGCTGGTTCGATGGCGCACCGCTGTACGAGGTGGAAACAGACGGCGCGTTGCAGGGGCTGAGGTTCGATCTGGAACGGCCGGAAGTGGCCAATTTCCTCAGCGCCAATGCCCTGTTCTGGCGGCAGGTCTATCACATTGATGCGCTGCGCACCGATGCGCTCGGCTACGCGACGCGGCTGGCCCCGCAGGAAGCGGCAGCGGGTCTGCCCTGCCTGTTACGCGAGGATACGCCGCCGGCGACGCTGACCGCCGCTGAACGCGATGCCCTGCTGGAGGGGCGCTGCACCAACCCGCACGCGCTGCTCGGCCCGCATCCGCTGCCCGGTACGGCCGGCCTGAGCGTGGTGCGTGCCCTGTTGCCGGATGCGCAGGCCCCTTATCTGCAACCCGAGGACCGGCCCCAGCTACTCTATCCGCTGCAGCCGGTGCAGGGCGGCCTGTTCGAAACCCGGGTAGCTGGCGCAGCGGACCGGCTGCGCTACCGGCTGAGCGCCACCGAGCATGGCCAGCATCACCGCTTCAGCGATCCCTACGCGCGGGCCTTTTCTCTGCTCAGTGATCAGGACTGCCATCTGTTCGCTGAGGGCAATCACTACCAGATTTTTGAAAAGCTCGGCGCGCATCCGGTGCAGGTGGCCGGTCTGGCCGGCATCCATTTCGCGGTGTGGGCACCCAACGCCCAGCGGGTCAGCGTGGTCGGCGCCTTCAACCACTGGGATGGTCGCCGCCATCCGATGCAGTTGCGGCCCGGCTCCGGCATCTGGGAGCTGTTCATGCCCGGTCTGGCTGAGGGCGAGCTGTACAAGTTCGAGATTCTGGCGCGCAACGGCAACCTGTTCCTGAAAACCGATCCCTTCGCCTTTTACACCGAAGTGCCGCCCGGCACCGCCAGCGTGGTCTATGATCGCGCCGGCAAATACCGCTGGCAGGACGGCGAGTGGATGCGGCAACGCGGCCAATCCCGCATCTGGCAGCGACCGGTGGCGATCTACGAAGTGCATGCCGGTTCCTGGCGGCGCAAAGCCAATGGCGAATTCCTGTCCTATCGGGAACTGGCCGACCAGTTGATTCCCTATGTGCGGGACATGGGCTTTACCCACATCGAATTTCTGCCGCTGGCCGAGCATCCCTACGGCCCGTCCTGGGGCTACCAGATTTCCAACTTCTACGCGCCGACCGCCCGCTATGGCCGGCCCGAGGAGTTAATGGAACTGATCGACCGCTGCCACCAGGCCGGCATCGGCGTGATTCTCGACTGGGTGCCGGCGCACTTTCCCAAGGATGCCCACGCCATGGCCTGGTACGACGGCACCTGCCTGTTCGAGCACGCCGATCCGCGCCAGGGCGAACATCCCGACTGGGGGACGCTGATCTTCAACTATGGCCGTCACGAGGTGGAAAACTTCCTGATTGCCAATGCGCTGTACTGGCTGGATACCTTCCACTTCGACGGGCTGCGCGTCGATGCGGTAGCCTCGATGCTGTATCTGGATTATTCAAAGAAGGACTGGATTCCCAACAAATACGGCGGCAACGAGAACCTGGAAGCGATCGAATTCATCCGCCACACCAACGCCGTGGTCCATGCCCGTTTCCCCGGGGTCATGATGATCGCCGAGGAATCCACCGCCTGGCCGAACGTATCGCGGCCGACCGACATCGGCGGGCTGGGCTTTGGCTTCAAGTGGAACATGGGCTGGATGCATGACGTGCTGTTCTATCTGCAGAAGGAGCCGGTGCATCGCCGCCACCACCACGACAAACTGACCTTTGGCCTGGTCTACGCCTTCAACGAGAACTTCATTCTGTCGCTATCGCATGATGAAGTGGTGCATCTGAAAAAGTCGCTGCTCGGCAAGATGCCCGGCACTGCGCGCCAGCAGTTCGCCAACCTGCGCCTGCTGTATGCCTTCATGTACGCGCATCCCGGCAAGAAACTGCTGTTCATGGGCGGCGAGTTTGGCCAGCCTGGCGAATGGAATCACGATAGCGAACTGGAATGGCCGTGCCTGCGCCAGCCCTCACATCTGGGTCTGCAGCGCTTCGTGCGCGATCTCAATCACCTATACGCGCAGCAGCCGGCCTTGCATGAGGTGGATTTTCACGGTGCCGGTTTCGACTGGCTCGATCCAAATGGCGCCGAGACCAAGGTGCTGGTATTTCAGCGCAAGGCCCGCGATCCGCGCGATGCACTGGTGCTGGTATTCAACTTCGCCGATACCGCCTATCCGGAGTACCGCATTGGTGTGCCCTATCCGGTGGCTTATGAAACGCTGCTGGATAGCAATGCCGCCGATTATGGTGGCTCCAGCATCACGAGCGCTGCGCCACCGCTGCCCGCTGTAGAGCACGCCAGCCACGGCCAGCCCTTCTCGATCGTGCTGAATCTGCCACCTTTAAGCGCGCAGGTGCTCAAACCGGCACCGCTGATGTTGAATTGACTACGTCTCTCGTGGCATGCCGGGATTGCAGATCGGCGAGAGAATTAATGACAGGACTTTCGCTTTTCGTCATACCCGCGCATGCGGGAATCCAGTAACGTGTTGAAAAATGGATACCCGCATACGCGGGTATGACGATGATCGCCTCTTTTGCGGCAGTTTTGGCGGCAATGGATACCCGCATACGCGGGTATGACGGGAAAAGGCAGGTAAGCGAAAGTCCTGAATTAAAGAGCGCAAACGGCCCCGACAAGCCGCCCTCACCCGCAACCTCTCGCCGACACGTCGGTGAGAGGCGCTCAGATACTCCAGTCAGTCGGGCTATCGTCGATCGTCGCCAGACTCGCCTCGCGGCCGTTACCACTGACGGTCGCGGCCGCGGGAAGGGCCACCGGCGGGCCGGCGATGTAGGCCAGCGCGAACGCCCCTGGACCCACGTTGATTCCGGCCGTGGTACTCATCACCGACAGCATCAGCTCGACACCGTGCGCCTGGGCATAGCGCTCGAAGTCGGTGAAGATGCGCTTGCGGCGCACAACCTCAGGATTGCCGGCGTAGCTCATATTGATCACTGGCGTCGCCAGTCCGGCCGCGATCGCTTGCTGAGCCAGTTCCAGCAGCTTAGTCAAGGCCCGGTCAAAGCCGCGATCCTTGTGCACCACCGCGCTCTCGCCACGATGGAAACCAATCACCGGCTTGATGTCGAGCAGCGAGCCGAAGTGATAACCGAACAGGCCGATGGTTTTCTCACCCTTCTTGCTTCCCCGATAACGCAGATAGAACAGATCCTCGGGAATCAGGTAGGCGTGTACCTGTTGGCTGAGCTGTTCGATGACTGTGCGCAATGCGCCAATCGCCAGGTTGTGCCCCTCCAGCAGGCGCACCGCCTCATGCACCAGTACGCCCTCACCCGTAAACAGCGTCTGGCTGTCGAGCACGGTCAAATAGAACGGGCTGTTCAGACCGGCCTGCTGGCGTTTTTCCCGGTACTGCTTGAGGATGGCGAAGGAGGCTTCACTGGCATTGGCGAAGATCTGACTGCGGGCATGGGAAATGGTGATTACCAGAACCCGGTCGTATTTCAACACCAGTTCATCCAGGAACAACTGCTTGATCTGCTCGACCGAAAACGGCGCGGTCTCGGCATCCAGGGTTTTTTCCGAAAGGTAGCGGCGATAGAAGGCTTGGGTAGCATCCGGATCGCGCACGTCCTTGAAGGTGTCGTAGCCGAAATGCAGGCTGATCGGCATGATATGAATGTTGTGCTGCTGGAGATAGCTCTGCGGCAGATCGCAGGCCGAATCGATGACGACACCGGTTCGCACGGGAAAACCCTCCCAATTCCTCGACGGATCACTTGGAACACCCGCAGACGCAGGTGCCAGGCAGGCCGCTTCCGGCTTCGGGATTCCCGTCCCGGTAGCGGAATAGACAACGGCCTTGCCCATAAACAAGATTGTATTGTTATGTTGTTATTTTCGTTGAGTCTAGCAGAGGTCGCTAGGAATGCTCTGCCGCGTGCAAGCGCCGCCAGAACGCGCCGGCCAGCCGCGCCGGATAGGCGAACAGCGCCGGCAGTGGATCATCGCGCCGCCAATAGCCATCCACCACCGGTGCATCTGCCGGCGGCCAGCAGCCCACCTCGGGCTGGGCGCGGGCAGCGGCAACATCGGCCAGCCAGTCGCGCCGCCAGAGCGTGCAGGGTCGTCGCTGCTGCGGTGGCGGTTCCTGGCCGATTTGCCAGAGATAGGCGGCCAGCGGCAAATTGACACCGTTCAGGGTGGCGATTTCGCCCAGCATCTCGCTGCGTCCAACCGACGGCTCGATCATCACGAAATGGCCGTGGTGAGCATCGCGCTTGTATTCCATTGCTGCCCAGCCTTCGAGCCGGCAATGCTGGAAAAAACACGTGGTCAGTGGTTCCAGCAGCGGCGCGGCTTCCGGCGCCGGGCCGCAGCGCGCGGCTACGCCGATGGCTGCAGGCCAGGAACGCGCCTTGCGGCCGGTGAACGACAGCGGTGGCCGCCCGCCGCCCGGATGGTATTGCAGCACAAAATAGATCGCGTCATCGGCGCCCTCGATCCACTGCTGCACCAGCAGATCGGGCATGGTCGGTAGAATGCGCCGGCACAGCGCTTCCGCTTCCGCCGCTGATTCCACCCGGTAGGCCTTGGCGAACTGACGGTCATAAGCCTCATTGCGCTCGCCGGGCTTGAGCGCGCAGGGATAGGGTAAATTTGCCAGTTTGGGCAAATCGGCCTCGCTGGCGACATGCACGCCGGGGGGAATGGGAAATTCACCCTGTGCGGCGAGCGCCTGGAAACCGGCCTTGGTGTTCAACGCGGCGGTGATGTCGGGCGGCGGCAGTTGCAGGCGGTAATGTGCAGCCAGCGTTTCGCGATGGGCCGACACAGTGGCGACCGTTTCGTCGCGGGTCATGAACAGGACCGGGCGTGGCCCCAGGGTCGGCGCCAAGGCAAGCAGATCCTCGATCAGGTGCGGACCCGACAGCGCGCGCAGTTTGATTTTGCGGCCATGGCGGGTGCGCAGGGTGGCTTGGCGCAGGTCGACATCGGCGGCGATCAGCGGCACATCGCCCAGCGCCAGGCTGCGCAGGACGCCCAGGCCATTGATTTCGACACCGATCACGACGGCAGCCGGTTGCGGCAGGTTCATTGCAGAGCTTCCAGGTGACGAAACAGGTCCAGATAGCGATCCGTGACCGTATCCAGAGTGTAATCCTGGGCACGGCGCTGCAGGCGCGCCCGATCCGGTGGCGTAGCCAGAGTTGCCAGCAGGGCCGCACCCAGCGCCTCGGCATCGCCCACCGGCACCAGCCGGCCATAGTCACCGGCGGCGAGAATTTCCACCGGGCCGGTCGGGCAGTCAGTGCTGACCACCGGCGTGCCACAGGCCAGCGCTTCCACCAGAGTCAGGCCAAAGCCCTCAAAGCGGGAACTCGACACCAGCGCCGCAGCACGGGCGAATAGCGGCAGCGGATCGGCATAAAAGCCGGGGAAATCGACCACCGCATCCAGCCCCAGTTGCTGCCGCAGGGCCAGCAGTGCGTCCCGTTCCGGTCCCTCACCGAGAATCACCAGCCGCACCGGCATCTGACGGCGGACCATGACCAGCGCCCGCAGCAGGGTAGGAAAATCCTTGAGCGGCACCAGCCGGCCAGCCGCGATCAGCACCGGCGGACCGCCATCGCCAAACCAGGGATGTGGACAGGGCGCGGCCGCACGCTGTGGATAATCCAGCGTCACCACCGGATTGGGAATCACCTCGATACACTGCCGGTCCAGCCGGGCGTAAGCGGCCAGATCAGCGGCGGCGCCGGCAGACACTGCGACAATGGCGGCCGCGCGCGGATAAATCGCATGGCACAGCGGCGCCAAAACGCGATACTGCCAGTTGGCATGCGCGGCAGCCTGTGCTGAGGCTACCGTATGTTCGGACACCACGATCCGCGTCGACACACCGCCCAGCGCGCGCGCCCACACCGCGATCAGGTTGTTATGCGTAATTGCCGACAGCAGCACCGCCGGCCGGTTACGGCGCAGCCAGCCGGCCAGGCGCGGCAAGGCCAGCAGGGTGCGACGAGCATCCAGACTGTCCAGCGGCAAGCCCTCGGCGCGCACGCTGTCCAGTAAACCACCCTCGGCGCGATCCACGACCAGACGCACCGAGCAACCGCGGGCGCGAAACCCCGCTGCCAGCCGCAGAAAAGTCCGTTCGGCCCCGCCAGCGGTCAGATTGGGCAAATAAAGCGCGATGTCACTTTTTAAAGACAATATCAGGCCCGTTTTGTCAAATGGATGAGAATAATGATTGTCAAAAATCATGACAACATTGATAGAATATACTGAAATCATGCAGATTTTGATAAATTTAGTATGCAAATTCCGATAAATTCATGGGCAATCAATATGGAAATAGGACAGATTCCCAAGACTAATGGACCCGTTTCCACCGAGATCAAAACAGGTGGCTGGCGCCACTGGATCACCGCCCTGGGCTTGGATCGCGGGCTGCGGTGCTGGCTGGGTGGCTGCGGGGCGATTGTGATGCTGCATCGGGTCAAGGCTGATCATGACACCGATTGGCACGGTGATCCGGGCTTGTTCACGCCGCTCCATCAGATCGCCGCGATCATCGAGACCCTGCGCGCTGAGGGCTACGATCTGGTGAACATGGATGTGGCCCTGCAGCGGCTGGCGCTGCGGCGCGGCCCACGCTTCGCGGTCCTGACCTTTGATGATGGTTATCGCGACAACTACGAACTGCTGGCGCTGCTGCAGCGCCTGCAAGCGCCGGCCACGATCTACGTCACCAGCGGTTTCATCGACGGGATCATGCCGGATTGGTGGTCGGCGCTGGAGCGGATTCTGAACCAGGGCGGGACGGCGTTGCGCCTGTGCCTGGCCGGGCAGCACCATTGCTGGCCAACGGCGGATCCGGCGGCGCGCACGCACGCCTATCGTCAGGCCTGCAGCCTGCTGCGCGTGGCCACGCCAGCGGCGCGTCTGGACGCCCTGCGCGCGCTGGAGCAGGATCATGCGCTGCCCATCCTGAGCGACTCCGGTCAGCGCATGCTAAGCTGGGCGATGCTGCGTGAGTTGCAGACCAGCGGTCTGATCGAGGTGGGCGCACACACGGTCTCGCATCCGGATCTGTCAACCCTGTCGGTGATCGAGGCGCAAACGGAAATCCGTCAGGGTCGCGAGCGCCTGGAAGCGGAATTGCGCAGCCCGATACGCCATTTCGCGTATCCTTATGGCGATGCGCAGTCGGTCTCTAGCGCAACCATTGCCTTGGCGCGCGCCGCCGGTTTTGCCAGCGCGGTGCTCAGCTATGGTGGCCCGGTGCACGCGCGCCATGATGCGCTGGCGCTGCCGCGGATTCCCTTTGGCGGCGCCGATACCGTGCAGAATCTGCGCCTGCGCCTGACGGGGTTGCGGATGGCGCGGAATCCATTGCCTGCATCCATCGATCCGGGTGCGCGCATAGCGCTGAATCCATTGCCAGCGCCTTAAGAGTTGACGCTTCGCCAAACCAGGAAGCCCCTTGCCATGTCCATACCCGCATCCGCCGCGCCAATCGTGCCTGCGCCAGGCAACCTGAGCGCACTGCTGTTTGATCCAGCGGCAGCGGAGCGTCTATTCAGCCTGCTGAATCCGGTCTTCGCGCCCGGCGAGGGTCTGGTGGTGCAGTTCATCAGCGCCAATAGCGGCGAGGGCGTATCAACACTGGCCCGCGACTTTGCCCTGATGGCAACGCAGTACATCGACGGTGATGTGCTGCTGCTCGATCTGTCCGGCAGCAGCGATGCCAGCAGCCAGTTCAGCCATTTCCAGCAGTGCGGCGCGGGTGACCCGATGCTGGCCCTGAGCACACCCCAGCCTCTGGCGCCGGCAGAGTGCGGCCCGCTGTTGCGTCTGCCCAACCGGGATTGCGACAACGCGCACTGGCAACCGCTGCTCAGCTATCATCGTCTTGGCGAAAGCCGCCTGCTGGTCAGTCGCACCCGCCCCGATCTACCCGACACCCCGCGGGTCGCGAACCAGCCGCGTTTCTGGAACGAACTGCGCCGCACGGTGATGCTCACGGTGGTGGATACACCGCCGCCTTCGCGCTCCTTCGATGGCATTATCCTGTGCGGGTCGATGGACGCCGTACTGCTGGTGGTGACCGCCGAATCGACGCGGGTACCGGTGGTTGAGGAGCTGCGCGACACGCTGCTGTCACAGGGCGCCACTCTGGCCGGCATCGTGCTCAACCGGCGGCGCCTGTACATTCCGCGCGTGATCTACCGCATCCTGGGCCGGATATGACGCGCGCAACGCCGCTGGCAGCACTGCTGTTGGCGACTGCTGTGCTCGGCCTGCTCGGCAGCCCACGGTCCGCGCTGGCCCAGGCTCAGGAGAATGAGGCCTTTCAGGAGGAGGTGCAGACCTTCTTCAACGTGCCGCTGAACCTGCCGGCGCAGCCGCGCGGTTTGCAGGAGGATGTGCGCGGCGATCTCAGCCCCGACCCGCCACGCCGCTCGCATTCCTTCGTCGGCCGCGACGATGAGCAGGATCCACCGCCGCCCTATGTCTATCTGGTCGGTCGTGAAATTGGCCGCGATCTGGCGTCGAAAAGCCGCAGCTTCGTCGGCGATGGCGTGCCGGATACCTGGCTGCGCATGAACCTGCGCAATCTGGAGTTCTATATCGGCCGGGGCGGCGGCTACTACATCACCGGCATGATCCTGCGTACCGTAGGGCCGCCCCATCGGCGCTGGGATACCCTGCCCGGCAGCCATTATCCACTGCTGCAGGTGCTTGACGATGGCCGGGTGGTCAATCGGGCCAATGGCAGCATTGCCGGATTCAACCCGCCACGGCATCGCGTCGTGGATCTGTTCATCGGCGATGATGGCCTGCTCGCCACCCGGCACACGCCGATGGAACTGCTGATCCTGACCCTGGATGGCCAACAGCGCATGACTGTGAGCCTGTTCGACATCTGGGACAACAAGGTCGACTGATCCGCCCCACAGCGCTTAGCGCACATCCCGGGACCGGGAACGGGCCAGCACCCGAAAGCGGCTGCCTGCCCGGGACGCCACGGCATCGGTGGTCGTTAAGGTCGTGCGCGGCACCTGCAGCGCCTGTTGGCAACGCGCCACCGCCGCTGCACCGAGCATGATCGCCACCAGAATCGCCAGGCTTTGCGATTTGGTGGCCAGCGAATTATTGCTGGACGTGAGCACCAGGAACACCAGCACCGCCAGGCGCAGCGGCATCGGCTGCCGCCAGGCCAGGCTGGCCAGGGTCGACAGCAGCGCACCGGCCAGAAACAGAAACGGGATGATACCCACCTGCAACAGCAGCAGAATCCAGAAGTTCTCGATATCGTTGAGAATCGTCGAATGCTTGAGCTGGTCCAGCGACCATTCGATGCGCGCTGGCCCCATGCCCCACAGCAGTTCATGAGGATTGGCATAGTCGAAGATCTTGAAGGCCAGCAGCCGTGATTGCGCGCTGTCATCCCAGCGGAATTCATTCACGATGCGTTCGCCCAGACCGAGTTGCGCGGCGATCGCCACCAACACCACCGGTGCTAGCAGTGCCAGCGCGGCCACGCCCAGCGCCAGCGGCGGCTCGACGCGCCGGGCGTTCAGGTCGCTCATGAAACGTATCCCGGCCCACAGCGCCAGCAGCAGACCGCTGATCGCCAGCGCCGCCCGGCTGCCAAAGGCGAGCAGGGCGATCACAAACAGCAAAATCAGCGGCACGCGCAGGCTCAGCGGCAGAATCAGCGCGGCAAACAGCATCACCGAGGTGCGCAGTGCATTACCCAGTGGATGCCCGCCCAGAGACGTAGCGCGAAAAAAATCCTCAACCAGCACTTCACCGCCGGCCATGTACGGCGTCAGCCGCTTGCCGGCCAGCGCTTCGCCAATACCGATCACGGCATTAAGGCTCAGCAGCACCAGGGCGACCCAGAACAGCGTTTGCCGCTGTGCCACCGGCGCGCGCAGCAACAGCAGGCCCAGAAGGGTCGGCGCCAGCAGGGTATCGATGAAAAAGCCCGTCCCGGACGTGCCAAACTGGATCGCGGCATACACCATGATCACCGTGGTCGTCAGCGCCAGACTGGTCAGGGGCGGCGATAATCGAAACAGCTCACACAACTGGCGCCAGGGATTGCCGCGCAGTAGCAGCACAAAACCCAGGGCAATGCAGTAGGTGCCCGGGTGAATCTTGAACGGGAAGGCGCCGCCGGGCACGTTGTAGGGAATACCCAGCGTGACCAGCAGGTTATCCGACAACAGCAGATACAGACCCAGACCCAGGGCGGCCAGCCGCAGCGGCCAGCGCATCGCGGGCGGCACCCGTGAGCGACAGGAATCCTGAGCCTGATCTTCGGGCCTAAGCGACGGGCGTTTGAAGGTAAAGGCGGAATGGCGAAAGCTGGAAGAGTCGTCCATGGTACGGTCCGGCACAGGGCAACAGGGCGAGCAAGGGTTGAACAGTGGACGGCAAGGCGCCGGGCCGCATTACACCACGTTCAGCAACTCCAGGTCGCCCCCATTGCCGCGGTATCCTTCAAATCCCGCTCAGGTTCAGCAGCACCTGACGCAGATGCTGGATTTCATCGCGCAGGCGCGCGGCCTGCTCGAACTCCAGATCGCGGGCATGGCGCTGCATGGCCTGTTCCAGGTGTTTGATTTTCTTCGCCAGCGCTGCCGGTGTTTCGCGAGCATAGGCAACGGTTTCCTCAGCGACCTGGGCATATTGCGCCGCCGGCAGGGGCACGCCCGGATAGGCGCCTTCGAGAATATCGGCCACTGCCTTGTAAATGCCGCGCGGGGTGATGCCGTGGGCGAGGTTATGCCGGTGCTGCTTATCGCGGCGACGCGCGGTTTCGTCCAGCGCCCGGCGCATTGAGCCGGTGACCTGATCGGCATAGAGAATCGCCTTGCCACGCAGATGACGGGCAGCGCGGCCGATGGTCTGGATCAGCGAGCGTTCCGAGCGCAGAAAGCCTTCCTTGTCGGCGTCGAGAATCGCGACCAGCGACACTTCCGGCAAATCCAGGCCCTCGCGCAGCAGGTTGATGCCGACCAGCACATCAAATTTACCCAGGCGCAAATCGCGGATGATCTCGACCCGTTCCACGGTATCGATATCGGCGTGCAGGTAGCGCACCCGAACGCCATTCTCGGCCAGAAACTCGGTCAGATCCTCGGCCATGCGCTTGGTCAGGGTGGTGACCAGCACCCGTTCCTGCGCCTGCACCCGCTCGCGAATCTCGCCCAGCAGATCATCGACCTGCTGCCGGGCCGGGCGCACCTCGGTTTCGGGATCGACCAGTCCGGTCGGGCGCACCACCTGTTCCACCACCGCGCCGGCGCAACGCTCCAGCTCAAAGGGACCGGGCGTCGCTGAGATGAACACGGTCTGACCGCTAAGGCGCTCGAACTCCTCAAAGCGCAGCGGCCGGTTATCCAGTGCCGAGGGCAGCCGGAAGCCGTATTCGACCAGGGTTTCCTTGCGCGAGCGGTCGCCTTTGTACATCGCGCCCAGTTGCGGCACGGTGACGTGGCTCTCGTCGATGAAGATCAGCGCTTCCGGCGGCAGGTAATCGAACAGGGTTGGCGGTGCTTCGCCGGCCTCGCGCCCGGACAGATAGCGGGAATAGTTTTCGATGCCGCTGCAATAACCCAGCTCCAGGATCATTTCCAGATCAAAGCGGGTGCGTTGTTCCAGGCGCTGCGCTTCCAGCAGCCGACCCGCCGCGTGCATTGCCTCCAGCCGTTCGCGCAATTCGTCCTTGATGCGTTCCACCGCCTGCAAAAGCTGCTCGCGCGGGGTGACGTAGTGGGTCTTGGGATAGACCGTGTAGCGCGGCAGCTTGCGCAGCACCTTGCCGGTCAGCGGATCGAACAGGCTCAGCGATTCGATCTCGTCATCGAACAGTTCCACGCGCAGCGCGTCCTGATCGGATTCAGCCGGATGAATGTCGATAATCTCACCGCGTACCCGAAACGTACCGCGCGCCAGTTCCAGGTCATTGCGGGTGTATTGCAGATCGGCAAGCCGGCGCAGAATGGCGCGCTGATCGACCTTCTCACCGCGCACCAGATGCAGGATCATCTTCATGTACCATTCGGGATCGCCCAGACCGTAGATCGCGGAAACGGTAGCGACAATGATCGTATCCGGCCGCTCCAGAATCGCCTTGGTCGCTGACAGACGCATCTGCTCGATGTGCTCGTTGATCGAGGCGTCCTTCTCGATATAGGTATCGGACGATGGAACGTAGGCTTCCGGCTGGTAGTAGTCGTAGTAGGAGACGAAATACTCCACCGCGTTGTCCGGGAAGAATTCCTTCATCTCGCCATACAGTTGCGCGGCCAGGGTCTTGTTTGGCGCCAGCAGCAGGGCCGGGCGCTGCACGGTGGCAATGACATTGGCGACGGTATAGGTCTTGCCGCTGCCGGTGACGCCCAGCAGGGTCTGATGCGCCAGCCCATCACGCAGCCCGTTGACCAGATCGCGAATGGCTGCGGGCTGATCGCCGGCGGGCTGAAAGCGGGCGCGGAGGGTGAAGGGCTTGAGTGTCTGCATGGGAGTTTGGCCGGGCGAAAAATTTCAGTATTATCCGACATCCCGTGCAATCCTTCTGTTCAACCGACCTTTTACCCTTTGTTCAACCTGTTGGCCGCTTGGCCACTGTCCAGGAGTCCGCCGTGAGCACCCCGCTTTCCGAACGTGTACAGCGCATCAAGCCCTCTCCCACCCTGGCGGTAACGGCCAAGGCCAATGAATTGAAAGCCGCCGGCAAGGATGTGGTGGGCCTGGGCGCGGGCGAGCCGGATTTCGATACGCCCGATTTCATCAAAGCCGCTGCGATCCAGGCGATCAACAGCGGCTTTACCAAGTACACCCCGGTGGACGGCACCGCCAGCCTGAAGAAAGCCATCATCGCCAAGTTCCAGCGCGATAACGGCCTGAGCTATGAGCCCAAGCAGATCCTGGTGTCCTGCGGCGGCAAGCAGAGTTTCTACAATCTGGCCCAGGCGCTGCTGAACGCCGGCGATGAGGTGGTCATTCCTGCGCCGTACTGGGTGTCCTATCCGGACATGGTGCTGCTGGCTGATGGCGTGCCGGTGATCGTCGAGGCGGGCGTCGAGCAGCATTTCAAGATCAGCGCTGCGCAACTGGAAGCGGCCATCACTCCGCGCACCAAGCTGGTGGTGATCAACAGTCCGTCCAACCCGACCGGCGTCGCCTATAGCGCTGCTGAACTGACTGCGCTGGGCGAGGTGCTGCGCCGCCATCCGCAGGTGTACATCGCCACCGATGATATGTATGAGCATATCCTGTGGACCGAGGAGAAGTTCCATAACATCCTCAACGTGTGCCCGGATCTGTATGAGCGCACCATTGTGCTCAATGGCGTTTCCAAGGCTTATTCCATGACCGGTTGGCGAATTGGCTACTGTGGCGGTCCGAAGGATCTGATCGCGGCCATGACCAATATTCAGTCGCAGAGCACCTCCAACCCGACTTCAATTTCCCAGGTGGCGGCGGAAGCCGCGCTGAATGGCGATCAATCCTGCATCGCGGTGATGAACCGGGCTTTCAGGGAGCGTCATGATTATGTCTGCGCCACGCTGCAGGCGATGGACGGCGTCGAGGTGGTGCCGGCTGATGGGACGTTCTATTCCTTCCCCAGTTTCCAGAAGGTCATCACGCGGTTGGGGCTGGCCAATGATCTGGCGCTGGCGGAACTGCTGCTTAACGAGGGTGGCGTGGCGCTGGTGCCCGGCTCAGCCTTTGGCGCTGAAGGCTGTATGCGCATTTCCTTCGCGACCAGCATGGCTAATCTGACCAAGGCGCTGGAACGTATCCAGCAGGTTATCTCGCGCTAAGCGGGGATTGACAGCGCTGCCGGGGATCCCTAAAATCGCGTTCTCTTTAATTCCCCGGTAGCTCAGTCGGTAGAGCAAGTGACTGTTAATCACTGGGTCGGCGGTTCGAGTCCGTCCCGGGGAGCCAGATGAAGCAAGGGCTTGGCAGAAATGCCAGGCCCTTTTTGTTTGTCTGTGGTGCGCCAGGTACAGCCATCGCGCACCCAGGAAAAGCTTTCAACACATCGGTTCTTGGTTATTTCAGCCATAGCATCAGCGGGCTGTCCGCCGTGACATAGGGCGCGGTGATCTCGCTGGCGAGAGCCAATACCAGGCGGTTGCGCGCCAGTGCGGTTTCGCGGGTGGTGCGCTGGATTTTGGGTGGGCAGGCGGTGATAACCAGCATCCGACCGGCGGCCAGCGGTTCGCGCTCTTCCGCCGTTGGGCGATAGTCGGTCATGCCGCGTGCTAGCACCTTGACTATGCGGCCCTTGCGCCGGAGCACGGAGCGCAGCACCTGCTGTTCCAGCGGTGAGTGGAAGCCGCTGATGATCACGCGCCCGGCCTTGATCCATTCCGGTACGCGGTCGAGGGTTTCGAGCAGGATGTGGCCGGGACATGCGCGGGAGGCGATGAAGCCGAGCAGCGGTTCCGCCAGCAATGCCATTTCGCCAGCACCGACGATTCGGGCGGCGAGTTCAGGCCCGGCGCGCTGGGCGCAGGCGGGAGGCAAGGTGATGGGTAAGGGCTTCATTCTTCTTCGTCAGAAGACCCCATGCGGTATTTGATGTCGTAGTTGATGATGAAGTCGGTTTCTTCCGGGTTGAAATTGAAACCGCAGGCCACTTCAAGATCGATGTTGTCGATAAAGCGCTTGCTACGCTTTGGAATGATGCATTCAATTTCAAGTCTGTCGTGCCGAAACTTCATCTTTCTGGTATCTGCTGTTTCGCGCAACTTCGCCATCAGATCTTCAGCATGTTGATTGAGCTGGGCTGCCAGATCAGGCTTGGCGTGCAAAGTATCAGGAAACGGCATGGCATCAACTTCCCGCTTGTTGAGATGCCGACAGTCAGAAAAAACCGTCATGAACCAGTAAAAGAGATTTGAATTTAGTAAGGCAAGCGCCGATTGTTTTTGCGCGAAAGACGAGAATATCAGTGGCTTGAACTCACTTGGAGGGCGAAGATTTCCATTACCGTCAACAACACGCGGCTGGAAGTTGAGCACCTGCAAAAAGTAACCAACTTTTCGCGAAAAGTTGATCGAGTGCGGCCCTGATCGCACTGATTTTCCCCCGATTGTCATTGAGATCGCAGCGAGTTTTGAAAGAATTGATAGCTCCACTGGAGCCGTCAGTTTCGGAATCGAATTTTTTACTATGCATTCCTTTGCGGGAACATACGCCAGACGATCAAACAAACTTGCACGTTCTTGGTTGTGCCACTTGTGATAGCGCGTCGAGAACCAAGCTGGCTGGTTATCAGACAATAGAAAAATGACAAGTCTGATGTGTTCAAGGCCATCGAATAGCCTAGAGGGACGGTCATCATAACAACTGACATGAACCCGTTTTCTTCGATAGCGCTCCTGTAACGAGCTATACCCTTCAGTCGAAATAGACGATACGGGAACGATATAACCCTGTCGTCCACCCTTTGCGCAAATAGATAAACACCGCTCAAGAACTACCGGGTAAAGGTTGCCACAGTCTGTACAGGTATAGCCGCGAGGTTGATACTCGCTGATCTCCTTGAGTTGGATATACGGCGGATTCCCAATCACCACATCAAACCCGCCCGCGCGCATGACGCCATAGAACTCGGCGAACCAGTGAAAAGGCTGGTGGCTTTTGCGCCAAGTGACGAAATCCGCCCTCACCCCCGGCCCCTCTCCCGGAGGGAGAGGGGAGACAGCGTCGGGGTCGATGCCGTAATCACGGGAAAGATATTTGTCGAGTTCCAGGCTCAGGCCGCTCAGCTTGTCGCGCAACCTGCGCTTGTCATCCGCCGTGACCTTGCCGCCGTGCACGGTCTGCTGTTCACGGAAGCGGTCGAAAAGATCGGCCAGATCGGCAATACGTACCTTGATCTCGTCGCGGTGGCTCTGGTCGCTGGCGAGCGTATTGGCCGCATCGAACTGCGCTTCAGTAGCGTAACCGACCAGGGTATTGCCGGCGCGGATGTTGAAATCGATGTCGGGCAGCGGCTCCAGTTCACGCCCGACATCCACCTGCGACACCAGCTTCAGGAACAGGCGCAGCTTACAGATTTCCACCGCCTCGGCCATGATGTCCACGCCGAACAGGTTGTGCAGGATGATGTTCTTGAAAATGTAGTAGCGGCGCGAAGGGTGCTTGTCCACTTCGGCCAGTACATTGATGAAATCCTTTTCTCCACTCTTGCCAAGCTTCTTGGCATCTTCAATAAAGCCTTCCATGCGCTCAAGGCAGGCTTCGTAAAGCGGTTCCAGCACACCCAAAGCAGCAAAGAGGAAGGCTCCCGAACCGCAGGTCGGGTCAAGGATGGTGATGCCGTGGCGGAACTTCTGCCGTAAGTCACCATTCGATGGTACACGCCCAACAATGGCCTGCCAGACAGCCCGCAGCAGATCAGGAGATGTCGCGTGATCGATGACATCCTGCATAAACTGGCAAATATCCAAATTCAGGGTAATGAGCGCGTCGGCACTCTTCACCTCACCCTTGGCCAGTTGATCGCGCACCGCCAGACAACGACTGCGGCGCTCGACATATTCACGCCAAGTCTCGGTCGGCAAGGTACCCCGCTCACCGGTAGCGGCATAAAACACGGCTTCGCCCAAGTTGTAGCAACGCTCGAACATGCGCGCCTTGGCGTCTCTCATACCGGCCTGCACAAAATCCGGCAAGGCGGATTCAGGCACAACAGTGCCGGCAGCATCAATCACGCCGGTTTTCATCGCCGGGTAGATATAGCGATCGGGGTCAGCCTGGAGCAGATTCCACATCGAAGCTTCACCCTCGAACGCCACCTTGCAACGCTCGCGGGCCTGCTCGATCAGGTGCGGCACGACGGTGTTTTTAGCGATGTACCCGGTAATGTCTTCCTTGGTGTAGTAGGCCCCCATCTGCTTCTGATTGATGTACTTCTCGAAGATATAACCGAGCACATCGGGATTGATTTCTTTCCCGCTAGCCAGCGGTCGGTCATCAAGATGCCAGTCCCAGGCATCGAAAAACGCGAACAGGCGTTCAAAGGCTTCGTCGGGGACGTTGAGATCGTGATGTTTGATCTCTAGCTCATGCTCGTCGAAAAGTCCCCCATTCAAATAAGGAACATCGCCGATCAGGCGGCTGAGTTCAGGGTTGCGCTCACCCTTGGCCTGACCCAAGCCTTCATGGAACAGACGGCGCAGAAACTGGCGATAAAAGCTGTGGAACTTGCCCTTGCCGGCCGCCGCCTGCACCTGAGCCATCCGATTGGCAAGATAATTCTCATCGCCATCCAGAAAGCCCTTCTTCTGAATGAAATACACGAACATCAGCCGGTTGAGCATCAGCGAGGCATACCAAGCCTTGTCGCTGGCAGCAGTCAGCCCCTCGATGAAATTGGCAAACGCTTCGTGCTGGGCCTTGAATTTCTCATAGAAACTCTTGGAGATGCGGTCGCGGTCAAAGGCATTGCGCAAGCCGGTGATCACGTCAGTAAGCGTGATAGCCTCTTCCTCTTCCAGCGACCAGACGATCTGGGAGAGCTTCTGGCGCAACGATTCGCCGTTCTGCCCCTTGCGCCAGGTATGGGAGCGGGTCGTGGTCGGCTGTCCCGGCGCACGCGAAACCCACAGCCAAGTGAGCATGGTTTCACCGGCATCGGCAAAAACCAAGAGATGTTCATAGGCACGCTTAACCGCTTCTTTCTCGATCTTGAGCAACAGCGGACGTGTAGGCACTCGGCCCGCACGATCGGGCGAACAGCGAAATACCGCCACCCCGCGCTTGTGAGCAACGTTGGTCAGCGTGAAAGCCTCATCATTGACCGTGATGGCGTGCGGCTTGAGATGGGGTCGCTCCCAACCAAGCTCGTTGAACAGTTGTTCCAGCTTGAAATCATCAAGCAGTTTCTGGAAGCGGGCAGCGTCAATCGTCATCTTGTGTTCTTCCCCTGATTGCTCAAGCCAGGCCCATCGAGCAGATGAGTTTAGGCTCCTTCTGCTGTTCCTGATCGTCAATCATGCACAGACGCCCGTCTTCACGCAGCGAGAAAACCAGATCCAGCAACTGATGGTCGCCAATGCCGGCCTTGAGCTGGCGATTCAGGCTGTCAGTGGCCGACGGGTAGAGCGGATAACGATAGAGTTCTTCCATCATCCGGTCGATACGGCGCACATATTCGTCAGTGATCAACAAGTCGCGTTTGTCGCCCAGATTGCCACGGAAGCGCTTGAGGCGCTCAAAGGTCTTAAAACGCGCGCCCGAGGGACGACCCAGCGCTCCGCCGAAGGATTTTTCCTCCTCGATGATATGAGCCAAACCCTGTTGCGTGAGTGCATGATGATGCTCAGTGCGCGACAGGGCCGGGGTGTCAGCCGCACAGGCAGCGGCTTTCAAAATGGTGAGCTGGGATTGAGTAACGGCCTTGCCGGCTTCATCCATCCAAGCCAGCGCGTCGTTGCCCTGCGCGGTACGCATATAGACCAGCACACCGCTGGGCGACGCCGGATTGTGCTCGTGGGCCTTGGTGGCATACACCACGTTGGGCATGGCCTCAATCTTGGCCGCTAGCGATGGATCGGCATCGGTGGCGTTTTTCCAGATCTGGTAGGCGTAGGAGGCAAGATCGACCTCGGTGTCGCCGTCGTCATCCAGGATGCCGTTCTTCTCGGTGTACAGATCGCGGATCAATTCTGCATCCGTGTCATCATCGAAGAAGCTTTCGTCAGAGCCGACAACCTCGGCATTCTCGATCAGACGTTGCTTAACCCGGGCGCGCAGCTTGATAAGCCGCTCCACCCCATCAGCCGGAACAAAGGAATAACAGAGAATCTGATCAGACTGCTGGCCGATGCGGTCAACCCGACCCGCCCGTTGAATCAGGCGGATGATGGCCCACGGCAAGTCGTAGTTGACGATGATGTGGGCGTCCTGCAGGTTCTGGCCTTCGGAAAGCACATCAGTGGCAATCAGCACGCGCAGTTCCTCAGCTTTTTTGATTTGCTCGCGCTTGCCATTCGATTCCGGCGAAAAATGCCAGGCCAGCGCAGTCGGGTCGGCGCTCTGCCCGGTCGCCTCCTCCACTTGTTTGATACCGCGCGCGATCAACTGCGTCTTGAGATAGCGAGCCGTGTCGGCAAACTGGGTGAAGACGAGCAGTTTTTCCTTCGGGTAGCGCTGCTTGATCAGTTCGATCAAGGCTGCCAGCTTGGTATCCGCAGCAGCCTGCCAGTCACCGCACAGGTGCAGGATCTGCAACAAAGACTGCGCATCCGCGAGCAGATCTTTGGCGAGTGCCTTGATGAACAGCGTTCCCGGCAACCATTTGAAGCGGTTTTGCAGTGCGTCGCGGTACAGCGCGTAAGTCTGGGCAGCGCGTGCTCGATAGTCAGCCTCACTGCGCAGGCCGTGAGTGGCGGTCGGGTCGGCAACGTCATCATCACCGTTGTCATCAGCCAACAGGCTATCGGGATCTTCGTCGTAGTGGCGTGTATCGAGCAGTTCGGCTCCTTGCGTGCCTAAAGGGATGTCCAGACCGTTCTCAATGGCGTGCAAGACGATAAAGTTGCGCAGGATATGGCGCTCGATGGACAGAATGAACGCCGGGCCCGCACTTTCCAGGCGCTTGAAAAGATTGGTGCGGCAAAAGCCCATCAGGCGTGTGCCCGCGCGGGAAAGCCCTTCGATCGTTTTTGCCTGATGAGGTGTAGGCGGCGTTTTTGGCTTGGAGGCGACGTAGTTGCCAAGGCCATAGCGCGGCAGGATCAGTTCATTGATCGCATTGACCACGGGGTCGCTGTAGAAGCGTGCATAAGGGTCGGATGGGTTCGCATCGTCGATCTTGAAGCGCAGGTTCTGCGGCAGACGCTTCGGGAAATAGGATTTGCGGCCATCCGAGAACAACAGGTATTTGCCACGCTCATCTTCGCGGGTGTAGTGCTGCATGATGAAGCCGCGCGTGCGGCGCACCATGTACAAACGCATGAGATCGCGCCAGTCATCGGGAATTTCGCTCTTCTCAAACGCGGCTAGCGATCGCACGCCACACTGGTGACGACGGATGAATTCGTGCTCGCCACCCAGTTCGGCCAGTAGTTTTTCCGGACGAATGCCGATGTCGGCCTCTTCATTCAGGAATAAGGCCAGTTGTGCGGAAAGATCGCGGTAGGTCTTGTTGTAAGGCGTGGCCGAAAGCAGAACGGTGAGGCTGTCGTTGCGCGCGATGTACTCGCGGATGACGTTCCAACGCTTGCCTTCCTTGTTGCGCAGATTGTGCGACTCATCGATGAGGACCAGCCGGTAGCGGCGGGTTTTCTCCGGGAGCTCGCTCAGCACTTTGGACAGCGGCAGCACCTTGGCATGCAGGCGATAGCGGTGCGCGTAGTCCTCCCACATCGAAACCAGGTTCTTGGGGCAGATGATGAGCGTTTCGGTGTGGTAATCGTCCTCGAAGACTTTGGCCAGCGCGGTGGCCATCATCGACTTGCCCAAACCGACCACGTCACCGATCAGCACGCCGCCACGCTTGTTCAGGTGATGGGCCGCAATCTTGACTGCCGCCACCTGGAAATCGAACAGGGCATGACCAAAGACCGGGGGAATGCGGAATTCTGCGAGTCCGGCCCGCGCTTCCTGGGCGAGGTGGTACGCCATCTTGAGATAGACGTGATAGGGCGGCACCAGACCTTCGCCCGCCCAGCTCTCATCGATGATATCGGCCAGTTCCCTGGAGATATCGATGCACCAGCGATCACGCCAGCGATCCTCAAACCAATCCATCAGTTTGTTGCAGGCGTCGTGTTCCAGCACATCGACGTTCAGTTCGCCCTGCCTGGCCAAGCCCGCCAGCGTGAGGTTACTGCTGCCCAGGAAACCGGTAATGGGGTTGTTGGCATCTTGCCGATGCAGCAAGTAGAGCTTGGCGTGCAGAGGATGGCGTAGATAAACCTTGACGATCAGCTTGTTGGCGCGAATCTGCATGGAGAGCTGGCGCAGCGTCGCTTCATCGGCATTGGTTGGAACACCAAAGGTCAGTTGTTGGCGAAATTCTTCGGCAATGCGGCGCTTCTCCCGTAGCGCGGTCTGGTTATCGAGGCCATCGTCATCCTCGCGGGTGCGCAGGGTTTGCCGGAGTTCATCACTCGGTAGGATATGCATGCCAACCAGCAATCGGCAGCATTGACCAACACCGCCTGCCCAGCGATCAACATGCCCGGCAAGATGACGCCAACCGCGCAGGTTGAAATAGCCAACACAGAAATCGGCACGCTCGGCAACTTTGAGGGTTTCTTGCAGCGCCGGCAACAATGATTTTTCGATGTTATCGAAGATGCGGGGCATTTTGTCTCCCGGATAATGACCATCGACCTGATCGAAACTTGGCCACGCAACAAGATGCGCGAGTCCGATTCGACTGCTGCAGTACGGTTGAAAATCTAGACATGGCGCACAAAAAAAGGGCCTACGTTTAAGTAGGCCCTTCATTTGCAATATTGGCGTCCCCAAGGGGATTCGAACCCCTGTTACCGCCGTGAAAGGGCGGTGTCCTTGGCCTCTAGACGATGGGGACTTGAGCGAGATAAACCTGAAATAAGCAGTACTTTGGTGGAGCCAGGCGGGATCGAACCGCCGACCTCCTGCATGCCATGCAGGCGCTCTCCCAGCTGAGCTATGGCCCCGTCAACCGGAGACGCGCACTTTAGTAGACTGGCGCGCACCTGTCAACTTTTATTTCTCCGCCTGCGGTGCATGCCGCTCGATATAAGCCAGCGCCCGCTCGATACGCGCCAGGGTGTGCACCTGTCCGAGCAATTGCAGAGTGATATCAATCGGCGGTGACACCGCCGTCCCGGATATCGCTACGCGCAGGGGTTGCGCGACCTTGCCCAGCGCCAGACCGGCCGTGGCCGCGACCTGCTTGATGACCTCATGAATCGGCTCGGCCTGCCACGAGGACAACGCCCGCAGCGCCGCGTGCACTTGACGCAGCGGTTCGGCCGCAGCAGGCGTCAGGTTCTTGCTGGCGGCCTTGGCATCGTAGTCTTCAAACTCGCGGTAGAGGAAAACCGCTGCCTGCGCCATATCGCGCAGCGTGTCGGAACGCTCGGCAAAAGCCCTGACCACCTCCGGCAGCGCCGGCCCGGTGCTTGGATCAATGTCCAGTTGTCCGATGTGCCAGCTCAGATGGCGCGCGACATGCGCGGGATCCAGCGTTTTCAGGTAATGCTTATTCAGCCAGACCAGCTTGGAAGGATTGATCGCGGAAGGCGCCTTGTTGCAGCCGGCCAGATCGAAGGCGCTCACCATCTCATCCAATGAGAAGATTTCCTGATCGCCATGCGACCAGCCCAGCCGCACCAGATAATTCAGCACCGCTTCCGACAAATAGCCCAGGTCGCGGTATTCCATGACACTGGCGGCGCCGTGGCGCTTGGACAGCTTCTGGCCATCCGGCGCCAGGATCATCGGTACATGGCCATACTGTGGCACCGGTGCGCCCAGGGCCTTGAGGATGTTGATCTGCCGGGGTGTGTTATTGATATGGTCATCACCGCGAATCACATGGGTGATACCCATATCCATATCATCGACGACCACGCAGAAGTTATAGGTCGGCGTACCATCGGCCCGGGCAATGATCAGATCGTCTAGCTCGCTGTTCTGGAAAATGATATTGCCGCGAATCAGATCTTCGACTACCACGTTGCCACTGAGCGGATTCTTAAAGCGCACCACCGGTTCCACGCCGGCGCGCGGGGGGCCCTGGTAGTCGCGATAGCGGCCGTCATAACGCGGCTTTTCCTTGCGCGTCATCTGCTCGCTGCGCAGCGCTTCCAGTTCCTCACGTGTGCAATAGCAATAATAGGCCTGACCGCTGCGCAGGAGCTGTTGCAAGACTTCACGGTAACGGTCGAAACGCTGTGTCTGGTAGAACGGCCCCTCGTCGTAATCCAGGCCCAGCCAGTTCATGCCTTCGAGAATAGCGTTGACCGCTTCCGGCGTGGAGCGCTCCAGGTCGGTATCCTCGATGCGCAGGACGAAGGGACCGCCGTGATGGCGCGCGAACAGCCAGGAAAACAGCGCCGTGCGGGCGCCGCCAATGTGCAGATAGCCGGTGGGGCTGGGAGCAAAGCGGGTCTTGACCATGGCATTCTTCAAGGGGCGAATAGGAGAGAAAAACAACCCGCGCTGTCCGGCGCTTCCACCAGGGAAACAGCCGGGGAGCGGGCGTTGCAAGCCAGCGGGTGGCAATCAATCCTTTTTGGGCTTGACCGGGCGCTGCCAGTCGGCAATCTCCTTGCGCGGCGCACGGGTCAGGCACAGGCTGCCGGCGGGGATGTTGCGACTGACCGACGAGCCCGCGCCCACGGTCGCACCCTTACCGATCCGTACCGGCGCCACCAGTGAGCTGTTGGAGCCAATGAAGGCGCCATCCTCGATGACAGTCTGGTGCTTGTTGGCACCATCGTAGTTGCAGGTGATGGTCCCGGCGCCCACATTGACGCCTGCGCCGACCTCGGCATCGCCCAAGTAGCTCAGGTGATTGACCTTGGAGCCAGGGCCAATGTGGGTTTTCTTGGTCTCGACAAAATTGCCGATATGCACGCCTGCCTCCAGCCGGGTTTCAGGACGCAAGCGGGCGAAGGGACCGATCTGCGCGCCAGCACCGACCACAGCGCCCTCGATCCGGCTGTGTGACTGGATCACCACATCATCGTCAATCACCGCATCGCGCAGCACGCAGAACGGTCCGATCCGCACCCGATCACCAAGGCGTACTTCGCCTTCAAACACCACGTCGATATCGATCAGCACATCCTTGCCGGTGCGGACCGTGCCGCGCACCTCGACCCGTGCTGGATCAATCAGGGTCGCGCCATTGGCAAGCAATTGCTCCGCCTGGCGCGCCTGATAAAAGCGTTCCAGCGTGGCCAGTTGCCGCCGGTCGTTCACGCCCAGCACCTCCTCGGGCGCGCTCACCGTGGCCGGCGCCACCGGCACACCGTCGCGCACCGCCAGGGCGATGATATCGGTCAGATAATATTCACCCTGGGCATTGTCGTTGCGCAGCTCGGCAACCCAGCGCCGCAGCCGGGCAGTTTCCACCGCCAGAATCCCGGTATTGACCTCGGACAGCGCCCGCTCAGCCGGCGTCGCATCCTTTTCCTCGACGATACGCCGCACCTGATCCTGATCATCGCGGACGATGCGGCCATAGCCAGCAGGATCGGCCAGCACCACCGTCAGCAGCGCCAGGCAACCCTGTTGCGCGGCGGCAACCAGCGGCTGCAGGGTTGCCGCCTCGGTCAACGGCACATCGCCATACAGCACCAGGGTGATACCGTCATCCTGCAGAGCGGGCAGCGCCTGGGCCACCGCATGGCCGGTACCCAGTTGCGTGGCCTGCTCCACCCAGAGCAGATCCGGCTCATCCGCGAATGCTGCCTGCACCGCCTCGCCACCATGCCCATACACCACCAGACGCTGGCTCGCCTGCAGCGCGCGCGCCGTAGCCAGTACATGGCCCAGCAGTGATCGACCCCCCACCGTATGTAGCACCTTGGGCAGATCCGACACCATGCGCTTGCCTTTACCGGCCGCGAGGATGACTACTGAAAGTTGTTGCATGACCACCACGCCTCTTCGAGAAATCAGTGGCGCTATTGTAGCGAACCATGCGCCAGGCGACGCGATACCCGGCGCGCACAAATAAAAAGGCCGTGACGCGTGCCACGGCCTAGCGGGGTCGAGATCGTTTTTATTGTAAGGCTGATCAGGCTGACTTGCGCAGCTTGCGCAGCTTCTCGATGGTTTGTAACTGCGCGATGGCCTCGGCCAGTTCGGCCTTGGCCCTGGCGTATTCAAACTCGCCACGGCTATTAGCGATTACCTGCTCGGCGCGCTGCTTGGCTGCCTGTGCGGCTGCCTCATCCAGATCGCGAGCCCGCTCGGCGGTATCGGTCAGGATGGTCACCAGATGCGGCTGCACTTCCAGCAGCCCTCCAGAGACGTAGAACAGCTGTTCCTCGCCACCCTGCAGCTGAACCCGAACCTGACCGGGCTTGAGCCGCGTCAATAACTGGCTGTGGCGGGGCAAAATGCCGAGTTCGCCCATTTCACCCGGCGCGCTCACCATCTCCGCGGCGCCGGAGAACAGCTCCTTTTCCGCGCTGACGATGTCGACATGCAGTGTCATGGCCATTGGTACATCTCCTGGTCGGTGAGCCAGGGATGCGTACCCGGAGCGCTGCTGCTACTCCGGGCCGCAATCCCGTTACAGCTTGCTGGCCTTTTCCACGGCCTCTTCGATCGAGCCGACCATGTAGAACGCCTGCTCGGGCAGGTGATCGTATTCACCGGCGACGATACCCTTGAAAGCCGAGATGGTGTCCTTCAGGGAGACATACTTGCCAGGCGAACCGGTGAACACTTCCGCGACGAAGAACGGCTGCGACAGGAAGCGCTGGATCTTGCGGGCGCGGGCCACCACCAGTTTATCTTCCTCGGAGAGCTCGTCCATGCCCAGGATGGCGATGATGTCCTTGAGCTCCTTGTAGCGCTGCAGGGTGCTCTGCACGGCGCGGGCAGTCTCGTAGTGATCCTGACCCACCACCAGCGGATCCAGCTGCCGCGAAGTGGAATCCAGCGGATCCACCGCCGGGTAGATACCCAGCTCGGCGATCTGGCGGGACAGCACGACAGTCGCGTCCAAGTGGGCGAAGGTGGTCGCCGGCGACGGGTCGGTCAGGTCGTCGGCGGGCACGTACACCGCCTGGATGGAGGTGATGGAACCGGCCTTGGTCGAGGTGATGCGTTCCTGCAGAACGCCCATTTCCTCCGCCAGGGTCGGCTGGTAACCCACCGCGGACGGCATACGACCGAGCAGCGCCGAGCACTCGGTACCGGCCAGGGTGTAGCGGTAGATATTGTCGACGAACAGCAGCACATCACGGCCTTCGTCACGGAAGTTCTCGGCGATGGTCAGGCCGGTCAGAGCAACGCGCAGCCGGTTGCCCGGCGGCTCGTTCATCTGCCCATAGACCAGGGCCACCTTGTCGAGCACGTTCGAGTCCTTCATCTCGTGATAGAAGTCATTACCTTCACGAGTGCGCTCGCCGACGCCGGCGAACACCGAGTAGCCGGAGTGCTCGATGGCGATGTTGCGGATCAGCTCCATCATGTTGACAGTCTTGCCAACGCCGGCACCGCCGAACAGGCCAACCTTGCCGCCCTTGGCGAACGGGCAGAGCAGGTCGATGACCTTGATGCCGGTTTCCAGCAGCTCGGTCGCGCCCGACTGATCCTCGTAGCTCGGTGCCGCCTGGTGGATTGCCCGATAGGTGTCGGTCTCGACCGGGCCCTTGTGGTCGATCGGGGTACCAAGCACGTTCATGATCCGGCCCAGGGTGGGCTTGCCCACCGGTACCGAAATCGGCGCGCCCGTGTTGGACACGCTCATGTTGCGCTTCATGCCTTCCGACGGACCCATGGCAATGGTCCGCACCACGCCATCGCCGAGCTGCTGCTGCACTTCCAGGATCAGCCCGTTTTCATCAAGGCGCAGCGCATCGTAGATCTTGGGCACCGACCCGCGGGGGAACTCGACGTCCACCACCGCGCCGATGATTTGCACGATATTGCCAGAACTCATTCTTTGGGTTCCTCTTAAACTTGTTTCACCGCACGTCCGCCCCGGGGGGACCGGCGTTCGCAGCCTTATACCGCCGCGGCGCCACCCACGATTTCGGCCAGCTCCTGGGTGATCGACGCCTGCCGGGCCTTGTTGTAGATCAGTTGCAACTCATTGATGAGGGTGCCCGCGTTGTCGGAAGCGCTCTTCATGGCGACCATGCGGGAGGCCATCTCGCAGGCGACATTCTCCACCAGGGCCTGATAGACCACGGATTCCCCATAGCGCCGCAGCAGCAGCTCGATGAGTTCCTTCGGATCGGGCTCGTAGATGTAGTCCCAGCGATGAGCTGGCGCAGCATCCTTCACCTCGGCGGTCACCGGCACCAGCTGCTCGATCTTGGGCTTCTGGCTCATGGTGTTGACGAACTCGTTGTACACCAGATAGATCGCGTCGATGCGCCCTTCGGTGAATGCATCCGCCATGACCTTGACCGGACCGAGCACGTCTTCAAAGCGGGGCGCGTCACCCAGGTGGGAAACATGGGCGACTACATTGCCCCGGAGCCGGCGGAAGAACTGGAACGCCTTGGTACCGACCGTGCACAGATCGATTTCGACACCGCGAGTCCGCCACTGCTGCATGGCGAGGGTGGCGGCCTTGAACAGGTTGGTGTTCAGGCCACCGCACAAGCCACGATCGGTCGAGATGACGATAAAGCCGACCCGCTTGATCTCGCGTTCCACGAGTCCCGGGCTGCGATACTCCGTATGCGCATGGGCCAAGTGCGAGATGACGTTGCGAATCTTGCTCGCATAGGGCCGGGCCGCTCGCATGCGCTCCTGTGCCTTGCGCATCTTGCTTGCCGCCACCATTTCCATGGCCTTGGTAATCTTCTGAGTACTTTTGATACTCTTGATTTTGGTTCGTATCTCTTTAGCACCGGCCATGCTGACACCCGTTTAGACGTAGTGGGCCTTGAAATCTTCCACGACCTTCTTAATGCCGCTTTCGATCTCGTCGTTGTAATCGCCCGTTGCATTGATCTTGTCGACCAAGGCAGCGTGGTTGGCCCGCGCGAACGCCAGCAAGCCGGCTTCGAAATCACCGATCTTGTTGAGCGGCACGTCGTCCAGATAGCCCCGATCCACGGCGAACAGCGAAATACCCATCTCGGCAACCGACATTGGCGAGTACTGCTTCTGCTTCATCAGTTCGGTTGCCCGCTGGCCGCGTTCAAGCTGCTTGCGGGTTGCTTCGTCAAGGTCGGAGGCGAACTGGGCAAAAGCGGCCAGTTCACGGTACTGGGCCAGGGCCAGACGGATACCACCGCCGAGCTTCTTGACGATCTTGGTCTGGGCGGCACCACCGACGCGGGACACGGACAGGCCCGGGTTGATGGCCGGCCGGATACCGGCGTTGAACAGGTCGGTTTCCAGGAAGATCTGGCCGTCAGTGATCGAGATCACGTTGGTGGGCACGAAGGCCGACACGTCACCCGCCTGGGTTTCAATGATCGGCAGCGCGGTCAGCGAGCCGGTCTTGCCCTTGACTTCACCGTTGGTGAGGCGCTCGACCTCATCGGCATTGACGCGGGAGGCGCGCTCCAGCAACCGGGAGTGCAGATAGAACACGTCGCCAGGGAAGGCTTCGCGGCCCGGCGGGCGGCGCAGCAGCAGGGAGACCTGACGATAGGCCACGGCCTGCTTGGACAGATCGTCATAAACGATCAGCGCGTCCTGACCACGATCACGGAAATACTCGCCCATGCTGCAGCCGGAGTAAGGCGCGATATAGAGCATGGCCGCGGATTCAGACGCACTGGCGGCGACGACGATGGTGTGATCCATCGCGCCATGCTCCTCGAGCTTGCGCACCACGTTGGCAATCGACGAGTTCTTCTGGCCGATGGCGACGTAGATACACTTGATGCCGGTGCCTTTCTGATTGATGATCGCGTCGATCGCAACCGCAGTCTTGCCGGTCTGGCGATCACCGATGATCAATTCACGCTGGCCACGGCCAATCGGTACCATGGCGTCGATGGCTTTCAGACCGGTCTGCACCGGCTGGCTTACCGACTGGCGCTCAATAACGCCCGGGGCAATGACTTCGATAGGTGCAGTCTGCGCGGCCTTGATCGGACCCTTGCCGTCAATCGGCTGACCCAGGGCATTCACCACGCGGCCCAGCAGCGCCTCGCCCACCGGCACTTCCAGGATGCGCCCGGTGCACAGGGCCTTGTCACCTTCCGCGAGATGCTCGTAGTCGCCCAGAATCACCGCGCCAACGGAGTCGCGCTCCAGGTTCATGGCAAGGCCGTAGGTGGCCGGATCACCTTCCCGGGGGGCCGGGAACTCGATCATTTCACCCTGCATCGCGTTGTCGAGGCCATAGATCCGGGCGATGCCATCGGCCAGGCTGACAATGGAGCCTTCCGTGCGCGCTTCAGCAGACGCCTCATAGCCCTGCAGGCGTTGCCGAATCAGATCGCTGATTTCGGATGGTTTGAGTTGCATAAAACGGTATTCCCCTTACTGGCTTAAGGCCGTGGCGAGTTTTTCCAGCCGGCCGCGCGCCGAACCGTCGATCACCAGATCGCCGACCCGGATCACCGCGCCCGCGATCAGTGACGCATCCATCTTGCAATCCAGCGCTACGTCGCGCTGGAACCGGGTGCGAAGCGCTTCGCTGACCTGAATACGCTGAGCTTCGGTGATGGCGACCGCGCTGATCAGCTCGGCGTGGACAACGCTCTCGGCGTTAGCGCGCAGTTGCTCGAACAGAACGGCAATGCCCGGGAGCTGGTGCAGGCGGTGAAACTCGGCCAGCATCCGCAGAAAGGCTACGAACACTTCGGGTACCTCCGCACCACCGCGAACATCGCGGCAGAGCCCGGCCACCAGCTCGGCTTTTTGATCACCGCGCAGCGTCGGATTCCAGGGTCCCAACAGACGGTGCATGGCAGGATCCGCCGCGACAGCGGCGGCGGCCTTCAGGAGCTCGGACCAGAGCGGCAACGCCTGCGTAGCCTGCGCTTCTTCGAACGCAGCGCGCGCGTAGGGCCGCGCAGCGGTGGTCGGTCGGACGACGGTTGTCGTTTCAGCCATTGGCGTGGTCCGTATTGTTATAGCTGAGCGACCAGGTCATCCAGCATGGCAGCGTTAGCCGCTTCATCGACCTCGCGCTTGAGAACCTTGCTGGCGCCGGTGATGGCAAGACTGACCACCTGATTGCGAAGCTGTTCGCGGGCGCGGTTGACTTCCTGCTCGATCTCCGCCTTGGCGGCGGCAAGCTGGCGGTCACCCTCGACGCGGGCTTCCTGCTTTGACTGCTCAATGATTTCGTTGGCGCGCTTATGGGCCTGGGCGACGATTTCGGCGGCTTGCTGCTTTGATTCCTTGAGCATCTGCGCGGCCTTGGCCTTGGCCAATTCCTGCTCGCGCACGCCGCGTTCTGCGGATGCCAGGCCATCAGCGATTCGCTTCTGGCGGTCTTGCATGGCCTGGATGATCGGCGGCCACACATACTTCATGGTAAAGAGCACCAGAAGGCCGAACGTGATCATCTGCCCTATAAGGGTAGCATTGAAATTCACGCTGATACCTCCTCAGGTACGCACAGGTTAGAGGGCGTCAGAGCACTGAACGCTCCGATCACTTGATCAGGGCCTGCACCGGACCGAGGAACGGGTTGGCGAAGGTGAAGAACAGCGCAATACCGACACCGATCATGGTCACCGCGTCCAGCAGACCGGCAACGATGAACATCTTGACCTGCAGCGCGGGAATCATTTCCGGCTGACGCGCGGCGCCTTCGAGGAATTTGCCGCCCAGCAGGGCGAAACCGATGGCAGTACCCAGCGCACCCATGCCGAGGATCAGCGCCACGGCGATAACGGTCATACCCTGCACATTGGCGATCAGGCTTGCAGCTTCCATTAGTGTCTCCCGTTTACGAGGTTGAGGTGTGGATGAAAGAAAACCGGGTTAGGGGTGGCCGGCCCGCGGGCAACCGGCCCCGAAAGTCCACTCAATGATCTTCGTGCGCCATGCTCAGGTACACGATGGTCAGCACCATGAAGATAAACGCTTGCAGGGTGATAACCAGGATGTGGAACACCGCCCACGGCCAGCCCAGGACAAACTGGAGCCACCAGGGCAGCAGCGCAATCAGGATGAAGATCAGTTCGCCAGCGTAGAGGTTGCCGAACAGACGCAGGCCGAGCGAGATGGGCTTGGCCAGATCCTCGACGATCCGCAGCAGCAGATTGAACGGCATCAGCCACTTGCCGAAGGGATGGGTCAGGATTTCCATCGAGAAGTGGATCGGACCCTTGACCTTGATGCTGTAGTAATAAATCAGTAGCAGCACCGAGATGGACAGGCCAAACGTCGAGTTCAGGTCGGTCGAGGGCACGGTACGCAGGTACGGTACCCCGAACACGCCGGCGATGGCTGGAAGCAGATCGACCGGCACCAGGTCCATGGTGTTCCAGAGAAATACCCAGACAAAGATCGTCAGGGCCAGCGGTGCGATGACCGGGTTGCGACCGTGGAACGAATCCTTGACCTGGGTGTCGACAAACTCGACCATGATTTCACAGAAGTTCTGTAGCGGCCCAGGAACATCACTGGTCGCGTTGCGCGCGGCCTTGATGAACAGCCACAGGAACAGCCCCCCAAGCGCCGCCGCGAATAGCAGCGTATCCAAATGAATCACGCCAAAACCACCCGATTCCTCACCGTGCAGAAAATGCATGCGGGTCAGATCAAAGCGGAGGTTGGTTAGGTGATGTACGATGTATCCCGTTGCGGAATGACCAGTTTCGCTCATAGCGTCCTCACCGAAGCGTCGAATGTGAAGGGTAGTGCCAGCCAGTACGCCATCAGCGTCGCCATGTATGCAAGCAGGAGCGGAAGAGGAGAGACAGGAAGCCAGAGGAGAGCGACGCTCAGCAGAACGACCGTCAGCAGCAACTTGACGACTTCGCCCACATAGAACGCTCGCGCGATCTTGGCGGCCGGTGAGCCGATACGTACCGAGAAAACCTTGCTCGCGAAGTAGGCGGTAACCAGCAGGCTGATGCCGCCGCCAACCAGTGCGGAGTAGAACGCCTGAGCGTCGCCAAGCGCGAGGGCTGCGATAGCCGTCAGCAGCGCGATCAGCGACTGTATGGCGACGATTTTACGGGTGACTTGTTTCGCGCCCATGGTTCGCATTGATTCTAATAATTTTCATGGAACTGGATTGCGCAGGGCATTTCTGCTTGATTTTTTTGAGTCGTTATAATTGGGTTTTAGCGCCCCGCTGCCATTACCGCCAGAATCTCCTCATGGCCACACGAAGCGCCGAGGATTATAGGAAATACGGTCTATCGGGGTCAATGAAGATTTATGTGCCGCAGCATGACGATCACTTCACCCGGGCCATGATGCCGTCCAGTTCATCCAGGGTGTTGTAGTGGATCACGACACAACCCTTGCCGGAACGGCCATGGCGCAGCTGTACCCGTGCGCCGAGGCGCTCGGCGAGATCATCCTGCAGGTTGCGGATATCAGGATCGAGCGAGCGACGCGGCGCCGGCGGATTCGCCTGCTGCAGGCGCCGGGCCAGGCTCTCGGTTTCACGCGCCGACAGGCCGTGCAGCAGCACCTGATGGGCGGCTTCCCGTTGCAGGCTCGGCGGCAGGGGCAACAGGGCGCGGGCATGGCCCATATCCAGCTTGCGCTCACGGACCAGTTGCTGCACGTCCTCGGTCAGCTCCAGCAGACGCAGCAGGTTGCTGATCGTGGCCCGCGAGCGACCTACCGCCTCGGCAGCTTCCTGATGGGTCAGCTCAAACTCGCTGATCAGTCGCCGCAGGGCGCTGGCTTCTTCCAGGGGATTGAGATCCTCGCGCTGAATGTTCTCGATCAGCGCCATGGCGATCGCCGCCCGATCGGGCACGTCACGAATCACCGCGGGCACCTCGCGCAGGCCGGCCAGTTGTGCCGCCCGCCAGCGCCGCTCACCGGCGATCAGTTCGTAACGATCCTCGCCCAGCGGCCGCACCACCACCGGCTGCACCACGCCCTGAGCGCGGATCGAATCCGCCAGCTCGCGCAGACCTTCCTCGCGCAGGTCCAGACGCGGCTGATAACGGCCACGGCTGATCTGCTCGACCGGCAGTTGCCGCAGCACATCCCCGGCAGCCGGTACCCCGGTGGGCTGCGGAGCGGCCGCGCTCGCCCCGAGCAGGGCATCCAGGCCACGTCCCAGACCGCCTTTCTTACGCATCATGGCTGCAGCTCCGCATCAGGCCGCTGCAAGCGCGCCAGCAGCTCGCGCGCCAGATCCCGATAGCCCTGGGCGCCACGCGAACTGTTGTCATAGCGGATGATCGGCAGACCATAACTGGGCGCCTCGGCCAGGCGCACGTTGCGCGGAATCGCCGTGGTGTATAGCGCATCGCCAAAATGCTCCACCAGCTGCGCCGAGACTTCATTGGCCAGCCGATTGCGGGCATCGAACATGGTTCGCAGCAGACCCTCGACGCGCAGGCCAGGATTGGTGGCGCGGCGCACCTTTTGAATGGTGTCGAGCAGTGCCGACAACCCTTCCAGAGCGTAGTACTCGCACTGCATGGGGATAATCACCGCCTGGGCAGCGGTCAAGGCGTTGACCGTCAGCATATTCAGCGACGGCGGACAGTCGATCAGGATTAGATCGAAGCGCTCACGCACCGTATCCAGTGCGGCGCGCAAACGGCCGGCAGCGTTCTCGGCGCCGAGCAAATTGACCTCGGCAGCGGTCAGGTCACCGTTGGCGGGCAGCACGAACAGGCCGCTGTCACCCACAGCCTGCAGGGCATCGGCCAGCGCGATTTCCCCCAGCAGCACGTCATGGCTGGTGGCAGTGGCGGCGTGCTTGTCGATGCCGCAACCCATGGTGGCATTACCCTGCGGGTCCAGATCGACCAGCAGCACCCGCTGTTGCAATGCTGCCAGGCAGGCGGCCAAATTGACTGCGGTGGTGGTCTTGCCGACGCCACCCTTTTGATTGGTGATCGCGAGAATCGTGCTCATGCGGAACTCAATGCAGGGTGGACACCGGTGCCAGATGGACCAGATGGCGTTCGGCATCCAGGCTGGGCACATGCAGCGGATAAATACCAACCAGGGTGTAGTGCGGCGGCAGGCGGGCCAGCTCGTCGTCGGGAAACACGCCTTTCATCGCCAGCAGACGGCCTTGCGGCGCGCATAGTCGTCCGGCGGCATTCGTCAGATCAGCTAAAGTGGCGAAGGCCCGCGAGACTACGCTGTTGAACAGGGCTTCCGGCCGATAGTCCTCGACCCGGCTGCGCACCACGCTGACATTATTCAGGCCCAACTCGGCGACGGCCTGGGTCATGAAGCGGGTGCGCTTGCCGTTACTGTCCAGCAGGCAGATCTGATCATCCGGCCGGGCGATCGCCAGCGGGATCCCCGGCAGTCCGGCGCCACTACCAACATCCAGCACGCGCGGACCATCGACCCAGGGCAGAATCGATAGACTGTCGAGCACATGGCGGACCACCATGGCCTCGGGCTCGCGCACTGCAGTCAGATTATAGGCGCGGTTCCAGCGCTCCAGCAGAGTCAGATAGGCCGCCAGGCGCGCAATATCCGCAGCGGACAGCGGCGCAATGCCAAGCTGCCGGCTCCCCTCAAGGATGGATTGTTCGATGCTCATATCGGTGATCAATGTCCCGGGACGCAGGCCGCAACCGGGTTCTAAAAGCCATGAGTGAAGGATCAGGGCAAGACGCTTTGGAATAAGCCCACGCAGTGTACCATGCCTGCCGGCTATGGCCGCGCGTCCCGCGCTTTGCGTGCTCCCGTCGACGAACCGTCATCGCCGCGCCACGCATCTGTCATGCCTGCCGCCAACCATAGCAGGCAGAACTCTTTTCCTGAATTCTCCTTTCTGGACGGCGGCATGGTGAAGAATATCGGTAAAAAGCTGGTTAATGGTGCGCATGACTGGGTCTTCAAGGCAGTGCACAACCGCTGCCTCATTTATAACGTCTGCTGGGAGGATCCACGCATCGACCGGCAGATTCTTAACCTGGACGCGGCCAGCCAGGTCGTGGTGCTGACCAGCGCTGGCTGCAATACCCTGGATTATCTGCTCGATTCGCCGGCCGCGATCCATGCCGTCGATGTCAACCCGCGCCAGAACGCGCTGCTGCATCTGAAACTGGCGCTGATCGAACGCGGTGATTTCGCTGACTTGTTTCGCATGTTCGGCCAGGGCGCGCATCCAGACTTTCGCAGTCTGTACGCGGCGCTGCGCGCACGGCTGCCGGACTATGCGCGCGCCTTCTGGGACCAGAAAATCGTCTATTTCGACGGCGACAGCCGCAAGCGCTCGTTTTACTACTATGGCACATCGGGTGCCATTGCCTGGATTCTCAGCCGTTACCTGCTCAGCGCCGACCGCCAGCTGCGCGCGCGCCTGTTCGACCTGCTCGATGCCCAGACCCTGGATGAGCAGCGCACGATCTACGCCGCTATCGAACCGGCCTTGTGGGGGCGCTTTACCTCCTGGCTGGTGCGCCAGCCGATGACCATGGCCATGCTGGGCGTGCCACGGCCGCAGATTCACCTGATCAGCACCCAGTATCCTGGTGGTCTGGTGGGCTATGTGAGCGCCAAACTGCGCCATGTCCTGACCGAAGTGCTGATCCACGACAACTATTTCTGGCGGGTTTATCTGACTGGCGCCTATACCTCGGACTGCAGCCCGAACTACCTCAAGCCGGAAAACTTCGCGCGCTTGCGCGCCAATGCCGGGCGCGTGCATACCCATAACGCCACGGTCAGTCGGTTTCTCCAGCAGAACCCCGGCGCTTACAGCCACTTCGTACTGCTCGATCATCAGGATTGGCTGGCCTGGCACCAGCCCGATGCGCTGCGCGAGGAATGGGAACTGATCCTAGCCAACAGCCGCCCGGGCAGCCGTATCCTGCTACGTTCGGCCAGCCCGGCGCTGAATTTCCTGCCGGAGTGGGTGCTATCGGCGGTGCGCTTCTTCCCGGAACATACCGCAGCCCTGCACCCGCTTGATCGGGTCGGCACCTACGGCAGCATGCACCTGGCGGAGGTACGATGAGTGCTGCTGCTACTGAACAGGCACTGGCGCGCTACTATCGCCTCCACGCCCGTCTTTACGATGCCACCCGCTGGAGCTTTCTGTTCGGGCGCAGCGATCTGCACGCGCGGATCGCGGCTTTACGCAGCCCGCAACACATTCTGGAAATCGGCTGTGGGACCGGGCGCAATCTGGCGCGGTTGGCCGAATGCTTTCCGACAGCGCAACTGACCGGTCTGGATCTGTCGGCCGACATGCTGGCGCGTGCCCGGACCCATCTGCGCCATCATCAGTCGCGGGTGATCCTGCGCCAGCAGACCTACAGCCAGCCGCTCACCCCCGCGCCCGGTTTCGATCTGATCGTGCTGTCCTATTGCCTGAGCATGATCAACCCGGGCTGGGCGCAGGTGATCCACAGCGCCCGTCAGGATTTGATGGCGGATGGTCTGATCGCCGTGGTTGATTTCCACGATACCCGCTGGCCGGCGTTCCGGCGCTGGATGGCGGTCAATCATGTGCGCATGGAAGGGCAACTGCTGCCGGAACTCCAGGCCCACTTTCAGCCCCTGGACAGTGCTGTACGTCGCGCCTATGGCGGCGTCTGGCGCTATCTGCACTTCATCGGCACGCCCAGACCGATCGTGCACCGCTAGCAGCACAGCCGTCCCTGCATGACCCGCCATGTCACCGGCGGGTATGTTCCTTCACCGTTATCCTGAGACCGCTTCCGGCTGCGCGGTTGGGGTGACGACTGGGGCCGGAACCGGATGCCGCGCCCTTTCTCCAGCCCAGTGCAACAGTTCCAGTCGTCCGTCACCGTGCTCGACCAGCGCGGTACAGCTCTCAACCCAGTCGCCATCGTTCGCATACCAGATGCCGTCAAGCTGGGTTAATTCCGCCTTGTGAATGTGGCCGCAGATCACCCCGTCAAAGCCCCGGTGCCGGGCGGCATGCACGGCGGCGGCTTCATAACGGGCGATGTAGGCGGCGGCCCGACTGATGCGTCGCTTAAGGGTATTGGCCAGCGACCAATAGGGATAATTGAACCGGCGCCGTATGCGATTGGTCCAGCGGTTGGCAAACAGCAGTACATCGTATATCCAGTCCCCGAACCAATCGGCCAGCCAGCCACCGCACTTGACCGTATGATCAAACTCATCACCATGCGTGACCAGAAAGCGCCGGCCATCGGCGGTACGGTGCTCGCACTCAGGCATGATCTCGATACCGCCAACCCGCAGCGCCAGATAATCGCGGACGACCTCATCATGGTTACCGGGAATGTACACGACCCGCACCCCACGCTCGGCCAGCGCCAGCACCGCATTGAGCACACGACCGTGCCCGGAGGGCCAGCGTCCGCCCTTGTGCAGGGACCAGAAATCGATGAAATCCCCTACCAGATATAACTGCTCACAATCGAGATGTCGCAAAAAATCCAGCAGAAACTCGGCTTTGCAGTCCTTGAACCCAAGATGAACATCGGAAACCCAGGCGGAACGAAAGTAATTGGGCGGCATGAATCGGCCTCGCGGCGGCGTGAACGATCAAGGTCACCGCACTGTGCCGTATCTTCATGACTGTTTGGTAATGACTGCGTGAATTCTTGGTCAAAGATCGCAGCTGTGGACCCCGTCAATACAGCCGTTGCGTATACTGATCACCAGACGCGGCCCGGCGCCGCGGGAACCGGAACACATTTTGCTATACCTTGACAGACGTTTCTGAATGAGCCGCGCCGATGACCATACAAGCCACAATTGCCCCACCCAGTTCGCAGACGCTCGCACTCTTTGTGCGCTGCGGTGATACTACGCCCCAGGATTGGGCGCACTGGGGCGGGTGCATGCAGGTACCGGGGATGTGGCGTTTTGATGTCGCCAGCGAAGCCGACCTGCTGGAACTGCTGGAGCGCCTGGCTGCCAGTCTGCCCCCTATGGCCCAGAACGACACCTTCGCCTGCATCTCGGCTGCCGATACTGCCGATGCCGCCACCGAAGCGCTGTCGTTTGGTCTCCTTGCCACCGCGCAAAACCTGCCGGTGCTGCTGGCCCGCCGCCGCTATCCCTGGCTGATGGGCAACCTGAGCCTGCATGTGCGCAGCTACCTGCAACCGATCGTCGATCTGGCCCGCGGCGGGCAACTGTTCGCCTATGAAGCCTTGTGTCGCGGCCTGACGCCCGAGGGCGCCCTGCTCAGCGGTCAGCGCATGTTTGAACTGGCGCGGCGCGCCAGCCGACTGGAAGCGCTCGACCTGGCCTGCCAGTTCAGCGCCCTCAAGACCCGGACGCTATTTCCCCGGCATATACCGCTCTTTATCAACATCCTCCCGGACAGTCTGCTGGCGCTCGACCTGCGCCGCGATCCCTGGGCCAGCCTGGCAGCCTTGGGCATTCGCCCGGAGGAACTGGTTTTTGAAATCGTCGAAAGTGAGCGCTGCGCCGATATCGATGCCCTGGTCGAGGTGGTCGATCATCTGCGCAGCCAGGGTTTTCGCATCGCGCTTGATGATGTCGGCAGCGGCTATAACAGCCTGAATGTGCTGGCGACGCTGCGCCCGGATTTTCTTAAACTCGATCGCGGTCTGGTACAGGGCGTGCAGGGCAGTCAGGTGCGCCTGGTGCTGCTGCAGGCGCTGATCTCCATGGCGCAACGCCTCGGCTGTGCAATTATTGCCGAGGGCCTGGAGCGCTTCGAAGATGTCGTGGTCTGCCGTGATCTGGGCGTGCATTTTGCCCAAGGCTACTATTTTGCCGCGCCAGCGCCCGAACCGGTGACACCACCACCACTGCCGCCGCGCCAGGAAATTCCGCGTCCGGCCCGGCACACGGTACGACTGCGCGATTTTGTCGAGCCGGCGCCCTCGCTGCCGCTGGAGGCCGGTCTGGAGCAGGCCCGCGAGCATTTCCAGCAGTATCCCGACCAGCCGCTGCTGATCGTGCTGGACGACAGCAAACCCATTGGCTACCTGACTCGCAACGGCGCCCGCGTCCAGCAGCAACGCAGTTTTGGCCTCGGACGCCGCTGCCGGCCGCTGAACAAACTGCTGCCCGAACACCTGTCGGCCCGCGCCCTGGCTTTTCGTCTGTACCACGATCCCGAGCCGGCGCAGCCCTGGGTGGTGGTGGATGCCAACGGCACCTATCTGGGCGTGCTGGAGCCGTGGACGGTGCTTGATCAGTTGCTGTCCGGCCAGTCACGCGAGAGCGTGCATCCCCTGTCACACCTGCCCACCGGCCCGGTGCTGCGTGACACCCTCGACCTGCAACTGCGTGCCCAGAAGGAACTGTCGCTGGTCTATATCGACCTGGATCGCTTCAAGGCCTTCAACGATCGCTACGGCTTCGTGCGTGGCGACGCCATGATCATGCTGCTGGCCGAAGTGCTGCGCCAGGCCTTCCGCGGCATGCCGGAAACCTACCTCGGCCATATCGGCGGCGACGACTTCATTGCCGTAGTACCGCGTGACAGCCACGACCTGCCGACGGTGCTGCAGCACATGCTGGTGTCCTTCCGCGCGCTGGCCGCCTATTTGTACGACAGTGACGACCTGCGCCGCGGCTACTTCACCACCGAGGATGGCAGCCCGCACCCGACCGCCTCGATCTCGGTGGTGATCATCGATGGTCACCGCGGCCAGATCGCCGACAGCCTCGCCGCCAGCGAGCGCGTCGCTCAGCTCAAGAAGCTGGCCAAGGCGCAACTGGGCAGCATCATTGCCATTGACGACGACCCACCGCGTTTCCTGACCGCAACCGCGTCCGAAGTCCGGGAACGGCCTTGGGAAGACCGCGCCATTCGCGCCCTGCTGCATGTCGCCACGCAGCCACGCGGCAGCAGCATCCACGACCTGGACGCCGTCTTTAAACGCTACCCGTTCTTCGAACTGATCTACGAACTGGACGCCCAGGGCGTGCAGCGCTATCCCAACTGGGTGCATCCTGGCATGTGGGGACGGATCAAGAGCGGCGGTATGGGCGTGGAGCGCGCTATCCAGCCCTATTTTCAACTGGTCGCGCATCGCGGCACGCCCTATGTATCCAACCTGTACCTGTCCAGTGCCAGTGGCGAATTCTGCGCCACCGTTGCCGTGCCGCTGCGCGATGCCGAAGGCGCTTTGTCCGGCGTGCTGGTCGGTGACCTGAACCTGACCGGGCTGGTCGCACTTAGCGCCGGTGGCCGCGCCGAAGTCTAAACAGCGGAACCGGCAAGGTACATCACGGGTGAATGCGGCGACTGATTTTGACGATGCCCTGGCGCGACTGGCCGCTTTCGTCACCCGCCAGCGCCGGCTGTTCGTCCTGACCGGTGCTGGCTGCAGTACCACATCGGGCATTCCCGATTACCGCGACCGCAATGGCAACTGGAAACGCCAGCCGCCGATCACCTACCAGGCCTTCATCGGCGGCGAGTATGCCCGCCAGCGCTATTGGGCGCGCAGTCTGCTCGGCTGGCCGGCCTTTGCCCGCGCCCGGCCCAACGCCGTCCATATTGCCCTAGCACGGCTGGAAACCGCCGGCTTCATCCACCAACTGGTCACGCAGAATGTTGACGGTTTGCACCAGCAGGCCGGTAGCCGGCGCGTCATCGATCTGCACGGACGCCTGGACGCGGTCGATTGCCTTGCCTGCGGTCACCGGCAGGCACGCGCCACCTTCCAGGCCGCGCTGGAACAGAACAATCCGGCCTTTGTGGCGCAGGTCGCGACACTCGGGCCGGACGGCGACGCCGATCTGGAACAGGCGGATTTTGGCGCGTTTCGTGTACCCGGTTGCCCGCGCTGCGGCGGGCTGCTCAAACCGGCGGTGGTGTTTTTCGGTGAGACGGTGCCCAAAGCGCGGGTGGAGCGGGCCAGCCAGCGCCTGGCCGAGGCGGATGCGCTGCTGGTCATCGGCTCCTCGCTGATGGTGTTCTCTGGCTACCGCTTCTGCCGGCAGGCCGCCGAACGCCAGCAGGCAATCGTGGCGATCAATCACGGCCACACCCGCGCCGATGCCCTGTTAACGCTGAAAATCGATGCTGACTGCGCAGCGGTGCTCAAGGGTCTGCTGGCACGGCTGACGCTCTAGGGTGTCGGTGCGGCGTCCGGTCCAAGCAGCCGCTGCTGGTTGGCCAATACTTGACGCAGTAATGCTTCAATCTCGTCCAGGCGCTGTTCCAGCCGATCCAGCCGCTGGCCGCGCCCGCCGCCACCGCCAACCGGTGGTAACACGCCTGGACTGTAGCGGGGACCATAGCCCGGACCATAGCCATAACCGGGAATATAGTTGGCACCCTGGTTTTCGTCGGTGCCATTGTCATATTGCTGCGCGCCGGCATAACCGCCACCCGGGCCTTGCATGCCGCTGGCGTCATCGGCAACGCTGGGGGCCGGTCCGGGCATGGTCGGGACGTAGGCAGTGCCTGCCGAGTCTGTCGGAGACGCAACGGGAGATGCCGGGGGCGCAATCCTGCCTGCGGTCACGTCCATTCCATCCTGCTGGGGCGCAACCGGGGCAGCATATGCAGCGCGCCCGGCGCTCTCGCCCTCACCGAGCAGTTCCTGCCGACACTGACGGATGATGTGCCGGCGCTCATCGGGATCACCAGCCTGACGCGCCTGGCGGCGGCACTCCTGTCTGCGCGCGTCACGTGCCGCATCGCGGGTACCAGGATCGGATGGGGCTTGATCGGTCTGCGCGAATGCCACGGCACTGACCAGCGTGGCGGCGACCCATATTGCTCTCATCATCGGTGTATTCCTGCGCAAGGGTGGCATGACCTGATGGATATCGGGGATCGGACTGGATGCAGCGCAGGCGTCAGCCGGTCGTATACATGCTGACCACCGGGCAGGCAGCAACATGATCGGCATCCGGCCTGCCCAGTACGAATCCGCAGTCCAGCAGGAGTTCCTCAACTTTTCCCCATCTGAAAAATTGATTATCTGGCCGAGCACCCCACTCGGCCACAGAATCCCTAAAATCACAGTATGCACACGCTTCAATTCCCTGTACGCACCCGCCGCTGGCGCATCGGCTTGTATAGCGCGCTGCTGCTGATGCTCGGCATGAGCATCTGGATGCTGGATCGGCTGTCGCCACCGTCGCTGGCGCGGGCCCAGCGCACTTCGCCGCTGGTGCTGGATCGCCAGGAGCGCATTCTGCGCGGCTTCACCGTCGATGCCGGTTTCTGGCGTCTGCCGGCACAGCCCGAGGATGTCGACCCGCTCTATCTGCGCATGCTGCTGGCTTACGAGGACCAGCGCTTCGGCCGCCATCCGGGTATCGATCCACTCGCCACCGCGCGCGCCCTTGGGCAATGGTTGCGCCATGGCCGGGTGGTTTCCGGCGCCTCGACCCTGACCATGCAGGCCGCCCGGCTGCTGGAACCGCACGCGCGCGACCTGCCCGGCAAACTCGGCGAAATGCTGCGCGCCCTGCAATTGGAGTGGCGCTACAGCAAAGACGAGATTCTCAGCCTCTACCTGACCCTGGCGCCCTATGGTGGCAACCTGGAAGGGATACGCGCCGCGTCCCTGGCCTGGCTGGGCAAGGAGCCGCGCCGCCTGACCGCCGCCGAGGCCGCCCTGCTGGTGGTGCTGCCGCAGGCACCCTCGCGGCTGCGCCCGGATCGCGCCCCGGAACGGGCCCGGGCTGCGCGCGACAAGGTGCTGGTGCGCATGGAACAGCTTGGCATCCTCAGCGCCCAACAGCTTGCGGAAGCCCGCCAGGAAGCCATTCCCACCCAGCGCCAACCCTTACCGGCACTGGCGCCGCATTTGGCCGAACGGGTGCGCGCGGCGCAACCGCAGACCACCCTGCTGCACACCTTCATCGATCGTGACCTGCAACGCACCCTGGAAACCCTGGCCCGCCAGCAAAACAGCAATCTGGACGCACACAGCAGCATCGCTATCCTGGTCGTGGCCAACGCCACCCGGCAGGTGTTGGCCTATGTCGGAGCCAGTGATTTCTTCGATGCGCGCCGCGCCGGGCAGGTGGACATGGTGCAGGCAATTCGCTCGCCGGGCTCGACGCTCAAGCCGCTGGTTTACGGTCTGGGCTTTGATGATCTGCTGATTCACCCGGATACCCTGATCGACGATGTGCCGACCCGCTTTGGCGATTACAGTCCGAGCAACTTCCGCAACACCTACGCCGGACAGGTCTCGGTGCGCGAGGCGCTGCAGCAGTCGCTGAATATCCCGGCGGTAGCGGTGCTGGAACAGGTCGGGCCGGCGCGACTGGCTGCGCGGCTGCGTGATGTTGGTCTGCCGCTGCACTGGAGCAGTGCTCACCCGCAGCCGGGATTACCGCTGGTGCTCGGCGGGGTGGGCATGAATCTGGCGGAACTAACGGCCCTGTATGCCGGTATCGCCAGCGGTGGACAGATCGTGCCCCTGCGCCTGTCGCCCGACGATCTCACCGCACCCGGCCGCGAACTGCTCACCCCAACCGCCTGCTGGTACCTGCAGGACATCCTGCGCAGCGCACCCGTGCCGCAGAACGTCACCCCGCCCGGCAGTGCCGCCCGGCCACGCTTTGTCGCCCACAAGACCGGCACCTCCTATGGTTTTCGCGATGCCTGGACGCTGGGCTTCGATGTCGATTACACCGTCGGCATCTGGGTCGGTCACCCGGATGGCTCACCGAGTCCCGGTCACTACGGCCGCAATACCGCCGCGCCGCTGCTGTTTCGCGTCTTCGACCTGCTGCCGGAAGCGAAAACCGCGCTACCGGCGCCGCCGGAAAATGTGCTGCAGGTCAGCAATCGCGCGCAGTTGCCAGAACGCCTGCGCCATTTTCGCAGTCAGCAAAGCACCGAACAGCCGACTGCTGCGCCACCGCTGGCGCTCAACTTTCCGGTCAACGGCACTACGGTGGAACTGCCGGAACACGAGGGCCGCCTGGCCGAGCTGCCGCTGATCGCGACCGGCGGCATGCGACCGCTGCACTGGCTGATCAATGGCCAGCCCCTGCCTGCCGAGGCTTGGCGGCGCGAGGCGTTCTGGTCGCCGGATGGCTCTGGACTGGTACGGATCACCGTGCTCGATCAGACTGGGCAGGCGGCCAGCGCTGCGGTCTGGATCAGCCGTAGCGGCGAGTAAAGCCGTTTACGGCGCCGTCTTGGCCGGCTTATCGCCCCAGGGCATCATCGCCACCGCCGAGAGCGAGTTCTTCGGCGAGCCTTCGATCAGCTTGTCGCTATACACCAGATACACCAGGGTGTTGCGCGGCTGGTCGAGGAAACGCACCACCCGCATCTTCTTAAACACCAGCGAGCGACGCTCGGTGAATACCTCCTCGCCGTCCTTGAACTTCTCCTTGATGTTGATCGGCCCGGTCTGCCGGCAGGCCAGTGAGGCATCGGAGGTATCCTCGGCCAGCCCCAGACCACCCTTGACGCCACCGGTACGCGAGCGGCTGACGTAGCAGGTCACGCCGTCGATCTTCGGATCGTCGAAGGCCTCGATGATGATCTTATGGTTCGGCCCCACCCACTGGAACGCAGTATCGACGCTGCCAATTTCCTGGGCGTGAGCAAACGGCAGGGCCGCCAGCACACCGCCCATGAGCCCGAGTGATTTCAAGAAGTGCGTGATATGTTGCATCGGCAAATTCTCCATGGCGGATCAGCAAGAAAAAGAGGATAGCGCAACTCGATGGCCGGCTCAGCCAGGCGCGGCCACGAAAAAGGCGGCCCGAAAGCCGCCTTTTCCATTCCATACAGCGGGTGGCCTTAGCCGAGATCCTTGATGCCCTGGATCAGCGCCGCGACCACTTTCTGCGCGTCGCCATACACCATGCGGGTGTTATCGGCAAAGAACAGCGCGTTCTCGATCCCGGCGAAGCCCGCGCCCTTGCCGCGCTTGATCACCTGCACGTTCTTGGCATGATCGACATTCAGAATCGGCATGCCATAGATCGGGCTGGACTTGTCGTTGCGCGCGGCCGGATTGACCACGTCGTTGGCCCCGATCACCAGCGCCACATCAGCCGTTGCGAACTCCTCGTTGATCTCTTCCAGATCGGCGATGTAGTCGTAGGGCACGCCGGCCTCGGCCAGCAGCACGTTCATGTGCCCGGGCATGCGCCCAGCCACCGGGTGAATGGCGAACTTGACCGTCGCGCCGCGTTCGATCAGCAGCTTGCACATTTCCCACAGCTTGTGCTGCGCCTGCGCCACCGCCATGCCGTAACCGGGAACGATAATCACCTTGGCGGCATAGGCCATCTGGATCGCCGCATCGGGGGGATCCATCGGCTTGAGGCTGCCGGTGACCGCCTGCGCCTCGCCACTGCCGAGCGCCGCCCAGTTGCTGAACAGCACGTTGGACACCGAGCGGTTCATCGCCTTAGCCATCATGAAGGTCAGCATGGTGCCGGACGAGCCGACGATGATGCCGGCGATGATCATCGCCGAATTGCCGAGCACGAAGCCTTCCAGGGCCACGGCCAGACCGGTGAAGGCATTGAACAGCGAAATCACCACCGGCATGTCGGCGCCGCCGATGGGCAGGGCCATCATCGAGCCAAACGCCAGCGCCGTGAGGAAGAACACCAGCACCAGACCGCCATGCGGATGACCAAACACGGCGATGATCAGACCCAGCAGCACGGCGGCCGAGAAGATCGCTAGATTGACCTTCTGCTGCCCGGGAAAGCGGAACTTGGCGTCATCCTTGAAGAATTTCAGTTCCTGCAACTTGCCGAACGCCACCACCGAGCCGGAGAACGACACCGCGCCGATGATCGCGCCCGCCACCGCCATCAGCGCGACGCTGATGGGCAGCGGATGCTCGCCGTGATTCTTGAGCAGTTCCACTGCCGCGATCGCCGCTGCCGCACCGCCGCCCATGCCGTTGTAGATGGCGATCATCTGCGGCATCGCGGTCATCTGCACCTTCTTGCCACCCCACCAGGCGATCACGCCACCCAAGGCGATCGCAATCAGCATCAGCATGTAGTTGGTGACGCCGTTCGGGCTGTCGGCGTGCGCGATAATCTGCGGATGAGCAAAACTCACCACCGTCGCCAGCACCATGCCATACCCGGCCCAGACGATGCCGCTGCGTGCGCTGGTCGGGTGCGACATGCGCTTAAGACCGACGATAAACAGAACCGCGGTCAGGAAGTACGTCGTTTCAATCAGGTAGCCCATCATGGCCTACTTCTCCTTGCTGCTCTTGAACATTTCGAGCATCCGCTCGGTGACGACGTACCCGCCGACCGCGTTGCCCGCCCCCAGCAGCACGCCGAGGAAGCCGATGGCCTGTTCCAGCGGGGTAACGGCCTGACCGAGCGCGACCATCGCGCCGACCAGCACGATGCCGTGGACAAAGTTGGTGCCAGACATCAGCGGCGTGTGCAGGATCACCGGCACCCGGCTGATGATTTCATAACCGAGAAAGCCCGCCAGCATCAGGATATAGATGGGGGAGAAGAACTCGACGACCTGTTTCATGACTTCCATAACGCTTCTCCGGATTTATTGGGCCAGCAGCGCGCGGGTGGGTTCGTGGATCACCTGCCCCTCGCGGGTGAGTGCGCTCTTGGCAATCACCTCGTCGTTCCAGTCCAGGTTCAGGGCGCCGTCCTTGATCATCGGCGACAGGAAATTGAACAGGTTCTTGGCGTACATCTCGCTGGCCGGAACCGGGAAACTGCTGGGAATGTTGAGCGGGCCGGCGATGATCACGCCGTTGTGTTCGTAGGTCTCGCCCGGGCGGGTCAACTCACAGTTGCCACCGGATTCAGCGGCCAGATCAACGATTACCGCACCCCGCTTCATGCCCTCGACCATCGCCGTGGTCACGATCTTGGGTGCGGCCCGCCCCGGAATCGCGGCGGTGGTGATCACCGCATTAGCGGCGGCGATATGCCGGGCCAGCACGTTGGCCTGCTGCTGCTTTTCTTCCGCCGTCAGTTCACGGGCATAACCGCCTTCGCCGGCAGCGCTGACCCCGGTATCGATCATCTTGGCGCCGAGCGATTCGATTTCCTGCCGCGCTGCGGGGCGCACGTCATAGGCTTCCACCATGGCACCAAGTCGGCGGCAGGTGGCAATGGCCTGCAGACCAGCCACACCGGCACCGACGATCACCACCTTGGACGGGCGGATGGTGCCCGCAGCGGTGGTCAGCATCGGGAAAAAGCCGCTGCTCAGGTTGGCCGCCAGCAGCGCCACCTTGTAACCGGCGACCGCCGCCTGCGAAGACAACACATCCATCGATTGGGCGCGCGAGATGCGCGGGATCAGTTCCATGGCGAAGCTGGTGATCTTCTTATCGAGCAGGCGCCGGACCAGATCCAGATTGCGATGCGGCTGCAGAATGCCCAGCAGCACAGTGCCGTCCCTGAGCAGTTCCACCTCGTCGAGCGTGGGCGGCTGCACCTTGAAGACGACATCGGCCTCGGCATACAGCGACCGGGCATCCTCTACCAGTCGGCATCCCTTGGCATAGGCCTCGTCGGCAAAAAAAGCGCTGCTGCCGGCACCCTTTTCGATCAGCATCTCCACGCCGAGCTTGGCGAAGCGCTCGGCCATCATCGGGTCCAGCGCGACCCGCCGTTCGCCCGAAACGAGTTCCTTCGGGACGGCCATACGAACTGGCATAGTGTTGTCCTCACGAGTTGTTTTGCATTCCAGGCCTCCGCCCGCCCGGAATCTGGCACGAAAAAAGGCTTGCACGAAGCCTGCCGGGCATGGATCGGGGGTCTTAAAAGTGGGCAACGCACACCACCAGCGAGCGGCGGCACGCGATACTTTTAGAATAGTAGCCTAGACTTTCAACATCACAAACGCGATCGGGACCTAAATCCATCATAACAGCCGCTTTCTGCAAAATAACGCGCACTGGATGATGCGTCAGGGCGCCGCGTATTTTCAGGCCCGTCTTCGTCCCGTCCGCCTGCGATCGCACGCCGCCAGCGTGAATATTGCACCGGTCATCCGCCAGCAACGCGCCGCCGCCCAAACAGCAGAGTGGCCACGGCGTTCACGCGGTAACCGCAACTTCAACAGGTGTTCGCATGTACCGACTGGAACAGCAGGTTCTGCACACGGACGTCACCGGCATGCCGCTGGAATGGATCGACTATCAGCAGGCGGTACGCCTCTACCACGCTGAGCAGGTGGCCTATACCTGCGGGACCGTGCTGTACACGATTCATGGCGGGATCAATGCCCGCAGCGGCCAGCGCAGCATGATCACGGTCAACTCGATCATCGCCACCCAAGGCGGTGCCTATGCCCGGCTGCGTGCCCGCGACGACTATGTGCCACCGCTGTCGAACGCCTCGCTGTTCTGCCGCGACTGCAACACCTGTCTGTATTGCGGCGCCCGCTTCCCGGTGCGTGAGCTGTCGCGCGATCATGTGCGGCCACTGGTGCAGGGCGGTGCCGATCACTGGAACAATGTGGTCACGGCCTGCAAGCCCTGCAACCATCGCAAGGGCGGACAAACTCCGGAGCAGGCCGGCATGCAACTGCTAGCCATTCCCTTCACGCCCAACCATGCCGAATACGTCTACCTGCAGGGCAAGCAGGTATTGGCTGATCAGATGGATTTTCTGCGCGCGCACTTTCCCCGTTCCAGCCCGCTGCATCGGCGACTGGCGCGGCTACTGTAGGCAACCCTCGAAAAAAGGCCATGCGCCCCACGCCGGTCGCCGGACAGCGGCGTATCCTAATGCTGACGCGAACCGGGATTCCCCGCCCCTCTTGACACTCCGGCACGGGCACAATCCGGGCGCATCTTTTCCACGCTACCGCCTGGCTTTGACGCAACTTGTAAGCATGATCCATGATGAGTAACGGTTCCGGTTTTTTTCATAATGTGTTTGACAGTATTGCCCAGTTCGCCCAGCAGCAACTGAACGAGCATCGCATGCGCCAGGAGCGGCTGGCCCTGCTGCATGATGAGATCGAGCGGGTGGTCGATGCCAGTGAGCCACGCATCCGCCTGATTGGTGATTATGCCGCCCGGCTCGCCGATCCCGTCGAAGCCAGCCTGGCTTATGGCGAACGCCTGCTGCGCCGACTGCCGCCAGCCCTTACCCTGAGCCGGCGCGCCTGGGTGCAGGACCCACGGGTGAATGCCTTCTTCGCCACTGCCGATAACCTGGGCGCCCTGCTCGGCAGTAACCCGCAGCTCCAGGAATTTTTCGCCACCGGCGCCCGCGAATGCTTTGCCCTGCTGTTGATGGTGATGCGCGAACAGGAAAGCTTCAGCACCGGCCTGGAGGGCGAGATGCTGGTGCGCGATGTGCGGCGCGTCACGGTCAGCTTTTCCGCGCATCAACTGCTATTTCCCGTCGCCAGTGAACGGGCGCTGCGCCAGGAACTGAAACAGCGCATGCTGAGTTATCTGGCCGGCTGCGCTCTGGCGCGCATCAACCAGCTGCGCGATTGCCGGGGTGATCTTGAGGAACAGCGGCGCCAGTTGCAGGCCCAACTGAACGCCCTGCGGGGTCAGGCACGTGGCCTGCCACTGCTGACCAGCACCGATGCCGATGAACGCCGCCAGGCCAGCCTGACACAGCGCCTGAGCCAGGTCGAGCAGGACCTGGCCGATGCCCGCAGCCGCCTGGGTTCGCTGGATGACTATCTAGAACAGGTGCGACAGGTCCTGAGCCAGTCGGCTACGCTGTTGCAGCTTGAACCACTGGTGATGCGCCTGAACCGGCTCGGCGTCAAGCTGGCGGATGATTCGCCCGAGCCCGGCGCAACGCTGAACCTGATCCGCCTGAGCGCCTGTGGCGAACAGCGGATCAGCCTGCTGGTGCGCTTTTGCGCCGAGGATCTGCCAGCGCCCGACCCGACCTGGCTCTGAACATGCCGGCCATGTTCCACGTGAAACCCGTTGCTGCGCTGATTCGCACCCACCTATAAACCCTGTTCCACGTGAAACCAGCCACCGCACCTTTCCCAGGATGAATCCCGCCCCAGCGCCGGGCTATACTTGGTGGCCAATCACGATGAAAAAACCCGGGGGCGGCCCATGCCGTCCCCTTCGGATTTTGGAGGCGCCTGTGCGCGATGTCTCGACTTTCCAGGGCCTGATTCTGGCCCTGCAAACCTACTGGGCCCGACAGGGCTGCGTGCTGCTGCAACCCTACGACATGGAAGTAGGGGCGGGCACTTTTCATCCCGCCACCTTCCTGCGCGCCATCGGTCCCGAGCCATGGAGCGCGGCCTATGTACAACCCTCGCGCCGCCCCACGGATGGACGCTACGGCGAAAATCCCAACCGTCTGCAGCACTACTATCAATACCAGGTCGTTATCAAGCCATCGCCACTGGATATCCAGGATCTCTATCTTGGCTCGCTGCGCGAACTGGGTCTGGATCCACTGATTCACGACGTTCGCTTCGTCGAGGACAACTGGGAATCGCCCACCCTGGGCGCCTGGGGGCTGGGCTGGGAGGTGTGGCTGAACGGCATGGAAATCACCCAGTTCACCTATTTCCAGCAGGTCGGCGGCCTGGACTGCAAGCCGGTCACCGGCGAGATCACCTATGGTCTGGAACGCATCGCCATGTACCTGCAGGGCGTGGAAAGCGTCTTCGACCTGGTCTGGACCGATGGACCGCTCGGCCGCGTCACCTACGGCGATGTGTTCCACCAGAACGAAGTGGAAATGTCCACCTACAATTTTGAACACGCCGACACCACCGCTCTGTTTGTCTGGTTCGATACCTGCGAGGCCGAAAGCAAGCGCCTGATCGAACTGGGCCTGCCCCTGCCCGCTTACGAAATGACCCTGAAAGCCTCCCACACCTTTAATCTGCTCGATGCCCGCAAGGCGATTTCCGTCACTGAGCGGCAGCGCTTCATCCTGCGGGTACGTGCCCTGGCCCGCGCGGTCGCCCAGGCCTACTACGATGCCCGCGCCGCGCGCGGCTTCCCGATGTGCGCCCGTCAACAACAGGCACGCGCGGAGGTGGCCCATGGCTGAGATCCGTGATCTGCTGATCGAAATCGGCACCGAGGAACTGCCGCCCAAGGCCCTGTTCGACCTGTCGCTGGCCTTCGAACAGGGCATCGGCGAGGGCCTGACCAAGGCCGGGCTGGACGGCTGCGAAATGACCCGCTTCGCCACGCCACGCCGTCTGGCGGTGCTGGTGCGCGGCCTGCCCCTGCGCCAGCCCGACCGGCGCATCGAGCGGCGCGGACCGGCGCTCAGCGCAGCCTTTGGCGCGGACGGTCAGCCGAGCAAGGCCGCCGAAGGCTTCGCCCGCTCCTGCGGGGTCAGCGTGGCCAATTTACAACGTCAGGAAACCGACAAAGGCGCCTGGCTGGTGCATGTCAGCGTCGAACCGGGCGCAGCCACCGCCGGGCTGATTCCACCCATCGTCGAAGCCGCCCTGGCAGGTCTGCCGATTCCCAAGCGCATGCGCTGGGGTGATCGCGATGATGAATTCGTGCGACCGGTGCACTGGGTCGTGCTCCTGTTCGGTGACGAGGTAATCCCGGCGACCCTGCTCGGCGCGCACAGCGGTCGCGACAGTCGTGGTCACCGCTTTCATCATCCAGAGCCGATTCGCATCGCCTCTCCGGCTGGCTATGCCCAGCAACTGGCCCGCGAAGGCCGGGTCATTGCCGATTTTGCCGAGCGCCGCGACGCCATCCGCGCTCATGCCGAGGCGGTCGCCAACCAACTTGGCGGCAGGGCCGTGATCAAGCCGGCGCTGCTCGACGAAGTCACGGCGCTGGTGGAATGGCCGGTGGCGCTGGCCGGCACCTTTGAAACCCGCTTTCTCAACGTGCCCGCCGAAGCGCTGATCAGCACCATGCAGGATAACCAGCGCTATTTCCCAGTGGTCGATGCCCAGGGCCGGCTGCTAGCGCACTTCATCACCATCACCAACCTGGAAAGCCGTGACCCGGCCCAGGTACGTGCTGGCAACGAGCGGGTGATCCGGCCACGCTTCAGCGACGCCGAGTTCTTCTGGAACCAGGATCGCAAGCAGACCCTGGCGGCACGCATGGAGACGCTGAACCACGTGGTGTTCCAGCAGCGCCTCGGCACCCTGGCAGCCAAGAGCGAGCGGGTCGCGACCCTGGCGCGCTTTATCGCCACGCACAGTAACGGCAATCCGGACTGGGCCGAGCGCGCGGCGCGGCTGGCCAAGTGCGACCTGATGAGCCAGATGGTGCAGGAATTCCCGGAGCTGCAGGGCATCATGGGCCGCTACTACGCCCTGCACGATCATGAAACCGCCGAAGTCGCCCAGGCCCTGGAAGAACAGTACCTGCCGCGCTTCGCCGGTGACCGGCTGCCGGCCAGCGCCACCGGCCGCACCCTGGCCCTGGCTGATCGCATCGATACCCTGGTAGGCATCTTCGCCATCGGGCAAGCGCCATCGGGCGCTAAGGATCCCTTCGCGCTGCGCCGCGCGGCGCTTGGCGTGCTGCGCATTCTGATCGAGGGTCAACTGGATCTGGATCTGGAAAAGCTGCTGGAACAGGCCGCGGCAGCCTTCGATCCGGCACTGCGCACCAGGCAGGCGGTCGCAACCGTGTTCGATTTCATCATGGAACGGCTGCGCGGCTACTATCTGGATCGCGATGTACGTCCCGATACCTTCGAAGCCGTACTGGGCTGCCGGCCGGTGCGGCCGCTGGACTTCGACCGGCGCATCGATGCCGTGCAGATTTTCCGCGCCCGTCCGGAAGCCGCCAGCCTGGCTGCAGCCAACAAGCGCATCCGCAACCTGCTCAAGAAGGTGGATGCGGTGCTGCCCTTCGAGGTGCGCCCCGACCTGCTGGTCGAAGAGGCTGAACAGGCTCTGGCCGGGCGACTGGTGGAACTGTCTTCGGAAGTGCTGCCGTTGATGGAGCGCGGCCTGTACGATGAGGCGCTGGGCCGACTGGCAGCCCTGCGCGAGCCGGTCGATGCCTTTTTCGATCAGGTGCTGGTGCTGACCGAGGACGCGGCGCTGCGCGATAACCGCATCGCCCTGCTCAATGAGTTGAGCAGCCTGTTCCTGCGGGTAGCGGACTTTTCGCGCCTGCAGGATTGAAGGCGCGGCCGCGGTATGCATATCTGCTGGCCATCCGGACTGTGGTTTCACGTGAAACCACAGTTCCGCTAACGGGTCCACAACGATGAAACTGCTGATCCTGGATCGCGATGGTGTGATCAATCATGACTCCGACGACTATATCAAGTCGCCGGAGGAATGGTTGCCGCTGCCAGGCAGCCTGGAAGCCATCGCCCGGCTCAACCATGCCGGTTACCGGGTAGTGGTAGCGACCAACCAGTCCGGCATCAGCCGTGGCCTGTTCGACCTGGAAACGCTCAACCTGATCCACCGCAAGATGCATCGCATGGTTCAGGAAGCCGGCGGCCTGATCGAAGCAGTGTTCTTCTGCCCGGATATCGACGAATCCAATCCCTACCGCAAACCCAACCCGGGCATGCTGCTGGAAATCGGCCGGCGCCTGAATTACAGCCTGCAGGGTGTGCCAGTGGTCGGCGACAGCGTGCGCGATATTCGTGCCGCCCGGGCCGCCAACGCCTGGCCACTGCTGGTGCGCACCGGCAAGGGCGCCCAGACGCTGATCCAGGATGCGGAAAGCTGCGCCAACGTGGCTGTGTTCACTGATCTGGCTGCTGTCGCCGACTACCTGCTCACTCTCCCTGACCCATGACCAACGCATCCCAAACCCCGTCCCCATTGCGCACCACACCGGCACGCGTGGTGCGCTCACTGCTGTTTTCACTGGGCCTGCTGATTTCGACCTGTGTCGTGTCGACGCTGGTGGTACTGGCTTTTGCGCTACCCTTCACCCAGCGCTACCGCATCGCCCAGTATTGGAGCCGTTTTAATATCGAGTGGCTGCGCATCACCTGCGGCATCCAGTACCGGCTCAGCGGCGTCGAGCACATCCCCGATCAGCCAGTCATCGTGATGGCCAAACACCAATCGACCTGGGAAACCATTTTCCTGCAGCAGTATCTGCCACCGCTGGCCTGGGTGCTTAAGCGTGAATTACTCTGGCTGCCGTTCTTTGGCTGGGCGATGGCGCTGCTGCGACCGATCGCCATCAACCGTGCCACCAGCGCCTCGGCAGTCAAGCAGGTGATCCGCCAAGGCACAGAGCATCTGCGACAAGGACAGTGGGTGCTGATCTTTCCCGAGGGTACCCGCACTGCACCCGGTGCGCGCCAGCGCTATGGGATGGGCGGCGCGGTACTAGCCGCGCACAGCGGTTTCCCCATTTTACCGGTGGCGTTGAATGCCGGGGAGTTCTGGCCACGCCAAGGTTTTCTCAAGCGGCCGGGCACTGTCGACGTGGTGTTTGGGCCGCTGATCAACAGTACCGGGCGCCGGCCTCAGGAATTGACCCAGGAGGTCGAAGCATGGATCGAGAGCACCATGACGCAGATCAGCGGCGTGGCGGTGCAAGCGGTCGTGCCACCCGTCAGCGAACCGATATCCTAGAACAGGAGCGATGCCCCCATGGTCTTTAGTACCAGCCAGCACACCGTCAGACGGTTCGATGCGGAAATCAGCGGCCTGCTCAAGCAGGTTCTGGACATGGGCCGCGATGCCGAGCACCAGGTTCGCCTCGCCGTACAGGCGCTGAAAAACGGCGATGCTGAACTCGCAAAAACGGTGATTGCCGGTGATGCCGCACTCAATCGCCGCGACCGCGATATTGATCAGTTCTGCGTGCGCCTGCTGGCCCGCCGGCAGCCGATGAGCTCCGACATGCGCATGGTGCTGTCCCTGAACAAAGCCGTCGCCGACCTGGAGCGGATCGGCGATGAGGCCAAGAGCATCGCCGGGAAAACGCTAGCCATTCAGGAGCGAGGCCATGCGTCATTCAGTGGCATGGCCGTTGATATCAACCACCTGGCGCGGGTGGCGCTGGAACAGCTCAACAGCGCCCTGGCGATTCTGGAACACATGGATCCGGAACAGGCCTGGCAACTGCTGCGCCGTCACGAGAATCCAGTCGATGGGGTATTTCAGGACAGTCTGCGCGCCCTCAGCACCCATGCCCTGGACGGCGAACCGGCAGTCTCCACGGTGATCGATGTAGTGCTGGCGCTGAAGGCATTGAAGCGGGTCGCTGATCACGCCGAGAATCTCATCGAGTATGTGATCTACGTCGTAGAGGGGCAGGATATCCGCCACGCGCTTTGATACGCGCTGTCATTCTCAATTCGCCCGGGAATGACAGCATCGTATTCAGCCAGCCCGCAGCGCCTGATCCAGTTGTGCCAGCCGCTGCGGCGTACCGATATCCTGCCAGTACCCGCTGTGGCGCTCACCGCGCACCTGTCCATTGCCCATTGCCCGACGCAGCAGCGGCCCGAGCGGAAAGCGCCCGGCGCAGCATCCAGCAAATAACGCCGGATGCAATACGCTGATACCGCTGAAGGTCAGGCGCGGCGCCTCTGGCGGTCCCTGCTCGGCCACCATACCATCCGCAGCTAGGACGAAATCACCCTCGGGATGATGCGGCGGGTTATCCACCAGCACCAGATGGGCCAAACCGGCCAGCGCCCCGGGCAAGCGGGTAAAGGGGTAGTCACTCCACACGTCGCCATTGACCACCAGGAATGGTTCTGACCCCAGCAGCGGCAAGGCGTTGAAAATACCACCGCCAGTTTCCAGTGCATCCGGGGGTTCCGGCGACCAGACAATGCTGACCCCCCAATCTCGGCCATCACCCAGCGCCGCCGGTAACTGTTCGCCGAGATGTCCGGTATTGATCACCAGTTCCGTGATGCCGGCCTCACGCAAAGCCTCCAGGTGATGAACGATCAGCGGCTTACCGGCCACTGTCAGCAAGGGCTTAGGGGTGTGATCGGTCAGCGGCCGCATCCGTTCGCCACGTCCGGCGGCCAGAATCATCGCCTTCATGCCGGTGGCGTCCACTGATCTACGCCACGCGTGCGCAGCAGCGTCCGCAATCCAGCCAGATCCGGATAACGCGCCGCCACCTCCAGCAGATAACCAAGCGTGCGCGGAATATCGCCCAGATAGCCGGACTTGCCATCGCGCAGCTTCAGCCGGGCGAAAATGCCAATCGCCTTGAGATGCCGCTGCGCACCCATCAAATCGAACCAGCGCAGGAATTGTCCCGCGTCATCCAGGCCGCTCATGCCCAGCGCCCGCAGGTGCGCCCGGTGCGCCAGCGCCCAGGATTCGACCTCGGCACGCGGCCAGGCAATATAGCAATCGCGCAACAGCGACACCAGGTCATAGGTCACCGCGCCCACCACCGCGTCCTGAAAATCCAGCACCCCGGGATTATCCGGCGTAGTGACCATCAGGTTGCGCGAGTGATAATCGCGGTGCACCCAGACCCGAGGCTGCTCCAAGGCATTATCCGCCAGCCGTGCGAAAGCCTGATCGAGCACCACCTGCTCATCGGCATCCAGCGTCAGGCCCAGCAGGCGCCCGAGGAACCATTCACGGAACAGCTCCATTTCCCGGTGCAGCAGCGCCGTATCATAGGGCGGCAGCAGCGGCGAGCCCGGATCACCGCCGATTTGCAAGCGCGCCAAGGCTTCCAGAGCATCGCCATAGAGCAGATGCACGGTCCCAGCATCAAGCGCACTCAGGTACTGGCGTGAACCCAGATCGCTCAATAGCAGCAGGCCCTGGTCGAGATCCCCCGCCAGCACCTCGGGCGCATTCAGACCCAAACCACGCAGCGCGGCGGCGATAGCGACAAACGGCCGGCAGTCTTCCTTATCCGGTGGCGCATCCATGACGATGCGGGTCTGGCCGTCGTACCAGATCCGGAAATAACGACGGAAACTGGCGTCACTGGACGCCGGTGCGATATCGGTCAACGGTGCCGGCAGCACCGTTTCCAGCCAGATCCGCAATAACTGCTCACGATCATTCACGAAACTCACGCCCTCCCGGTGCGATTGCAGCAAGCCCTCAATGTGTGCGATGTTAGGGTACTTCCATTCATGCGTAAAATACGTTCCGTGACGCTGTATCACCGCACGTTTCTCATCGGCGCCGCGCTGGCCTTGTTCTCAGTGGCCGGCGTGCGGGCGCAGTCCGTCGATCTGCCCGGCTCCTGGGCACGCTGCGAAACCGATGTGCTGGCCAGCGAGATCGTGCCGGCCACGCCAGACATGCCACCGGTCGAGCAGGCACCGCTGCAGGCCGATGCCGGGCAGATCGAGTCTTCCGCCACACAGTCGCTGCTGGAAGGCAACGTCAATCTGAGCCGTGGCGAGCAGAGACTGCGCGCCGAGCGTATCCGTATTGATCGTGAGGCCAACCGCGCCCAGGCCATGGGAGGGTTTGTCTATGGCGACTCGCGCCAGGCGCTGCGCGGCCAGGAAGCGGATATTGATCTAGCCAGCGAGAGTGGCTTGTTCAAGGAGATCGACTACTACCTGTCCGAGCGTAACGCCCAAGGCTCGGCCAAGGCCGTGCAGGTGGATCGACGCCAGCGCCGCAGCCAGTTGCACGACGCCACCTACTCCACCTGTCCGCGCGGCAGCCGCGAGGATTGGGAATTGCGCGCCGACGAACTGTTGCTGGATGAAACCGCCGAGCGTGGCACCGCGCACGACATCGTGCTGGCCTTTCGCGACACGCCGCTATTCTACTTTCCCTACCTGTCATTTCCGCTGAGCGACGCGCGCCAGTCCGGCTTCCTATTTCCACGGCAGGGCTATGCCAGTGAAACCGGCGTTGATATCACGGTGCCTTATTACTGGAACATCGCTCCCAACCGCGACCTGACCTTCACACCCCGGATCATGACCGAGCGTGGCATTCTGCTCGGCCTGGAATACCGCTACCTGGAACCCAACCGGCGCGGCCAGATCGGCCTGGAATATCTGCCCTATGACCGCCGCTACGATGGCGAGCGCGGCTCGTTCCGGATCAGCGACCGCGCCGCGCCGCTGCCCAATACCTACACCGACCTGCGCTACGAATACGTCTCCGACGACAGCTATCTAAACGACCTGAGCAACAACCTCGATTTTCTCACCGTCAACTATCTGGAACGGCACCTCGACGCCCGCTACTACGGCGAGGGCTGGCAGGCGCTGGCACGTGTGCAGGGTTTCCAGGTGCTCAATCCGACGCTGTTCGCCCTCTCCGGTAATCCCTATGAACGGCTGCCGCAACTCCTATTCAGCGGCGACTGGCCGGCCACTGCGGCCAGCGGGCTGCGCTATCGGCTGTATAGCGAGGCGGTACATTTTTACCAGTCCGACGTCGTCACCGGCACCCGGATCGATCTGTGGCCGAGCGTGAACTGGACGCTGGAACAACCCTGGGTCTACCTCAAGCCCGAGGTTGGCTTTCGCTATACCGGCTACCAGTTAAGCGATACCGATCCGGACACCAACGATGCGCCCTCGCGCAGTGCGCCGATTCTCAGCCTGGACAGCGGACTGATCTTCGAGCGACCGCTGCAGGCCGCCTGGCTAGGTGTGAATGGCGGCACCCAGACCCTGGAGCCGCGACTGTTCTATCTGTATGTGCCCTATCGTGATCAGAATGACATTCCGCTGTTTGACAGCAGCGTGATGGATCGTGATTTCGACTGGCTGTTTCGCCATAACCGCTTCACCGGCGCTGACCGGCTCGGCGATGCCAACCAGTTGACCGCGGCGCTGACCACCCGCCTGATCGACGGACCTAGCGGTCGTGAGCGGCTGCGCGCCAGCATTGGCCAGATCCAGTATTTCGAGGATCGGCGCGTAACCCTGGAGCCGGATCTGCCGCCGGAAACCGCCGCCAACTCGGGGCTGATCGCCCAGGCCGGTCTGAACCTGTCGACGCGGTGGACGGTACAGGGTGGCGTGCAGTTGGAGCCGGATAACAACGACGTGCTGCGCACCGGCTTCGACCTGCGCTACTACGCCAATCCCCGGCAACTGTTCAACCTGACCTACCTGCTGGACCGCGACCAGCCGGATATGGACCTGGACGATCAGATCCATGCCGTGGATGTCTCGGTGCTCTGGCCGCTAAGCGCCCAATGGCGGGTAATCGCGCGCTGGAATCAGGCCCTGAACGTCGCGCGCAACCTGGAGACCCTGGCCGGTTTTGAATACGACGACTGCTGCTGGGCGGTGCGCGCCGTGGCCCGCAGTTACCGTAACAGCCCTACGGATACCGATGCCCAGACGGCGTTCTACCTTGAGCTGGAACTGAAGGGCCTCTCGCGCCTGGGCAGTGGTCTGGAAACCCTGTTAAGCAACTCCATTTTCGGCTACCAAACGATCCGCTACTGAACACTGAGACCTGCACCATGGCCCGCTTGAAGACGCTGTTTTTCACCCTGTCGCTGGTCCTGCTGCTCGCCGGTCTGGCCACCGCCGCGCGTGCGCAACTGGTGTTTGGCCCAGGCCCGGAAAGCCCGGCGAACAACCTAGATGCCATCGTCGCCGTGATTAACGATGACGTTATTACCCGCCGCGAACTCAATGCGGCAATGACCACGATCGAGCGCCAGTTGCGCCAGAAAAAGGTAGCACTGCCACCGCAACCGGTCCTGGAGCGTCAGGTGCTGGAACGACTGATCCTTGGCAAGCTGCAGGTGCGTGTCGCCGAACGTAACGGTATTACCGTCGATGACACTACGCTCAATGCCGCTATCGATAATCTGGCGCGGCGCAACAACATGAGCCTGAGCCAGTTGCAGCAGAGCGTTGAGAAGGATGGCGTCAGTTTTACCCAGTTCCGTGATGATGTGCGCCGTGAGATCCTGATCGCTCGCCTGCGGCAGCGGATGGTCGAGACCCAAATTCAGATTTCCGAGCAGGATGTGGAAAGCTTGCGCGCGCAACTGGCTGGCAGCCCGGAAATGCAGGGCGGCGGCGCGCCGGCTGCCGAGGATGACCGGCCTACGGGCGGCGCAGGCGGCAGCACGAACCGCCAGTATCATATCGCCCAGATTCTGATTGCTGTGCCGGAAAGCGCCTCGCCCGAGCAAATCGCCACCGCCAAACGCCAGGCGGAGGATGTGCTGGCCCGCTTGCGCCAGGGCAGCGATTTTCAGGCGCTGGCGGTCAGCGTTTCCGCCGATCAGCAGGCCCTGCAGGGCGGTGATCTGGGCTGGCGCAGCGCTGACCAACTCCCGACCCTGTTTGCCGATGTGGTACCAAAGCTGCAGCCGGGCCAGTCAAGCGGCCTGATTCGCAGCCCGAGCGGTTTCCACATCGTCAAACTGCTCGAAGTCCGGGGCGGCGGGGCAGCCGCCCGTCCTGCCGCTGCCCCGGACACGCCGCCGGCCAGCACCAGACCCACGTCCGCTGCGATGGTGAACCAGACCCACGCCCGCCACATCCTGCTGACCACCTCGGGACAACGTTCCGACGCTGAAGCCCGCCAGCAGCTCGAACAGCTGCGCCAGCGCATCAAGGCGGGCGCTGACTTCGCCGCCCTCGCCCGCGCCGATTCCGATGACAAGGCTTCCGGTGCGCGAGGCGGTGATCTGGGCTGGGTGATGCCCGGCATGCTGGTGCCGCAGTTCGAGCAGGAAATGGACCGTCTACAGCCCGGCGAGATCAGCCCACCGTTCCAGACGCCGTTTGGCTGGCACATCGTCCAGGTGCTGGAACGCCGCCAGGTCCAGGGGGGTGCTGACAGTGAGCGCGCCCGGATCCGTGAAGCGCTGTTCCGGCGCCGCGCCGATGAAGAATGGGACCTGCAGTTACGCCGCCTGCGTGATGAAGCCTATGTCGAGATCCGCCTGCCGCCGGCCACTGCGGCCCCATGAGCAACGTGCCGCTGCAGCACCGGCCACGCAAGCGCTTTGGCCAGCACTTTCTGCATGATGCAAACGTCATCGCCCGCATCGTCGCAGCGATCCGGCCGCACCCCGCTGAGCCCCTGGTGGAAATCGGCCCTGGACTGGGCGCGCTGACCGGGCCACTGCTGGATGCTGCCGGCAGTCTGGATGTGGTCGAACTGGATCGCGATCTGCTGGAGCCGCTGCGGATGCACTGCGCCGGGCGTGGCCTCTTGCGCGTGCATCACGCCGACGCGCTGAGTTTCAACTTCGCGATGCTGCGCGGCGACGGCCCGCCGCTGCGGGTGGCCGGTAACCTGCCCTACAACATTTCCACGCCCCTGCTGTTTCACCTGCTCGACCAGGCCGAGCACCTGCGCGACATGCACTTCATGCTGCAAAAGGATGTGGTTGACCGCATGGCCGCCCAGGCCGGCGAGGACGCTTATGGCCGGCTGTCGGTGATGCTGCAATACCGCTGCCGGGTCGAGCCGCTGTTCACGGTTGGGCCGGGCGCATTCCAGCCACCGCCCAAGGTATGGTCGGCGGTGGTGCGGCTGGTTCCACGTGAAACATCACCGGTGGCGATACCCGATGAGCAGCGCTTCGCCGAGGTGGTGCGGCTGGCGTTCGCGCAGCGGCGCAAGACCCTGCGCAACAGCCTGCGCGGCCTGCTGGATGCCGAGCAGATCCGCACCGCTGGCATCGACCCTACTGCGCGCCCGGAGACTCTCGATCTGGCGGCATTCGCTGCGCTGAGCCGCATCGTGACCGCATCGCCACCGCTATAGGCCTGCGCAGGCACAGGCGCGGATCGCCGCGAAGGTGTATAAAATACTCGACGAATTGCCGTGCTTGCGCATTTCGCAAACCATCCCCGCGGCTTAAACGATTGACTTTGCGGAGAAGCCCGATGAAGCGTAGCGCGATCCTGATCGCCCTGGCGATAGGACTCGGCCTGAGTGGCTGCGAGTCCAGGGAATGCCACTTGATCAAAACCATCAAGGGCGACGAAGTCTGCGAGGAGGACTTGCAGGAACAGCGGACACAACGCCTGCAGCGTCAGGAGGCAGCCGAGCCGGGCTGGAACGGTGAGCGTGGTGCTCGAAAAGCCGAGTAACGATGTCTCAGCCGCGCGCCCGGTTGTCGAGCACTTGACAGAGCTGACGACTTGGGCAACCTGGCGCCGACGGGTATCACGTTCGCTATTTCTGGCACTGGCTTATTTCCTGAGTGCCCGCCTGGGCCTGGAAATAAGCTACACCTTTGACTCGATCTCGCTGTTCTGGCCACCGACCGGAATCGCCATTGGCGCGCTGCTGCGCTGGGGCCTGAGCTACTGGCCGGGTCTCTATCTGGGTGCCCTGGCCGCGACCAGTTTTCATGGTTTGGGCACGGCGGCGCTGATCGCCATCGGCAATACCCTCGGGCCACTGCTGGCCGTGGTGCTGCTGCGCGCCCTGCCCCTCGATCCGGGCTTCCATAATCGCCGTGACGTGTTTGGCTTCCTGCTGCTGGTGCCGCTGGCGATGACCATTCCACCTACGGGCGGCCTGCTGGCCATTCTGCCCGCGACCGAAGCCGCCGGCCCGACATTCCTGCCGGCCTGGATCACCTGGTGGCTGGGTGATACGGTCGGCGCGCTGCTGTTCGCACCGCTGCTGCTGAGTTTTGACCGGGCGGTACTGCATCGAACGCTGCGCAAGCAGGGTCGCGAATTGTTCATTCTGCTGGTTGCAACCCTGGCTGGCGGTGGAGTGGTGTTTTTCAATCCATTGGCCACCGACGACCATGCCGTGACCCTGATGATGCTGCTGTTCCCGATGCTGGTCTGGGCAGGTCTGCGTTTTCCGCTGTGGATCGTGGTACTGGCGGCAGCGCTGCTGGCGGCATTGGCGGCACTGGCAGCGCTGCAACAGGCCGGGCCCTTCCGGATGCTGGGCCACCGGCCCGGCTATGAACTGGTCTGGTTGTTCACCACCACCATCACCGCTATTGCCCTGCTGGTTGCCGCGCTGCAGGGTGAGCGCCATCAGTTCGAGCAGGAGCTGCACGCCTATAACCGCTTCTATCGCTCGGCCACCCTGATCACCACCCGGCTGGCGCAGGCGCCGCTGGAGCAACTGGATCAGGCCATCCGCGACATGCTGGTGCTGCTGGGCGACTATTCCGGCGCCGACCGGGTCTATGTTTTCGATAACGACTGGCAGCGCCACGAATGGAACGACCGCTACGAATGGTGCGCACCCGGGATCGCGACACAGATTGACCAGTTACAGAACGTCCCCTTCGACACCTTTCCCGGCCTGATCGACCGGTTCCAGCGCGGCGAGATGTACCTGCTGCGCAACCTGGACGATATGCCGCCGGAGCATGCTCTGGCGCGTCCACTGCTGGCGGAACAGGGCATTCAATCTTTGGTGATGTATCCGCTGCTGGCAGGCGGTGTGCTGCTGGGCTTTTCCGGTTATGACGCCGTGCGCGCGCCCCGTTTGTGGAGCGAGCAGGAACTGGCTTTGCTCAAGCTGGCCGCCGACACTCTGGCCGAAGCGCTGCAACGCCAACAGCAGCACCTCGCATTGCAGTTGACTCAGCAGGATCTGCGCGAAGCCAATGAACGACTGACCCGGGCACTGGCCGAACTGGAACGCCTGGCCGACACTGACAAGCTGACCGGACTGTGGAATCGCCGCAAATTCGACGCCCTGCTGCACAGTGAGGTCGAGCGCTGCCATCGCTACCATGAGCCGCTGGCGCTGATTCTGTTTGACCTGGACCATTTCAAGCACATCAACGACAACCACGGTCACATCATCGGTGATCGGGTGCTCACCAGCGTCGCCCAGACCGTCGCTAGACATTTGCGCGCCTCCGATACCCTGGCGCGTTGGGGCGGCGAGGAATTTGTCATCCTCAGCCCGTTGCATCTGATTGCAGCGGTCGCGCTGGCCGAAAAGGTGCGACAGTTGATCGCCGACCAGTCGATACCGCCAGTCGGTACAATCAGCGTCAGTCTGGGTGTGGCCGAACTCAACATGCGCGAGAACAGCGAGGACCTGTTAAGTCGCGCCGATGCCGCGCTGTACCGCGCCAAGGCCACCGGTCGCAACCGG